>Ga0116170_10005294_pt1 | contig 11596 bp, 2 predicted proteins | sample AD_JPNHW1_MetaG_FD_89797 | JGI IMG/M metagenome (GOLD analysis project Ga0116170, IMG submission 89797) | Active sludge microbial communities of municipal wastewater-treating anaerobic digesters from Japan - AD_JPNHW1_MetaG | ecosystem: Engineered > Bioreactor > Anaerobic > Digestate | place... | reverse complement strand
GTGACCTATGTAGTGCTAGCTCCCGAACATGAATTAGTTCAAAAATTAAAATCAAATATTTCAAACTGGGAAGAAGTAGAAAAATATATTGATAGTTTGAAAAATAAAACAGAAGAAGACAGAACAAAAGTTGATAAAGAAAAAACCGGAGTAGAATTGAAAGGAATCAAGGCTATTAATCCTGCAAACGAGGAGGAGGTTCCTGTTTGGATAGCTGACTATGTGCTTGCCAATTATGGGACAGGAATGGTTATGGCAGTACCCGCACACGATGAAAGAGACTGGGCCTTTGCCAAGAAATTTAATTTACCAATAAAAGTAGTTATAGAATATCCAGTAGGTTTTCCAAAAGATGAACCATATACGGAAGAGGGAGTAGTTATTAATTCTGAAAAAATACCTGGAGCTAATGGGCTATTAAGTCCAGATGCCGCACTAGAAATAGTTGAAGAATTAGAGCATAGAGGACGGGCTAAATTTGTTACAAAATACAAAATGCGGGATGCAATTTTTGCTCGTCAGCGATATTGGGGAGAGCCCATCCCGCTAAAACACGATAAAGATGGAATAATTACAGAACTTAGTGAAAAAGATTTACCGCTAGAGCTACCAAAAGTAAAATCTTACGAAACTACAGGGACAGGGGAATCTCCTCTTGCCAGTGTTTCTTCTTGGGTAAAGGAAGGATATGAGACAAACACAATGCCAGGGTGGGCGGGTTCTTCATGGTATTTCTTGAGATATATGGACCCACAAAATTCAAAAGAACTTGTATCCAAAGAAGCTTCTGATTATTGGAACCAAGTAGATATGTATGTAGGGGGACAAGAGCATGCCACAGGACACTTGTTGTATTCTCGTTTCTGGACGAATTTCTTGTATGACACGGGGCATATTTCTTTCAAGGAACCATTTAAGAAAATGAAAAATCAAGGAATGATTCTAGCTACCGACGGGCACAAGATGAGTAAGAGGTGGGGGAATGTTGTAAACCCGGATGATATAGTTAAAAATTATGGAGCAGACACTCTTCGAGTCTATGAGATGTTCATGGGGCCATTTGATCAAATGCTTCCTTGGTCCACAGAAAGTATTATTGGATCACGAAGATTTATTGATCGTGTTTATAGATTACAAGAAAAAGTTTCAGAAAATGAAAGCAATTCGGAGGTAGAGAAAATTCTTCACAAAACAATTAAAAAAGTTACTGAAGATATAGAAAATTTTGCTTTTAATACAGCGATTTCCACTATGATGATTTTTGTGAACGATGTAGAGAAAATTGGTAATATCGGAAAAGAAGATTTTAAAAAATTCTTACAAATACTCTGTCCGTTTGCTCCTCATATAGCAGAAGAATTGTGGTCTATGTACGGAGAGAGGAATTCAATTACAAAGAGTGTATGGCCGGCTTGGGATAGAGATAAAGTTGTTGATGATGAGGTCAAAATTGCAGTTCAAGTAAATGGAAAAGTTCGTGCTGAGATTTTAGCTTCTAAAGACGTGAACGAAGAATCGATAAAAGAAATGGCCATGAAAGATAAAAATGTAATAACATGGACTGAAGGGAAAGAAATAAAGAGGGTTATCTATGTTAAAGGTAGGGTGTTAAATATTGTGGTGTAATTTTATTATTATAATTAAATATTTGTGCACACGCTTGTTGCAAACTCTGCATCTGCAGAGTTTGCAACGGTTAGGTTTTACGAGTAATTTGGGAGATAAAATACAAAGAAGGGGATGGGAAACAGCTCGTTTTCTGCTAAAGCAGAAAACGAGCTGTTTTGTGTGCCCCCCACAAGAGAATAATTAGAGAATTTTTCACTAAAAAGTAAAGAAAAAAAATAACAGAAATCGCAATCAGAAATATCCAAAGTTATCTCCACAATAAACTGTCATTTTAGAGAACATTTTTGCTAATAATATTGTATAATATCCTTGTATAGTATATATACAAATGAGAAAAATTAAATTACTACAAATTAACTGGTATAAACTTCTAACCGTAGCTTTTTTGGTGTCGCTTTTTGTCGTTTCCCCTGTAGAAGCTGCATACACACAGAAAGAAAATACAGACACTAATATAGTAAAAAACACTCTAAATACATACAAAGAAATATTTTCTCAGGCGCAGTTAAAATCATCATCTCTCGCAGCTGTTGGCAGCTCCCTCACTTCTATTTCCGACAGTCTTGCAGAAGGGTGGATATCATTCTCAAAAATAATACTAAATAATTTTATAGAAAAAGCGAATGACACAAAAGATTTTGTATCTTCTGTCTTTGATGAAATGTCTTTTATTCAAGAAAAGGTTGTTGACTCTTTCTCTTCTAATCCTAGTACTGTAGAAAATAAAGTAGAAAAGAAAAAAGATATTAAACAAGGTGAAAATAAAGTTCAAGTCTCAAATTCTTCCAGTTCTAATCTTCTTTCCAATTTACAAAATTCAATCACCTCTAAAACAGAAATAGTAAAAGAAGTTACAAGTGTCAGAGGAGAACAGGGGCCAAAGGGAGATACTGGAGCTATGGGTCCAATGGGACCAGTGGGGCCACAAGGCCCAAAGGGTGAAAGAGGAAGTTCAGGAAGAGATGCAGACACCTCAGACTTTGTTCTCAGTTCTTTTTTCGAAAATCAAATTGATAGATTGTTTGACTCTATCAGTGAAGACATCGATAGTTCTAGCGATAGTATTACAGAGGGAGGAACTCTAAATGATTCAATATTAAATCGTCCTGTCTTAAACAATGCGACTGGAACTTTTTTAGGAACTCTTACTGGTAATGCTGATACAGTCACCAATGGTCTCTATTCCACCGGTTCATACTCTGATCCATCATGGCTAACAATATCTAAATCAAAAGTTGGACTCTCAAATGTCGACAACACTTCTGACGCTACAAAGTCTGTACTATATGCTTCTACTTCAGGTAACGCTAGTACAGTTACAAATGGTCTCTACTCTACAGGCTCATATTCAAATCCTACTTGGCTCACAGCTATCCCATATTCAATCCTATCCGGAACTATACCAACCTGGAATCAAGATACGACAGGTAATGCTGCTACCGTTACGAACGGAGTGTATACTTCTCGTACAATAAATGGGAAGGCTCTTTCATCTGACGTTACAATATCTGCTAGCGACTTGGGATTAGGCAATGTGACAAATGAATCAAAAGCTACAATGTTTACCAGTCCAACATTTACTGGGACAGTGGGAGGCTTTACTATTGGAGGAGATATAATTCCTTCACTTGATAATACGCACTCGCTAGGATCCTCGACTAGTGTTTGGAAAGATGTCTATGTTGGTAATGGCTCAATCTATGTTGATGGACAAAAAGTTCTTCAAACCAATGATGATAAAAGCGTGGTTGTCAGCTCAGATGTTAATCAAAATTTAATAATGAAAACTTCTGGTACTGGAGATATCGAATTCAATCCATCTGGCACCGGAATAATCCGTCTCAAGGGTAATCTTCTTTTGAGTGGTACTAAAACTTTTGAAACTTCCGACAATTCCGCCGTGATTTTTGCAGATGGAATTTCTTCTCCAACTATTACAACATCAGTTTTGAACGGGGGTATTTCAATCACTCCAAATGGGTCAGGTAATACTTATATCACTAGTGGGTATCTAGGTATTGGAACAACTCTTCCAAGAGCTACTCTAGACGTAGTGGGTAACATGGTTCTTGGAAACAATACCTTAAATAATTCTCTTCTTTCTATCTACAGTACTGACGATGGATCATACTCTCATGGTATTACTATCGTAGACAAAGAAGCTAAATATGGAAGCTGGCAAAATCCTTCCGGGCTAGATGGTATCACTACGGATGACGCTGGTACTCCTAATGGATGGAACACTCTTTTCTTAAACTATTATTCAACCGAAGACATCTCATTCAACTACGGTGGGGGTAATTCCATATTTAATGGGAATGTTGGGGTGGGTGTACCGAGCCCAGTTAATAAGCTTGAAGTTGGAGGAACTGCTAGGGTTATGGGTTACGATGGAGCTGGAACTGGCGAAGGGTTGGAACTATTTTATTTGGGAGGAGCCGGATATGTATCAGCACAAAATCGCGATACTGCCAGTTATGTTCCATTATATTTACGTGGTTCAAATATAGATTTCAAAATTGGCAGTGATACGAAGATGGCTATTGATACGAGTGGCAATGTTGGAATTGGAACAACTTCGCCAGTAAGCCAGCTTCATGTTTCTGGTTCAGCCGGAGCCGGAGCTCCTGTCATAGGGAGAGGTTCAATTTATGTTCAAGATTCTGGAAGTGGAGTAAGCAATGGAGGCGCTGTTCTCTTTGGAGCACAACAAGGTTATTTTGCTGGGATAAAAGGTGACCTTCAAAATGGTGGAGGCAATACGACCGGCAGTTTACATTTTTATACAAGGGGTGGGACTAGTGATGTTTCTTTAACGGATCGAATGATAATTAGAAATGACGGCAACGTAGGTATTGGAACAACGAATCCAGGATTCACCTTAGATGTTGTTGGAACATCAGCAAGTGTTTCAAGATATTATGATAGTACTTCTGGGCCATATCTAAACTTAATCCATTATAGAGGAGCAGTTGGTTCCCCTACGGCAGTTCAGGCTGGTGATGAATTTGGAAAGATTTATTTTTATGGATACGATGGAACGTCTACGATTAGAACTGGCGCCAGAATTGATGCTATTTCTGACACAGGAACTATTTCCGCCAGTAGTATGCCTGGTAAACTTCAATTTTATACAACCACTAACGGTTCAATAAATCCTACGATTAAAATGGTGATCGATAATGGTGGTAATGTCGGAATCGGGACGACTTCGCCACAGACTCCTCTTCAAGTTAGTGGACAAGTGGGAATTTATAATGGAGCAAGTGGAAATGTTGGAGGAATTAGTATTGGTCCTACAAATGGTGATACTGTGATATCAAATAATAGTCCGGGTTCTTATGGTGATTATGGTATGCGCTTTAGAACTATGCAGACTACTGGATATAATGATGCATTGTATCTAAAATATAACGGTAACGTCGGAATTGGAACGACAGGACCAAGTCAAAAATTAGAGGTTGCAGGGGATGCTTTGTTTAGTGGTGCGAGTCGTACTGTAAGTTTAGGGCAAGCAGGACAAGCATGGAGCAAATTACAGTTTTTATCAAACGGTGGAGTTATTTCTGGTGGTTCAACGGCATTGTATTTTTCAAATAATACGGGAACAGTTAACAATGTAACAATATTAAACAACGGCAACGTTGGGATAGGCACAGACTCACCATCAGAAAAACTTCACGTAGCAGGAAATATATTATCTACAAATCTAGCCGGAACGGGTAATAGATGTGTATATGTAACAGGAGCCGGAATACTAAGTGCAAAGGCAGAAGACTGTGGATCCGCATCAGGCGCAGACAATATGGGTAATCACACTGCCACTCAAAATATTCAACTCGGTAACTACTGGTTGTCTGGTGACGGCGGAAGCGAAGGAGTATTTGTGGCTGCTAATGGGAATGTTGGGGTGGGAACAAATACCCCAACTTCAAAATTAGAAGTTTTAACCCCCGATGGATCTTCTGGGATTATTAGATTTCAAGGTACGACAGGCAGGTTGAGAATTTATCCGTATTATGATGAGACTTATGGATCTACTATTGAAGCAATGGCAACAGTTGAGAGTTCCTATGTTCCTCTTACGCTTTCTGGAAGTAAATTTATTTTTAATAACGGTAGTGTCGGAATTGGGACAACTACTCCGGTTTCAAAACTAGATGTGAATGGTGCTATAAACATAGCAGATGGAAATAATTTAACATGGGGAGGAGCTTATGCTGCAAACATTCCAACAATTTGGGGATTGAGTGGTGCGTCTGGATATTTGAATTTTGCTCCTTCTGGTTCTACGAATGGTGTAGCGATGACAATGTTAAATAATGGAAATGTTGGAATAGGAACGACCGCGCCAGGTTCATACAAATTAAATGTTAATGGTATGGTTAATATAAATTCAGCATCAAGTGCAGAAGCATTAAGCATAATAGGCAGATCGGATGACTACAGTAATCTAATTTTTAAAAATGCCAACGGAACACCCAACTCTCTAATTGAAGCAGGAAATAGTAAATTTAGTATTCTTACATACACATCAGGTGCTTACAGTAATAGAATTTCAGTTGATGTCGCAAGTGGCAACGTTGGGATAGGGACGACAGCCCCAGCGACACCATTGGAAATAAAAACTGCAAGTAATCCTCCCGCTAATTCTGGTACAACAACAAATGCCGGGTTGCGTATGCACAATACTAATAATGGTGTTCTTGATATAGGTGTTATGTCTGGTGGAATTGCGTATTTGCAACCCACTAACGCTACAGATTTAAGTCTTTCTTATAATTTATTATTGAACCCAAACGGAGGTAGCGTTGGTATTGGTACCACAACTCCAGAATCAGCATTGAATATAGGGAATGGTTGGATTTATGCAGACAGAACAGGGGGAGCCTCTGGTGTTATTTCTAGAAGATTTAATGGAACAATTGGATCAAAGACAAAAGTATTAAACGGAGACGAGGTTGCGCAATTTGTGGGATCGGCATATCAAGAGACAACTTCTTCTTTCCAAAATATTGCTGACATTAGATTTGTGGCCGCAGAAGATCAAACATCAACTGCGGGGGGTAGCTATATGATATTTAGAACAACTCCGATAGGTTCTGTCACCCGCGCTACAAGAATGACTATCTCAAATAATGGTAACGTAGGAATCGGAACGACTACTCCAAATAATTTGTTGACGTTAGGTTCATCCGTTCCAATCGTTTCTGTTGATACTACTGATGGCGCTGATAGTAAATATCTAACTCTTTCTGGTGGTGGGTCTGGGGCAAGCGCCAGAGGTGCATTTATTACAATGTATGGAAATGAAAATTCTACCAATCCAGCTGAGTTGCGGCTTTCCACTGGGGATATAAGTGGAACTGGAGAAAGTATGACTTTTTATGCTGACGGCCTTGAAAAAATGAGAATTACAGGAGCAGGCAACGTTGGTATCGGAACTACGACACCAGGCGCAAAACTTACAATATATGATTCTACTTTAACAAGCGGAGAGCATCTTCTTGCAATGTTTAACGGCTCTATTTCCTCGACAGAAGATAATATTTTTAAGATGGGTTTTGATTCCAACGGTACTTCTATAACAGGAGCGTTTATGAGAGCTGCAAATAATTTACCTTTTCAAATTAAAAATTCAGGTGGTGGTACAGGAATAACATTATTAAGTTCTGGTAACGTTGGCATCGGGACGAGTTCACCGGGCAAAAAGCTGGATGTTGAAGTTAGCGGATCAGCACAAGACGGTATTCGCTTGATAACGGGGGGTCTTGAACTTGCATCATTCACGACAACTGGGGCAACGGGCGAAATTCGCATCGGTGGGACGAGCGCACCAGCAGGGGCATTTTTCCCAGTTTTCTACGCAAATGGCGTAGAGCGCATGCGCCTAGATGTATCCGGCAATGTCGGAATTGGAACGACGACACCAGGTGTAAAATTAGATATCGTTGGTCCTGGCGATGGATGGCCCGTAACATCAGGCACTACTCAAACATATGGAATTTCAAGATTTGGCCAAACCGGGAATAATGTTGTTTTGGATATGGGAGTAAACAGTAGTAGTGGTGCTTGGCTGCAAACAACAAATAAGGCTAGTTTAGATTTGAAATATCCATTAATTCTAAATCCAAACGGCGGGAATGTTGGTATCGGAACGACAAGTCCGGGAACTAAATTAGAAATTTCTGGCAATGGCCCAACCATTAGACTTCGAGAAGCTGGTTATGGATACTATGATATATATAGTGCCTATTCCATGTCTAACCCCGATCTTATTTTTCGTGCTAATGGTAGCACAGAAACCATGCGTCTTTCTGCTTCCGGTTCTGTCGGGATTGGAACGACTACTCCAGGTTTGCCTCTTGATGTAAAAGGTACAGCAGGTGGTCCAGCAACAAGTGGAACAAGTTTGACAGGATCTTTGGTTTTAAGAAATAATTTTGGATCTAATATTTTAGCTTTGGGTCAGTTTGCGGGTTCGGGTAATGATTCTTGGATTCAAGCATATTCAAATTCAAGTAATTTATCAGGCACTGGTATTTTAGCTCTAAACCCAAACGGCGGCAACGTCGGAATTGGAACGACGACGCCAACGAGCAAATTAAGTGTGAACGGAGCAGGGGTATCAACTTTTGCTTTATACTCTACTGGTGATGGTACGATGATACATGGGGTTGGGGGTAAGGCAGGGTCTGCCGGTGGTTGGGGTGGAGTATTTTACGGTTCATCTGGAAGTAATGAGGTTGATATAGCAGGAGGAACATACGGATTAATAGTAAACACGGGTAATGTTGGAATTGGTATATCATCACCCGCTGCAAAATTACATATTTCTGACGGGGCAAATTCTGCGGGGACATACACAGCCATAAATCTCTCAAAAGGCACTGCTTACGGAGAAACTAAGTTTGATACATTTTATACCGCGGGTGGAAATTATGGAACAACCTTAGGAGAAACAATGACAGTTAATGTGGGTAAGGCTAGCGTTGGAATAGGAACAACGGCTCCAACTGGATTTTTGCACATTGATCAGCCGAGCGAAACTTCAACTCCATCACTTAAGTTAACGCTTGGAACAGCTTCAAATACAAATATAATTGATATTCAACAGCTCAATGCGGGGGGTACAGGAGCCATAGGAGCCGCACTTATCAAAATGGATAATCGTGGAGCTGCTCCATCTCTGTATATATCTAATAATGGATCTAATCCGTTTATTATTCTAAATAATGGTAACACTGGTATTGGGATGTCTAATCCTTCAGTTGCTCTGGATGTAACAGGGGACATTGAATACACAGGAACCATCACAGATGTTTCCGACGAAAGACTTAAGGATCAAATAACAACAATAACAGGGGAGCAGGCACTGTCCATAATTACTTCTATGCAAGCCAAGTCGTTTATCATGAGAGACTCAGGCAAGAAAGAATATGGATACATAGCTCAGGAAATCCTACCAATTTTCCCAGACGCAGTTTCTATAATAGATCCAGAGACTGGATATTTAGGATTAAATTATATTTCATTCATACCTCTAGCCACAGAGTCTATTAAACAACTTAATTTGAAAGTGGAAGTATTAGACAGTGACATCAACGGAGTTACATTAAAAGAAATGCTCAGCGATTTCTTTGGCAGTGTGGTTGTAAATATTACGGACGGAGTTGCTTCTATCAAAGGACTAGTTGTTGAAACATTAAAAGTGGGAAGCCCAGCAAAGAGAACAGGAATAACACTTTACGACGAAGAAACAGGAGAGCCATATTGTATTTCAGTTGCAGGAGGGCAAGCAAAGACTGTTCCAGGAGAATGCGGAGTTGTTGATATAGAAAAAATAGCCGAGGAGCAAGCTGCGAGAGAGGCTGCCGAACAAGCAGAGAGAGACGCAGCAGCAGCAGCTGAAGCAGAAGCACAGGAAGCACTTCGACAACAAGAATTACTAAACGCAACAGGAGGACAACAGCAAGCTCCCGCACCAGCAGAAGAACCAACCCCCGAAGAACTAGCAGCTCAAGAAGCAGCAAGGCTAGCCGAAATAGCAGAGGCCGAGAGACTTGCCGCCGAGCAAGCAGCTACTGCTGAAGCAGAGAGGCTAGCAGCCGAACAAGCCGCCCAGCAATCTTCCGAGCAACAAACTCCTCCAGCAGAAGAATCAACTACTCCAACCTCAGACACCACCACTCCTCCAACCCCATCAGCAGGGGAGTAAAACATAATATTTTTCATCCAATTTATATTTGAGATATAAATCTTTCCTTTCCTGTATTCCCAACCCAAACCCAAAAATAAACACAAACCCAAACCCCTTTCTCTTTTTCCCAACCCAAATTTCCCCTAGGTTTCCCCTAGGTCCAACCTAGGGGAAATGTTAAAAAGAGTGATATAATAGTTTATATGGTTATAAGAGATAAAAGTTTAGTTCCAAATGAATACTATCATATCTATAATCGCGGAAATGGTAAACACGAGATATTTTTAGATGAAGATGATTATAATCGCTTCGTAAAACTTTTATATGTTTGTAATTCTAAAATAGGATTTAATTTTAGAAATTCAGTTGTGGGTCCCAAAATAGACGCTTTTGATTTTGAAAGAGAGGAGCCACTCGTCTCTATTCTTTCCTGGGTATTGATGCCGAATCATTTTCATATCATTCTTATTTCTCCTAGGTTGGACCTAGGGGAAAAGTATAATCCCATAACAGAGTTTATGAGGAAAGTTTCTACTGCATATGCAATGTATTTTAATAAAAAATATGGGAGAACCGGTTCATTATTTGAAGGCAATTTTAAATCAAGACATATTGGAGAAGAAAATTATTTTAATTATATTTTTTCATATATACACCTTAATCCTATTAAATTAATACAGAAAGATTGGAAAGAGAAGGGAACTATAGATAAAAATAAAGCTAAAGATTTTTTAGCAGAATATGAGCATTCTAGTTTTCAAGATTATTTTGGTAAAAAAAGAAAGAAAGCGTGTGTCATAGACAAAAGTTTTATTCCAGATTATTGTCTTTGTAATCACGTGAGAGATCTATTTAGGTGGGTTAATGCTGATACTTAAAAGTAAGAGTTTCCCCTAGGTCCAACCTAGGGGAAACTCTTATCTGTATTAATTAATTCAACTTCTCTCCACTCATATTTACAGGAGCAGCTCATCTTTCACTTTCTTTAGTAAGGACAAGGAGGTTTTTATTGCTGGTTTTATGAATACATATATTGTATAATTAACGGATAATATTATTAGTTATTTAGCTATAAAAAAATGGAATCAAAAAAAGTTGAATTTTTCAATAAACTGTCGTTCATAATCTTATTATTCACAATATTTACGGGCGCTTTCTTTTTCATCCCTTATTCTCCAGTATCTCTAGAGGCCAGTAAAGGATTTCTCCTTTCGGTCGGAGCTACCCTATCTCTGTTCTTCTGGTTTATTGCTAGGCTTGGCGAAGGAAAATTTGTAGTTCCAAAAGATAAATTAATTTTATTTGCTGGGGCAATTCCTCTAGTATTTTTGATTTCTTCATTTTTCTCCTCATCTCTTTATGTTTCTCTTTTTGGTAGTGGATTTGAAATAGGAACATTTGGATCTATGCTCGTTCTCTTCATAGTATTCTTCCTCTCAGCAATGTATTTTCAGTCTGAAAAGCACATGTGGTATTTCATTGGAAGTCTGTTTGTAGGAGGATTGGTTGTTATTTTATTTGAAGTCCTAAGTCTATTTATAGGTTTTGATAAAATTTTACCCGGATTCTTACAAGGAGTATCATCAGGAAATTTGGTTGGGAGTTGGAATAATTTTGCCCTATTCCTTGGTATTATAGTTCTATTATCTATATTTACCCTCGAGCTTCTCAAGACCAAGAAATTATTCAGAATCGCACAATATGTATTATTGGTGCTAGGCTTAATTTTCTTAATCATAATTAATGTTCCATTAGTTTGGATTTTGG
>Ga0116170_10005293_pt1 | contig 11596 bp, 14 predicted proteins | sample AD_JPNHW1_MetaG_FD_89797 | JGI IMG/M metagenome (GOLD analysis project Ga0116170, IMG submission 89797) | Active sludge microbial communities of municipal wastewater-treating anaerobic digesters from Japan - AD_JPNHW1_MetaG | ecosystem: Engineered > Bioreactor > Anaerobic > Digestate | place... | reverse complement strand
CAGTACGGGACGGAAAATCCGTCCTGGGGCATGCTTTCTCCCGGCGATAAGGCGGGCACGCTCGTCTGCGGAGGTATTGTGCTGCTCCTTTTGGTATCAAAGCTCTGGGGCGGCGGGAGAAGTTATTGAGCGGGGGCGTTTAAGGAGAAAACAAAATGAACGGGAAGGATCACTTTATCCTTGGCAGTAAACTTTTCGGGGTGTATTGCATTATCCTGGCTGTTCCCGCTTTGCTTCAGATAGTGCCCGGTATCGCGATGGCGCGGCAAAGCTTCAGCGGTATGGGCGGCGGCATGACCATGATGTTCGCCTTAGGGTATATCTGGCCCCTGGTTTACCTCGCGGGCGGTCTTTACCTGATACGCGACGGAGAAGCCTTTTATAAATTCGCGTATCCGGGCGCCGGGGGCGGCCCTGGCGGGGCAGAGGATAAATTTTTACTGTATTTGAAAATGCTCGGTATCTATTTGGTCGTGACTTATTTCGGGGACGTATTAAAGGTGCTGGCGGGCATCGCCTTCGTGCTGACCGCTCCCGAGTCTGTCAGGCAGAGCGCGTCGACGCAAGGCTTCCTGGGAAATCTGGCCGCAAGTTTGTGGGGGACTTTGGCCGGCCTTTACCTGGTTAAAAGCGGCCGTTATGCGGCAAAGCTGGCCGCCCGGTCCCTGAGCCCCGTAAAATAGGTAAAAGCCTTGCAGAGGCTTTGGCGGCTGTTGTGCCGGGGCAGCGCGGCCTGCCGGAAGTATTCAGGGCGCCGCAGGCTTGAGCCTGCCCGTGACCCTGAAGATGCCCGGCGAGCCCTCGCCTGCCAGGCGCGCAATGGCTCAAAAAAAGTATAGAATATTACTGCGCTATGAATAACGACGCCAAAAAAAACAAACCGGACCCGCTCAAGCAGATGGCTGGCGTGATCAGCCACGAGATACGCAACCCCCTGGCGATAATTTCCAACTCGCTTTACTATATAAAGACAAAGCTGGGCGCCGGCGGGGCTGTTCTTGACCCGAAGGTCGTCAAGCATATAGGGATAATAGAGAGCGAGGTAAAGCACAGCAACGATGTTATAGAGGAAATGCTCGCTTTCACCCGCGTCAGGGAGTTAAACTGCGCGCCGGCTTCCGTGAACGCGGCGCTCAAGGACCTGGCGGGTTCTTGCCCGGTTCCGCCCGCAGTTACGCTGACGGTGGCCGCCGACCCGGCGGACCCGTGCGTGAACGCGGACATGGAAGCGATCTGTTACGCCATGCGGGCCGTACTCACCAATGCGGTGCAGGCTATGCCCGAAGGCGGCACGGTGACCCTGGGAGCCTCTCATGACGCCAAGCTGGTGCACCTGACCGTAACCGACACCGGCCCCGGCCTGCCCGGCGGCGACGGCGAGAAGGTTTTCGAGCCTTTCTTCACCACCCGGCCGCGCGGCATAGGCCTGGGCCTTACCATAGCGCGCAAATACCTGGAGCAGCAAGGCGGCACCGCCAGGGCCGAGAACGCCCCCGGCCGCGGCGCCAAAGTTACCCTGTCCCTGCCGCTGTCCAAATAGAAAAAAAGGCAACAGGAGCCTTTTTACATCCAAGCCCGCGATAATTATAGTAGGGGACTATGTGACTATTTACTGACACAGTAAGATGAATTGCGGGCAAATAGTATATAGTAAACAGCTTTCCCATAAGGTATGGAAATAATCATTCACCGCGGCGCCGGAAGCACGCAAGGCAGCTGCGTAGAGCTTGTCAGCGGCCGGTCCAGGATACTGCTGGATTACGGCGCCGCGCCGCAGGCCGCGCCGGAAGAAAGCGTGCTGAACATCCCCGGGCTTTATGACAAAGCCGCGGATCCCATCTTGGCGCTGCTCGTCTCGCATACGCATTGGGCCAGTTACGGCGCGCTGCTGGCAAAGCCCCTCAACCCCGGCATAAAAATTTTCATGACCGAGATAATGGAGGATGTGATCCGCATCACCGCCAAGATGCGGCGCGACGGCCCGCGGCTGGCCGGCAATATCCACCATTTCCGCAAGGGCCACAAATTTATCGTGGGCCGTTTCGTGATAACCCCTTATCTGATGGATCACAGCGCGGCCGAGTCTTTCGCTTTCCTGATAGAGTCCGAAGGTAAAAGGGTGATCTATACCGGCGACTTCCGCGACCACGGCAATAAAGCCGCGGCCTTCAAACAGTTCCTGGCGGCTAAGATGGGCCCCATAGACGCGCTGATAACCGCGGGCGCCCGGGCCGGCCTTGAGAAAGGCCCCGCCGAGCAGGAAGTGATGGGCGATCTGGAAGTGAACGTTAAACGTCTGGACGGCGCCTTGTTCGTAATGTGCGCGGGGCAGGACATTGGCCTGCTGACCAGCCTGGCCAACCTGGCCCAGCGCACCCGGCGCTACCTGGTGGTGGACGGCTATACGGCGCTGCTGCTGGAAAGGATGAAAGCGCTGGCGCTCAAGCAGGGCATGGAGCTTAAGATCCCCGGCCTGGACACTGAGTACCTGCGCATTATCCGCAACGACGCCACGCAGCGGGTTTACCAGATGAGCGAATATACCGAGACTTTCAGCAGGATGAGGCCCAAAATGTTCGGCTGGGACTGGGTGCGGGCCAACCTGAACAGGCTGATAATCCCCGTGCGGGGCAACACGCCTTTATGGGTTAAGGAACAGATAAACGATCTGCGCGGCGCGGCGCTGGTGTACTCCGCCTGGGACGATTGCGGCGACGAGGACGGTATGCAGCAGGCGCTGGACTGGTTCAGGGGTCGGGGGCTGGCGGACGTGCCCGCGCCGCTGACCAGCCACGCTTATTTCTCCGCCATCCGGAAGCTGGCGGAGAACAAAAGGCCGCGCTATATGATCCCGGTAAATACCGACAGCGCCGGGAAATTCACCGCCACCTTCGGCAAAAGGGCCCGCGTGCTCGCCAACGGCGAAGAATTCGCGTTGGACTGAGCAGAGCTATGGATAAACAAAATTGTGATCGCGGGAATTCCTGCTGCGGCAAGCCAGCGCCGGGCGGCGATGATCTAGCCTGTCCCCTTTGCGGCCAGCCGGGGGAAATAGTGCCGGGGGGCACGGTGCGCAAACTGCTCAAGCCCGGCTTGGCGGCCGCGGCGGACAGGTACCTGGTCTGCACAACGCCGGGCTGCGCCGCAGTATATTTCCACCCGAAGGGCGGCTTGTTCAAACAGGAAGACGTGTCTGTGCCCGTTTATTTCAAGACCGGGGCGGAGCCGGTATTCGCCTGCTACTGCGCCGGAGTTACTAAAGCCCAGGTATTGGCCGCCGTAGAGAAGACCAAAGCCACGCGCTGGGCCACGATAATCAAAGAGATAACCGGCGCGGTCCCGAAGTGCAACTGCGAGGCGAAGAACCCGCTGGGCAAATGCTGTTCCGGCAACGCTTACGCCGCGGCCATTGCCGGATCTTCCGCCAAGCCTGTGCCTGCCGTAAGGTCCCGCGACCCGCTGCACGGCCTTACGCTGGAAGCCATCCTCACCTATATGCTGGACAGGCACGGCTGGGAAGGGCTGTGGCGGCGCATTCCCATAAACTGTTTCAAGTACGATCCCGGCATGAAGTCCAGCCTCGTTTTCCTGCGCGCGAACCCCTGGGCGCGCGAGAAGCTTGAGAACTGGTATGTCTGCGAAGTTCCGAAACCGAAAAAAGGGACGGGACGCTGATCGCAATATGACTAGTCAGCGGCAGCGCGGGAGAAATGTTGGTAAATAGTCATATAGTCATCAGCGTCCCTTTCATGGCTAAAGAAACGGATCAGGCAAAAGAGGTTCAGCGCGATCACCGCGAGTATTGCTATGTCTGTTACCGGGTGAAAAAAAACTGTTTATGCGGCAGCGTGAAACCCTTTTCTACGCAAATGCGCTTCGTGATCCTGATGCATACCAAGGAAGCCAAAAAAGAAAAAACCGGGACGGCCCGGCTGGCGAGGTTATGCCTGAAGAACGCGGAACTTTTAATAGGCACTGATTTCAGCCGGGATGAGCGGGTAAATGCCCTGCTCCGGGACCCCGCTTATTTTCCCGTTCTGCTGTATCCCGGGCCCCAGGCCGTGAATTTTGAAACCCATGGGAGCTTCCTCAGGCCGGAAGGGAAAACGCTCCTGGTCTTTGTGGCGGACGGCACCTGGGACAGCGTCAGGAGGCTGTTATTCAAAAGCCGGAACATCCAGGCTTTGCCCCGGCTTTCTTTTTCCCGCAGCTATAATTCCCGGTTCATCATTAAAAAGCAGCCCGGACAGGGTTATATCTCCACCATAGAGGCTATCTATTATTTATGCGGGGAGGCGGAAGCGGCCGGCTATGAAAACCTTAAGGCGCAGAGTGAAAATCTGATGGTCCTTTTTAAAAAAATGGTGGACACGCAGCTCCATTACCAGGAAAAAGTGCATCAGGTCCGGTATCTGGACCCTAAAACAAAACGCAAAAAAAAGGTTTCCTGACCGGCGGACCTTTTGGCACGGGGCAGGTTCGGCCGCCGGGAATGCCCGGCGGTTTTACTTTACGCGGTTTGGTAGAATACTGATATGGCTTTCTTCAGGGTGAAACAGGAGAATTTTATGTACAGGAATATTTACCTGGCCGCCGGGCTGGCGGCGGCCGCGGCGCTGGCTTCATGCGCAAAGGAGCCGGCCGACCTTTGGGCCGGGCCCAGGCAGAACCTGGCCTCGGTCAGGTCGGCCCTGCAGGTTTATTATGGCGACCAGGAGGGGGCTTTCCCGGAAAAGCTGGACGCGCTGACCAAAGACGGCAAGTATCTGCAGGAGATCCCGAAGCTGAAGCTGCCCTGGCATCCGGAAAGCGCGGCAATACTTTATGTGGAGGCCAAGGCGGTGGACGCTAAACTCATAACCGACGCGGGCGGCTACATCTATTTCTATTCGAAGAAATATCCGGCTATGCAGGGCACGCTGATAATTAACTGCGCGCATGAATTCAAAAAAGGGGAGCCGCTGTATTTGTATTAAAAGGTCCGGGGCCGGGCCGGCTCCCGCGGTTTTAAGCGCCATGTTAAAAACAGCCGGGCTTTCACCAGATGACGGGAGCGCCCCCCGCGAGGAGTGCTATGCCTGTTACAGGGCGAAAAAGAACTGTCTGTGCGGCAGCGTAAAACCATTTTCAACAAGGATGCGTTTTGTGATCCTGATGCATCCCCTGGAAGCCCGCAAGCAAAGGACCGGCACGGCCCGGCTTGCGAAGTTGTGCCTGAAGAACGCGGAGCTTTTGGTCGGCACTGATTTCACCCGCGATGAGCGGGTCAATGCGCTGCTCCGGGATCCAGCCTATAACCCTGTTGTCCTGTACCCCGGACCCCGGGCCATGAATTTCGCGGCCCACGGGGACGCCCTCTTCAAACCCTCCGGGCAAACGCTGCTGGTCTTCGTCCTGGACGGTACCTGGGCCTGCGCCAAGAGGATCTTGAACCAAAGCAAAAACATCCATGCCCTGCCCCGGCTGTCTTTTTCCCGCAATTATATTTCACAATTCATCATTAAAAAACAGCCCAGGGAACACTGTATTTCCACCATAGAAGCCATCTACTATTTATGTAAAGAGGCCGAAGCGGCCGGCTATGAAAACCTGGGCGCGCAGAACGAAGTTCTGATGGTTATTTTTAAAAAGCTGGTGAAGATACAGCTCGATTATCAGGAAAAAGCGGCGCAGGCGCGCGGCGCCGAGCCCCTTAAAGCCACCCGGGGTGTCCGCAGCGGGGAAAAGCCCGCGGGAACAGTATAGGGCCGAAGGCGGCCGGTTTTTCTTTACGGCCGCCGCCCGGCGGTTTTATTTTTACAGGGCGCCGGGGCCGCGGTTTATTTGCCCGCGGCTTTGCGGAACCAGGCTTCGGCTTCCTTGGGGCTGGCGGGAACGCCTCTGCCGAAAGTATAGGCCAGGCCCAGCTCATACTGCGCGTCCTTATGGCCTTTGCCGGCGGCCTTGCGCAGCCAGTCAAACGCCGCGGCCGGGTCCAGGGGCGCGCCTTGCCCGTAGCCGTAGCGCAGGCCCAGTTCATATTGCGCGTCCGCCAGCTCCTGCTGCGCGGCTTTGTGCAGCCATTTCATGCTTTGCTCCGCGCCCCTGTCTTTACCGTACAGCAGGCCCAGGTTGAACTGCGCGGCCGCATCGCCTGCCAGCGCCAGCGGCAGCGCGGCCTTGAACATTTCGGCATAGCCGCCGTTGAGTAAAATGGATTCCTGCCCGGACAGCGGTTCTGGCTGCGTGTATGGCGGGGGGGTCCTGCCGGGGGCGAGCTCCTTGAAGGGCGGCTTGTCGCCGGCGAGTTTTATTTTTGCCGAGCCGAAATCGGCGCTGCTGTAATGCCCGGTAGCCAGGTTCCTGATCAGCGTTACCCTGCAGGACCTGCCGCCGTCGTAAGCCGGGTCGGTCACGTAGGCGCGGACCTCGGGAAAATAATAAGGCCCGTCGTTGACCGGCCTGGAGACGTTATTGACCACCGGGTTTATCAGCCGGATATAAATATCCTTGGGCTGGCCGGGCTGCAGTTCGGTGAGCTGCGCGGCGGACGAAAAACCGCTGGTCACCGGCCCGTCGGGCAGCCAGTCTTCTCCATCCACCACGAGCGGCCGCTTGGCCAGCAGGGTGGCTTTAACCAGAATGAAGCCCGACCACGGGATGTGGCTTTCCGTCACCCGGCTGACAGCAAGCATGGCCGTGGCGTTCTCCTGGCAGCTTTTCCTGGCGGCATTGTCCTCGGCAACCATGCGTTCCATCGGGCTTACCCAGGTAAGCCGCCAGGCCGCGGCTCCGGCTAAGAACAATACCGCGCCCAAAGCCAGGGTGTTGACGCCCAGCCAGCCGGTGGCGCCGCGCGCCAGGCTGAAGGCCCGGAACTTGCGGAAGGAAAAAGCGGAAGCCGCCGCTAACAGGCAGAAGATGGCGGCGTGCAGCAGCAGGGCCGGCAGGTTTTCGCTGAACAGCGCCCTGACCAGGAAGACGAAGGCCCTGGCGGTAAGCGCCCCGAGAGACAGGCAGAGCGCAAAAAATACCGCGAGCAGCAGCGGCAGCCATTTGCCGGGCTCTTTTCCTGAGGGTTCATTCGCGTCCGTTGTCATGTTTTTCTCCCAGTTGTGTTCCCGGCTATTATATTTAATTCTGCCCGCTGTTTTGCGGGTTTGAAAGCCATCCCCGCGCATCACCGCCGCGCGGCCGTGGGGCGGGGCTGCTGAAACCCGCGGGCCGGCAGGAAGTGAAAAAACCGCAGGAGCATTTTAACCGGAAACTGCCCGGCCGGAACGGTACGGGCCGGCGCGCAAAAAGCAATTTTTGTAAGATAGTGAGCGTGAATCCGGATATCCGTTGCCTGACACGTACAGAACTGGCCGCCGCGCTGAAAGGGCTCGGCCGGGACCCTTCGGACGCGGGGCCGGTATTCCGGGCAGTGCACCGGCGCGGAGCGGCGGACCCGGGCGCGCTGCCGGGGGTGCCCGGGCGCGTATGCGCGGCGCTGGCGCCCGCCTTTTCCCTTTCGCCTCTTGCCGTCCCGGAGCGGGTGCTGGCCGCCGGGGACGGCACAAAAAAACTGCTGCTGCGCTTCGCCGACGGCGCCCCGGCCGAGAGCGTGGTGCTGCCGGGTAAGGAGCGCCTGTCCGCCTGCCTCTCCTCGCAGTCCGGCTGCGCCTGCGGGTGCACTTTCTGCGCCACCGGCGCGCTGGGCTTGCGGCGCTCGCTTACGGCGGCGGAGATCCTCGCCCAGTTCGAGGCCTGCCTTAAGGAGGCGGGCGCGCTGAGCAGCCTGGTCTTTATGGGCATGGGCGAACCCTTCCTGAACTGGGAGAACGTGCGCCGGGCCATCCTGATACTTTCCGACAGCCGGGGCCGCCATTTCCCGCAGTCCAAGATGACCGTTTCTACCGTAGGGGTGATCCCGGTGATAGAAGAGCTGGCAGCGTCGGACCTGAAGGTGCGCCTGGCAGTTTCGGTGGTGGCCGCCGACCCGGCGCTGCGCGCCCGCCTGGCCCCGATGGAAAAAAAGTATCCGCTGCGCAGCGTGCTGGCGGCGGCGCGCCGTTATTGCGCCGCCCGCCGCGCGCATGTTATGCTGGAATATGTGCTGCTGCCCGGCGTCAACGACCGGCCGGCGGATTCGACGGCCCTGGCCGGCCTTGTGCGGGATATCCCGGGGCGGGTCAACCTGATCCCCTATAATCCGCCGGGGGGACCCGGCGGAGAGCCGCGGCGCGCGAAGGCGTTTCAGCGCGAGCTGATAGCCGCGGGCGTGCTCGCGTACCTGCGGGCCGAGCGCGGCGCGGACATCGGGGCGGCCTGCGGCCAGCTGGCCGGCGGAGCTGCGGCCTGATCCTTTCTCCGGGACCGGTGCCGCAGGGGGCGGCGGTTTTGTTTTGGTAGAATGTTGTTGCCGGGCTGAACCTGGGACGGGAGGATCTTATGGCGGTAATACTGGTAGTAGACGACAATGTGCAGTTCAAAGGCTTGATGTTCGATTTCCTGCTGATGCAGGGCCATAAGGTGCTCAACGCCGACAACGGGCGCGAAGGCATAAAGAAGGCGAAAGAAGCCAAACCCGACCTGATCCTGATGGACGTGATGATGCCCGACATCGGGGGCTTAGAAGCCCTGCGCGAACTGAGCGCGGACGAAGAGACCCGCGATATCCCTGTTTTTATAATCACCGGCTCCGCTTTCGACGGGAAAATGGGCGCCCTTTTCAAGGAGCAGAGCAACTGCCGGGAATTCCTGGACAAGACCGTGCAGCTCGCCGTGCTGGACGAAAAGATCAACGCGGCGCTGGAAGGCCGCGGGCCAGGGAAATAGGGCCCGGAGCAGGCCGGGGAAATTATCCCGGTTCCTTGTTAAAAACATAACCGCCGGGGGAAACCCGGCGGTTATTTTTTGTGGCGGGCTAAAGCCTTACCAGGCTAAGCCGTTCTGCAGCGTGGAGAAGACCGGGCCGGGCAGGTCGCCGGGCGTTCCGAAAGCGGGCCTGGAACCGGGCGGCAGCAGTTCGGAGTTGTTGGCCGGTTTATACCAGCACAGCGGCCGGAAGCCGGTGGTGAAGCCGGCGGAACGGGTGCAGGAGCCGATGAGCGGGTCGGTATAGCTCAGGGGGTCCGAGAACCGCCGTGTGCACAGCGAGCCCTGCAGGTAAGTGTCCATGCGGCACTGGGTGGCGGGATGCGCCGTCATCATCGTGGTGACTACCTTGGTGTCCGGGGTATCGAAGCCGGGGACAACGGTCTCGTTGCGCAGGATCTTGAACAGGTAGGACACGGATTTGCCGGCCATGGCGCTCCTGACGCAGATCTCCCGGTCGGAGGCGGAGCTGTACGTGGCTTCGCAGGCGGCCGCGGCCAGTTCGTCGCTGCCCTTGATGCGGGTGAAATTGCTGCTGGCCGGGTCGGCGAAGACCTGCTTGAGGCACCTGTTGTTGGCGTAATAGTCGGCCTGGCCTTCGAGGGTGGCCCAGCTGGAGACCATGGGCGCGCCGCCCAGGTGGTGGCCCAGCTCGTGGCAGACTACCAGCGCGAAGCCGTCCATGGTGATGGTCTCATGGCGGGCAAGGCCGCCGTACATGTTCACTATATATCTCTTGCCGCTCTGGGACGCCGAGGCGTTCACGGTGCCGTCGGTCCACAGCCTGCGCAGCTCAAGCACGGCGCCCCGCGCAGCCACTATGGGGGCGTATATCCTCTGTACGGTATCGAGGACTTCGTTGAATTGCGCCTCGATGATGCCCCTGGCCTGGGCGGAGCCCACGGGGATGTTCAGATTGTTGGGGGGTACGAAGCCGGGGCAGTCGGAGGCCGCGGCGGGAATTACGGCCGTGCCCAGGAGCAGGGCGGAAACGGCTGACAGCAGTATGGTTCTTTTCATTTTCCTTCCTTGGTTGATAGATATCAAAAGTATTATACCGTTAGCGGAGCCGCTTGCAAAGGGAAAAAAGCCGGCGGGGAAGCCCTGCGGTTTTGTTTTGTAGAATTACCGGGTCATGTATCCATACGGCAAACCTTCTTGGGCGCGGGCTCTGCAGGTGGGCGGCGCGCTGCTGGCCGCCTGGCTGCTCTGGGACTCGGCGATAATTTACCCGGTGCGGATCCTGGTCACTTTCCTGCACGAGGCCAGCCACGGCCTGGCCGCGCTGCTGAGCGGCGGCCAGGTGGACAGCATTACGGTTGAAAATAACGGCAGCGGGGTGTGCTGGACGCGGGGGGGCCTGCGGTGGCTGGTCTTGTCCGCCGGCTATCTCGGGTCCATGCTCTGGGGAAGCCTGATCCTGATCCTGGCCTGCCGCACGCGGTTCGACAGGGCCGTGTCGGTACTGCTCGGCCTGGGCCTGCTGGCGCTTACGCTGCTGTATGTGCGCGCGCCGTTCGCTTTCGCGTCCGGCCTGCTTATCGGCGGCGGCCTGGCCGCCATGGGCCTCTGGCTGGACCAGAAGACCAACGATCTCTTTTTAGTCTTCATCGGTTCGGCCAGCTGCCTCTACGCTTTGTTCGACCTCAGGTCGCTTTGGCGCATCGGCGGCGCGCTGAAGACCGACGCCACGATGTTTTCCGCGGAAGTGCTGCCCCTGCCCCCGGGCGTCTGGACCGCCGCCTGGGCCCTGCTGGCCGTGCTCTGCCTGGCGCAAGCCCTGAAAATAGCGCTGCGCGAAAATATACGGGGCTAGGGCAGTGAATAGGCGGGCAGCTATTTCCGGGCGGGGTTTGCTAGAATACTAGCGGATTTGGGGCAGCCGTCCGCCGGGCGGGTACCCCGGAAGTCCGGACCTAAAATAAAGCGGAGGGAATATTATGACGGATGTTACCCCGATGGATATTACCACGGATATCATACTTACGATGATAGAAAAGGACCGGCTGGTCAGCGTGGCGGACATTTCCGCCGCCCTGCCCAAGATCCACGACGCGGTGCTTGATATTTTCGACAAGCCCGTCATCGATCATTCCTCGGACCTGGAAGAAGATGAACGCTTCGAAGGGAACAGGGGACGTTGAGGGGCAGGGAAGGATCTGCCCTGGTTTCGGCGGCATGTAAAGGGGGGAACATGGTGAAGAACGTAGGCAATACGGACAAGGTGTTGCGGTACGCGGCCGGCGCGGCGCTGGCGGTCGGGGCATATAAGTCCGCGGGGGTACTGGCCGTCGTGCTGGGGGCGGCCGCTTTCATGGCTTTTCTTACGGCTATCCTGGGCTGGTGCGGGCTTTATACGCTGCTGGGCGTCAGCACGGTATGTAAAATAGAGCCGCCCGCCGCCCAGCCGCCGGCGCCGGACAACGAACCGGAGTAAAAATGGCGGCGGCTTTTTATCTGAAATGCTGAGCTCTTCCCAGGCGCAGCTCCTCGCGCTGTGGGGTGCGCCCCAGCTGCAGGAACTGCTGCTGCCGGTGCGCACCCTGAGCAGCATCAGCGCCATGTTCTGGATGCTGGCGCGCCTGGGCTCCGTGTTCGTGGCCGCGCTCAAGAGCCTGCTGTTCGATGAGTTCGGCGGCATGCTGAGCGTCCTCTACGGGGTGCTGCTGTCGGTGGTCTACGCGACCATGATGTTCAATACCGCCCTGCAGGGGCAGTGGCATCCTTCCCTGTACCTGCGCGAGGCCTGCGGCTTCGT
>Ga0116170_10005292_pt1 | contig 11599 bp, 7 predicted proteins | sample AD_JPNHW1_MetaG_FD_89797 | JGI IMG/M metagenome (GOLD analysis project Ga0116170, IMG submission 89797) | Active sludge microbial communities of municipal wastewater-treating anaerobic digesters from Japan - AD_JPNHW1_MetaG | ecosystem: Engineered > Bioreactor > Anaerobic > Digestate | place... | reverse complement strand
GCGTGCCCAGCTTTTCCTCGACTTTCTCGAGTCTCTCGACCCGGTCGGCAGGTACGACCGCGAAACGGTTTCCCGGCTCGCGTTTTTGCTTTCCGAGAAGCGAGGCGGGGATCCCGCCGGTCGTGCGCATGGCCGATTCGCCACGATGCTCCGTCAGCGCGCCGACCAAGGCGGCGAGGAGCCGGACGGTCTGAACGCGGACTTCGCCGAGGTCGCCCTGTCGTTCGGCCTTATCGTCGAGACCGAGTCCGGGCTCGCGCGCAATTCCGCCGTCGGCTCGATTCCCGCAGGCTCGGCTCTCAATCCTTTTCTCGTCGTCTCTCCGTCGTTCTCGGTAACCCTTATGCCCGGCTTCCGCCTTGCGGACCTTTTGCCGCTCGTCTCGTGCATGGAGGTTCGCGACGTTCAGATCGCGGGGCAGTTCGAGCTGACGCGAAAGGCGTGCGCCGCGGCCTTTGACCGAGGGGAGACGGCCGAGTCGCTTTCGGCCCTGCTTGGCAAATGGTCGTCGCAGGACGTCCCCCAGAACGTGCTTTTCTCGCTGAAGGATTGGTATCGCGGCTATTCGTCCGTGACGCTCTACCACGGTTACGTGCTCCGCGTGGACGACGGTCGGCGCGCGCTCTTCGAGAACGACGAGCGCCTTTCGTCCCTGATTCGAAAGGTCCTCGCGCCGGGGGTATACCTGCTTTCCGTCTCCGATCCCAACGATATTCAGGAAGCCTTCGCCGACGCGGGCCTTGACGCCGCGCCGGCCGTGAGCGCCCCCGCCCGGCAAGGGGAAGCGCTGCCGCTCCCGTCTCTTTGCGTCCCGCAAAAATGCGGCGAGCGTTCCGGCGCGGAAGCGCAGGAAGGCGAACGCGCGGAAACCTCGGGCCCACTGGATGCGGCGGGCTCCGCGCCTGTCGCCGAGAGGCAGGCCTCCCTACGCGCCGCGCTCGACGCGCTCTCGCTTCCGCCTGACCTCGCCGACGCGCTCGCCTCGCGCATCGAGCGGCGCATCGTGCTCGTCCCCTCGCAGCTCGACCCGGCCTCCGTTCGCGTGGAAAAGGTCGAGGCCCGCGACATGGATTTTCTCGGGAAGGTCAGGATAGCCGAGTACGCGATCGCGACCGGCTCGCTCCTCGAGATCTCGCTCGACGAGCGCGACGGCGGGCGCGCGATCCTTGGGCGGCCCGTCTCGACGGAGAAGCGCACGGGCGACGTGCTCCTGAAGATCGCGATCGAGCCCGACGGCGCTATCGAGCAGGTATCGCTCGGTCGGGCCCTCCTCGTCCGTCGCATACGCGGATCGATATTCTCCGAGTTGCCGAGAGTCGAGAAGTAGGGGCGCCCAGCGTCTCATTTTATTTGCCAAGGCCCCTGAACTCGATTATCATCAAGTGTGCCGAGGCCTTGCAGGAGGATACATGAGGGTCATTGTTAAGGAAGATTATTCAACGTGCGCCGAATGGGCGGCGAATCATATAGTCAAGAGGATTAGCGCCTTTAACCCAACCCCGGATCGACCGTTCGTCGTCGGGTTGCCGACCGGGTCCACGCCGCTTGGCGTGTACAAGGAACTGATCCGGCTCCACAAGGCGGGGAAGGTGTCGTTTCGCAACGTCGTATCCTTTAATATGGATGAATACGTCGGGCTTGAGCGCAACCATCCGCAAAGTTTTTATCGCTTCATGATGGATAACTTCTATTCCCATATCGATATCCCGTCGGGGAACATCAATTATCTGGACGGCATGGCGAGCGATCCCATGGCCGAATGTCAGCGCTACGAGAAAAAAATCGCGTCATACGGAAAGATTAACATGTTTCTCGGCGGAGTGGGGGCCGACGGCCATATCGCGTTTAACGAGCCGGGCTCATCCCTAAGCTCCCGGACGCGGCAAAAGACCCTGACGCAAGACACCATTATCATGAACTCGCGTTTTTTCGGGGGCGATCCCGAGCAGGTGCCGACGAAGGCCCTGACCGTCGGCGTTGGCACGATTACCGACGCCGAGGAGGTGATGATCCTCGCGTCCGGCTATACCAAGGCGCGCGCCCTGCATCACGGGATTGAGGAAGGCGTCAACCATATGTGGACTATAAGCATTCTGCAGCTTCACCCAAAATCGATAATCGTGTGCGATGAGGACGCGACGGACGAGCTTCGAGTCGGCACGGTTCGGTATTTTAAGGATATTGAGGCGAAAAACTACCGCGATTCGTAAGGTATTTTCCATGCAAACCGGTTTTCCGCGTTTGACAATTGACTTATCACTATGGTATTGTTGGTTGGTTGAGTATTTCAATCAACCTGAGGAGTGAATATGAAATTCGGTCATTTTGACGATGTAAACCGTGAGTACGTCATCGAGACGCCACGGACCCCGTACCCCTGGATCAATTATCTTGGAAATACGCAGTTTTTCTCGCTCATTTCCAATACCGCTGGCGGATACGCGTTCTACACCGACGCCCGCCTTCGCCGCCTAACTCGATACCGATACAACGACGTTCCGCTCGACAACAACGGCCGTTACTTCTTCATCAAGGACGGCGACGCCGTTTGGAATCCCGGCTGGAAGCCGATGCGCGTCGAGCTTGATTCATACGAATGCCGCCACGGCTTCGGCTATACCAAGTTCTCCTCCTCCAAGAACGGTCTTAAGGCCGACACCCTTTACATGGTGCCGAACGGGGAGAACGCCGAGATCCAGAGAATCACCCTGACGAATACCTCGAAGGCCAAGAAGGACGTCTCCCTCGTTTCCTACGTTGAGTGGTGCCTCTACAACGCGCTCGACGACACGACGAACTTCCAGCGCAACTTCTCCACCGGCGAGGTAGAGATCGAGGGCGGCGCGATCTATCACAAGACCGAGTACCGCGAGCGGCGCAATCACTTCTCGTTCTACTCCGTGAACGCGAAGCCCGACGGCTTCGACACCGACCGCGAGACCTTCCTTGGCCTCCACAACAACTACGACTCCCCCGACACCGTCATGGCCGGCAAGAGCCAGAACTCCGTCGCCGACGGCTGGTCCCCGATCGCGAGCCATCGCGTGAACGTCTCCCTCGCCGCGGGCGAATCCAAGACCTTTATCTTCGTGCTCGGCTACATCGAGATGGAAGAAGCCAAGAAATGGGCCGGCGAGAACGGCTGCGCGCCCGCGTCCAAGGACCTTCTCCAGACCAACGCCAAGATGCGCGTGATCAACAAGGAAAAGGCGATCGCGCTCCAGAAGCGCTTCGAGACCCCCGCGCAGGTAGAGGCGGCTTTCGAGGAACTCAAGAAGTTCTGGGACGGGCTCCTCTCCAACTTCACCCTCAAGACCGGCGACGAGAAGCTCGACCGCATGGCCGTGTGGAACCAGTACCAGTGCATCGTCACCTATAACTTCGCGCGCTCCGCCTCGTACTTCGAGAGCGGAATCGGCCGCGGCATCGGCTTCCGCGACACGAGCCAGGACATGCTCGGCGTCGTGCACCAGATCCCGACCCGCGCCCGCGAGCGCCTGTTCGACGTCGCCTCGACCCAGTTCGAGGACGGCTCGGCCTACCACCAGTTCCAGCCCCTGACCAAGCGCGGAAACGCGGACGTCGGCAGCCACTTCAACGACGACCCGCTGTGGCTCGTGCTCGGCGTCGGCGGATACGTCCGCGAGACCGGCGACGTGGACTTCCTCAAGGTCGACGTCCCGTTCGACAACAGCAAGACCAACAAGGCATCGCTCTTCGAGCACCTCAAGCGCTCGTTCCACTACACGGTCACCCACATCGGCCCGCACGGCCTGCCGCTCATCGGCCGCGCCGACTGGAACGACTGCCTGAACCTCAACTGCTTCAGCACGGACCCGAACGATTCCTTCCAGACCTCCACGAACAAGGACGGCAAGAACGCCGAGTCCGTGATGATCGCGCAGATGTTCGTGTACGTCGCGCCCGAGTACGCCGCGATGTGCCGCAAGCTCGGACACGAGGACGAGGCGAAGTGGGCCGAGGCCGAGGCCAAGAAGATGGCCGACCAGATATGCAAGACCGGTTGGGACGGCGAGTGGTATATCCGCGCCTACGACGACTTCGGAAAGAAGATCGGCTCGAACGAGTGCGAGGACGGAAAGATATTCATCGAGAGCCAGGGCTTCGGCTCGATGGCGCAGGTCGGCGCCGACAAGGGCTTCCCGATCAAGGCGCTCGACTCGGTGAAGAAGCACCTCGACACCAAGTACGGCATCGTCATCCTCGACCCGCCCTACAAGGACTATCACATCGAGCTCGGCGAGGTTTCGTCCTATCCGCCGGGATACAAAGAGAACGCCGGTATATTCTGCCACAACAACCCGTGGGTCATCATCGGCGAGGTTAAGTCCGGCCGTCCCGCCCAGGCGTGGGAGTACTACAAGAAGATCGCGCCCGCGTACCTCGAGGACATCAGCGAGATCCATCGCCTTGAGCCCTACGTCTACGCGCAGATGGTCGCCGGTAAGGCGGCCCGCCGCCACGGCGAGGCGAAGAACAGCTGGCTCACCGGAACCGCGGCTTGGAACTTCGTCGCGCTCAGCCAGTGGATCTCGGGTATCCGCGCCGAATACGACGGACTCCGCGTCGAGCCGAGGCTCCCCGCGCACGTCAAGAACGCGACGATCACCCGCATGTACCGCGGCTGCAAGTACGTGATCGCCGTCGAGAACAAAAAGCCCGACGGAAATATCGCCCTCACGGTCACCTCAGGCGGCGTGAAGGTTGACGGCACACTCGTCGCGGCCGGCGCTAAGGGCGCCACGGTCGAGCTTAAGGCAATCGTCGGCTGATGCCGTATCGCGTCCCGCCTTCGCGGGGCGCGCTTTATTCAATTCAGTGGGTCTGCCCGAAAGGGTGGGCCCCTTTTTTTTCTTGACGGCCGTCATTCGCGCGCGGCATACTGAGTGCGCGAGAGCGACATAAAGGTGTATCAGATGAAAAAAGGCGAGAAGGCCGGGCCGCTGATTTCGGTCGTCGTGCCGTGCTACAACGAGGAAGAGGCCCTTCCGTTTTTATTCGCGGAGCTCGAGCGCCTGCGCGAATCCATGCGCAAGGTTCGGTTCGAGTTCATCCTGGTGGACGACGGGTCGCGCGACCGCACGCGCGAATTGCTCGCTAGGGGGCACGCTGATGACGCCGATTTCAAGTACATCTCGTTCTCGCGGAATTTCGGCAAGGAAGCCGCGCTTCTCGCCGGGCTCGACGCCTCCAAGGGCGACTTCGTTTCCGTCATGGACGCCGACCTGCAGGACCCGCCGTCGCTCCTTCCGGAGATGTTCGAGACCGTCGCCGGCGGCGAGTACGATTGCGCCGCGACGCGGCGCGTGACTCGGAAGGGCGAGCCCGCGATACGTTCCTTGTGCGCGCGCCTGTTCTATAAAATCATGGCGAAGATCTCGGACGCTCACGTCGTCGACGGGGCTCGGGACTTTAGGCTGATGTCGCGGCAGATGGTCGACGCGATCCTCTCGCTGCGCGAGACCAACCGCTTTTCCAAGGGCATCTTTACCTGGGTCGGCTTCCGCACGAAGTGGATCGAGTTCGAGAACGTCGAGCGCGTGGCGGGCGAGACTAAGTGGTCGTTTTGGGGCCTGTTCCTTTATTCGCTGGAGGGCATAACCGCCTTCTCGACGATTCCCCTCGTGCTCGCGTCGGTAGCGGGCATGGTCGCGTGTTTCGTCGCGTTCGCGATGATCTGCGTCGTCGTGATAAAGACGATAGTTTGGGGAGAGCCCGTAGCGGGCTATCCCTCGCTGATGAGCATCGTTCTCTTTATGGGCGGGATTCAGCTTTTCTCCATCGGGATACTGGGGCAGTACCTCGCGAAGACCTACCTTGAGACGAAGAGGAGACCTATCTATATCGTTAAGGAGAGGGGCGAATGATCGAGCATGAGCTGAAGGGCCGCCGCGCTGATACTCGCCGCGCTTCTCGCGCGCGTCGGGTACGGGATCGCGAAGACGGACTGGCACGTCGACGAGGGCATAACGCTCGCGCTGACCAACGGGACGTGGATGCCGTCGTTCGATACCGGGATCTTCGAGCGATGGATGGAAAAGGGCGAGCTTGAGGACCGCGCGTTTAATAATCATATCGCGAAGCTTGGACGAGTCGACTTTGGGCGAATATACGACGCGACGGCCCATGACGTGCACCCGCCCCTTTATTATTGGATAATCGCCGCCGCGCGACTGGCCGTCGGGGTTAGGCGCCATATGGCCGCGAACCTTCTGGTCAATTGCCTGTGCTTCGTCCTTTCCGCTGTTCTCCTTTGGCTCACGATGCGGCGCACCGTCCGCGACGAAAAGCTGTCTCTCCTCGCGTTGGCGCTGTATAGCCTCTCGTCCGCGGCGGTATCGGTTACCCTTTTCATGCGCATGTACGAGCTTCTGCAAACCGAGTGCATGCTCTTCCTCTGCTGCGCCGCGTACGTTATTTTTCCCCGCGAGGACGGTTCGTTCGGCGCGTCGCGATGGCTGTGCGTCGCCGGTCTCTGCGTCGCGTCGTTCCTCGGATTATTGACTCAATATTACTTTCTGTTCTTTATCGCTCCCATTGGGCTTGTCGCCGGTATTCTTCTTATTAAGAGAGGGGAGTTCGCGGCGTTCCTGTGGGGCTCCCTTGCCGTGCTTATCGGGCTATACGCGGCATGGCGCGTATTCCCCGTCATGGAGCTTCACCTGACCGTATCTCGCCGCGCGGGTCAGAGCAGGTGGAACCTTTTCGGCGTCAGCCCGCTCACGCGGCTTTCCTCGGTTGGGTCGTTCGCGGTCATAGCGTTCAGGTATATGCCCGCGCTTATCGCGATTCCCGTCTCCGCGATCGCGGCGGTCGTTCTCGGGAAAAGGCGAAGGGCCGAGGGCGCCGCGCTGCCCCCAGCTGGGTTCGTCGCCATCCTGCTTGCCGTCGTCGTATTCACGTTCGCCATTATCTCGCTTTCCGCCCCATACCAAACGCTGCGGTACCTGGTCGCGTTTACCCCGGCGTATACGATGCTCGGCGTTTGCCTTGCCGCGCGCCTGTTGCCCGGCCGACGCGGAACGCTCGTCCTTGCGGCCGTTTTTTTCCTTGGTATAATACCGGGCTTGCTGCCGTTCAACATCGGGACCTTTCACGAGGATTATCGAGTCGATGCCTCGCCCGAGTATTTTGCCGGCGACGAGCCCATCATCGTCGTTTCCTCGTATGCGGGATATACGTGGAAAAACCTTCTGCTCTACAAGCGCATTCCCTCGGGGCGGCGAGTCTTCGTCACCATGAGGGATCAAGGGACCGACCTTGCGCCATCGATCGCGAACGTAGCCGCGGGGTCGGGCGCGAAGGAAGTGATCGTCATCGCGGACGAGTGGTTTGGGCCTCAGAGAGGCCTTGAGCGCGTCGGGTTTTGGGGGTTCTTCGACGTGTACCGAATGAAGGTTGAATAGCTCGGCCGAATCCATTACAGTATCCGCATGATGCGGAAGAAACAGATTCAGTCCATCTCCTTCGTCGCGCTGCTCGCGCTGATGCTCGTCCTTATGGGAATGGTCTTTCTTCCCTATGTCAGCGTGCTTTTGTGGTCGGCCGTCGCCTATATCCTCATCAGCCCGGTGTACCTTCGCCTTGAGCGATGGATTCTGGGTCAAAAGAGATTCATCGTGCCAAAACGATACCTTCTCGCCGGCGCGTTCGCGGTCGGCACGGTGCTAATCATGGCCAGCGTCGCCTTTTTCGTCGGCTTTCAGCTTATCGGGCAAGGCAAGACATTCATCGAGGAATCGAAGGCATACCTTGAGCAAAACCCGATGTTCTTCAGCGAAACCCCCATCGGGACCACTATCGCGGCCGCGGTTAAGCAGATATCCCTCGGAACCGTCGACCTTTCGTCAATCGATATTAGAGCCGAGGTCATGGGGTTCCTCTCAACCTACTCGGCGACGATCGCGTCCACGGCTCGCGGGCTCGCGAAGAACATCGGAAACTTCCTATTATCGCTCGTCTTCATGTGCTTCGCGCTGTACTTCTTCTTCCTGGACGGAACGTATCTGGCGAACCTGTTCATCCGCGCAATACCGATCGACAAAGACAATATGCGGAGCCTCCTTCACAAATTCAGGGACGTCACGACGAACCTCTTTAAGGGTTTTTTCCTCGTCGCGCTGTATCAGGCATCCATCGCGTTTATTATCTTTTTCGCCTTCGGGATCAAGGGCGCGCTGCTGTTCGCGGTGCTGATCCTGTTCAGCTCCTTCATCCCCATGCTTGGTTGCGCCATCGTGTGGCTTCCTCTCGGGGTGAGCGTGATCATGCGGAGCGGAATGGGCGCGGGCATCGCGTTTATCAGTCTCTGCGCGGTGTTCATCAGTTTTCTCGATAACTTCCTGCGCCCGCTTTTCCTTAAGGACCGGATCAAGATTCACCCGCTGCTTATTTTCTTCTCGATCCTCGGTGGGCTTAAGGTTTTCGGCTTTAACGGAATAATCCTCGGGCCGATCGTGATCATCCTGTTCTTCACGATCGTCGACATGGCGCTCGAGGACGGCGAGGGCTTGGGCCCAAGTCCGGCGGCCGAGACCTTCCCGGAAGAAGACTCAACCGACGGAACCGCGGAATAGTTCACGCGTAGGCTCAGGCGATTAGCGCGGCCGAGAAATAGCCTTGTTAAATCTTAAATCGGTCGGTTATCCCGCTGAGGGCCTTCACGACCTCGGTGTTCTTCGTCGTGGCGGACATGATCCCCTCGACGGTTTCGCCGATCGCGTCGCTCGAGCGGGCGATGTCCTGCGTGCTTCGCTGAACCTTGCGGGAGATATCCTCGAGACGCGCCATTTCCTTTAGGATCATCGCGGCGCCCTGGTTCATCTCCATGGACCCGTCGCGAATCTGCACGGTAATGTTCTGTATCTCCTCGAGGGCTTCCAGTACCTGCTGGCTTCCCTCGTTTTGTTCCTTCATCGCCATCCGGATTTCCTGAATCAGGCCGTTGGCTTCCTTTATCTGCGTGGCCACCGCGCCGAACGCGTCGTCGGCCTTCGCGGAGGCGTCGACGATCGTGGAAATCGTGGTCACGACGTTTTTCAGCTCTCCTTCGATAACCTTAGACTGCTCGGAAGAGCTTTCCGCGAGCTTGCGAATTTCGTCGGCGACGACGGAGAATCCCTTGCCGGCCTCTCCCGCGTGCGCCGCCTCGATCGCGGCGTTCATCGCGAGGAGGTTCGTCTGGCTCGCGATCGCGTCGATGATCTCGTTCGTCTCGACGAGGTGCTCGGACTGGTGAGATACGTCCTTAACCAGCTCGATGACGTTCTGCATGCTGTCCCGGCCGTTGCTCGAGGCGCCGAGAAGGTACTCGAAGCTGCCGCCCGCGCGGTCGAGGTTGACGGAGATCGAGTTGATGTTCGACACCATTTGCTGGATGGCCGCGGAGGATTCCGTGACGCTCGCGGATTGATTTGATATCTGCTGCGTGAGGCTTTCGATGTTCTTCGCGATCTGGTGGATCGTGGAGGAGGTCTCGGTGACGCTCGCTCCCTGCTCTTCAGTCTGCGCGTTCAGGTCGCCGACGTTCGCGGAGATCCCGGAGATGCCTTGCTGGATGCTCTTCGCGCGTTCCTCAAGCCCTTCGGAAACTTCGGACATGGTGTCGGATTGCGTCTTGACCTGCCCGATCATTCCCTGGAGGGTTTCGACGAAGTTGTTGAAGTGAATGCCTACCTCGGAGATCTCGTCCTTCCCCGAGACTTCGAGTCGGTACGTAAGATCTCCGCTACCTTCCGATATGTCTTTCAGTGTTTTTGTTGTGTTGACGATCGGCCCGACGACGCGCTTTCCGAGTATTACGGAGACTACAAGGACTACTATGATGGTGATCAGGCAGATGATGAGGAATGAGCCAAAGATATCCATGATCGACTTGTAAAGCACTAAGTCCGGAAGGGCGATGAATACGCGGTAATCGGTTCCCGGGACGCGCGCGCCCGCGACGTGGCATTTTCGCCGCGCTTCCTCGTCGAAGAAACCCGTGAATGACTTATCGCCGTCGCGTTTGGCGATCGCCGCGCCGAACGACGCGGGAAGCCTGTCAAGGCCGAATTCCTTGGGTTCCGTCAAGGTTCGCTCGGCGTACGTTCGGGTTTTCTCGTCGAAGGTTCGGAGGGACACCAGGGCGCCCTCGTCTGTTATGATGGCTATGGTCGCCTGGTTTCCGAACAACCCCTCGGTCTCCGAGGTTATGCGATCCATGAGGGCGTTGACGTGTTCCGCGGGAATCGCGGCGGCAAGGAGTCCCGTAATGCGGGATTTCTCGTCCATAAGCGTCGTCGCCACGACGATTTGCTTTTTGCCCGTCGATTTGGATAGGTTTGGCTTTGAGACGATGGTCATCCGGCGATTTGCCGAATTATCCGTGATTACGCGCTTGAAGTAATCGCGTTCGTTGAGCAGCACCGGTTCGCTCGAGGGGTTCCCGTTCGCGACGGTTATGATCCCTCCCTGGGCGGGATTTCCCGCGTTTCCGGTTCTCCAATAACTGCCATCCTTGCGGACAAGCATGAAGGCCTCGATCGTGGCATTCGCCTTTGAGACGTCGCTTAACTCGCCCTTGACCGAGTCCCAGCGGAACGCGCGCACGTTGTCCATGGAGGCGAAGGCCTCGGTGTAGTGCTGGTTCTGGGCGAAAAAAGCGCCGACTTCCGCGGCCATACTGTCGGTGTATTTAGTGAAGAATCCCGCGGCGTCCGCGCGAACGGTCTTTCCCGTCTTGATAATGATAAAGGACATACCGCACAAGAACGGCAACATGGAGATGATGATGAAAATGATGCCAAGCTTTCGGTTTAATTTCATTGGGTTTAGCCTTCTCCGGTAACGATTTCTCTTCTAATATTATAACCATGATTCCCTTGATTGTCTGTAAAATATATCTATCAGCGTAGGGTTACCGTGACCTGGAGGATCGTTCGCGACGCCACTTCGTCCACGCGAAACGAAAGAGTTTCTTGGGTAATTACCTCGCCCCGTTCGGGCAGCCTATTCGTCTTTTCCATGACGAACCCCCCTACCGTGTCGTAATACTCCGACGAGACGGCGGTTCGGAGAAGGGCGTTCAGGTCCGAGATTCGGAGATTCCCCGGGACGCGCACTTTATTGGGCCCGAGTATCACGATTCGCTCAAGGGGATGATCCGTTTCTTCGTCGTATTCGTCGGAGATCCCTCCATAAACAGAGGCAATCGCGTCTTCCATCGTGACGAGGCCGACGGTCGCGCCGTGTTCGTCGACCACGATGGTCATATTTAGGCGATCGCGTCGCATGGAAACGAGCAGTTCCCGGAGACTTTGGCTTTCCGGCGCGAAATGCGTGGGTCTGATGATCGAATCAAGCCTGAATGGTTCGTCCCCCTCTCCGAGGAAAAGGATGTCCTTGTAATGCACGATACCGAGTATTGAGTCGATTGAGCCTGAAAATACGGGCATTCGCGAGTATCGATGCTCCCTGAACGCGGTGAGGATGGCCTCGCGGTCGCTTGAGGCGTCGATTGCGGCGATTTCTGTGCGGGGCGTCATGATTGAGCGAAGCCGGTCGTCGGCGAACCGGAACGCGCGGTCGAGAAGCTGAT
>Ga0116170_10005291_pt1 | contig 11599 bp, 9 predicted proteins | sample AD_JPNHW1_MetaG_FD_89797 | JGI IMG/M metagenome (GOLD analysis project Ga0116170, IMG submission 89797) | Active sludge microbial communities of municipal wastewater-treating anaerobic digesters from Japan - AD_JPNHW1_MetaG | ecosystem: Engineered > Bioreactor > Anaerobic > Digestate | place... | reverse complement strand
TGATGTCACGGATATTCCCGATGTCGCACTCGAAGACGAAGTAGTCCTCATAGGCACACAGGGCGAACAGACGATCAGAGCTGAACACCTTGCTGCACTCGCCGGAACCATCAATTATGAAATAGTCTCAAGAATCCCGGATCACATCCCGAGAGTCGTGGTTTAACACCTAATCTGCTTTTTATCAAAACAAAATTATATTGTGTTGCGTCTGCCAATTAGAGATCTTTATGTCGTTTTTCGGGGAATAGGCAAAAAAAGCCAAAAACTGACCATTACCTTTTTAATCATATTTTGATCTTAGAAGAAATTTTTAAGTTGAGGATTACATCAAAATGAAATATTGCAATAACTGTGGTTGTGAAATTTCCAAGGACGAATCGCTTTGTTCAAAATGTTCACAGAACATTAAGTCAGACTCAATCATTCCACCCTCCATTCCGACATTAAGACAGCAGCAAATTAAAGGCTTCGGCTGGTTTTTATTGGCTGTTAAAAAATATGCCGTTTTTAGCGGAAGATCCAGGAGAAAAGAATACATGATTTACTCCCTGTTCACTTCACTTTTTATGCTAATTGCAATTATTCTGGATAATGTTCTCGGAATAAATTTTAATGAGTCATTTCGTGGACCTATCTACTACACATATATGTTGACATTTCTTATTCCAGGTGTTGCTGTGAATGTAAGAAGATTACATGATGTCGGAAGAAGTGAATGGTTTTGTTTAGTTCTCCTTATTCCTATAATTGGTGCTGTGCTTTTTTGTATAGTGGTGTTTACAGACAGTGAGCCTGGAAATAATAAATATGGACCAAATCCAAAAGAAATTTAATATGCATAGTTATCCAATTTATAAATCATTTCAAACTCTTTCGGCAACCTGTATCCAACTTCTCTTGAGTTGGAAAAATGATTATTTTATTAAAGACACAACAGATTGGAAACATTCTATCTTTTAAAAAAAAGCTGTCAGAAACACTCAAAGAAATCAAAAATAGAGTCGTGGTTTAATCCCTGATATTTCTCAGGAATTCGGCGGCTTCTTCAGGAAGTGTCGGGTTGACAAAAATACCGGCTTCGATCATTTCTGAAGGAATGTTGGACATTCTCGGAATTATTGAAATATGCCAGTGATATGCCTTGGTTTCGAGGGCTTCGTCTTCTTTACTGTTGACAGGCTGGAAATGGAAAACGGAATTATATGCAGGTGCATTCAACGCAACCCTTATTTTGTAGAACAATGTTTTTGCTATTTTTGCAAGTTCTTTGACCATTTCGTCGTTCGGGCCTTCAAAGATATTCCTGTGTTTTCTCGGTATTATCATTATTTCAAAAGGATATCTGCTTGCATAAGGGCAGAAGGCGATGAACATGTCGTTTTCAACGACCACCCTCTTTCTGTCAAACAGTTCCTGATCGATAATATCACACATGAGACATCTTTCCTTCATTCTGTAATAATCCTTGCAGTTCTCTATTTTCCTGTTAATCAGCGGCGGAATGAAAGGAAATGCCTTTATCTCTGAATAATTGTGATTGATAGTCCCTCCGGCATCAAGACCTCTATTTTTTGTGACAAGAATATATCTGAACCTTGAATCCTTCCTCAGATCGCCTATTCTGTCCATTATAATGCTGTACGCATCAGCAATCTCTTCTATCGAGAGTTTGTCAAAGTTTATATCGCTTCTCGGTGTTTCCACAACCACTTCATGCGCACCAAGTCTTGACATTGTGTCGTAAAGCCCCTCACCTCTGAAATTTTTCTCGGTTTCGATCTTCAATATCGGATTTTTTGCAGGAAAAACTCTCGATGACCAGCCTTTGTCAGCATATGCAGGATTTATTCTTCTTAAAATATCCTTTCCTGTCGCAAATTCCAGACCCGGAAGATAGGGGTTGATATCAAACTTGGATTCTTTTTCAGAACTCTGCTGTATTATCGTGTTGACCTTTTCAGGAGCAAATATAATCCAGCACTTATTTAGAGGATCTCTCCTAAGACTTCCTTCTATCATTTTTCACCTTTATACATCCCAAAGTGTAAATAAAGTCGATTCATCAGCAATTACAATGTCTATTGAACCGGCAGCCGGAACCCTTTCGAGCTCTATCCCTTCCGCAGAAACTATTTTAAAATAGATCTTAATCTTTTCACCGGGTTTTAAGCCGGTTTTCTTTGAATTAAGTTTAATCTCAAGCACATCCTCGAAAGCTGCTGCACCGGCACCGATCACTTCAGCCACATAGCCTGCATCATTATTATAATGGACTGCAAAATCGACCGGATTTATCCTTATCATAGGAAGTGCGAAATCGATATCCCTGCTGTTCATGATAAAACCTTTCAGAGTATATCTCTTGTGTTCATAGAAACTCAGCGGATCAACAAGCTGTATCTTGAAATAAAGGTTATCCCTGTCAAAGCCGTAAAAGACCTTGTCAATAAGCTTTATCGAATTATACATCGCACCGCCGGTCTTTCTTGAATTCTCGAAAACTCCGGCTCCCGACCATTCATAATAACTGTCAACCCTGCCTGTAATAAACGGTTTTATCATATTTGTCGGGTTGATTATCGCATTCACACTTGATGAAGAGCTTATGGGAATATCAAGGAATGTGGGGTTCTCTTCACAAAGAAGATTGTACACTCTTCTGAGATGTCTTCTGAAAAGTCTGTCGAACAGCCAGTCGTTCTCAGTTGAGAATTGAGGACCGTACCACCAGAACCAGTCGCTTCCCTCAGCACGGTAGATACAGCGCATGATTTCTTCGTCTATTCTGGGAGTCACGATCTTGGTCTTTTTATATTTTGAATAAAAATCCCTTACTCTTTTCAAGTATTCCCATGCTGTATTATCCTCTTCGCTGCCTATCCAAATATCATAATTGCTGTTTATCCAGCTTCCGGAGAAGACTCTTGCTATAGGCTGCATAAGATTGGCATCTTCAGTTGCAACGATGTTACTGAAAGTTGTCGTTTTAACTTCAGTGCTTTTATTAAGTCTTGTAAAAAGCGCCTTCAGAAAAAATTCTCCGTTTCCTTCATACGATTCCCATGCATTTTCACCGTCGAGAATAATTGAAACTACAGGTTCAGGATGTCCGTGGGGAAGATTGAAATTAGTGCTTTTCACATAATTCATAAAAATGTCGACCGCTTTCTCAGGTTCCATCCTTGAAAATGAGAATCCGAGCAGATCAGACAGATATTTGTCCCTGAAAAATCCTGTCACGAACTTTTCATCACCGCCTTTAAGCCTGTATGGACGGTATAGAACTGAAGATTTGTCGTAAGTTCCAAGAGAATTGAGGAGCACACCTTCATCAGATGCTATCCATTTTACACCGGCTTCTATACAGGCAGGAATAATTTCAGGTGAAACAGAACCTTCCGCAGGCCACATTCCTGATATTTCACGACCCCACAGTTTTTCAGAATACAACTTGCCTTCCACAAGGTGCCATTTTGCATCTTCAGGATAGGAGAATCTTTCAGGCAGACGGGCTCCTGAACTTCTTGATGCAATATCGGTATCATAGACCAGCGGAAAGATCGGATGATAAAACGGGGTAAAGCTTATCTCTATAGCTCCCTCAGCGGCGAGGTCCCTGTAAAGAGGAATTATCTCAGAAATTATCTTTTTCTGAATAGAAAGCATGTCCTCTTTGTCTTTTTGCGAGAACCCTCTGTCCTTTTCATCAAGCTCGCGGAGTCTCGGATATTTTTCCCGCGCCATGAAACCGAACCATTTCAGGTTAAAAAGTATTTGAAGGTCGAATATCTCATCATTTGAAAAAAGCTTCGCCATTTCGCTCCAGTTCAGCTTTTTTTCGTATCTTATCCTTTTATTCAGTATCTCATGATATCTCGGAGATGTTTTTACAAGCCTCTCCCAGTTTATCATGAAAAAGTTCCTTATTACAAAAGCTTTGTCCTCTTCTTTCATATCAGCAGGATTTGCTATCGTATTATCAAGCCACGCATCTGTCGCGCCGTTCTGGACATAATCAGTTATCTGCTCCATCAGCGACGGAACAAGATTGATAACACCTTTCACCCCGTATTTTTTCATGGAATGAGGAACATCATAATACCCTTTCATTGCATGAAGTCTGACCCACGGCATCAGATAAAGATTTGTAGAGGCATCCTTATAGTAAGGCTGATGCATATGCCATAAGAAGACAACTTTTGTCATCAGAACTATCTATCCTCCTGAAAACTGTACCCTTTCGGAACAACCACAATACCGTCTTCAGTAACTGTAAAGCCTCTTTCTATATCCCGCTTAGTATCAAAACCGATCTTCGTATCGGGAGGAATGATGACATTCTTGTCGACAATTACATTTTTAAGTTCGCAGTATCTTCCGACATTGACATTGTTAAGAATTATGCAGTTTTTAATTGACGCATAGCTGTTGACCCTTACACCGGGAGAAAGAACGGAACGGTTTACACTTCCGCCGCTTATTATGCATCCTTCCGAAATTATTGAATCTGTTGCAACACCGAGTCTTTTGTTCTTGTCATCGGCAAATACAAATTTAGCAGGCGGCATATTCGTTTCCTGAAAACCGAATATAGGCCAGTTCCTGTTGTAAAGGTTTATCGCAGGTGAAACCGAAACAAGATCCATATGTGAATCGAAGTAAGCTTTTATAGTTCCTACATCTCTCCAGTATGGTTTTTCATAGTCGTCTTCAGTAGGCATATATATGCTGTTCCTGAGAAAATCATACACAAAAACCCTTTTATACGGATACAGTGCCGGAATTATGTTCTTTCCGAAGTCATGTTCGCTTGATTCATCTTTTGCGTCTTCATTGACAGCACTTACAAGAACATCTGTTGTGAAAAGATAATTGCCCATACTTACAAGAGCCAGATCCGGTCTGCCGGGAATACATTTCGGTTTTTTCGGCTTCTCCTCAAACCCGATCATTCTGTAATCCTTATCTATCTCAATTACACCGAAATCGCCCGCCTCTTCTATCGGAACAGGCAGGGCTGCTATGGTCATGTCGGCTTTCTTGATGTTGTGGTAATTGTACATCTGGGAGACATCCATTTTATAAATATGGTCTCCGCTGAAAACAAAAACATGTCTCGGGGTTTCATCCTTTATGAGATTGATGTTCTGATAAATTGCATCGGCACTTCCCAGATACCAGTTGTCGCCTGTCCTCATCTGTGCAGGAACGGAGTCCACATACTGATTGAATGTAGGTGAAAGGGTCCAGTTCCTTGAAATGTGCTGATTAAGCGAGTTGCTCATGAACTGTGTGAGGATCTTGATCTGCATGAAGCCTGAGTTTACAAAATTGCTAAGCACAAAATCGATTATTCTGTAGGTGCCGCCGAAAGGAACAGCAGGCTTCGCTCTGTCAAGTGTCAGCGGGGCAAGTCTTTTTCCCTGGCCGCCGGCGAGTATCATTACAAGGGCTTTTGACATGTTCTACTCCGGTTATCTGTTGAATTCTTTCAGTTTTTTCTCAAGCAGCGTTTTTATCTCTTCCATTCTGCTTTTTGATTCAGCTTCGACACGCATAACGATTACATTCTGGGTATTGCTGGGTCTCATAAGTCCCCAGCCATCATCAAAAGTAACTCTGACACCGTCGATATCATTGACATCAAACCCTTCTTTCTTGAAATATTTCACAACATTTTCAACTATACCGAATTTCTTTGTGTCATCGACTTCAACCCTGATCTCCGGAGTCGAGAATGTTTCAGGAATACCTTCAAGAAGCTTGTCAAAATCGACCTTGTCCATTTTTGAAACGATCTCAAGAAGTCTGAAAGTTGAATATATTGCGCAATCATAACCGAAAAAACGGTGTTTGAAGAATATGTGTCCGCTCATCTCACCGCCGAATTCAGCTCCGACTTCTTTCATCTTAGCTTTAATCAGCGAATGTCCGGCCTTCCACATTATCCCGTTGCCGCCTCTTTTCCTGATGTCATCATAAAGAGTTTTGCTGCATTTAACTTCGCCGACAATGGTTGCTCCGGGAACTTCTTTAAGAATGCTTCTGGCAAAAATAGTAAGAATTTTGTCTCCCCATATTATCTTCCCGTTCCTGTCAACCAGTCCTATCCTGTCAGCATCACCGTCATAACCGATTCCCATATCTGCACCGGTCTCTATTACAGTCTTTATCATCTGCTGAATGTACTTTTCAACGGTCGGGTCCGGGTGATGATTCGGAAATGTGCCGTCCGGGTTTTCAAAAAGGCTTATCACATTGACACCCATCCTTCTCAAAAGCGGAACTGCGACAAAACCGCCGACACCGTTACCAGAATCAATAACAATTTTAAGCTTTTCAGGGTTTGTCAGCTTAATGTGAGTGAGAATATAGTTGTTAAAATCGGGAATAATGTTGTATTCGCTGTTTTTCCCTTTTGTTGAAGTCGTAATAAAATCATCAGCTTCCATAATGTCGGCAATTTTCTGAATTCCGTCACCATAAACAGGCAGATCGATCAGATTGATCTTAAAACCGTTATATTCAGGCGGATTGTGGCTTCCCGTGATCATAACAGCACCCTGAACATCCAGATTGAACATTGAGAAATAAAGAAGTCCTGTCGGAATCATCCCGAGAAGAACTGTATCAATACCGCTGTCATTAAATCCGCGGATAAGGGCTTTGGCATAAGCAGGAGAGCTTTCTCTTGCGTCATAACCGATACTTACCTTTTTCAATGAAGGAAGCTCTTTTCTGTAATATGCGGCACATCCTTTTGCAAGGCTGTATGCGAAATCATCGGTCAGGTCCACACCGACATAACCTCTGACATCATACTGCCGGAAAATTGTTCTATTTATTTTCATATCAGGACCTCCAGCTATTTTTCACAGATATTTTCAAGTCCGTATTTTTTTACCATTTCGGTAAGATCTCCAAGCGGAGTTTCTGTCGGGTGGTAAAGAGGAATGTCAAAGCCCGAGTAAGTTATGTTCCCGCCACCACCGTCCTGCATAACATTGAAAGCATTTGTAACTTCCATCTTCTTTCCGAAAGCAATCGCCGCGATACAAAGAGAATTCACATCTATCTCTGCTGTTCCGTCACCCATCTGCTCTCCTATTGCAATAAGAATATCATCATCTCCGATTCCGCTGATATTGTAATAATCATTAACTCCGGCAGTTGTATTGGGAATGTTTTCAGAATTAAACATAAGAACAACCTGAGGTCCGTACATTTTAATGTTCTGAAATGTAAGTCTGTCATACGCAATTGATGCAAAAAGTGTAAAAAACTTCTCTGGAAGCGGATCAAAACCTTTATTGACTGCAAGACAAGCCTGTTTGCTGTCTTTTGTAATAACATCAAATCCTGAAGGAGCTGTCAAAATAACTTTTGTGTTATTTTTATAACTTCCTGAAATATTAAAAGTTGTATCTCCAATGTGATTCAATGCGAAAGTAGAATCAAAATCGCAACCGTCAGTTCCATCTGTTTTAGGAACACAAAGCTTTTTAGCATCTGTGACACCTTTGGCAGTATTGACACCCAGCTGTGATATCATTCCATATTGCGGAACTACATCAAGTGCCACACAGGCTGTTTTATCCCATTTGCAGTCAGTTCCGCAAACAGCGTCACCACTTTTGTATTCGAGCCAGCTGAGTTTATGACAATTTATCGAATCCTGAGTTTCTTCGCCTTCTTTATATTCACAGTCCTCGCCTTCTTCAAGTTCACCGTTTCCGCACTGAGGAAGGCATGTTGATGTGTCATAACCTGAACAGTCGGCAAGACATTCGGCAACACCTGAAATAAAACCTATCTCTTCGCAAAGAGTTCCTGTTCCGTCGCAGACTTCGCCAGTATCAACTGTTTCATTTCCGCAAAGTTTTATTTCGACACAGTTTGTTTCGTCATAACCTGAACAGTCTTCCTTGCAGGAAGCCTTTCCTGATTCCCATTTAGCCGGATCGACAGTAGCGCAATCAGCTTCGCCGCCATCACAGATCTCACCGGTTTCAACATTTGCATTTCCGCAAACCGGATTTACAGCATCATCAGTAACTTCATTGTCAGTCACTTCATCATCAGTTGTAACGGCATTATCTGCAACTGCCTCTTCGTCTGTTTTACTACTTCCGCTCGAACAACCCATAAAAAGCACTGCAATTACAGCAGCAAACATTAAACTTAATTTCATGATCCACCTCTTATTTTAAATGAGTAAAGAAATTTACGGAGATATTTTACACTATCTCAGATCAAAATGAAAATTTAATTATCCTTGAAATCATCGGCATCGATTATAGTCGGATCTTTGATCTTCGGCCTTTGAACATTCATGTTGGAGTGAATTGAAAATCCTGCTGAACCGGCTTTCACCCTTTTCTCAAAATATTTCCGGATACTTATAGCGATCAGCATCCTCGTCGGAGGAAATATCATCAGAAGTCCCATGCAGTCAGTTATAAAACCGGGGGTAAGAAGAAGCGCTCCGCCGACAAATATAAGCACACCGCTAATCATCTCATTTCCGGGAATCCGCCCTTCGACAGATGCTTTCTGGATATTCCTGATAACAGCAAGCCCTTCCATCTTTGCAAGATACGCCCCTGCAACTCCGGTGAAAAGAATCATCAGGATCGTCGGCATCACACCGATCATTCCGCCCACCTTTATAAGAAGCCATATCTCAGCGGCAGGAAGCGCAACAAAAAGCAACAGAAGTATAAAAAACATATCTCCCTCCAAACAAGTGCCGCTTATTCTTTAATCACCGAAACCGGTAAATCAACCTTTTTCATTGAGTTGAAATGATTTTTCTGATATTATGCAGTGCATCAGAATTCATTGTCAGGGCAGATTTGAATGAGTGTTCCGGCTAACCGCTCACCAGTTGCAATTTTTGCATACAACAGACCTGATCATTTACTAAAAACACTGGAATCTTTAAAAGGTAACAAAGGGTTTGAAAAGCATCCTGTTTTCATATTTTCAGATGGTCCGAAAGATAGCAGCAAAGACATTCAACTTGTCAATAATACTCGTGAAATTGCAAAAACATTCTCCATGTTTAAAAATGTTACCGTAATTCATAACGAATCAAATCATGGGCTTGCAAAAAACATCATTTCCGGTGTTTCGGAAGTGATGAAAAGTTACGGTCAGACGATAGTTGTCGAAGACGATCTGATACTTTCACCGCTGTTTCTTGATTTTATGGACAGAGCACTCGAATTCTACCGTCAGTCCGATGAAATATTTTCGATATCAGGCTATTCACTTCCTTTAAAAACGCTGAGAGATTACGAATATGACATATATCTGCTTCCCAGATGCAGTTCATGGGGATGGGCAAGCTGGAAGGATAGATGGGATAAAGTTGACTGGGAAGTGTCTGATTTCAAGGATTTCATAAATAACAAGTTCAGCATAGACGCATTTGATCAGGCCGGCAGCGACCTGACAGACATGCTGGAAAGACAGCAGAAAGGAGATATCGATTCATGGGCGATAAGGTGGAATTACGCCCATTTCAGAAATAACGGACTCAGTGTCGTGCCTGCAATATCACTTGTTGCAAATGGCGGCTGCGACAATTCCGGAAGTAATGTCAGATCGACAGACAGATACAAAACAACTCTCAATGACGGCATCAGGATACCGATATTTCCACCAATAATGTCAACAGATGACAGAATACTTGATGAATTAAGAGATTTTTTCAACAAAAGTATTAGAAGAAAGATCAAGAAGACTATCAGGAACATCTTTTAACTCCATGAAAATATTAATGATAAATAAAAGCGACCACGGCGGCGGCGCAGCAATAGCTTCAACCGGACTCGCTGATTCATTGAAAGAATATTGCGGCTGTGATGTAATGTTCGCATCGGCAAAAGCGATAAGACCGGACACCTTCGAACTCCGTGGAAAATGCGGTTGGATAATTGAAGAATCTATCGACAGAATTACAAGAAAAGCAGGTTTTGAGTACGGATTTCTCCCTTTTTCAAGGCGTGGAATACTCAAGGCGGTCAAAGAATTTAAGCCTGACATCATAAATATTCATAATATCCACTCAGGCTATTTTGAAACAGAACTGCTTGAAAAATTAGGTGATTTCGCTCCGGTTGTATGGTCCATTCACGATATGTGGGCGCTTACCGGACACTGCACAGTTACAAAAGGTTGTTCAAAGTGGATGACCGGGTGCGGCAAGTGTCCGAATCTTGATGTCTACCCTGCTCTCGGCATTGACGGAACCGCTGAATTGTTCAAAAGAAAAATGGACATGATCCAGAAAACGGACATTATCGCTTCGGCTCCTTCGAAATGGATATATGATTCCCTTGAAAAAAGTCCTATGTGGAAAAACAAACTAATAGAATCAATAAATTACGGTATTGATGAAAAACTTTTCAAACCGATGGAAAAGAATTTGTGCCGGCATAAATTCGGAATAGATCAGAAAGCATTTGTAATACTTCTGACAGCTGAAAAGCTTTCAGGAAAAACCAAAGGCGAAGATATCATTGAAAATATTCTCGAAAAAACCGCTGAAAAAATAAAAAATGAAGTTATTCTTCTGACAGGAGGAAAAAGCACTCTCCAGTTTTCCAGCAGTAAATTCAGGCACATACATGCCGGCTATCTCAATCGGAATGATATGCCTTTTTTATATAATGCGACTGATGTAAACGCTTCCCCTACCGCCGGAGAGGCTTTCGGGCTGACAATTGTTGAAGCCGGACTTTGCAATATACCATCTGTCGTTTTTGATGCCGGAGGAACCGTCACTGCAATGGGCGAAATACAGTCAGACAACCTTGTCCCGTCAGGCAGTATTGAGGAATTCTCCAATAAAATGATTTACTTATCCACGCAACCTGCAAAAAATCTGAGAGATTTTTATATCGAAAATTTCAGTCTCAGAAAAAGTGCTGAGAATTTTCACGCTTTATTTAAAAGGATACTTAAAGAAAAATGAAAATATCTGTCATAATTCCATCATTCAACAGCGAAAAATATATTGCTGAAACGCTTAAAAGTGTTGCAGATCAGAACTGTAACGACATCGAAGTAATTCTCGCTGACGGCGGCTCAAAAGATAGAACTGTAGAAATAGCAGAAAGTTTTAAGATAGTTACAAAAATAATAAGTGAACCTGACAAAGGTCAGAGCGATGCACTTAATAAAGGATTCGCCCTTGCGACCGGAGATATTTTCTACTGGCTTAACAGCGATGATCTTCTTTGTGACGGTGCGTTAAATACCGTGCTTTATCTTTTTTCAAGACATCCGGAAAAAACTGTATGTTACGGCAACTGGAAGACTATTGACGGGTCGGGAAATACAATAATGGAACATTTTGCCTTGAAACCTGCAATACCCCGATTTCCCGCAGAAAATATAAAAGCCTACAACCAGTCGATATTCTGGAGAGCTTCAGTCCACAGAAAATTCCCGGGCTTTGACACCCGACTTTCAAGACTGATGGATAACGATTTTATTCTGTGGCTTCTTCTGAACGAAGATTTCAAAAACTGGATATATTGCGACAGTTTTCTTGGAAAATTCAGGATTCACGGAGATCAGAAAACCT
>Ga0116170_10005289_pt1 | contig 11600 bp, 5 predicted proteins | sample AD_JPNHW1_MetaG_FD_89797 | JGI IMG/M metagenome (GOLD analysis project Ga0116170, IMG submission 89797) | Active sludge microbial communities of municipal wastewater-treating anaerobic digesters from Japan - AD_JPNHW1_MetaG | ecosystem: Engineered > Bioreactor > Anaerobic > Digestate | place... | reverse complement strand
CTGTATGGTTTAAAGAAGATCAGCAGCTTCCAGCAAGAATGGTCAGGCAAGAGTCTCGAAACCAGGAAGGAAATGGTCACAAACCTTCTGCATTACCTTGTCAAAAAGAAGGAATCCAATCTCAATCTTGGTAAATACTACCTTGCCCTTGATGATCTGAGCAATGATTTATTCTTTGAGATCGTAAATTACCTGAATTTGATAAACGATCATCAGAATTTGATTCAACTCCATCAATTCAGGTTGTCAAAGCAAACAGAACCGACCGAGCGACTTTATTCTTATATGCAGATTGGTAAGACCTATAAGAATATGAATGAAAAGGAACATGCTGCCGAGCAATTCAGGCAATGTCTGCAGATTTGCACGGAAAATAGCATTCCGGCTGAAGAGACCATATTCCAGCTTGCAGACAGTTTATTTGCCATCAATTCAACCAATTTTGCGTTGGAGATCATCAAGAAATATACACCGCAAACCATCAGCAGCTATTGGAGGGCAAAGATACTTTTACTGAAAGCAGAAATACTGATGGAAATCGAGAGTTATGATGAATCATTCGCCTGCCTGGATGATGCTGCAGAATCGATTTCTCATGTCGATGACAAGGAAAAGAGGTATAAACTTCAAGCTGATACACGCAAGATCAAGGGAAAGATATACTACTACAACAATGAATGGGATCAGGCTGCAGTTGCCTTCAAAGATGCCGAGTCTCTTTATAAAATGGAGAATGACTTCGCCGGTCTTGCTGCCATCTATAATAATCTCGGTGCCTTGTATATGTTCCAGGGAGAGTGGAAAGATTCCGAACAGATGCTTCAGCATAGTCTTGAACTGGAAAAGAAGAGATACAATCTCAACGGCATATCAGTATGCTATAACAACCTCGGTGGCTTGATGGATGACAAGGGAGACAGAGAGCATTCCATTTATTACCTGGAAGAGGCGTTGAAACTCCAGAGATTGCTCAATGAACCATATAACATCACGAACATCCACAATAATATTGGTGTCACATACATGGATGCCAATGATTTCGAAAGAGCAGAAGATGCCTTCAAGCAATCACTCGACATCGCCATCACCTATGGTTTCTATAAGAATATCATCGCCACACTGAACAACTTTGGTGCCCTTTACTTCAAGAAAGGTGATTGGAATATGGCGATTGAATATTACGACCGTGCCATCGAAAAATCCAAAGAGAACGACTTCATCGAAGGTTTGCTTCGTTCTTATAACAATTTGGGTGAATTATACGAAAAACGGGGAGAACTCAATCTTGCCTATGATCTCTACTTTAAGGGAAGGGAACTTCTTCCACAGGTAAGTGATGACTATATAAAAGCGGAATTATACGGAAACCTCGGGTCTGTTCTGACGAAACTCCATAAATTCGGGGAAGCTTATTCCAATCTTATGGAGAGCTTCGATTTCTTCAAGGCTCTCAATGCAAAAGACAAGATCATCGAGGGCTGCCAAAAACAGGCATTTTACTTCATTCTTACCCGTAACTATGAAAGTGCGGATTACTACCTGAATACAGCAGTTAAGATTGCCAAGGAATTAAACAATTCATTTGAATTAGGCAGGATCTATTACCTACGCGCATTATTGGAACACAAGAATATCGAGCTTGCCCGCAAGCAATTGGAAGAGGCTATTACCATATTCCTTGAAACGAAGAACTATTATGAACTGGCTTATGCCAATTACGAATATGCCAATATTCTCTACGAAAGCAAGGAATGGGAACAAGCTCTGCAAATCCTGAAGAATAACCGCAAGACCATCCAGCAATTCGGTGCCATAAAACTCCTCGAGCAGAATGATATCCTCATGCAGAAGATCTCGAAGGAATATGCCAGTGATCTGAAAGAATCCAAGTTCCAGGAAAACATGTTGAATAAGTTCTATGAGATCACGCAGAATCTGAATTCAATTTCGGACTTGGATATCCTGATCGAATCTTCCCTGAACAACCTCAGTGACATTGCTGAAGCAGATGGTGGAATTCTTTGCCTGTATAACAGCATTACCGTACCGGAATCATGGGAATATAAGATATACAACAATTTCAGCCATGATGACAAGCATTACGAAACCATGATGGATATGATCCAGGATACATTCCGTACAGGTGAATCACAGAATATCAAGCAACCGCATTTTGCTCCCCAGTTCAACCACATTATCACCTTCCCGCTTTCGATTCGAAACAAGCCACAGGGAGTTGTGCTCCTATTCAGTAAACATGGCTCACATTATTTCCCTGAGAGAGTGGTGAATCTCATCAATGCTCTGAGCAATCAAATCATTGTCATTATCGAAAATATTCGTTCCACCAATTTGGAAAAATCACATGCCATCCTTCGTGAACAGCTTACTTCTGCCAATTCATTTTCAAATATCATTGGAAAAAGCCCAAAGATGCTGGCAATCTTCCAAATGATAGAAAAAATCAAGGACACACCAACCACCATCCTGCTGGAAGGACCAAGCGGAACAGGTAAGGAATTAATTGCCCGTGCCCTGCATTACAGCAGTAATCGACGAAACAAGGCATTTGTCGCCCAGTATTGCGGAGCGCTCCCGGAATCTCTTCTGGAAAGTGAACTCTTCGGGCATGTGAAAGGCTCTTTCACTGGCGCAGCTTATGATAAGAAAGGGTTGTTCGAGATCGCTGATGGCGGCACATTCTTCCTCGATGAAATTGCCGATATCAGTCTTTCCACCCAAGCCAAGCTGCTTCGTTTCCTGCAAGAAGGCGAGATCAAGCGGGTTGGTTCAACCAAGACGGAAAAGGTGGATGTCCGTGTTATCTGTGCAACAAACATCACCCTTATGGACAAGGTAAAGAAGGGAGATTTCCGGCTTGACCTTTATTATCGCCTGAATGTCATTCGCCTAGAAGTTCCTTCCCTCAAGGAAAGAAGAGAAGACATCCCGCTCCTTGCCATCCATTTCCTTGATAAGTTCAATAAGAGAATGAACAAGAACGTCAGTGGGATAACCGACGAAACCATGAAGTGCCTGATGAATTACGAATGGCCTGGTAATGTACGTCAGTTGGAGAATGAAATAGAAAGAGCAACCACACTTGCTGACAACAACAGTTTTATCAAACCTTCAGACCTTTCGGAAGAAGTTTATAAATATGCTGAGCATACACAGGCTGTGAATCTGCTGATGAAGAAGATCAGTTTGAAGGATGCAGTTGAGAATCTGGAAAAATCCATGATCCAGAAGTCCCTTGAAGAGAGCAACTGGAACCAGACTCAGTGTGCTAAGGATCTTGGTCTGAGCCGCCAGGGCTTGATCAAGAAGATGAAGCGTTATAATCTTTATAGGGAAGAAGACGAACAACAATAGAGGGTATCATTGAATAAGACTGAATTATTCGAGAGCATTGATTTTGTTGCTCTCGATATTGAAACAACGGGTTTGGAAAAAGAACATGCCGAAGTGATCGAGATCGGTGCCGTCAAATATGAAAAGGGTGTGGAATCGGGGAGATTCTCAACTTTCCTGAAAACAGCACATCCGATTCCTGATTTTATCAAACAACTGACACATATCACCGATGAACTGGCAGCACAGGGTATGTACCCCCGAGATGCTTTCCTTGAGTTACAGAAATTCGTCGGAACCCATACACTCCTCTGTCACAATGCATCCTTTGACTTGCCTTTCCTGGCTCATCATTTTGAAAAATATGACCTGTTCCCCATGTCCAACATCTATTGGGATACACTCGAGATCTCGCGAATCTATCAACCTTTCCTTGGAAACCATAAACTGGAATCGGTTGCAACCTTTTTTGAGATCCTTAATGAAGGTGCACACAGAGCCATCTATGATGCGGAAGTAACGGCAAAGATACTGATTGAGGAATTGAAGTTCATCGATAAACACATCCCTGTCCCTGTGAATTACCAACTCTCTCAGATAGCGCAACTTGCAGGAATGGAGAGCGGCTTATCCTTCTTCCTTGGGAAGATCGTTGAACATCAGCGTTCAAATGCCCTTCTGAAAAAGAAAGCCGTGGAATGGAAGATCGTCAACCAACATCTCATTACCAATCGAGTGCATGATTTCAAGCCATTATCCCTTCCCGAAATATTCGAGCAGGATGGTCAGCTCGGGAAGAAATTCTCTCATTATGAATTCAGACCCGGTCAGTTGGAAATGGCGGAAGCAGTGAAAGATTGTTTTGAAAAGGATGAATATCTTCTGGTGGAAGCCGGAACCGGTGTCGGAAAATCCTTTGCCTACCTGATCCCCGCTATCCAAGTCGCTCATGCGCAAAATGAAAAGGTGGTCATCTCCACCAACACCAAGAACCTACAGGAACAACTTATGGGGAAGGATCTTCCTGCCATCAGCAGCATTTTACCGTTGCCCTTCAAGGCTTTACTGCTGAAGGGAAGAGATAACTACCTCTGTGAAAAGAGATGGCAGGAAATCATCTTCGATTTCGGGAAGAACCTGAATCGGCAGGAGTTGGAGGGATTATTATACCTCGTCGTCTGGCGAGAATTCAGCCAGACAGGTGATATTTCCGAGAATGGAGCCTTCGATCGTTCCCGGTACAGCACATTATGGAAGAAATTACTGGCAGACAGGTATTTCTGTTCAGGGAAGAAATGCTCGCTCTTCGGACATTGTCACCTTATGGAGCTTCGCCAAGAGCAGGAAACGGCAAATCTGCTCATTGTCAATCACTCCCTGCTGCTCACTGACATTTTGAATGAAAATACTACACTTGGAAAATATAAATATCTTGTGGTAGATGAAGCACATAATTTGCCGCCAATCGCTTCCAAGCACTTGGGAATTGACCTCAGTTATGGAGATTTCTCCAGTTTTTTCAATTTGCTTTCACACTCAGGAAAAAATCAGCAAAGCGGATTAATTCCATCCCTTCAGACTGCTGCTGAAAAAAGCATGCTCCCTCCCAATAAAGTCTCGGCTGTGATCAAACAGACAAGTTCCATTTCAGATCGTCTTTCAGAAGGAAGAGACATGATGCTGGAACTTTTCCAATACATCACCACGGTCGTGAAGGAACAGGGAACATACGGCAAATATCGCATTAAGAATATGGATGAATTCCCCATGCTCTCAGACCTATTCACTAAATCTCTTGAATATTGGAAGCAACTCGACCGGGAAATCACTGCCATCCATATGTTGATGACCGAATTCAATGCAAACCAATTTCCGGATTATGACAACCATGTCACGAACCTTGAAGGGATTCGAAGCAGGTTGGATGAGTTCGAAAATGAGTTGAACAAACTCAGTGATCCTGACATGGAAAACAATGCCTATTGGCTTGAAAGCAGCGGTTTTACAGACAGCGCCTATCCAACTGCAAGTTTCAATTATGCCCCGCTGGAAGTAAATGAACTGCTTTCCCGTACGCTGTATTCAGTAGTCGATTCCATCATTTTTACTTCAGCGACCATTGCCATCCGTGGTGTGTTCAAGTATTTCTCACAACAGATGGGATTGAATCTCGTGGAATCAAAAACCGTCCGTGAACGTGTCGTTCCCTCTCCCTTTGAATTCGAGAAGCAATCAGCACTACTGACAGCAGGATTCCTCCCGGATCCCAACGACCATTATTTCTCTTCGCAGAGCATCGATGTCCTGCGCAGAGTATTAGCAACAACCCAAGTCGGTAGTATGGTGCTCTTTACTTCCTATCGCGACTTGAACATAGTGTATGACGCGTTGGAGAAGGAGTTCTTCGAAAAGGACATTCCTCTTCTTGCGCAAGGCAAGGGAGCAAGCCGGTCTGCCATCTTGAACGAATTCCGTGAACATGGCTGTGGAGTATTGCTCGGAACAAGCTCATTCTGGGAAGGCATCGACGTTCAGGGTGAATCACTTTCACTGCTTGTCATTTACAAACTGCCGTTCCAGGTCCCATCTGAACCCATTGTAGAAGCTTATATCGAAAAAATAGAAAAAGAGGGGAAAAACTCGTTTATGAGTTATATTCTTCCAAACGCCCTACTGAAACTACGGCAGGGATTTGGTCGCCTGATCCGAAGTAAGACTGATAGAGGCGTTGTTCTTATCATGGACAATCGGGTCGAGACCAAGCAGTATGGTGTGTATTTCAAGGAAGTGCTTCCCACCAAATGCCATGAGATGAAGGACATCCTTCAACTGGAGAATGCGGTTGCAAAGTTCTTCCGCAAACTATAGTATCATCCACTTTAGTGGGTTTGTGAATAATTGAATAAGGTGTAACATGAACATTCAGGATGAACTCACCAAAATTGTCGGTTCCGATCATTTACTGATTGATGAACCCATGAAGAATCATACCCATTTCCAGATTGGAGGTCCGGTAGATTACCTGGTTATGCCCGGGAATCTTGCTGAGCTTTCACAGGTGATTCGTTTCAGTAGGAAGTTTAATATTCCGCACATGGTGATAGGAAACGGAAGCAATCTGCTCGTAAGAGACAAGGGAATCCGTGGCATCGTGATCAAGACCACAGAACTGAAAACAGTTGAAATACAGGGTAATCAAATTTATGCGGAATGCGGGATCACGCTTGAAGAACTTTCCAACCTGGCAATGAATCATGAACTGACAGGTATGGAATTCGCTTCCGGCATACCCGGTACCTTAGGTGGTGCAGTGGTCATGAATGCAGGTGCCTACGATGGTGAAATGAAGGACATTGTAGTGGAAAGTAAGTTCATCGATTATGATAACGAATTAAAATCACTCTCTTATAATGAACATCTCTTTGGTTATCGTACGAGTTATTATCAAATCCATAAAACAACGGTCGTATCGGCTACCCTGAATCTGAAAATCGGAAATATCGATGTAATCAGAGCACGCATGGAAGAACTGCACAATCAGAGATGGGATAAGCAGCCCATGGACCTTCCCAGCGGAGGGAGCGTATTCAAACGTCCGGCAGGATTCTTTGTCGGTAAGTTGGTTGACGACTGCGGATTGCGGGGTACCCGTATAGGTGATGCCCAAATATCAGACAAACATTGTGGTTTCATAGTGAATATTGGCAATGCCACTGCACAGGACGTCCTATCCTTGATCAAACGCGTACAGAATACAGTTTTCAAGAGATTCGGAGTTACACTCGAACCGGAACTGAGGATCGTAGGAGAAGATTGATGTAGCGATTGCTTCAGCAATCGTAAGAACACAATTCATTGTGTTCATATCCGTAAGAAAATTAAGCCATACGTATATAAGCGCATCTCATTCCATCCTCTTTAATAAAAGGGATCATATCAGCATCGATAAAGCATCCATACAGCATCCTTTGACACACCATGAATCTTGTTTTCTCTCAGATTGCTGATTGTTAATTTGGGAAATAATATTGAGTGTACCTTGAGTTAAGGAAAGATAACGGTCTTTTTCTTCTATTTTAAAAACCCGTTATGCTACTCATCCGCGCACTGAGGCTGCAGACAGTCCCCCATCGCAGGTCATTCTGGCGAAGTAAGTAGTGTTAGAAGTCATGTTTGAGATATTCATGTTGTAAAGGGATGAAGATTGGGACAGCTGAAGCAGCCCCTACAACGGCTGAAGCCATTGCTACGAGATACTGGTTTGCTGAAGATGGGGATAGCTGAAGCAGTCCCTGCAACGGCTGAAGCCATTGTTACGGGATGCTCGTTTGCAGAAGGTTGGGACAGCTGAAGCAGTCCCTACAACGGCTAAAGCCGTTGCTACGGTATCTATATAAATGATTCCTGCATGAATTCCTCGAGCTTCTTACGGACATTAAGTACAAATCTGTTGTCGTTACAGTTCATTTTTTCTTGACTGGAAGATGCCTAATTAAAACGAGTATAAGAAGAGGAAATTGTAATTATTCGAAGAGCATTGCCTTTGTATTATGGAGAATATATGACGATAGAACAGCAAATGAAGATCATCAAGAGGGGAGTTGAAGAAATAGTCCCGGAAGAGGAATTGATCAAAAAACTGAAATATTCAGAGAAAACCGGAAAACCATTACGCATCAAATATGGCATCGATCCAACCGGTTATGATGTTCATATCGGTCATCTGGTTCCCATTCGCAAGATGCGTGAATTTGAGGATTTGGGACATACTGGTGTCATCATTATTGGTGATTATACAGCGCAGATCGGTGACCCCACAGGAAGAGACGAATCCCGTCCCCCGCTTACCGCTGAGCAAGTGAAGTCAAATGCCGAAAAATACATGGATCAACTATATATGGTTCTGGATCCGAAGAAAACAGAAGTAAGATTTCAATCTGAATGGTTTGGACCAATGGGAATGTCCGAAGTCCTGAAACTCATGGGGCAATTCACATTAGCGCAATTCATGGCGCATGATACATTCAGAAAAAGATATGAAGCCGGACTGCCTCTCGGAATGCATGAGATCATGTATCCCATTCTCCAGGGATATGATTCTGTTGCAATCAATGCCGATGTAGAATTAGGTGCAACCGAGCAAAAATTCAATATCCTGACTGGTCGCGATATGCAGAGGATATTCAACCAGCCCGAGCAGGTCGCATTACTTTCACCCATTCTCATGGGAACAGATGGCAAGGAAAAGATGAGTAAGAGTATGAATAATTATATAGCCGTCTTTGACCCACCACAGGAGAAATACGGTAAAGTCATGTCCATTCCGGACGATATCATCATCAATTATTTCAATTATGCGACACGTTTGAGTGTTGACGAAATAGAAGAGATACAAAAGCAGCTCAAGTCGGGAGAGAATCCAAAGTTTATCAAGCAGAGATTGGCACATGAGATCGTTGCCATGTATCATGGAGAACAGGCTGGAAAGGACGCAGAAGCAGAATTCAACCGTATATTCAGCCAAAAGGAAATTCCGACCGATATCCAGGACTATGTCTGTGCAGAATCACCGATCAAGATTGTAAAGCTTCTGACCATAACCGGATTATGCCAGTCCAATGGTGAAGCGAAGCGAATGCTTCAGCAGAATGCAGTTACCATCGATAATGATAAGATTTCGGATATAGATGCCTCAATAGAAATCAGGAATGAAATGATCATAAAAGTCGGAAAGCGCAGATTCATGCGTATCCTGAAGGGTTGAACCAGATGGAACTTGCATCTCATGTGATCGTGACTTTCATTTCGATCATCATTCTCTTCGGCTCAATCATCATCCATGAAGTGAGTCATGGCTTGGCAGCTTTTATGCTTGGTGATGATACTGCAAAAAGAAGAGGTAGGTTGAAACTGAATCCTCTTGTGCATATAGATCCGTTTGGAACTATCATTTTACCTCTTGTACTGTTCTTTCTGTTCAAATTCCCATTTGGTTGGGCAAAGCCAGTACCAATAAATCCTTATAATTTCAGGAACATGAAGCGTGACATGGGAATCACAGCCGTTGCGGGACCTTTATCCAATTTCACGATTGCCTTGTTGCTATCCATGATCATACGCTTGGTCATTAGTTCCATGCATTTAAGTGCTGCGAGTACCATTCCCGTCATCACTCAGTATCTCATGGCTATTATGACGCAATTGGTGATCATCAATCTCTATCTCTGCTTCTTCAATCTCATCCCATTCCCCCCGCTTGATGGTTCCAAGTTCTTCGGAGCCTTCCTGCCTGATTCGATTTATTACAAGTATGTTACGCAGGAAAGAATCGGGATGGCAATATTTGTTGGCTTGATACTTGCATCATCATTGTTGCACATCGATATTTTCGGTGGAATACTGAGTCCGATTGTAATGCACATATTTACATTCATGACGGGTCTGCAATAAAGAGTTTCAAGTCAAATGCATGAGGCAGATATAGCAGAACACGATTTCTGCTGGATACAATCCCATTAACGTGGGTGATACTTGATAATAAGTAAAAAATATAGATAAGTGGAGGCTAACATGGATCTCAAAGATCTGAAGCAACTCATTAATGACGAGGATATCCGGGCGATTGACCTGAAGTATATCGGACTGGATGGTAATTGGTATCATATTACATTCCCGGCAAGAAGGCTGGACTACGTAATGTCTCACGGTGTTTCCTTCGATGGCTCGAGCATACCCGGAATGAAATCAGTTGAGTCTGGTGATATGGTTCTGATGCCTGATCTGGATACTGTCCATCTGGATCCTCTGACAGAGTCCCCAACTGTCCGCATATTATGCTCTATTTGTGAAGCAGCATCCCGTGTAGGTGTGAAGAAAGACCCACGCAGTGTAGCTCACAGGGCGCATGAATATCTTCTTTCAACAGGTATTGCAGATACTTCCTTATGGATACCTGAATTGGAATTTCACCTTTTCAATACTGTGGAATACATAAATAATGAATATGAAGCAGGATTTAGCATCAGTTCTTCAGAAACAAAAGACTCCCTGCCTGAAGACATGGAAGATTCCAATGCACTCTCCCAGCAGCATAAGAAAGGATATCACATGGATGCACCTTTCGACAGGCATTATGAGCTTCGCCAGGAGATGGTGGAAATCATGGAAGAGTTGGGAATCAATATCCGTTATCATCATCATGAAGTTGGATTGTCTGCCCAGGAGGAAATTGAGACGGAACTGCTCAGTTTCCCCAAGATTTGCGATGATGTCATGATCATGAAGGACGTGATCCGCCGGCTGGCATTGAGAAATGGCTTGACTGCCACATTCATGCCTAAACCGGTTTATAACCAAGCAGGAAATGGAATGCACTTCCATATCATGCTGACAAAGAAAGGAAAGAATATATTCTACAAAAAAGGTGGATACGCGGATCTTTCTCAGGAAGCTTTGTGGTTCATCGGTGGAATCCTGAAACACGGAAGATCATTGGTGGCATTCACGAATCCGAGTACAAATTCCTTCAAGAGACTCCTACCCGGATTTGAAGCACCGGTGAAGCTGATATTCGGACTTGCCAATCGCAGTGCTGCCATCCGTATTCCCAAATACGTGACAACGCAGGAAAACAAAAGATTTGAATTCAGGACTGGAGATGGCACATGTAATCCGTATTTGGCAATGAGTGCCCTGCTGATGGCTGGTATTGATGGTATCAAGAAGAAGATAGACCCCACGAAATACAATTTTGGTCCGTTTGATGACAATATCTTCGAGTGGCCGGCTACGAAAAAAGCGAAGCTTGTCTCCATTCCCGAGAATCTGAAGGAAGCTCTGGAAGCATTGAAGGCAGATCATAAGTATCTTCTTGAAGGTGGAGTCTTCAATGAGGACATGATTGAGTCCCACATCGAAATGAAAATGAAGGAATACGATAAAGTGAATAGCAGACCGCATCCTTACGAGATGAATCTATATTATAATCTATAAGAATGGTTGCTTTCTGAAAATAGAAAAAATTATATTTAAAATATTTTATTGACATGAATAGAATATTCAGGTTTAAATAATTTAAATTGATTTGGAGTGATAGATGAACTTTCAGGATATCATCCTGACTTTGCAGACCTATTGGGCAAAACAAGGTTGCAATTTGATTCAGCCTTATGATGAAGAAATGGGTGCAGGCACATTCCACCCCGCGACTTTCTTTAATGCGCTGGGGAAGAAACCTGCTTCTGTTG
>Ga0116170_10005287_pt1 | contig 11604 bp, 11 predicted proteins | sample AD_JPNHW1_MetaG_FD_89797 | JGI IMG/M metagenome (GOLD analysis project Ga0116170, IMG submission 89797) | Active sludge microbial communities of municipal wastewater-treating anaerobic digesters from Japan - AD_JPNHW1_MetaG | ecosystem: Engineered > Bioreactor > Anaerobic > Digestate | place... | reverse complement strand
CTGATGAATGTCGCAGCGCGCCGTTCGCCGGAAGACGCTCTGCGGCTGCGCGACTGGCTGGTCGAGTCCGACGCGCCGCTCGATCCGCAGGCTTACGTGCTGCATCCGGAAGTCGTCCTGCGCATTTCCAGAAAAATTGTGCAGGGTGCAACGGCTTATGAACGAACCCGCATCGCCGTGCAGGCCGCTCTGGAAGAACTGCGCAAGGGCGCCGATGAAAAACTCTACCGCCTTGACCCGCGCGAAGAAAGCTGGCTCGATATGATGGAAATGGCCATTGAGAATGACATTCCGGAAACCGAGGCGGAAATGATTGCGCAGCAGGCTCCGCTCGTCGACAAATCCAAGTGCTCACTGACAGAATATGGAATCGAAGCGTAAAGAAAAAATCCCGTGCCACTTGATCGCCGGACCGCTGGGGGTTGGCAAGACCACCGCGATCCGGCGGTTTGTCGCGCAATCCTCCGGCTTCACTGCCGTCATCGTCAACGACTTCGGGAAGACCGGGTATGATGCCTCATTCATTGCCGAGGCGGGCGGGGCGGGGCGGTTGCGCGTCGAAAACATCCCCGGCGGATGCCTTTGCTGCAGTTCGGTCGCGCAGCTGCTGCCGGCCTTGGAAATGCTTTGCGCACGTCCGGAGGTGGAACGGATCATCATCGAACCCAGCGGCATTGCGCTGATTGATCCGCTGCTGGAACTGCTGCGCTATGCCGCGCCGCGCTGCGGCCTGGATGTCGCGCCGGTCATTGTGCTGTTCGATCCGGCAAAAACCCGGCCCGCCGCAATTAAACTGATTCCCTACTGGAACCGGCTGGCCGACTGCGCCGGAATTATTGTCGCCAACCGTTGCGATCTTGCGCCGACCGAAGCGGTTACACAGTTTTCCGACTGCATGAAACAATGGAATCCTCCCAAGCTGAAGGTGATCGAAACGTCGCACGGCGAACTTCCGCCGGAGCTTTTCGAACTGCGCGGGCACACGGTTCCGGCGGCGGGCCACGCCCATCCTCACGCCGAGCTCCCGCCGGCCGGCGCATTTTGCTCGGACGAAACGTTCCGGCTCGCCGCACTGCTTGAACTGCTCGAAGAACTGGCGCCGCAGCTCGACCGTTTCAAGGGCGTATTCCGGACGGACCAAGGTTGGCAGCGGCTGGAAATCGCCGCCGGACACATCAACTCCAGGCCGGCGGTCGAGGCCGCGCAAACTTCTGCGGAGTGGATCGGCGGCACGGATCGGCTGGCGGAACGGATCCGTCACTGTCGGATCTGACCGGCAAAATAGTCACATAAAACGTCCTAAACCGCGCCATTTAGGCGAATATCCGGCAAGATCGTTATATAAATTGCATACATTTCCTATCGGGTTCCGGCATCTTGCCGTAGGTTTCTGCGCCTACGAACAAGGAGTGTTATGCAAAAACAGTTTTATCTCGATCTGGCTGACCGCGGACTTCGCCTGCCCATTGGCACCCACCTGATTCTTCACGAAAAGGCGAACCACGACACCATCATTCACCACGGCGACCAGCTCGGAGCCGTGATGATCGAAGCGGCGCAGTATTACAAGAGTCCGCTGGCGATTCCGCTGATGGATCTGACGCTGGAAAAAGAGGCCATTCTGGCCATTCTCGGCGTGCCGGCCGAAGAGCGCGAAAAGTTTCATTTCGACAAGCTGCCCGCCGCGGATGCCGTTGAAAAAATCAGCACGGCTCCGTTCATGATTCCCCGCATGGAAGCCACCTGTGAAGCGGTGCGCTATGTCGCTGAACGGGAGCAGCAGGAAAACATTGTCGCGCTGGGAATGGGGATCGGTCCGTTTTCGCTGATGACCAAAATGCTGAGCGACCCGATTACGCCGGTTTTCATGGCCGGCACCGGAATGACCGCTGAAGACGATGACGATGTGGCGCTGGTGGAATGCGTGATGGAACTTTCGACGCAGATCATCCTGCGTTATCTGACGGAACAGGCCAAAGCCGGGGCGAAAGCTATTATCCTCTGCGAGCCGGCCGCCAATCTGGTTTTCTTTTCGCCCAATCAGCTGGCGGAAGGTTCCGATGTGTTCGAGCGGTTCGTGATGCAGCCGAATCTCAAAATCAAAGCCAAGCTCGATGAGCTCGGCGTGGATTTAATCTTCCACGACTGCGGCGAGCTGACCGACGGTATGGTTGAATCCTTCAACCGGCTGAATCCGGTCATGCTCAGCCTGGGCTGTTCCCGCACGCTCTGGAAAGATGCCGCGTTGCTCTCCAAAGACATTGTTCTGTACGGCAATCTGCCGTCTAAAAAATTCTACTCCGACGAAGCCGTCAGTGTGGCGGATGTCGAACGCATGACCCGCGAGCTGATCACGAATATGAAAACGGCCGGGCATCCGTTCATTATGGGCACCGAGTGCGATGTGCTGAGTGTGCCGGGTCACGAAGAGAGCATTAAGCGCAAGGTGGACGCGATGATGTCATGCAGTGTATAAGCTGTTGCCATGGCCGTCTGCTTCAAGTCAAACAGGCACAGCGCCGCAGTGGAAAACCGCTGCGGTGTTCTGCTGTCGGATCTGGCCGCAGAAGCCGGGTTGCCGCTCAACATGCAGTGCGGCGGGCAGGGCGCCTGCAAAGGCTGTCTCGTCAAGCTGGGGCCGGGCCGCTACCGGATTGCTGAAACCGAAACGGTTGTCGCGAACGGGCAGCGACTTGAGGCGCGCGCCTGCAAAACGGTGGTGCTGGACGAACGGGTGGAAATCGAAATACCCGAACGTTCGCTGCTCAAAATCGGCGAATGCGCGGCGGCGGATTTTTATGCCACCCGCAAAAATCTTTTCCATCCGCACAAAAACGCCGCCGGACAGCTCGGCATCGCTGTGGATATCGGCACAACGACCGTTGCGGCGGTTCTAGTTGAGCTTTCCACCGGAAAAATTCTCGCGCGCGAAACGGCCTATAACCGGCAGATCGAACTGGCGGACAACGTCGCTTCGCGCATTGCGCTCTGTACGGATGACGCCAGCCTGAAAAAGCTCCAGAGCCTGATTATTCAAGGAACGCTGGTGCCGATGTTCGGGAAACTGGCCGTACAGAGTTCCCGGTCGCTGGAAGAGGTCACCGGTATTGTTTTCTCGGGCAACACGGTGATGAGCCATCTGGCGCTCGGACTTTCCGCGCTGAGCATCGGGATGATTCCGTTCGAGCCGCTCACCAAAGTCTTCAGCGAACATGCCGCGCCGGAAATCGGCCTGGCCGGCTGCCCGAAGGCCCGCGTACGGACGGTGCCGGCCATCGCCGGTTATGTCGGCGGCGACCTGGTTTCCGACCTCTATATGTCAGAACCTGATCCGGCGCGCCTGGAGCTGATTGTCGACATCGGCACCAACGGGGAAATTATTTTAAACGATCGCGGACAGCTGATGGCTACGGCGACCGCCGCCGGTCCGGCGTTCGAAGGCGCCGGACTTCTGCACGGATGCCGCGCCGCCGCCGGAGTGATCGAAAAAATTATCTGCCACCCCGATGATTCGATTGAATTTGAAACCATCGGCGGCAAGCCGGCAACCGGACTGTGCGGCAGCGCGGCCGTTGATTTTATTGCTACCGCCTGGCGCACCGGTCTGCTCAACAGCATGGGCCGGTTTGATCTCGACCGGTTGCGTGCGGCGGGCCGCCTGCATCAACTTGACTGCTGCGGAACCAACGTCAACACCTGCGTGATCGTACCCCGGGAAAAGTCCGGAACGGATGAAGCCATCCTGATTACGGAATTTGATGTTTCGCAGATCATGAAAGCCAAAGCGGCCGTTTACGCCGGTATCCGCACGCTGCTGGAACGCGGCGGACACGCTGTCGGTGATGTCGAACGGCTGGTGCTGGCCGGCGGGTTCGCCGCGCATCTGCGGATTGAAAATGCCATTACCATCGGCCTGCTGCCGGAGATTCCGCTGGAAAAATATGACGTGGTCGGCAACGGATCGCTGGCCGGCGCCTATGCGGCGCTCGGTGAGGGCGGAGTCTGGGACGAACTGCACCGGATTGCGGCGCTGCCGGGCTCTTGCCATCTGGCAGAGACCAAGGAGTTTGAAAACCGGTTTATTGACGCTTTGGCGATTCCTAATCTTGACCCCGATGAATTTCCAGTGACAATGTCGTCACTATGAAAATTACCGACGCAGTGAAAAACGGACGGATATTGGTTTCCGACGGTGCTTGGGGAACCTTCCTGCAACAGAAAGGGCTGAAGCCCGGCGAATGTCCGGAACTGTGGAATCTGGAGCGACCGGATGATGTGAGGGCCATTGCCGCCAGCTACATTGACGCCGGCGCCGACATGATTGAAACCAACACGTTCGGCGGAAACCGTTTTAAACTGGCGCATTATGGTCTGACGGAACGCGTCGCGGAAATCAACGAAGCAGGCGCGCGGCTTTCGCGCGAAGCGGCCGGCTCGGATCACTGGGTGATCGCGTCGATGGGGCCGACCGGCGAAATTCTGATTATGGAGGAAGTCTCCGAACAGGAGATATACGAGGCGTTCAAAGAGCAGGCTGTTGCACTGGAGCGCGGCGGGGCCGATGCCATCTGCATTGAAACGATGAGCGCGCTGGACGAGGCGGAACTAGCCGTCAGGGCTGTTAAAGAGAATACCGGCTGCGAGGTGATCTGTACCTTCACGTTCGAGCGCACGGTCAATGGCGATTACCGTACAATGATGGGGGTTTCACCTGAGCAGTTTGCTGCGGCGATTCTTGCGGCGGGAGCTGATATTCTTGGCGCGAATTGCGGGAATGGCATGGAGCGGATGATCGACATTGTGCGGGCTCTGCGCGCCGCGGCACCGGCTGCGCCGATTCTGGTGCACGCTAATGCAGGACTGCCGAAAAATGTGAATGGAGTCGATACCTTTCCGGAGAGTCCCGAAGAAATGGCGACGCGGGGTCCTGCGCTGATTGCCGCCGGGGCAAACATCATTGGCGGGTGTTGCGGCACGACGCCCCGGCACATCGCTGCATTAAAACAGGCCATTCGGTAGAATGTCTGGGGGGCGGGTTCCCGGCAGGTGTTTACGATGACGTGTCGGCGCGAGGGGGGACTGTTGAATCAGTTTGTCTCGCTGACGCTCTTCTTTGACGGAGCGCTTCTCGGGGTACTCCCAGGTGCTGTTTGTTCATGATCTCATTCAGCTCAGGAAGATAATGCCGGCATTCAGTAGGCGTCATGCGCGCAAAGTTCCGGAAGCTTTCGGCAAAATATTGGCTGGTGCTGAAGCCGCAATCCAATGCGATTTCGGTGATGGATTGGTCGGAGGTTTTGAGCCGTTCGCAGGCCTTTTCAAGACGCAGGCGACGGAGGTATTTCTTCCAATGACCATCGTTTGCTGCAGCGAGGTCAGGAACCGGTGGATTCGAGCACTGGACGGCGAAGTATGAGGCTGTTCGTCAGGGCTGTTCCGGATGATTTCCGCAACCTCGAGTGGCGTCGATTCCTGGAGTTTGAGGATCATGGCCGGAATCAGGACCTGACTGAGTAGCGCTTCCCCTGCGGACTGAAGCCCGGCGAATGTCCGGCTTTTTGTTCGGCTGCTGAAAAGGCCATTATGTCGGATATTTACCAATGAGGATTATCGAACGCAAGGTATTGTCCCTTCTGGTAAAACGGGGGCCGATTTAAGTGAACGGCTGGTAACCGTTGATTCATAACCCGTATTGTTTACCTCTAAAAGAAAGAAGAATGCTGTGAAAAAAATCATATCCTTGATTACCGGAGTCCTGCTGGCGGCCTCCTGGGGACACTCCGCAGAAAACGAATCCGTGCGGCATCAAATGCTGACCGCCATCGACCAATCCATCGAAAAAGGCAGCTTCAAGCCGACCTGGGAGTCGCTGAGCAAGCACATCGATCCAGAATGGTTTCAGGATGCCAAGTTCGGCATCTATACGCATTGGGGCCCGGTCACGGTCGGATCCACCGGCGGCGGCTCCCAGTGGTACGGAAAGGCCATGTATGAACCCGGAAACAAAACCTTCGACTATCACCGCCAGCATTTCGGCGATCAGAACAAGGTCGGCTTCAAAGATCTGGTTCCCAAGCTGACTGCGCAGAAGTTTAATGCCGACGAGTGGGCCGACCTGTTCGCCCGTTCCGGTGCAAAATTCGCCGGGCCTGTGGCGGTTCATCATGACAATTTTATGATGTGGGATTCCAAGTTGACCCGCTGGACCAGCGTTAATATGGGCCCCCATCGCGACATCACGGGGGAGCTTGAGAAAGCGATTCGCGCCCGCGGCATGAAGTTCATCACCACGTTTCACCACGGGTTTGCCTGGCGCTATTTCGAGCCGGCCTTCAAGTATGACGCGGCCGATCCGCAATATGCCGATCTCTACACCGAGATCCATGAGCCGAATGCGCCGCCCAGCAAAGCGTTTCAGGATCAGTGGCTGGCCCTGGTTTATGAGGTGCTCGGAAAATATCAGCCCGACCTGATCTGGTTCGACTTTGAATTCTTCCGGGTCATCCAGCCGGCCTACCAGCAAAAGCTCTTTGCCATGACCTACAACTGGGCGAATGAAAACAACCGCACCATTGGTGTCTGCCAAAAAAGCCCGGAGATCCGCAACTATACCGGGATCTTCGACATTGAGCGAGGGCGTGAACAGCATCAAACCCTATGTCTGGCTGACCGACTCAATGGTTTCAGACTGGTTCTACCGTGAATCGTCCGAGGCCAAGTCAGTACACAAACTCATCAGCATGCTGGTCGATATTGTTTCAAAAAATGGATGCCTGCTGCTCGATGTCGGGCCGACCGTCGACGGAACGATTCCGGACAAAGATCGCGACGCACTGCTGGGTATGGGAGCCTGGCTCAAGATCAATGGCGAAGCCATCTATGCAACCCGCCCGTGGAAGATCTACGGCGAAGGTCCGACCCGCCTGGCCAAATCCGGCACCTTCGGCGAAGATGCCGAGAAGCCCTATGGCGCACAGGATATCCGTTTTACCCAATCGAAAGATGGAAAGACGCTCTACGCTACCGCGCTCGGCGTCCCCGAAAATCGGCAGATCCAGGTCAAATCGCTGTCGGCCGCCGCCGGAAAAATTTCCCGTGTCGAGCTGTTAGGCCATACCGGAGCCTTGGAGTGGAAACAGACTGCTGAATCGCTGGTTGTCACGCTGCCGGCAACGGGAACCTATCAAAACGCTATCTCGCTCAAGATTCACGCCGGCGAGTTAAACCCCGTTTCCGTCATCTACGACACCTCGATTAAAGCCAATGAATCCGGCAACATCGAACTCAGCGCAACCGCTGCCGAAATCCACACGGCCGATAAACATACGCCGGAGGCGAAGAAACCTTTGATTGGCAGCTGGACCGACCCGAAGGACTTTGTTTCCTGGGAGTGTACCATCGAATACCCCGGCACCTACGAAGTCGACGTGACCTACTCCTGTGCAACCCAGCCCGGAAGCGCCTTCTATGTGGAGATGGACCGCCAGAAGCTGGATGGGAAAACGGCCTCCACCGGCATGTTGACCTATCGCACCGATCATCTCGGCGTACTGTATGTTGAGAAGCCCGGTCTCCACACGATTAACTTTAAGGCGAAAGCCGAGCCGGCATGGCATGGGATCGGACTCAGCACCATCGTTCTGAAGCGTATTATGTAAACGGGTTCCGGGCTGGTGGGATCGGATAGGGCAAGGCCTCAAAAGTTCTGTCGAATTCCTCCAGGAGCGGGATTGCCGACCGACAGGTCGGCAGTTCCGCAAGTTGTGTGCGTCAAGTTCTGCACTTCGGCTTTCTGATTTTTATATCCGAATCTCGATCCCGACGAATTCCCGAAAAGCATGGCGCTGTTATAAAAATTCCTTCCGCGCAACCGCGGAAGGAATTTGTCTGTTCAACAGCCGGCGTTGCGGTTCACTCAGCGACCCGCCGGCAGCCCGGTCTGATTGAAATATTTTTTGCGGATGTACAGCGACACATTCACCAGCCCGATCAATACCGGCACTTCCACCAGCGGACCGATGACGGCGGCGAACGCCGCACCGTGATTGATGCCGAATACGCCCACGGCGACGGCAATCGCCAGTTCGAAGTTGTTGCTGGCCGCCGTGAAAGAAAGCGTGGCCGATTTGGCATAGTTGGCACCGGCCTTGGCGCTCATCCAGAAACTCACCAGAAACATCACGACGAAATAAATCAGCAGCGGCACGGCAATCAAAACGACGTCGCCGGGCCGGGCGATGATCTTCTGCCCCTGCATGGAAAACATCACCACGATCGTGAAGAGCAGGGCAACCAGCGTGATCGGCGAAATCTTCGGGATAAACTGGGCGTGGTACCACTCCCGGCCTTTTGCTCTGACCAGGAAAAAGCGGCTGAGCATTCCGGCGATGAATGGAATGCCGAGATAGATCAGCACGCTGACTGCAATCTGCCGGATCGTCACATTCACCACGGCGCCCGAAAGTCCAAGCAGGGGCGGAAGTTTTGTGACAAACAACCAGGCGTAGAGGCTGTAGAAGAACACCTGAAAAATCGAATTAAAGGCCACCAGCCCGGCGCAGTATTCCGCGTCGCCTTTCGCCAGATCGTTCCACACGATCACCATCGCAATGCAGCGCGCCAGCCCGATCATAATCAGCCCGATCATGAACTCGGTCTGATTGTGCAGAAATACAACCGCCAGCGCTGTCATCAGCAGCGGCCCGACCACCCAGTTTTGGAGCAGGCTGAGTCCGAGAATCTTGCGGTCGCGGAACACGTCGCCCAGCTCCTCGTACTTCACCTTCGCCAGCGGCGGATACATCATCAGGATCAGGCCGGCGGCAATCGGTATGCTGGTTTGCGTTCCTTCGGGCCGCAACGAGCTGATCCAGACTCCAAATGAAGGCACAAAATAGCCGAGCAGTACGCCGAGGCCCATCGCCAGAAAAATCCACAGCGTCAAAAACCGGTCCAGAAACGACAGTCGTTTGGTAATGCCCTCGTTCATTTTTTCAATCCTTCCGGCAGGGTTTCAATAAAGGCTTTGATTTCGTCGCGCACGCGGCGGTAGCAGTCCAGCTGAGCTTCATCATCCGCGCCCTGCGCCGCCAGTTCGCGGGCGAGTTTCGGCGGGTCATCAAACCCAACGTGGAGGATCTTCGCTTGCCCGGGGAAAAGCGGGCAATGCTCGTTGGCGTGGCCGCAAACGGTGACGACAACATCGAACGGAATGTGCAGCAGGTCGGCGACGTTTTCGGATTTGTGGCCGGAAATATCCACGCCGGCTTCCGCCATCACCTGGACGGCCTTCGGATTGAGGCCGTGCGTTTCGATGCCGGCCGAGTAGGCTTCGATCACGTCGCTTTTCAGCGCGCGCGCCCAGCCTTCCGCCATTTGGCTCCGGCAGGAATTTCCGGTGCATAGAAAAAGGATCTTCAGTTTTTTCATCGGTGAGTTCCTTACGCTGCGGTGTAGATCAGATAGAGGCCGCCCAGCAGCACGAGCAGGCCGCAAAGTTTCCGGAGAATCAGCGCGCCGGCGGAATGTTCATTCCAGTTCAGATAGTGCTGAACGACTTCGGTGAAAGTTCCGGCCAGTACGATTACGGCGCAGTGACCGATGCCGTAGAGCAGCAGCAGACTGCCCGCATAAACCGGCCGGCCGGCGCCGGTTTTGAAAACGACTCCGAGCAGCGGCGCCATAAAAGCGAATGTGCAGGGGCCCAGCGCGAGGCCGAACACCAGTCCGAGAATCAGCGCGGCCAGCGCACCGCGCCGCTTCATGTTGACCTGACCGGGGCGGCTCGGCAGGGGAATCACGCCGATCAGATGCAGGCCGACGACAAAGAAAATCAGCGCGATGAAATAGTTCGCGTACGGCCCGAGATCGCCCAGAATCCGCCCGGCGGCGGCGGTCAATCCGCCGATCATGGCGATCGTAATCAGAATGCCGGTGGCGAACAGTAGAGAAATTCCGAAAGCGCGCCGGGTCGAGATGCGGCCCTGTTCGTCGATGAAGCCGACAATCAGCGGAATACTCGCCAGATGGCAGGGGCTGAGGAGAATGCTCAGAACGCCCCAGACCAGCGCGGCGCTCAGCGCCATCAGCGGCGCGCCGTCCAGTGCGCGGGTCAGCGTGGTAAACAATTCAGTCACAGCTGAACTCCCAGCTCTTTCCACTTGGCGAGGATTTCGTCCTTGGCAAAGAACCCTTCGTGCCGGAAAAGCTCTTTGCCGGCGGCGTCATAAAAAATCTGAGTCGGGATTGTGCGGATGCCGTACTGCTGCCCGGCCTGCGGGTTGTCCCGGACGTCAATAAACACAACCTCCAGCTTCCCGGCGCAGGTCGTTTTCAGTTCCTCCAGAATCGGCGTCATCAGTTTACAGGGAACACAGCTCCCGGAGCCCAGATCAACGAGACGGGGCAGGGGTTTTTGCGCCGGAGTTTCGGCAGACACTACGGGCCGGGTATTGAGTGCCGGCGGCGGACAGGCCCCGCCCGCACAGATGAAGCCCTGCCGTTTTTTGTGTTCAACCACAAACACCACCGCGCCGATCAGCGCGAGGACGATTAAAAATTTCTGCCATATCTTCATTTGATCACTCCAGAGTTTTACGCGAGCCGTTTGGCACCGGCTTCAACTACCTTGCCGATATTTAACTCGCTGATTTCAGTAGATCCTTTGGCCATTCCCAGATCGGCGAGCTGAAGATGCTCAAACGCGGTAAACCCTGCTTTTTCCAGACAGGCTTTCACGCAGTTAAGCGGACAGCCATCAATAGCCAGCAGTTTGGACGCAGCTTCCGTGTTTTTCATGATTCCAGCAATGCGTCCGCCGACTCCGGCCAGACAGAACATTTTCCCGGCTCCGTCTTTGGTCAGTTTCCGGGCCGCCAAATCGGCTATCGCGCCGACATCCGCCGCTCCCGAACAGGCGAAGATGAGCTTAGGGGCTGCATTACAGAGGCAGCCGTCTTTTTTTTCAGTAGTCATGATGAACCTCCTTTATTGAAGCAATTTTTTTACTTCTTCTGCGGAGAGTACTTTACCGACGGACTTCACCTGCCCGTCCACCGCCAGCGCCGGAGTGATCATGACGCCGAACTTCATGATGTCACTGAGCTGCGTGACCTTCTCGATCTCGGCGTCGAGGCCCAGCGCATTCACGGCCTCTTCGGCATGCTGCGCGAGTTTTTCACATTTCGGACAGCCCGTTCCCAGAATCTGAATCTTCATAACCAGTCTCCTTCGCTTACATGATGAGATTAAATAAATAACCGACGAGCATGATGCCGGCCGCCACCACGGCAAAGAAAACCGCCAGCAGGAGCGGCTTCAGCACCTTGCGCAGGATGATCGCTTCCGGCAGCGAGAGCCCGATGACTGCCATCATAAAGGCCAGCACGGTGCCGAGCGCGGCGCCTTTGCCGAGCAGCGCCTGAACAATTGGAATGATTCCGGCGGCATTGGAATACATCGGTACGCCGAGCAGCACGGCCGCCGGCACCGACCACCACGTTCTGCCCATGATGGAGGCCATAAAGTTTTCCGGCACATAACCGTGGATACCGGCCCCCACGCCGATACCGATCAGCACATACAGCCAGACCCGGCCCACAATAT
>Ga0116170_10005284_pt1 | contig 11610 bp, 5 predicted proteins | sample AD_JPNHW1_MetaG_FD_89797 | JGI IMG/M metagenome (GOLD analysis project Ga0116170, IMG submission 89797) | Active sludge microbial communities of municipal wastewater-treating anaerobic digesters from Japan - AD_JPNHW1_MetaG | ecosystem: Engineered > Bioreactor > Anaerobic > Digestate | place... | reverse complement strand
CCCAACATCCAGTATTTTTTCATGTTGTTCTCCGTTGAAGAGGATCCGGTAATTTTGGAATTGTCGGTAATGTACATATATTCAGAATCAAATACAATGGAAACGGACCAGGGATAGGTCCCCAAAATCTCGCCACCACCTGAGCCGGCTCCACCGCTCTCGCTCCCACCTGAGGCGGCTCCAGCACTCTCGCTCCCACCTGTTAGTCCAGCCGGGCGGGACCGAGAAGTGCTTCAGGTGGGGACGAGAGTGTTGGGGAGGCGCCGGCCTCCGCCCCCGCTCGCTCCCACCTGAGCCGGCTCCACCGCTCTCGCTCCCACCTGTTAGTCCAGCCGGGCGGGACGCAGATTTTGGGGGTAAACACGCCGGGCCGCCGCTCATTCGACGATGATCTCATCGGCGAAGATCCAGGCCTTGCCGCCGGCGCCGGGGTGCCAGGCCGGGCAGAAACCGACGTTGCGGGCCCGCAAACGGATATAACGCGCCTCGATGCCGGCAAGTTCCACCTGGTCCTCCTGAATGTAGACGCGGGAGGTGCCGGCCGCCGTGGGATGGTCCCAGGCGGCCACGCTTTTATAATTCACGCCATCCTTCGAAACCGACCATTCCACAAAGGCGGGCAGGAAAATCCAGGAGTTGGTCTCCTGCAGGAAGCCGGCGCGCAAGCGGTGCACCGGTTGCAGCGCCCCGAGGTCGAGAGTGGCGATCAGATCCTCGGCCTCGAAACCCTGCCAGCAGCCGTCGGCGAAGGAGGTGGAGCCGCACAGGCCGTCCACAAGCGCTGCAGCGCCGCCGCCCGTGTAGCGTGGACTGGGCGGATTTTCGAGATGGAGGGCGCCTCCCATACCGGCATGGTACAGGAGCGCCCGGACAGCGCTCTCCCCATAGGGCTGACCGGCGCGAAAGGCGCGCGCCTTGATCGTCGCCGGCTGGCGCAGTGTGAAGGGCGCCTGATAGAGCGGCATGGCGGCCGTGGGCTCGGCGCCATCGAGGGTATAGTGGAGTTCCGTTCCTTTCTCCCCGCTTTCCAGGGTCACGGCATGGCTCCGGGAGGCCGGGTCAAAACGGGTCAGGATGGAGACCGGCCGGGCCTCGGGGCCGTAATGAATACCGAGGGCTTCGAGCAGCGGATAGTGCCTGCGCAGGCGTTCGAGAAAGGAGTCATAGTCGCGTTCGCCCTCCGGAGACCAGAGCACCTCGCTGAGGGCGAACAGGCGCGGGAAGAGCTGGTAGCCGAGATTCTCCTCGGTGATGCGCTCGCTCCAGAGGCAGCACTCGCCACCGAGGATATGGCCTTTCGCCTCTGCGGCGAGTCCTGCCGGAAGGGGCGCAAAGGAGTAGGCCTTGCGCAGGTCGAGCGCGCCGATATCCGCATTGAAATAGGTGTGGCTGCCGGGCGAGACGATGGCATCATGCCCCGCCTGTGCCGCGGCCAGGGCTCCCTCCATGCCGCGCCAAGACTGCACAGTGGCGCCGGGGGTCAGGCCACCCTCGAGGATCTCGTCCCAGCCGATGAGGCGGCGGCCGTGGGCCGCAAGGAAGGTTCCGATCCGGCTGATGAACCAGGTCTGCAATTCCGCTTCGTCGCTGAGTCCCTCGGACTGGATCCGTTTCTGGCAGAGCGGGCAGGACTGCCAGCGGTCGCGGGGCACCTCGTCGCCTCCGATGTGAATATATTCGCCCGGGAAGAGGCCGATCACCTCCGTCAAAACCGCCTCGAGAAAAGTAAAGGTCTCCTCCTTGCCGGCGCAGTAGACCTCCTTGAAGACCCCCCATTGGGTCTGAACCGTGAAGGGGCCACCGCTGCATGAGAGTTCGGGATAGGCCGCGAGCGCTGCCATACAGTGTCCCGGCATCTCGATTTCCGGGACGACCTCGATGTGGCGATCCGCGGCATAGGCGACGACCTCGCGGATCTCCGCCTGGGTGTAGAATCCGCCATAGCGGCTGCCGTCCGCTTCGGTGCGCCAGGCCCCGACCTCAGTGAGGCGCGGATATTTTTTGATCTCGATGCGCCAGCCCTGGTCATCGGTCAGGTGCCAGTGCAGCCGGTTCATCTTGCAGAGGGCCATCCAGTCGAGGATTTCCTTCATGAAGCGGATGCTGTGGAAATGGCGGCCGACATCGACCATAACGCCGCGCCAGGCGAAACGGGGTTGATCGCTGATCTCGAGGCAGGGCAAGGTGAAGGAACGACTGCGCTGGCCGGCGCTGGCGCGGGGGATGAGCTGGCGCAGGGTTTGCACGCCACGGTACAGGCCCTCGGGCGCAGCGGCGTTGAGCGCAACGCCGGCCAGGGCGATGGTCAGGTGGTATCCCTCGGATCCGAGGCCGACAAGCGCGGGATCGAGACCGATGCGGATGGCGGGAATCCGCCGTTTCTGAGCTTCATCCGGCGCGGCGGTGAGGTTCCAGCCGTTGCTCCGGCCGATCTCGGCGGCGGCCAGCCGGGCGATGCGCTCGAGCTCGGGATCGCCGACCGGGTAGAGCAGCGGCGCGGCAGCGGAGATCTTGCAGATTCCCCGGTTTTCGCTCATGCGGGCAGGCCGGGGGATCAGCGCCACCGGGGCAGCCACGACGGAGCCAACAAGCATCAGCATACCTAGAGACATAAGTGCACGTTGCATCAACAGCTCCCGGTTATTCTACCTGGTCCCTTCCTTGATCACCCAGTCGCCCCCCTCGAGGCCCCAGCGGTTGTTAAAAAAGCCGCAGGCGAGGATGCCAGCTTCGGGCTTTGCCAGCAGGGCGCCGGAGAATACCGCAAAATCAGGGAAAGCGGCGCCCGCATAGAGATAGGGCAGGTTGTTGGTCAGGCGCATGCCGGCCGGCGCGGTGCCGGAAATCGCGATGACACAAGCGCGATCGCTGCCGGGACGCGGCTGGATGAAGAGGGCGGCCAGGTCATCGCCGCGCAGCAGCTGCTTGCCGGCCTGAATGACACTGCGGCGGACCTGGATCGGACTCGCCCCCAGCAAGGACTTCCAGGCGGCGTTGGTCGCGGCATTGCCATAGAGGACGACGCTGCGGTCGCGATCGGCCTGTGGATCGAAGGCGATGTCGGCGACGACATCGACCGAGCCATTGCCCTGATACCAGAAGGTCTCGGCGTCGAAGCGCGCCTTGGCCAGCGCCCAGCGGTTCTCCGTGACCGAGCCCCTGGTGCCATACACGAAGATCATGCGGTGCTGGAAGGCTTCCTTGAAGGGGCCGTAGCGCTGCGGTCCCTTCTCCCCCGCCGGCGGCGCGGCGGCGCTGCGCCAGGCCCCCGCGCTTTTTTCGAGCCAGAGCGTGCCCGCACCGGAGGCCTCGAAGCTCTGGCCGTCGAGCTCCAGATGCCAGAGCGTCCCGCCCGGTTCCGGCGGAATGCGCAAGGCGAGGCGGGTGATGTTCTCCGTAGTGCCCGCAAACCGCTGCAGCACCGGATCCAGCTCAATACACGCGCGGCTGAGGAGCAGCGGTTTTTCCTGCGCCACGATGGTGAGCCAGCCGTCGCGAGCGGAGAGGCCGGGATTGGCGGTGGTGAAATCGATCCGGCGCAGCCGTTCCGCGCCGGGACGGGCATGGCGCGCGAAGAAATCGAAGAGCGGTGGCCAGTCGACACAGTCCGCTCCGGGTGCATCCGAGAGGTCCCACCAATGCCCTGCCTCCGGCTGTTCGTGGAAATACCAGTCGTGGTGAAAGGTCTTGAGCCGTTCGGCCATTTGCCGCGACTGTTCGACGCGGACATTATCGTCCGCCGCCCCATGGATGATGTAGACGCCGTGCTGCGCATAATTATCCGCCAGGGCGAAGGTATTGCTGGGGGTTGCAGCGCGCTGCAGCAGCCGGGCTGCGGGATCGGCACTGCCGCTGGTGTCGCGCACGCCATAGGACCAGAAACTGATCCAGCCGGCGCTGGGGCCGATCGCCGCAAACAGGTCCGGAAAAGAGGCGCCGAGATGCCAGGTGCCGTGGCCGCCCATGGAATGACCGGTCAGATAGATCCGGCTGGTATCAACATTCAGGGTTTTGCGGGTCAGGGCGAGCACCTCAAGGGCATCCATCCGCCCCCAGTCCTCCCAGTTATGGCCGTACGGGCGGCGGTTGGTGGGCGCGACCAGGTCTCCCCAGCTCTTGGGGGCATAGGAACCGGCCTGATTCAGAGCCTCGACATTGGCGCCGTGCAGGGAAAGAAAAAGGGCTTTGGGGGATCTGTCTGCGGAGGCGGCAGCCAGGAGTGCATAGTACTGCACGCTGCCGTCGATCTCACTGATAAAAGTCCGCTTGCAGGGGGCCGCCGCGGCAACGCGGCGCAGGGTGATCACCGTCTCATCGACTGGCTCTTCTCCCCCGGCGCTGCGGCGCACCAGGCTGAGGGTGAGCCGCACCTCTCCCGTCCCTGCGGTAGTTTCCGCCTGGATCGGGAAGGCCACCTTGCGAAGGCCGAGGGGGAGCAGCTCGGGCAGCACAGTTTCGGGCACGCGGATGCCCTCGCCGCTGCCGCGCAGGATCAGACCGCCGAGGGGGGCGTCGCTGCCGTTGAGCACCGGGATGGCGCCCCAGCCCTCCAGCGCCTCGCCGGCCCGCAGATCGGGCAGGGTCAGGTCCCGGGGATTGAACACCGCGAGCTGGTCGAGAGGGTGCAACACCACCTTGAGCCGGCCGCGGCTGCTGCGGAAGAGCAGGTGGTTCTCGCCTGCCTCGAGCCGGATGGGCACAAGGCCATAGTCGAAGCGCGGCTCCCAGGACTCAAAGAGATCCTTGGCGCGGTAGCGGTTGCCGATGCGCGGCACGCCGTTGACATAGACCATGGTGTTGCCCATGCCCTCAAGGAGGAAAACCGCGCCTTGCAGGCGGGTGATGCGAAAATGGACCCAACCGTTGCGCAGCTCGGGGCCGATGAACCAGCCGCCGCTGTCCGCGACGACCGGCTGCCAGCGCAGGGTTTCGCCGTCGGTCTCCAGCGCATCCCCCTCCATGGGCATCACCCGCTTGCCGGCCACCAGCAGGGCTTCGACCGGATCGGCGGGAATCATCGCGCGGCGTTGCCGCTCGGGGAGTTTGCAGGCCAGGCCATGGCTGAGCACAAGGGGCTCCTCGGCCGCCGGCAACGGGGCGGTGGCAAGGAGCGTCAGAACCAGCAGGAGCATGCGTCGCATCAGAGATCCTCAGGAAGGAATGTCAGGAATGCATGGGTGGTTTGCAGAACGGGGCCACGCCCCGGGAGCGGTCCCCTTCCGCGAAGAACGCTCGCATGGGAACGACCGCGTGGGAACGTCCGCATGGGAATGGCCGCGTGGGAATGGCCGCGTGGGAATGGCCGCATGGGAATGGCCGCGCGGTAAAGCCCGCAGGGGCGTCAGCCCATCACGACCTCCACGGTCACCCGTTTCTTGTCGGTCAGCGGCAACCGGTGTCCCGCAACCGGCGCGCCCTCCATATGAATGGAGCGCACGCCCCGCTGCACGCCTTCCGGATTATGCACCTGGATGACATAGTGGGTACCGCGGAAGACGCGTTCGAAGGTAAAGCCCTCCCAGGCGGAGGGGATGACCGGGTCGATGTAGAGTCCATCAAAGGTGGCGCGCACGCCGAGGAAATAATCCATCATCACCCGGTACATCCAGGCTGCGGTGCCGGTTTGCCAGGAGTGGCTGGCGCGTCCGGGAGCGCTGTGTTCGTCGCTGGTGACATACTGGGAAAAGACGTAGGGCTCGGCGACAAAGATGTCCGGGTCGATGGTGTTGGGGAGCATCTCCTTGTAGTAGGTATAGGCGCGGTCGCCATGACCGAGGAGGCATTCGGCCTGGATGACCCAGGCCGTGGGATGGGCGAAGATAGCGCCATTCTCTTTTTTACCGGCGACGCAGCGGGTGACCAGGCCGATGGTGGGGTCGATCTCGCGGAAGGCCGGGGCGCATTTTTTGGGGCCGAAGGGCGTATTGAGGTGATCCCACAGGCTCTGCATCGCCTGTTCCAGACGCGCGGGGGCATCGATGCCGGCGATCACCGCCCAGGATTGGGGGTTGAGGAAAATCTTGCCCGCCTTGCTGCTTTTGCTGCCGATCTTGCGCTCCCTGGCGCCGAAAGCGCGGATGTACCAGGCGCCATCCCAGCAGGTGCGCTGCACCGCTTCGCGGAGGCGGTCGCGGACGGCCACGGTCCGCACCAGGAGCGCGGTCAGGGCCTGATGTTCGAGAATCTCGATGAGCAGGTTGAGCATGGCGACATAGAACATGGCGCCCCAGACGCTCTCGCCGCCGTCGTCGCCGCCGATGTAATCGAGGGTGTCGTTCCAGTCGCCGCGGCCGAAGTTGGGCAGGCCATGCCGTCCGAGATTGTTTTCGACAAAATGGACCACGGCGGTGAGGTGATCGAGCAAGGGCGCGGCCAGGGCGTCGACAAAGGGCTGCGGATTATCGAGGATCGCCCAATCCCCGGTCTGTTTGATATAGTCGCTGATGGCGAGGAGGTACCAGAGGGGATCATCGCAGTGGCCGGTCACCTCGCCCTGACCGTCGCCGTAAAAATGGTGATAGACATGGCCGTCACTGAACATCTGCCGCGAGAGCAGGAGGATACGCTGGCGCGCCAGCTCCGGGTCGGAGAGGGTCACGGCGATGGTGTCCTGGGAGGTATCACGAAAGCCGAAACCGCGGCCGATGCCCCAATAGTAGAAACTCGCGACCCGGCCCACCTCGAAGGCCACGCGCGCCTGATAGGGCGTCCAGTAATTCATAAAGACATCGGTGGTGGCGTCCGGCGTTTTGACCCGGGTCACCTGAAAATAGCGGTCCCATTTGGCCTGCAATTTCTCCCAGCTGCGCTGGCGGACGCGGGCGTCGTGGTAGCGCACCGGCTGCTGGGTGCGCAGGGTGTTAAAGGCCTCCTTGGCCACGACCCCGAGGGTGAAAACGACGGGGAGCTCCGCGCCCGGGGCCAGTTCGAGGTCCACCTGCAGTGCACCGACCGCATTGCCGAAATCGGTTTCCTGGCAGCCCAGCTTCTCCTGTTCAATGGCGAGGGGATTGGTTTCGCTGCGATAGGGGCCGATGAAGCGTTCGCGCAGGGTCTCGAAGCCGGTCACGGGCTGGTTGGTCGTGAAAAACGCCCACTGATCCCATTCCTTGTTCTCCTGGTGCTGGGTGCCGCGGGATTCCGTGACCCAGTAGGTTTTGGTGGCGAAGAGGCCACGGACCTGGGGATCGAAATGGACGCGATTGAAGTGCTGATCGTCGCACTGGTTGATCAGGTCGATCAGGGCATGGCCGAGGGCAAATTCGACATAACCATAGACCGAAAGGCGGCGCACCCGGCTGCTCTCATTGTGCAGCAGGGCCTGCCAGATTTCGAGGTGATCGCCGGGGGGGACAAAATAGAGCAGATCCCCGCGGATCTCCGCGACCCGGGACTCGACGCGGGTATAGCCGAAACCGTGATGGACGCGGTAGGCCTCGAGGTGGCGTCCGACCGGCTGCCAGGTGAGGCTCCAGATCTCACCGCTGTCGCGGTCCTTGACATAGATATACTTGCCGGGGCGATCCGGGGGCACATCGTTGATGCGATAGCGGGTGACCCGGCCATGCAGGGGAGAGCGGTAATAGCTGATGCCGCCGCCGTTATTGGAGATAGTGGCGAAATAGCTGCCATTATAGAGATAATTGATCCACGGGCTCGGGGTGGCCACGTGATCGATGATATATTCTTTGCCGTCGGGGCTGAAATCGCCATATCTCATCTGGGAAGGATCTCCACTGCGTGACTAGAGTTTGGGGGTGCGCCAGACCAGGCCGTCATGGCGGATGTGCCAGCGGATTTGGCCATCATTCGAGGTCAAGACCGCTTCCCAGGTTTCGGGGCCCGCGAAGAGGCGCGGCGGCCATTGATACCCTGCGGGGCGCTTTGCGTTAACGCCCAGTTCGGCCCAGGTGCGGGCGGGGCGTCCCTGCGCCTCGCAAACCGTGCGCTGGGAATAATAGATAAGACGCATCAGCCATTTGATTGTTTCCACTTCCGGCATCACAAAGGGCTCGGGGGTCGCACCGCTATTGCGGCTGGAGAAAAGGACGAACCCCCACATCTCGGGATAGTGGACATTGATCAAACCCTGGGGGGACCAGAGCCAGTTATCCTCGGCCAGCGGCTTGCCGGTCGCGGGGTCCTTGACCTTGGTATAGGTGCCCTCCCCGGTCTGCACGCGCCATTCCACGCGCGAGAAATTGGCGCGCCAGTAATCACCCGGCCGCGGCGGCCGGCCGCCGGGGGCCTGCTCCTGCAGCACGGCCCAGGGGAGGGCGAGCTCGATCGTCCAGCCCCGATCCGTGTCGCCGGGCTGGTTGATGCTGCCCTGCACCTGCACTGCCTTTTTCAGGCCGCGGATGTCCCAGAAGAAGGTAGGATTGCCATTATCGCGATAGGGGCGATCGAGGAAGAGGTCCCAGGCGGTGGCAAAGGCATTGAGCTCGAGCTCATAATAGCGATGGGTGTCGCCATCCGGATCGATAAAGACCTCGAAATCGTTGTCGTGGAAGATGATCGAGTCGTGGTCGCGCAGGGTCGCCCAGACATCAGGCTCCTCCATCTCGCCGGCGATATACCAATAGTCGTCATCCCAGAGCATCTTGACGCGGGTGGTGAAGCGTGGCAGGGGCTTGGCGGAGCCCTCGATATCGACAAAGGGCTCGCTCCAGGCGGCCTGCTGCCAGTCGGTCTCGCTGAGATTGCCATCGATATAGAGGGGCCGGGTCGTGCGGCAGCAGACATAATGGCGCGGTGCAAAGGCGGTGTGGGGCGTCTCAAAACCCCAGACGGAGGCCGCGAGGATCAGGATCAGGACGGTCAGGATGCGTTTCATCGGATCTCCCATTGGATTCGAGTCTCAGCGGACCAGGGTGACAGGGCATACCCGGAGGGTCCGCCGGCCAGCAGCATCGATGCCGAGAAGATTGAGGTAATAGACCCCTGAGGCAGCCGGGCTGCCGTCCAGGGTCCGTCCCTGCCAGCGGAGGGTATGCAGGCCGCGCGGCAGGGAGCCTTGCCCCACCCGGGCGACCAGCTGGCCGCGGCTGTTCATCACCGTCACCCGCACCTCCGTCAGGCCAGGAAGGAAAAAGCGTATGGCGGCAGCGCTGTTGAAGGGATTGGGCCAGGCGCCCAGCAGCTCCAACTGTTCCGGCAGCACGCCGTCCTGCAGATCCTCGGGCCGGATCGGACTGGCGCCGCGCAGATAGATCTCGAACTCGTAGATGCGGCTGACATCGGGCTTGGTCAGGTAAAGTCGCACCTTGCCGGTGCGCAGCGGTTCGGGCAAGGCATGATAGGAGACGCTGCCGCTGGCATCAGCGGGATTGCCGTTGACCGCGACAGCGGTTTGCCAGGCGCCGGTGCTGTCGAGCAGCTGGATGGAAAAGTTCTGTGAGTTCATGCCGGGGCCGTCAGCGGCGCCGGGATCGCCGACCGGGGCTTTGCCCGCGCCGGCATGGCGGATAATGAAGTAGTTCATCCAGACCGTGTCGGGCAGCGTCACCTCGAGCCAGTCCGGTGTGCCGTTGTTGCAACACCATTTGGTCGCCAGCGAGCCATCGACCGCCTTCGCAGCCCCCTCGGTCGTGCGACTGCACTCGCAGTCGGCGCGGGCCACGGCGCCGCGGGCGTGATTGACCTCATCCGGTCCCACCTCATAATCATAAAAGGCCGCCGACAGGGGCTGGGCGGGCGGCAGAGTTCCCGCGAGATCCTCCGCGGAAACCGTCACCGCGGCCGGCCGGCTGCATTTCATCCAGAGCTGGGCGCTGCCGTTGACGATCGTGCAGACCAGGGGATTGCTCCAGGTGCGTTCGTCTGCTGAGAACAACAGCGAGTCCGCTGCGGAGGCGACCTGAATGCGCGCAGCGGCGGCAAAGACCGGCAGTCCGGAATCGTCGACCAGATCGATACGGAGCGGGGTGCTGTTTTTAACCGGCAGCAGCTTTTTGCCCTCGCCGCTCAGGGTGATGCGGCTGGCACGCCAGTTGCGGATATCGCCCTGGCCGGTGAGATAGGAGGAGATCCGCCAGTACCCGGTGCCGCTGGCATCGGCCGGGCGGATGTTTTCGACGGCGCAGCGCAGTTGATGGGGGCCCGGTGCGAGCTGGGACGAAAGGTCGAGACGCACGGGATAGACAATATCGCCCGGGCACCATCCGCTGCGGCTGTAATCCGAGGACCAGGTGGTGCCCCATCGCCCCGAGCGGGGATTGCGGGAGCGGAAGGACTTGCAGTCGCTACGCCAGGGTTTGTAGCGGTAGACCTCGACGCCGTCGACGCTGATGACGTTGTCCTTGCTGACGAACTCGTCGGCATCGGTGCCGTCGGTGCAGTGGCCCGAGGTATACCAGGTCAGCGTAACCTGGCTGGCTGTCGGGGGGATGTTGACGGCGACGGCCGGCTTGTCAGGCCCGACCTGGGTTGCAGTCATGCCGGTATTGTAATAGATGCCGTCCGCCCAATCCGGGTTGGCGGGCGCGATGACGGGCCGGTAGATCAATTCAAAAGAGAGCTTCCAGGCTGGCGAGACCCAGGTGTCGACAAAGGCCCGGAGGGTGCGTTTGCCGGAGAGCAGTGGTGCGAGGTCGCTGACGTCCTGGTGCAGATCCGAGCGTCCGCCGAAGCCGGTGATGAATTTCAGCAGTTCGATGGGCGCCATGCCGGGGATGTCGAGCAGAACCGTGCCCGCGCGATCCCAGGGGTCGCCGTCACCGCCCTCCTGCAGGGTTGAGTAGACCACGACATGGGCGATGATCTGCACCGGTCCGGACGCGACCGGGAGGTCGACGTCGCGGCGGATGATGCGGCCGCCCTCTTCGCCCACGACCTCGGCGGTATCGTAGCGCGAGGCCTCGCCGAAATGAATGGGGTGATCGGAGAAGACGCTCACCACGGTGGAGTCGTTCTGGGCGCTGTGGGCGGGGGCTGCCAGGGCGAGAAGCAAGCCGGTGCAGCGGGCCGCCCGGCGGCCCCATAGACTGAATTTGTGCATAGGCTCGGCTACTTGAACCGGTTAAATCGGTTAGTTTTTTTTTAAGTCAAACTAAAAAAGTTTACTAATAAATTTCATGTAAGTCAAGAGATAAATGCGCTTCCTCCCGATTCCGGCCGAATAAAAGGGGGCTGCAACCCGGCTGCCGGTGCTGTCCGTGTCTATGCAGAGGCAAATTCTAAATATTTTTTTGCAAAAAAATAGCAATTTATCCCTTGACAAAATGCCGCAGATTCTCTACATTACAAAGTATTTTTTTCAACAAAAATAACCAATTTCCGCAGCGGATCACTCCGCCTGCGCCGCATCTCCAGGTTTCCTGTCCTCTCAACCCTTAACCCGATTGGAGGAGGCCCTTCCCACTTTAATCTGCAGTACCTGCATCACCCCTTAATCATTTTTTTTACCCTTAATCAGGAGAGAAAGATGAAAAGAGTTGCTCTCGTGCTGTTCCTCATCCTCGCAGTAGTCACCGCCTTTGCCGCGCAGACCCCCGGCACCAAGGTGGCGGACAACAAGATGGACGTGCAGACCTGGTACGGCAACCAGCCGACCATGATCGCCGTCAATCCGGCCAACGGCCAGGTCGGCCTGACCTACGCCTCGGCCAT
>Ga0116170_10005282_pt1 | contig 11611 bp, 7 predicted proteins | sample AD_JPNHW1_MetaG_FD_89797 | JGI IMG/M metagenome (GOLD analysis project Ga0116170, IMG submission 89797) | Active sludge microbial communities of municipal wastewater-treating anaerobic digesters from Japan - AD_JPNHW1_MetaG | ecosystem: Engineered > Bioreactor > Anaerobic > Digestate | place... | reverse complement strand
TTTACACCACGCTGTTTGCCGCGCTGGGCGCCATGCTGATCTGGGGCGTGAAGGAGCCGGTGGCGGTAATGTTCGCCTCCTGGCAGAATTTTGGCCTGTGCGCTGCGGCGGGGCTCGTCACGTGCTTTTTGCCCTATATGCTCTATACCTACGGCCTGTCGGGGCTGGAGGCCGGCAAGGCGTCCATCATGGCCTCTGTGGAGCCCGTGGTGGCCACCTTCGTGGGCATTCTGTTCTTTCAGGAGTCTCTCACCCCCCTGAGCGCCGTGGGCGTGGCGCTGGTGCTGGCCGCCGTGGTACTGCTGAATCTCAGGCCCGCAAAGCGGGAAGAAGGAGACGTTAATGTTCAAAACCATACTGCTTGATTTCGACGGCACGGTCTTCGCCACCGGCGAGGGAATTGTCAATAGCGTCCGGTATGCGCTGGCAAAGCTCGGCATCCAGGCGGAGCTGCCCGACCTCTATTGCTTCTGCGGTCCGCCGCTGGCGGATATGTTTATGGAAAAATACGGCATGGACCGGGACACGGCTCTGAAGGCCGTGGCATACTACAGAGAGCGCTATTCCGTTTCCGGGTGGAAGGAATGCGAAGTATACCCCGGCATCCGTGAGATGACGAGGCGGCTGCGGGCGCAGGGGAGAAAGGTGGCTGTCGCCACCTCCAAGCCTACGTCCTACGCGCTGAAGATCATGGCCCAGCTGAATATGGACAGGGACTTTGATCTGGTCATGGGCGCGGAGTTCGACGGCACCCGCAGCGAAAAGTGGGAGGTCATCGCCGCCGCCATGGACGCGCTGGGCGCGGATAAGGATACAACCGTGATGGTGGGCGACCGCAAGTACGACGTCATCGGCGCGCACCGCTGCGGCATCCCCTGCATCGGCGTGCGCTACGGCTACGCCGAGCCGGGGGAGTTCGAGTCGGCCGGGGCGGACTTCGTTGTGGACGGGGTCGAAGAATTATGTAAACTTATTGAATCCAAGTGCTGACAACTGTCCACGCAGAGAGGACACATAAGCACAACTCCGTCAAAATGTCCTTTTACTGAGGACGATTTTGGCAAATCTGCTTCTTGACGGAGGCACCGGGCTTCTGCTATTTTGTAGGCAGGAAGAAATTGCCGCAGGGGAGGAATTTACTATGCTGTCCATGGAAATGATCGGGGACGCGCGGAATGTCCTTGACGGCGTGGCCCGGGTGACCCCGCTGTTCAATGCCCCGGCTGTCGGGAAGAACATCTATATCAAGGCCGAGAACCTGCAAATGACCGGCGCGTTCAAGCTGCGCGGCGCGTACTATAAGATCAGCTGCCTGACGGAGGAGGAGCGGGCCAGGGGCGTCATCGCCTGCTCTGCGGGAAACCACGCTCAGGGCATCGCCTATTCCGCCACGAAAAACGGCGTGCGCTCCATCATCTGTATGCCGGCCAGCGCGCCGCTCTCCAAGATCGAGGCCACCAAGAACTACGGCGCCGAGGTTGTCCTGGTGGACGGCGTGTACGACGACGCCTACAACAGGGCCGTGGCGCTGGCACAGGAGTACGGCTATACCTTCGCGCACCCCTTCAATGACGAGCGCGTCATCGCGGGGCAGGGCACCATCGCGCTGGAGATTCTGGAGCAGCTGCCCGATGCGGAGCAGATCATTGTCCCCATCGGCGGCGGCGGACTGATCTCCGGCGTGGCCTACGCCGTCAAGCATCTCAAGCCGGAATGCCGGGTCATCGGCGTGCAGGCCGCGGGAGCGCCCAGCATGGCGGATTCCATCCGCCAGGGCCGGATCATCGAGCTGCCCTCCGTTTCCACCATTGCGGACGGCATCGCCGTGAAGAAACCCGGCGACCTGACCTTCGCGCTGTGCCGTCAATATGTGGACGAGATCGTCACTGTCACGGAAAGCGAGATCGCCTCCGCGATTCTGACGCTGATGGAGACCCAAAAGACCGTGGCCGAGGGCGCCGGCGCCACCAGTGTGGCCGCCGCCATGTTCGGCAAGGTGGACACGGAGAAAAAGACCGTGTGCCTGGTCTCCGGCGGCAATATCGACGTCTCCATACTCTCCCGGGTCATTACCAAGGGCCTTACCAAGACCGGCCGCATCACGGAGATCACCACCAAGGTCACCGACAAGCCCGGCCAGCTTACCACGCTGCTGCAGCGGGTGGCCCGGACCGGCGCCAACATTATCAGCATCTCCCACAACCGGGAGGATGAGAAGTCCGAGATCAACTCCTGCGTGGTCTCCATGGTGCTGGAGACCCGCAACATTGACCATGTGCATGAGATCCACAATTCGCTTGCGCAGGCAGGCTATGAACTTTTGAATCGCTGAAAGGGAGGAATCATCATGTTCCAGTACACCAACACCGACAAGGCCCCCGCCGCCATCGGCCCGTATTCTCAGGCCATTTCCGCCAATGGCATGCTTTTCGCCTCCGGCCAGGTCCCCATCGACCCCGACACCGGCAATCTCAAGGGCGACACGGTCACCGGGCAGGCCGAGCAGGTCTGCAAAAATGTGGGTGAGCTGCTCAAGGTCAACGGTCTGAGCTTTGACGATGTGATCAAGACCACCTGTTTCCTCGCCGACATTAAGGATTTTGCCGATTTCAACGCCGTCTATGCCAAGTACTTCACCTCCAAGCCGGCCCGCTCCTGCGTGGCCGTGAAGGACATTCCCAAGGGCGCGCTGTGCGAGATCGAGGTTATCGCCATCGTCAGGTAAGCAAAAAAAGCTCCCCGCCGTAAAAAAGCTCCCCGCCGTCGGGCGGGGAGCTTTTTTGCGGATAAATGTTGCCTTGACGGAGGGGAACCTGCCCCCTGCGCGCCGTTCTTCAGATCTTGCTGTTGATCCAGTTCAGCACGTCCTGATAGACCTCGGCCTTGTTGGTCTCATTGAGCATCTCATGCCGTCCGCCGGGGTACAGGCGCATGAAAACATCCTCCATACCGGCCTTGAGGAACGCCTTGTAGGCGCGCTCCACGCCCTTGCCCTTCTCGCCCACGGGGTCTTCCGCCCCGGAGAAGAAGTACACGGGCACTTTTTTGTTCATCTTATCAATGTTCCGCGGATCGGTGATAAATTTCATGCCGCCGATCATATCCCGGAACACGCTGCAGGTAGCGGTGAAGCCGCACAGGGGGTCGGCGTCGTATTTCACCACGTTGTCGTGGTTGGCGGACAGCCACGCGGTCTCGCCGGGGGCGGCGCCGAGGCCCTTGTTGTAGCCGCCCATGCTGATGTTGTTGAGCTTCTGGCTGACATAGCGGGGACCGTGCTTTTTGATCTCCTGCTTGCTGAGAAACAGGCCCGCGGTGACCATCAGCTTGGACTGGTGGCCGGTGCCGCTGATTATGGCGGCGTCGAAATCATCGGGATGCCGGATGAGATAGGTGCGGGCCAGAAAGCTGCCCATGCTGTGCCCCAGCAGGATGGCGGGCGCGTCGGGGTAGTCGCGCTTCAGCGTCTTGTGCAGGCTCTCCATATCCGCGATCACAAGATCCCAGCCGTTGGAATCGGCGAAAAAGCCCTGGTTTTCGGGGGAACCCATGCTTTTGCCGTGGCCGAGATGGTCGTTGCCGGCTGCAACAAAGCCGTTGGAGGCGAGAAACTGGGCAAAATCGTCATAGCGGTTGATGTATTCCGCGATGCCGTGGGCAAGCTGGACGGTGCCCCGCACCTCGCCGTCGGGCAGCCACATCCTGGCATAGATCTGGTTCTTTCCGTCGGAGGAGGGGAAATAAAATTCTTTCATAGCAGGCATAGAAAAACACCTCCATATATGATAAACTATTTTAATATCTATACCGTCAGAAGTCAACCGGAAAGGTCGGAGAAGCATGAACGGCTGCATTCTCGCCCTGGATCAGGGCACCACAAGCTCCCGCGCGATCATTTTTGACGACGCCGGCGCGCCGGTGTCGGTGGCGCAGTACCCTTTCAGCCAGATCTATCCCAAGCCCGGCTGGGTGGAGCATGACCCGATGGCAATTCTCGATTCCCAGTTCCGCGCCGCGTCGGATGCGTTCCGCCTCAGCGGGCTGAAAAAGAGCGACATCGCGGGCATCGGCATTACCAATCAGCGGGAGACCACCATTGTGTGGGACAGAGCGACCGGCGAGCCGGCGTACAACGCCATCGTGTGGCAGTGCCGCCGCACGGCCCCCATCTGCGACGAGCTGTCGGAGGCGGGAATGGCCTCCTATGTGCGGGACAAGACGGGCCTGCTGCTGGACGCCTATTTTTCCGGCACCAAGATCAAATGGATCTTGGATAACGTCCCCGGCGCCCGGGCCCGGGCGGAGCGGGGCGAACTGCTGTTCGGCAATGTGGACAGCTGGCTGATCTGGAACCTCACCGGCGGGCGGGTCCATGTGTCGGACTATTCCAACTGCTCCCGCACCATGCTGTTTGATATCGACGAGCTCCGCTGGGACGAGGACCTTTGCAGGGAGCTTGCCATTCCGCTGTCCATGCTGCCCCAGCCGGTGCCCTCGTCCATGATCTACGGCGCGGTCGCGCCGGGCGTCAGGGGGCTGGAAGCGCTGGCGGGCGTGCCCGTGTGCGGCTCCGCCGGGGATCAGGCCGCGGCGCTGTTCGGGCAGGGCTGCATCGCCCCGGGCATGGCCAAGAATACCTACGGCACCGGCTGCTTTACCCTGCTCAACACCGGCGACCGCTCTCCCCGCAGCGTCAGCGGGCTCATCACCAGCGTGGCCTGGAGCCTGAACGGCAGGACCACCTACGCGCTGGAGGGCAGCGTGTTCAATGCGGGCAGCTCCATCCAGTGGTTGCGGGACGAGCTGGGGCTGATCTCCAGGGCCAGCGAATGCGACGAGCTGGCCGCCGGCGTGCCGGACAACGGCGGCGTTTATCTGGTTTCGGCTTTCACGGGCCTGGGCGCGCCCCGCTGGGATATGTATGCCAGGGGCGCCATCGTGGGGCTCACTCGGGGCAGCACCCGGGCCCACATCGCCCGCGCCGCGCTGGAGGGGATCGCCTATCAGGTCAAGGACTTGCTGGGCGCCATGGAGCGGGACGCCGGCCATCCGCTGTCCGTGCTCCGGGTGGACGGCGGCGCCTCCGTGAGCGACTTTATGATGCAGTTTCAGGCGGACATTCTGCGCACGCCCATCGACCGCCCCAAGATGGTGGAGACCACCGCTTTCGGCGCGGCGTTTCTGGCGGGCCTGGCCTCGGGCGTGTGGAGCGCGCCGGAGGAGATCGCCGACATCCGCAAACCCGACCGCATCTTCGACCCGCTGATGGACTCGGGCAGGGCCGCGGAATATTACAAACAATGGCTGCGGGCCGTGGCGCGCAGCGAAAAATGGGAGACCGACGATGAAGAAGATCTTCAACCCTGCTGATATTCTAATCCCGCGGAACGCGGATATGACCGCCTGGAGCGTGGTGGCCTGCGACCAGTTCACCTCCGAGCCGGAATACTGGGCCAGGGCCGAGGCGCTGGTGGGGGACAAGCCCAGCACCCTGCGCCTGATGCTGCCGGAGGCCTATCTGGGCAAGCCCCAGGCCGAAGACAGCACGGCGCGCATCAACGCCGCCATGCGCCGGTATCTGGACGGCGGCCTGTTCTGGACCCTTGAAAACAGTTATGTCTATGTAGAGCGCACCATTTCCGACGGCCGCGTCCGCCGGGGGCTGGTGGGCGCGCTGGATCTGGAGGAATACGACTGGAGCCCCGCCTCCGCCTCGCCCATCCGCGCCACCGAGGGCACCGTGGAGGATCGCCTTCCGCCGCGGGTGAAGGTCCGGCAGGACGCCCCGCTGGAGATGCCCCACATCATGGTGTTCATCGACGACGCGGACAACGCCGTCATGGACGCCGCCCAGGGCGGCGAAAAAGTCTATGACTTCGATCTGATGCTGGGCGGCGGCCACCTCGCGGGTTACCGCGTTCCGGACAACGCCCGGGTGGATGCCGCGGTGGACGCGCTGTCCGACCCGGCCGCGCTTGCCGCGAAATATGGCCTTGCCGGCAAGGCCCCGGCCATCTTCGCCATGGGCGACGGCAATCACAGCCTGGCCACCGCGAAAAAGTGCTGGGAGGCCCTCAAGCCCGCGCTGACCCCGGCCCGGCGGGAGACCCACCCCGCCCGCTTCGCGCTGGTGGAGCTGGTGAACATCCACGATCCCGCCATCAGCTTCGAGCCTATCCACAAGGTGCTGTTCGACACGGACAACCGGGACTTCATCGCCGCGGCCAAGCTGTATTTCCACGGCGCGGAAGGGGAGGGGCACGTCATCCGCCTCCTCGCCGGGGGCGCGGAGGCGACGCTCTCTCTGGCGGGCTTTTCCATCGGGGAGTTAATCGGGGAATGCGAACGCTTCTGCCAGCGGTATCTGAAGATCAACGGCGGGCGCATCGACTACGTCCATGGGGACGGCGAGGCCGCGTCGCTGGCTTCGGGACTGGGCTGCGCCGGAATTTTGCTGCCGCGTATGGAAAAATCGGAGCTGTTCCCTTCGGTCATTCAAACCGGCCCCTTCCCGAAAAAGAGCTTTTCCATCGGCCTCGGCCCGGATAAGCGCTACTACCTGGAGTGCCGGAAGATCCGGTGAATCATGCCGCCTATATTGCAAAAAGAATCCTCCGCCGGGCAGGCGGAGGATTCTTTTCACTTTGGCAGACAGTTTAGGCGGTGAGATACTTGTGCAGCATCACGGCCACCTGCGCGCGGTTGGCGTTGCCCTTGGGATTGATGGTGGTGGAGGTGGTGCCGGAGATGATCCCGCTGCCCACGGCCCACTGCAGGGCGGCTACGGCGTAGCTGCTGACGCTGCCGCGGTCGGAATAACCGTTGAGGCTGGCGGAGGCTGTCACGGGGGTGCCGCTGTACTGCGCGTACTTGTAGAGGATGGCGGCGATCTGCTCACGGGTCACCGGACCGCCGGGGCTGAAGGTCTTGGCGCTGGTGCCGGTGACGATGCCGTTGGTGTTGGCCCAGATTACCGCATAGTAGTAATACTGGCTGGAAGAGACGTCCTTGAAGGGATTGGCGCCGTACACGGAGGGGCTGCCGGCGGCCTTGTACAGCACGGCCACCAGCATGGCCCGGTTCATGGTGGTGGTGGGGGAGAAGGTGCTGGTGCCGGTGCCGCCGACCAGACCCCAGGAGGCGCAGTAGTCGATGGCGTTAGCGGCCCAGGTGCCGGTGTTGCCGGGGGTCACGTCGGTGAAGTAGAGGGAAGCGTTTTTGCCCACGACGTTCATGGTAATGGTGCCGGTGAGAGTCTTGCCCAGCGAGGTGGTGGCGGTGTAGGCGATGGTGGCCCTGCCGGTGAAGCCCGCGGCGGGAATGTAGGTGAGCTTGGTGATGGCGATCTCGCCGGAGCGGACGTTCTTGGTGTAGAAGCGCATGGTGCTGGCCACGGCCACGCCGTTGCCGTTGGCGTAATTATAATACAGGGCGCCGGAGGAGGGCACGCCGAACTTCAGGGAGACGATGGGGTCGCCGCTGGCGGCGCTGTAGAAGTCGCTGCTTTTGAAGGTGTAACCCTCGGAATACGTGGAGAACGCGGTGCTGCCGGAGCTGAATACCACCTTGCCGCAGTACAGCAGCGTGCCGCTGGAATTGTATACGGCGTAGTCCACCGTGTCGCTGCCGAAGATGGTGGCGGGCACATAGGTGAGCCTGTCGATGGTCTGGCCGGCGGAACTGCTGTTGGCGTACAGCTGAAAACTGCTGCAGTTGGCGGCGGTCAGCAGTGTGCCGGTGCCGACGGAGGAGGTATAGGCGTAATAGAGATTGCCGTTGGCGGGCAGATCCAGGATCTGCACGCGGAAGGCGGTGGTGGCGGTGGTGTTGGTGGCGGATTTGTACACGCTGGTGAAGTTGGCGCTGTCAAGGGACTGCACCGCGCCGTCCTCCACGGAATACTTGATGTCGGACACCGTGCCGGGGGTGACGCAGATGGCCAGCGTGCCGGCACGGACGGTGGTGACGGCGCCGGAGGTGACGCCGCCGTAGCAGGTGAAATTCACATAGTTGCAATAGCTGGAGTTGGCGGATTTATACCTCACACTGCCGATGTAGCTGGGGCTGGTGGGCTTGGTGCCGGTATAGCCGGTGGAGTAGAACTTCACGCCTGAACCCGGAGCAAAGGTCGTGCTGTCGCGGCTGAAGGTGCCGTTGCTGCTGCTGGCGCCGTCGATGGTGACATAGGCCAGATAGTCGGCGCCGGACTGAGTGGTGAACCAGTTCTCAAACAGGCTCTGGTCAAAAGAGAGCGTGGTGTTGGGCTTCATGTTGTAGTAGGCGCTGATGGCGCTGTCGGGCACGATGATGCGCAGCTCACACTCGCCCAGCGTGTTACCGCTGGTATCATAGGCGGTGAAGGCGCGCACATAGGTGCCGGAGGCGGAGGGGACGAAATACAGGCTGGAGACCAGCTTGCTGCTGCCGGTGTAATAGAAAGTGCGGCTGGAGCTGAGGCTGGAGATGGCGGTCCTGGAGGAATCGGCGTACAGCACGCCCACGCCGGAAGTGGCGCTGGTGGCCAGCAGGATGCTGCCGCAGGTCTTGGCGTACTTGGCGTAGACCACATTGGCGATCAGCGCGGCGGCGGAGACGCCGTCGGCATTCACGGTGGAACCGAACTGGTAGGGGTTGTTGGAGCTCAGAGACACGGTGACGACCTGGTTTCCGGTGCCCACGGTGATGGTGATGCTGCCGGTCATGGTGTAGCCGGTGCCGCTGTCCTTGATGGTGTAGGGCAGAACATAGTCGCCCGTGGCGCTGGGCACAAAGGTCATGGAGGACAGCGCGCTGAATTTATAATCGGTCTTGGCCGCGGCCAGGTTCCAGAAATAAGCGGAGCTGGAGGTGTACAGCGTGCCGTAGGTTGAACTGCCCAGCGAGGAGAAGGTGATGGTGGCGGAGGCGGACGGAGTCGCGCCGTAAATACGGCCAAACTTGGCCGACAGCATATCGGAAATGTTGGACAGGGACATGTTGGTGCCGTTGACCGCGGTGTCGGTGACGTTGGTGCTGCCCAGGTCGGTGACGGTGACCAGCGAGGACGCGGTATACACCCTGCTGCCGTCGGTATTGGTGGCGGTCACGGTGACGGTGGCGGTGCCCTCGGTGCGGCCATAAATGGTGGCGGAGAGGGTGGAGCCGGACACGGTGGCGACATAGGGATTGGAAGAGGTCCAGCTGATGCTCTTATAGCTGGGGTTAGTGGGCTTGGAGGTGGCCGTGAGGATGCCGTAGCTGCCCAGCCCCAGATAGGTGCGGGAATCCAGCGCGATGGAGGTGATGTCTCCGCCGTTCACGGTGACGGTATAGGCGGCGGTGACGGTCTGATTGACCTTGTTCGCATCCAGATAAGTGTATTTTGCGGTGATGGTGGCGCTGCCGCCGGCCACACCGCTGACGGTGGTGGTGAGGGAATTGCTGGTTCTGGAGAGGCTGGCGATGGCCGCGTCGCTACTGGACCAGATGACGCCGGAGGCGGCGAGATCGGCGCCGTTGGTGGAATTCAGCGTCAGCGACAGGCTCTTCCCGACGGCCACGGCGGTGGCATTGCTGGCCTCGCTGATGGCGATGGCCGGCGTGCTGCTCACGGTGACGGGAATGGATTTATAGATGTTGCCGTTGTCGATGCTGGTGGCCGTCACGGTGGCGGTGCCTGCGGCAAGGCCGTAGAGGTTGCCCGCGTTGTCCATGTTTACGATGGCCGGCGCGGAGCTGCTCCAGGTGACTCTGGAGTCTGTGATCGTGCTGCCGCTGGCATAAGTGACAAGGGAGTAGAGCCTGATGCTCTTGCCCAGATAGAGGTTCGCGGAATTGACGGCGGTCTTGACGTCGCCCGCGGAGGTGGTCATGGCTACGCTGCTCACGCTGTCCGCGCTGACGGTCACGAAAAAGCTGGCGGTATAGGCCTCGGTGGCGCTTTTGGTGACGACGGCGGTGACGGTGGCGGTGCCCACGGCTGCGCCCCTAATGGTCTGAGAGCTCTGCCCGCCGCTGGAGAGCGGGGTGGCGCCGCCTTCCAGCGAGACGATAGCGCTGTTGCTCGTTGCCCAGTTGATACCGTAATCGTAGTTTGCCGGGGTCACGGTGGCGGTCAGCGTGGTGGTCTTGCCCGCGTAGAGAGAGACGCTCTGACTGTTGGGGGAGATGCCGGTGGCATAGACCGAATTCGCAGCAAAGGCCGTGGGCATCAGGCACGCGACCAGCGCCAGGGTCAGGATCAGCGCAAGGGACTGTTTCAGTTTTCCTTTCATGGATGCACCTCTCATTCATTTTCTCCGCCGCACCGCGGCATCAGCGCGATCGGCCGCGCTGGAATTTGCAATACTAATCATACCGCACATCCGGTGGTATGGAAATAGGATTTTCCATATTTTCCAGGACGAATTCCCGTGGAAAAGGTTCCTTACTTTTTCAGCGGCAGGATCACCTCGGCCATAAATTTGCCGTCGTCGGCCATGGTGATAAACTCGCCGCCCATGCCCTTCATCAGCTTTTCGCAGGTTTTCAGGCCCACCTTGGTGCTCTCCACCCGGTTGGGCGCCGGGGGCACGCCGTTGGTCACGGTGACGTGCAGCCGCCCGTCGTTCTCCGTCTGGGTCAGGAACACCACGGGCTTGGCCTTGTCGCCGTGCTTGCGCACATTGGCGAATATATTGTCAAACACCCGCTTCAGAAACATCACGTCCGCCCGGACCACGCAGGGCTGCTTCAGCTTGTTTACGATGACGTGCCAGCCGCCGTCGCTCAGTTCGGCGGAATATTCGCCCAGTATCTGTCCCAGCAGGATCTCGCCGTCGAATTCCTCCATGGTTACGGGCAGCTCGGCGCTGTCATAGACCAGAAAATAACTGAAAAGCTCGTCGGTGAGCTCCTTCAGCCGCATGGCTTTTTCATGGGCGGCGTCGGTATACTGCTCCCGCTGGGCCTCCCCGGTGTATGCCTTGTCCTGCAGCAGTTCCAGATATCCGATGAGCGTGGTGAGCGGCGTACGGATATCGTGGGAGATGGCGGCAATGAGGTCCACATTGGCCTGCCGGGCCTGGGATTCGCTGCTGATGCGCTGGTTCACCGCCGTGCGCATATTGTCCATATAGACGGACAGGCGGCCGATCTCATCGTGCCCGGACACGGTGACGACGTGCTCCAGGTCCCCCTGCTCGATCTGCCGGGCGGAAGCGGAGAGCTTTTTTACCCGGGTGGTCACCCGCCCGGTATAAAGCACCACGGCGACCACCATGACCACGGCGGCCAGAATGATGGACAGGACCTCCGCCAGCGTGTAATAACGCAGGTAGGAGTAGTCGTCCAGCGCCACCTGAAAGATGCCGTCCGAGAAGCTGACGGGGGAGAAGGTGTAGGAATTGGCGGAATCCTCGTACAGCTTGGCGTTTTCACTGTCGGTGAGGTTTTCGTAGCCCCAGTTGCCCGCCTCAAATTTCGGGTGGCCGTTCTGAAACACCAGGATGTTCACATAGCCGTTCTTCATGGTCCAGCCGGCGATTTGGGAGAAATCCGTGGAGGTGAGATTGTTGAGCTTGACGTAGCTCTGGAACTCGCCAAGGGTCTGGGAGACGCGCTGCGCGGTGGCCTCATCTGAGAGATACACCCG
>Ga0116170_10005281_pt1 | contig 11611 bp, 11 predicted proteins | sample AD_JPNHW1_MetaG_FD_89797 | JGI IMG/M metagenome (GOLD analysis project Ga0116170, IMG submission 89797) | Active sludge microbial communities of municipal wastewater-treating anaerobic digesters from Japan - AD_JPNHW1_MetaG | ecosystem: Engineered > Bioreactor > Anaerobic > Digestate | place... | reverse complement strand
TAGTGGTGCCAGGTCAGCGTGCGGGCCGTCTCGAAAACCGGCTCGAGCCAGCTCTCGAGGGCGTTGGGCAGGTGCCAGAGATGCGGCAGGCCGATGATTCCGCCGATGATGGACAATACGCCGAGGATCTGCAGCACCACGGTGATGCTCTGCGGCGACTCGTGCAAATGGTGCTCGATCTCGTGGCCCTTGCGGAAGGTGCCGGTGAAGGTCATGAAATAGGAGCGGAACATATAAAAGGCGGTCATGATCGCCGCGGTGACCCCCACGGCCCAGATCAGCGGGCCGGGGATCAGGGTCGTGCCATTGGCGAAGCTCTTCCAGAGGATCTCGTCCTTGGAGAAAAATCCTGACATGAAGGGAAAGCCGGAGATGGCAAAACAGGCGGCAAGATAGGTCCAGCGGGTCGTGGGCAGATAGCGGGCCAGCCCGCCCATGTTGCGCATGTCCTGTGGATCGGTCTCATGGTCCTTGGCGTGATGCAGCGCCTGGTGCATGGCATGGATGACCGATCCGGAACCGAGGAAGAGACAAGCCTTGAAAAAGGCGTGAGTGAGCAGGTGGAATATGCCGGCCCAGTAGGCGCCGACGCCGACGGCCATGAACATGAAGCCGAGCTGGCTGACGGTCGAATAGGCCAGGACTTTCTTGATGTCATACTGAAAGAGGCCGATGGTTGCTGCAAAAAGGGCGGTCAGGGCGCCAACCGCGGCGACCGTGGTCATGGCGACCGGCGAAAGGATGAAAAGGAAATTGAGCCGGGCGACCATATAGACGCCCGCGGTGACCATGGTGGCGGCATGGATCAGGGCCGAGACCGGGGTCGGGCCGGCCATCGCGTCCGGCAGCCAGACGTAGAGAGGGATCTGCGCGCTCTTGGCGGTGGCACCCCAGAAAAAGAAGAGGCAGATAAAGGTCGGCGCGGCGATGCCGAGGATGCTCTTGCCGGCCAGAAGCGGCGCCAGCTCCTTGACTTCGCGGAAGATGAAGGTCAGGCTGGAGCCTTTCTCCAGGGTGTAGCTGCTGCCGTTCCAGCCGCCGCCGAGGGCCCAGAGCAGGCCGAAGAGGCCGACCAAGAAGCCAAAATCGCCGATGCGGTTGGTGATGAAGGCCTTCATGCCCGCCGCGGCGTTTTTCAGATCCTTGTACCAGAAGGAGATCAGCAGGTAGGAGCAGAGGCCGACGCCCTCCCAGCCAACGAACATGAGGATGAAATTATCCGCCAGCACCAGGGTGAGCATGGCGAACATGAAGAGGTTCATATAGGCAAAGAAGCGCCAGTAGCCCTCATCCTTGTGCATATAGCCGATGCTGTAGATGTGGATCAGGGTGCCGACGAAGGTGATCATCAGGGTCATGGCGCCGGAGAGGGGGTCGAGCAAAAAGGCCATCGGCACGTGAAAATCGCCCGCGCGGATCCAGTCGAAGAGGGTGTTGATCAGCTGCCGCTCCTCCGCCGGGAGGCCCATGAGACGGATAAAATAGACCGCGGTGATGACGAAGCCCAGGGCCGGCATGAGGATGGCCAGGGTATGAATGGGCGTTTCGCCCCAGCGACGGTGGATTTTCAGACCAAAGGCGCCATTGATAAAGGCCCCCAGGAGCGGTAAAAAGGGGATCAGCCAGAGCCAGCTGACATGTATGCTATCCATCCAGGCTACTCCTTCAAATTCACCGTCAGGTTCACATCGATATTCTTATAGGACCGGTAGATGGCCAGGACGATGGCCATGGCAATCGCGGCCTCGGCTGCGGCCAGGACGATCACGAAAAGTGCAAAGACCTGGCCGGAGATGCCGTTTTCGACGTAGCGGGCAAAGGCGACCAGATTGATATTGGCGCTGTTGAGGATCAGTTCCACCCCCATGAGCAGCCCGATGGCATTGCGCCGGGTGAGGACGCAGATCATGCCGAGTACGAAGAGCAGGGCGGCGACGACCAGAAAGGCGGGCAGGCCGATGGTGAGCGTCATGATTTCACCTCCTCCTCATCGGATTTGATCTCCTTGCGCACCAGCATCACGGCGCCGACCAGGGCGGCCAACAGCAGCAGCGAGAGGGCTTCAAAGGGGACCACATAGGCGCCGAGCAGGGCATTGCCGAGCGGCGGCACCGAGGCTTCGATCTCGGCCGGCGTCTTGACCTGCCAGGGGAAGGTTACGGCGACATAGATCAGCAAGGCAGCGGCGATGACGCCCAGGATCGTGGCCGGGAGGACGCCCCGGCTGGGATTGGACTGGCCGGTATTTTCGATGCCGCGGGTGAGCATGATGGCAAAGAGGATGACGATCAGGACACCGCCGACATAGACGAGGATCTGGGCGGCGGCGAGAAAGGTCATCGAGAGCAGGCCGTAGAGGCCGGCCACCCCGGCGAAGGTACCGAGCAGCGCGAAGCCGGAGTGAACGATGTTGCGCGAATAGACCACGATCACTCCGCACAAGAGGCTGACAACGGCGAAGAGGCCAAAGAGAATATCCGGAATCGTTAAGTTCATGCCACCTCCTCTTTGTTGGGCTTCCAGCGCACCGTGCCGCGCGCCGCGTCCGGGGAGACGAGGGCCGGGGCATCCCACTCCTTCTTGATGGCGAAGTAGGGCGCGTTTTGCGGCAGCCCCTGCGGCTCCTGATCCTTGACGACCCGGTAGGCCGGGATCCTTTCGCCCGGTTTGACATAGCAGTGGAGGAGGTTATTGGCATGCCAGGTGCTCGCCTCGAAATCGGTGCTGTGGCGGATCGCCCCGGTCGGGCAGACCTCGGTGCACAGGCCGCAGACCATGCACATGGCAAAGTCGATCTCAAAGCGGGTGAGGAAATTCTTTTTGGTTTCCGGATCGCGGTCGGTTTCGATGCAGATGACCCCGAGCGGGCAGCGTTTCATGCACGCCATGCAGGCGGTGCAGATGGTGGTATCGACCTCCAGCAGGCCGCGGAAGCCGGGGGGCAGCATTTCCTGGACCGGCTTGGGGACGCGGTCCGGGTACTGAACGGTATAGGGTTTGCGCAGGCACCAGGAGAGGGTGACCGCCAGACCCTCAAAGATCGAGACCGCCGAATTCTTGATGTTGTTGAGATACTCGCGCACTGGTAACTCCAGGTTTAGAATGTCATGCCCAAATCTTGATGTACACTTTGTCCTTCATGGCGCGGAGGTTGTAGAAGGCGCGCCAGATCAGGCCGATGGCGATGGCGAAGCCGAGGCCGGTGAGCAGCAGCCGCATCCCAAGCCAGAACCACTGCCAGAGTCCCGTTTGCGGGAGGACGACGCAGAGCGCCGAGCCGAGGAGACAGACAAATCCGATGGGAACGAAATATTTCCAGCACATCAGCATCAGCTGGTCGACGCGCAGGCGCGGCAGGGTCCAGCGCACCCAGATCACGATGAAAACGAAAACGCTGGTCTTGATAAAAAAGACCGCGATGCTGGCGGCGACCCAGAGGATCTTGACCGCAAAGGGTGCGGCGGCGATGACCGCGCCGAGATCGGCGATGCCGGGGATCTGCCAGCCACCGAGAAAGAGGGTGGTGAGCAAGGCCGACATGGTCCAGACATTCGCCCATTCGGTGAAGAGGAAAAAGAGAAAGCGCATGCCGGAGTATTCGACCAGATAGCCGGCGACCAGCTCGCTTTCGGCTTCAGGAAGATCGAAGGGCGTCCGGTTGCCCTCGGCGAGGATGGAGGCGAAAAAGATGAAAAAGGAGATGAAGGTGAAGGGGTTGTTGAAGAAATACCACTGCCAGGGCCAGCCGCCCTGCAGGGCGACGATGTTCTGCATATTCAGGGTGCCGGAAACGGCGACGACGGTGAGCACCGAGAGGCCGGCCGGGATCTCGTAGGAGATCATCTGCGAGGCGGAGCGCACGCCGCCGATCAGCGACCACTTGTTGTTGCTCGACCATCCGGCCATGAGGATGCCGAGGACCACCAGGGTGGTGATGGAGGTGACATAAAAGATGCCGATGTCGATGTTGCTGGCGATGATGCCATAGCCCCAGGGGAGGGCGGCGAACGCGGCGAATCCCCCGGGAAAGACCAGATAAGGGGCCATCTTGAAGAGGGTCCGGTCGGCGGCATCGGGGATGACATCCTCCTTGAGGAAGGATTTCAGGCCGTCGGCGAGCCACTGCCAAAAGCCGACGAGGCCGACACGGTTGGGCCCGATGCGCGATTGCATGCGCCCGGCGATGCGCCGCTCGAGCCAGGAGGTGATGCCGGCGAAGCTGGCCATAAAGACCAGCACCAGCGCGGCGACGATGAGCAGCCAGAAGCCCAGCGCCAGGGTCATGACCCAAGGATCGAGCTGGAAGTTGGCAATAAGCGAGTCAAACCAGTTTTTCATAGGCCCATTCTGTTTTGATTTCGGTATGTGTGCTGTGCGGATCGCCGCCTAGCGGTCCACCTCCGGGGCGACCACGTCGAGGCTGCCGAAGAAGGCGGTGAGGTCGGCCACCATAAAACCGGGAATCACCTCGGGGATGGCCGCCATGGCGCAGAAGGAGCTGGTTCTGATCTTGCAGCGGAAGGGCTTGTCCGTGCCGTCGCTGATCAGGTAAAAGCCCATCTCGCCGCGGGTGCTTTCGACGTGGGTATAGACTTCGCCGGCGGGCACCACGGGATTGCGCGCCACTTTGGCAAGGTACTCCCCTTCGGGGATGCCCTCTACGGCCTGACGGACGATCTTGGCCGATTCCACCATCTCGTCGAGGCGCACCATGTAGCGCGAGAAGGTATCGCCGGTTTCGCCGCGGTAGCCGACGCCGGTGATGACCTTGAATTTGAATTCGGGATAGACACTGTAGGGGTAATCGCGGCGCAGATCGAAATCGACGCCGGAGGCGCGCAGGTTCGGGCCTCCCAGACCATACTTGATGGCCTGGGCCGCTGAAATCGGCACCACATGCACGAGGCGCTTGACAAAGATCTCGTTACCGGTGATGAGGCGGTTGAATTCCGGCAAAAAGGTTTCGAAGCGGTCGAGGAAGGCGAGGATCTCCTTGTCGAGCCCGGGCACCCAATCGCGCGAGACGCCGCCGAAGCGCATGTAATTATAGTTGAGCCGCGCGCCGCAGATCTTCTCCATCATGTCGTTGACCATCTCGCGCTCGCGCATGCCGTGGAGAAAGGGGGTGAAGGCGCCGAGATCCATGGCGAAGGTGCCGCAGGCGATGAGATGGTTGATGATGCGGTTGAGCTCGCAGGCGACGACGCGCATATACTCCGCCCGGCGCGGCACTTCGATGCCGAGCAGTTTTTCCACGGCCATGCAGTACCCCTGGTTGCCGAACATCGCCGAGAGATAGTCGACGCGGTCGGTGTAGGGGATGAACCCGACATATTGGGTCGATTCAGCGATCTTCTCAATGGCGCGATGGAGGAAACCCACTTTGGGGCGCGCGGCTTCGATGAGTTCGCCGCGCAGGGTCAGCGTCAGGTTGAGAACGCCGTGGGTGGAGGGATGCTGGGGTCCCATATTGACGATGGTGGTGTCGTGCTGCAGGGATTCCGCTGTACCTTTCATGGGGCTCTTGTCCTGAGTTATACACGGTTGTTCATGATCGTGCCGGGAAACCGGCGCTGCCTGAGGCGGCGAGGACGGACAGGGAACGCATCAGGCCCCTTCGGGGGTGGCGCCGGGCTCCGCAGCGGGTTTGGCCGGATAGAGCGGAGTAAGCAGCGCGTGGCTGTCCGGCCGTGTCGTCGGGATGCCATGGTAATCCGGAGCCTCGACATAGTCCTTGCGCAAGGGGTGGCCCTCCCAGTCGTCCGGCAGCATGATCCGGACCAGGTCGGGGTGGCCGCTGAAGCGGATGCCGAGCAGATCCCAGGCTTCACGCTCAAAAAAATTGGCGTTGCCGTAGAGGGCGTGGGCGGAGGCGACCTCCGGCTGATCGTAAGGGAGGAGCACTTTGAGGGTGACCTCGCATTTTTTCTCCAGGGAGCGGATGATATAGACCACACCCAGGCCGGTGGTATAATCGATGCCGCCGAGACAGCTGAGGAAGACAAAACCATGTTGACTTTTGAGATGATCGAGGGTGGGAAGGATCTGATCGGCCGGCACCAGAATCCATGGATCGCCGGCTTGCCCTTGCTGCAATTCAAAGGGGGTGTGGGGGAAGTGCTGTTGCAGCAGTGCGAGAATGTCATTTGCCGTCATTTGGTGATGGCCTCCGCTTCGTTGAACATGCGCTGCGCCCAGTGGTCTTTCTGGATGCGTTTCTGGATGGTCATCATGGCGTGGTTGAGGGCCTCCGGCCGTGGCGGGCAGCCCGGCAGGTAGACATCGACGGGGATGACCTTGTCGATACCCTTGACGACCGAGTACCCCCGCGAAAAAAGCCCGCCGCAGTTGGCACAGGAGCCCATGGCGAGGACGTATTTGGGCTCGGGCATCTGATCGTAGAGGCGGCGGACCTCCTCGGCCATCTTGTAGGTGATCGAGCCGGCGATCAGCAAGAGATCGACCTGGCGCGGCGTCGCGCGGAAAACCATGCCAAAACGGTCGAGGTCGGTGCGCGGACCGCCGGTCTGCATCAGCTCGATCCCGCAGCAGGCGGTGGCGAAGAGCAGATACCAGAGGGAGTTTTTGCGCGGCAGGTTGATCAGATCATCGATTTTGGTGGGGATGGCAAAACCTGCATCCCAGATCAGCGGCTCCATGGGGGCTCCTAACGGCTTTCGATTTTTTTGATCCACTCCAGATCGCCTTTCCTCCAGAGGAAGGCCAGCCCGGCGACCAGGATGACGACGAAAAGGAGAATTTCGGAAAAGGCCAGCCAACCCTTGCCCAATCCGGCCCAATCCCGCAGAACAGTTACCACCGGATAGGTCAGAACGACTTCGACATCGAAGATCAAAAAGACGAGGGCGAGCATGTAAAAGCGGGGATTAAAGTTGTACCAGCCGATGCCGGTGGGGATCTCACCGCATTCGTAGGTAGCGTTGCGATTCTTGCCCATGCGCCGGGGGCGGATCCAACGGCCCAGCTCCATGGCGATCAGCACAAAAGCTGCGCCGAGGAAGAGGAACATGACGACCATACTGAAATGGAAGAGCACGAGGCATCTCCTTGCAGGGCGTGTCCGTGACAGCTCAGGAGGGAAAGTTGATTATGTCTGCAAAATTAGATATTCCAGCTTTAATAAGCAAGAAAAATTAAGGGGGGTTCGCTTCAGGCCGCAAAGCGCTCCACCGGGTGGATCCCGGTCGCGTCCCGGGCACATCCGGCCTGCCTGGCATACTACGCCTGGCGGCGCCCGGCTGCGTCCAGGGTATATCCGGCCGGCGTGATATGCAGTGCCTGGCGGCGCCCGGCTTCGCCCCGTGTACATCCGGCCAGCCCGGCCTTCTGCACCTTCGGGCGCCCACCCCTGTTTGTGATTCCTCTTGTTTGCAACGCCGCGGTTTTGTATACTAGAATGAACACCACGCCAAGATCCCGGAGATCCGCCTCATGAAGTCTTTGCGTCACCTCACCCTTTTATTCCTGCTGATGTGCATTCCGCTGGCTTCGGCACAGGTGCGTCTGCCGCGGCTGATCGGCGACGGCATGGTCCTGCAGCGGGAACTCCCCTTGCACCTCTGGGGCTGGGCCGCCCCCGGCGAAAGCCTCACTCTGCACTTCCTCGGCATGACGCGCCGGGCCACGGCCGATGCGCAGGGGCGCTGGCAGGTGACATTGCCGCCGCAAAAGGCCGGCGGGCCCTATGCCATGGAGATCGTGGCCAGCAACCGGATCACCCTGCAAAACATTCTCGTCGGGGATGTCTGGATCTGTTCAGGACAATCCAACATGGCTCTGCCCATGGAGCGGGTGAAAGAGCGCTATCCCGAGGTGATCGCCGGCGCAGAAAATCCCGCCATCCGCCACTTTTTTGTGCCGATGGTGTACCATTTCAAGGAGCCCCAGCGCGACCTGCCCTCGGGCCATTGGGAGGCGGCTACACCCCGGAGCGTGCTCAATTTCACCGCGGTCGGCTACTTTTTTGCGCGCGAGCTTTACAACCGCTACCACGTCCCCATCGGATTGATCAATGCCAGTGTCGGCGGCTCGCCCGCCGAGGCCTGGATCAGCGCAGAAGGCCTCAAAGCCTTTCCGGACCACCTGACGGCGGCCTTGCAGTGCCGGAGTGACGGCTATGTCGACTCCATCCGGGCGGAGGAGCAGGCGCGTAGCGATGCCTGGTACGCCCGGGTGCAAAAAGAGGATCCGGGCCTAACCGCGGCGCCCCCCTGGTCGGATCCGCGCGTCGACGACTCCGCTTGGCCGGTCATGACGCTTCCCGGATTTTGGGCCGATGCCGCTCCCGGACCGGTCCTGGGCGTGGTCTGGTTCCGCAGAGAGTTCACCTTGCCCGATTCGCTGGCGGGATGCCCGGCCAGGCTCTTCCTCGGCCGTATCGTCGACAGCGACTTCGCCTACATCAACGGCCGCTGTGTCGGGATGACCTCCTATCAGTACCCGCCGCGCCGGTATACGGTGCCGGCCGGTGTTCTTCAGGCCGGGCGCAACACCCTGGCCGTCCGCGTCGTCAACAAGATCGGCCGCGGCGGCTTTGTACCCGACAAGCGCTACGAGCTGATTACCGCGGCCGGGACGATCGATCTCCAGGGTAGCTGGCGCTACCGTGTGGGAGTGGTCATGGAGACGCCGCTGCCCGATCCGACCTTTTTCCAGTGGAAGCCCCTGGGTCTCTACAACGGCATGATCGCCCCGCTCGCCTCCTATGGCATCAAGGGCGTGATCTGGTACCAGGGCGAGGCCAACACCTCCCGGCCGGCGGAATACCGCACCCTCTTTCCCGCCCTGATCGCCGATTGGCGGCGCCACTGGCAGCAGGGGAGCTTGCCCTTCCTCTACGTCCAGCTCCCTAATTTCATGGAGAGCCGCCCCGAGCCCGGCGAGAGCCGCTGGGCTGAGTTGCGTTTCTCCCAGTTGCAGAGCCTCATGGTCCCCAAAACGGGAATGGCGGTGGCGATCGATATCGGTGAGTGGAACGATATCCACCCCCTCAACAAGGAGGAGGTCGGCCGGCGCCTGGCCCTGGCGGCACGGCGGATCGCCTTTGGCGAGAAAAAACTGGCCTGGTCCGGACCGCTCTACCGCGCCATGAAGGTCCAGGGGAACCGGATCGTGCTCACCTTTGACCATGCCGACGGTGGTCTGGTGGCCCGGGGCGGCGGAGCACCGGGGGCGTTTGCCGTCTGTGGCGCTGATGGAAAATTTGTTTGGGCCAAGGCCGAAATCCGCGGGGACAAGGTCGAGGTCTGGAGCGAGGCCATCGTCCGTCCGGTCGCTGTGCGCTACGCCTGGGCGGACAATCCTGCCGGCGCCAACCTCTGCAATGCAGCAGGCCTGCCCGCTGCGCCCTTCACGACCGAGAGCTGGCCCGGCGGCGTTCGCGCTGAATAATCCCGGTGGAGCGCACGATGGACCGGCAGGGAGGTGGAACTGTAATGCCAACCGAGAAGGAGAGAAAATGCGAAGCGAGTTGAAGTGGGCCGTACTCCTGCTTGTACTAAGCAGTGTCACGCTATTCGCTCAGGCGCCAAAGGTCGAATCCGTCGATTGGGCGGATTGGGCTGCGTGGAGTTATACCGTGGTGCCGAATGTCACCTATGCTACCGCCAGTAACACCGAGCTCAAGCTCGATCTCTATCTGCCACGTAATGCCACTGGGCTGGTGCCGGTCGTGGTCTACATCCACGGCGGCGGCTGGGTCGAAGGCAAGAAGGAAGGCAGCACCCTGCATCTGCTGCCCTGGCTGGCGATGGGTTGCGCGGCGGTCAATGTCGAGTACCGGCTCGGGCGCAATGCCCTGGCTCCGGCCGCCGTCGAGGATTGCCGCTGCGCCCTGCGCTGGATCACCGTCCACAGCAAGGAGTACAATCTCGATCCGGCGCGGATCGTCCTCACCGGCCACTCGGCGGGCGGACATCTCGCTCTGATCACCGGGATGCTGCCGGCCGGCTCCAGCTTCGACCAGCAATGCCCGTCGGAGGAGAGTCATCGCTGGCGGGACGGGATCGAGCCCGATGCGAAAGCGGCCGCGATCGTCAACTGGTTTGGCATCACCGATGTGAACGATGTGATCGAGGGGCCAAACGCCAAACATTATGCGATCGAATGGTTGGGCAGCCTCGAAAACCGCGCGGCGCTGGCGCGGCAGCTCTCGCCCTTGAGCTATGTCCGCAGCGGCCTGCCGCCGATCCTCACGGTGCACGGGGACGCCGATCCGATCGTACCCTACAGCGAAGCCACCCGGTTGCATGCCGTTCTCGATAAAGCCGGAGTGCCCAATCAGCTGGTCACCATTCACGGCGGCGGGCACGGCGGCTTCAGTCGTGAGGAGCTGATGGCAAGTTTTAAAACCATCCGTGAATTTCTGCACCAGAACGGGGTGATGCAATAGTATGGCGACTTCCGGTTCGGGGCATCGAATCGCGCACGCCGCAATGATGGCGGGCGCCCGCACGCTGTTTTAGGGTGGAAGCGTCGCGCCCCGAGCCATTTTCCTTTGTGGCCACAAGCTTCTGCGAAAGCCAGATTCAGGACGCAAAAATCGCGCCGGCTGGTTTTTCCGGCCAGCTCAGTTTTCCCCGCGCCACCTCGGCCGCGAGCTTGAAACCGAGCATCTTGTAGGCGAGCCTTGCGGTGCAAAAGGCCGAATTGCGGTCGTTTTCATCGTAAGCGAGTTCGACCAGATCGAATCCCACCACCTTCTTCCGCATGAAAATCCTGTTGAGCAGATCGAGCGCCTCATCCCAGGCAAAGCCTCCGGGCTCCGGCGTTCCGGTGCTATGAATGACGCTGAGGTCAAAGGCATCGACGTCCACGGTGATGAAGACCGGATCGGGCAGGGCGGCGATGGCCGCGTCCACATCGAACACCCCCTTGCGAAAATCGTGCATCGTGCAGACCGGCCAGTGGTTGGCGGCGATCGCCTGCGCCTCCTCGATGCACTGGGCGCGGATGCCAAGCTGCAAGGCGTGGGGTGTCATCTCGCGGATGCGGGCCATGACGCTGGCGTGACTGAGCCGGCTGCCTTCGTACTCCTCGCGCAGGTCGGAGTGGGCATCGAGCTGGATGCAGGAGAGACGGCCATGCTTTTCCAGCAGGGACTTGAAATAGCCGCTCGAGATCGAATGGTCGCCGCCGAGGACCACGACAAATTTGCCGTCCACCAACAGAGCGCGGGTGGTTTCGTAGAGGGTCCGGATCATCTCCTCCGGCTGACGGGGGATCTGCGGAGCCGCCACGGTGGCGATGCCCATGCGGTAGGGCTCGGCCTTGAGGACCTCGTCGTAGAACTCGACATAGGCTGAGGCCTCGAGGATGGCCTGGGGTGCGGCCGCCGTGCCGTGGCCGTAGGAGACGCCGCCCTCGTAGGGAAAGGGGAGGATGGCGACGGCGGCGGTGTCGTACGCGGCGAATTCCGGGTCCGGTGCGAGAAAGGGATGCTCGTTCAGGGTCATTGGGTGCCCGCCAGTTTGTCGATCAGAACGGGCATCCGTGCGATGATGTTTTTCGGCGGGCGGTCCGGGCACTGGTCGAGGACGTAGCCGACCAGCAGGGGGAAGATGATGCTGTACTCGCCCCAGATCTGCACCAG
>Ga0116170_10005280_pt1 | contig 11613 bp, 11 predicted proteins | sample AD_JPNHW1_MetaG_FD_89797 | JGI IMG/M metagenome (GOLD analysis project Ga0116170, IMG submission 89797) | Active sludge microbial communities of municipal wastewater-treating anaerobic digesters from Japan - AD_JPNHW1_MetaG | ecosystem: Engineered > Bioreactor > Anaerobic > Digestate | place... | reverse complement strand
GTTTAATGCGTTCGCCGTTCTCGTCAAGGTCATAAACCTTTCGTGACTTCGGCAACCACTTTCCGTTTTCGCCTATTCCTCGCAAGGTCGACATAATGTGGGCGTGAGGGTTTCCGTCATTCTTGTTATGAATAGCAAAGTCTACGCACATACCCTTTGAAACGAAATGCTCGTTGCAAAAATCTCTCAACATCTGTGGATATTGCTCTGTCGGGATTTCTCTCGGAAGGGCAAGTACAATTCGTCTGGCAAGCTGTGCGTTCCATTGCTTTTCAACTGCCTCGGCAGAATTCCATAACGTCGCTCGGTCTGCATATTCAGGCGGAGCATTTGTCGGCAACATTATCTCGGTATAGGCAATTCCTTTTTTCTCTGAATACGATTTTCTTTCTTGGTCGTACTCCGAAAATAAAGACTCACCACTCTGATATGCCGCACCTGCAACGGCGGATTGCCGTTTACTTCTTTGCGTAATGGTAATCGTAAAATGAGGGCAAGGCATCTTCTGACTGCTCCTTTCTTTCAGGCATAAAAATAGACCGTTTACTTTTAAGGCTGATGCCTTTGTAAACGGTCGCTCGAACGTATTTTTTCGACAATAGGGTAGACAGCGGAGCTGTCGCAGGGGAAGTGTAACTTCCTCTGGATAACGTTGCAGAGCTGTCTGCAAAAGTTATCGGCTTCACGCAGTGAGCCTTCGGCAGAACGCAATCACCGACTTCGGAGGTGTATAATTGCGCCCTTGTTCTAAAGACAAGGGTTTTCGGGGTGAGCTTCATTCAAGAGTTTTCTTAAAATTTCCTGAACGTCTGCTTTGTGAAATATGATTTTTAAGAACTCCGCAACCTGCTCGTCCGACAGATAATCAGGCTTTTGCAGATACTGTTCAAGCATAGCTCCACGGTTACAAATGCTGTTCTGCTAAGATGTAAATCAGATGAAATAAGATGGACTGAAAGAGGCAACATAACCAAAGGCAATGATATACTAGATAAGTATAAAGTATTTATATCAAAATCTGCTGGCAGCCCGAACAAAGATTTACGTATTATAGGAATTCCATATGTTGCTGAGAAAAATTCCGCTTGTACAGATTCGTTAATCCCAATTGGCAATTTTAATACGATTACTGAAGCTGAAAATTTAGCAAAATATATAAAGACAAAATTCTTACGATACATGGTTTCAATCGTTAAAGTATCACAAAATGTCACTCAAATCGTATATAAATACGTCCCCCTCCAAGACTTCACTCCAAACAGCGACATTGACTGGAGCAAATCTGTTGCCGAAATAGACAAACAGCTTTACAAAAAATACGGACTTTCGGAAGAAGAAATCGCATTTATCGAAACTCATGTAAAGGAGATGCAGTAATGAACAAAATAACGCTTGAAACCGCCAAGCAGGTTGTTCCGATGATTTATTGCTATTCCACTCCCGAAATTGCAAGGCATAACGGCTGGGTGAAAATTGGCTACACCGAGCAGGACGTTAATACAAATCAACCTTTATTAAAAAGTTTATGGAAACGCTTGTTATCCCTAATATTCAGAATGATTTCAGAAGAGAGCGCGCAATTGACGAGCTTCCGCAGTCTGCTGCGGGTAAAACAATTATGACGACCGAGCCAAAATTTATTCCGGAGGAAGCTGTCGAGGTTAAGCTTGGAAATAAGGCGTGCTTTAATGTCAGAATGATAGACTGCGTCGGATATATCGTTCCCAGCTCGCTCGGATATTTTGAAAACAAGGCTCCGAGAATGGTAATGACACCCTGGTTTGACGAAGAGGTTCCATTTAATATGGCGGCGGAAGTCGGAACTCAGAAGGTTATTAACGACCATTCAACAATCGGGCTGGTTATCACTGCCGACGGGTCAATAACCGATATTCCCCGCGATGAATACAAAGAGTGTGAGCAAAGGGTTATTTCGGAGCTTAAAAGCATTAACAAGCCTTTTGTTATTCTGATGAATTCAACTGACCCATATTCAAATGCAACAAAAGAATTGTGCACGAATCTTCAGGAGGAATATCAGACACCGGTTATTCCGGTAAACTGTCTTGAACTTGACGAAGATACTATAAAAGATATTATGACTCAAATATTGTTCGCTTTCCCCGTTAAGGAAATAAATATTTCCATGCCGAAATGGATCACAAACCTTAAAAAAGGGCATTGGCTCAAAGAGAATATATTTGACTCAATCAGGACTTCTGCAAACGGCGTTAATCTTATCCGTGAAATCAAAAATGTTGCCGACGATATGTGCAAATGCGAGAATGTCAACGATGCAAGAATAGACAATATAGATCTCGGAAAAGGCAGCGCAACCATTGAAGCGGATATAAACAACGAGCTGTTTTATAAAATTCTCGGGGAAGAAACGGGGGTTGAAATCAACGGCGAAAGTGACATTCTTCCGCTTCTGAGAGAGCTTATTTCTATAAAGTCAAAATATTCCAAGATTGAAAATGCCCTTAATGAGGTTGAGGCTACCGGATATGGAATTGTCATGCCGACTATTGACGAGCTTGAGCTTGAAGAGCCCGAAATCGTAAAACAGGGCGGAAGATACGGTGTAAAGCTCAGAGCCAGCTCACCAAGCATCCACATGATGAAGGCAACAATAAATACCGAAGTAAATCCTATTGTCGGTTCTGAGAAGCAATCTGAGGAACTTGTTAAATATATGCTTGACGAATTTGAAGAAAATCCTCAGAAAATTTGGGAATCAAACATTTTCGGAAAGTCCCTTAACGACCTTGTCAATGAAGGACTTCACAACAAGCTTAATCATATGCCGGTTGAAGCAAGACTAAAGCTTCAGGAAGCACTTGAAAGAATTATAAACGAAGGCTGCAGCGGCTTGATATGCTTTATTCTCTGACATTTTAATATCAAAATCCCCTTGTTTCATACAAAACAAGGGGATTTTGACATATAAAATGGGACTTATTCTGATTTATGTTTTTCAAGAAGAGCCTTGATTTTTTCGTGTGGGTCAATAATCGTGCTGATTGAAACATCGTGATTTATTGAAGCAATGAAATAAGCTATATATTTTGAAACATCAACTTCGTTGAACCACTCACGCTTTTTAAGCTCGTCTGATCTATATGTGAGGTTAGTGCCGAATACGCCGTCAATTATGCCGTCGTTATATGCTTTGTCGAATTCGTCAAGTCCGTTTGTGAAAATAGAATATGTCGCGTAAGTAAAAATTCTGTTTGCCTTGCGCTTTTTAAGCTCATATGCAATATCAAGCATAGATTCACCCGAAGAAATAATATCATCGGCAATAAAAACGTCTTTTCCTTCAACGGAATTCCCAAGGTATTCGTGGGCAACAATAGGATTTCTTCCGTTTACAATTCTTGAATAATCACGTCTTTTATAGAACATTCCTAAATCAACGCCGAGAACGGAGGCGTAATACATATTACGGTTTATAGCGCCTTCATCAGGGCTTACGATCATAAAATGGTTTTTATCAAGATTGATTTCTTTAATATTTTTAAACATTGACTTTAAAACCTGATATGCGGGAATAACATTGTCAAAGCCCATTAAAGGAATGGCATTGTGTACGCGCGGGTCATGAGCATCAAAAGTAACTATATTTGATACACCCATTCTTTCAAGCTCCTGTAAAGCAACGGCGCAGTCGAGGGATTCTCTGTAATTTCTTCTGTGTTGTCTTCCCCCGTAGAGAATAGGCATGATTACGTTTATGCGGTGTGCTTTTCCGCCTGCCGCCTGAATAATTCTTTTAAGGTCCTGATAATGGTCGTCAGGTGACATAGCGTTTTCTTCACCAAACATTTTGTATTTACAGTTATAGTTTCCCACATCGACGATAATAAATAAGTCTGCACCGCGGACGGTAGATTTAATAAGTCCTTTTCCGTCACCTGATGAAAAACGGGGGCACTGCGTTTCAATTAAAAAGCCATTATCTCCGCGTCCGCTTTCCTTAGACCACTTAACAAGATAGTCGTTGATTTTTTCACCGAGCTCAGATGCGCTTTCTGTTGCGATAATTCCAAGCGGAGCAACCCTAGACTGAGGATCAAAACTGATTTCACTGTTAATATTCATTTTAAAACCATCCTTATCTTTAATATTATCATCGACATATATACAAAAAAATAATTACTAAAAACACACAAAAAATATTATATCTTAAAACAATAAACTATACAATTGATTTTTCCACTAATTTTTATCTGCATTTAACGCAAATTTTAATAAAAAATCGGGAAGGTATAAACCGACCCGATTAATTTTATATAATTATAGCTTTGTTTTGAAAAAGTTGGAAAAACGAGAGAATACAATACCTGCTTCTTCAAGCTCGGGACACCAGCGTTTTACCCATTCAAGCGTAACATAGGAATCATAGCCCTTTTCTTTAAGAAGCTTAATTGCGCCTAAAACAGGAACATCGCCCTGCCCGATCATTTTATACTGAACCTTATCATTGTTCATAACGGAATCCTTAACATGAACATACTTAACATATTTCCCTATGTTCTCAAAAGTCTGTTCAGGAGTTTCGCTAAAATAACGGTAAGGGTGATGAATATCCCATAAAACGCCGCCATTTTCACAGTTTGTATTTTCAATAAATTCCTTCATGACTTTACTGTCAGAAAGGATACCGTTTGTTTCAATAAGCGGAATAACATTTTTTGATTTTGCATAGCGGCATATTTCCTTATATGTGCCTTCGGCAAGTGCAATATCGGTATTTTCAGGATAAGGCTTATCGGTAATCATTACACGGATATACTTTACTTTAAGTTTATCGGCAAGGTCGATATATGCCGTCGCTTCGGATATAGCAGCATTTCTGTCCTTTCCGAGGACAACGCCGGTAGACAGCATAGAAATATCAGTATGCTTTTCTTTTAAAAATTCGATTGTTTTGTCAATATTTGCGCCGAGAAAAGGCTTTGCAAAAGGAGCAAAAACCTCATTTTCGATACCTCGTATTTCAACGCCGTCAAATCCTAAATCGACAGATGTAGAAATTATTTCGCTAAATGTCCAGTCAGGACAGCCTAAGGTTGAAAATGCAAATTTCATATTGTTCCTCCCTGATTGTAATTATTTTAATAAACCATTTCGTTTAAATACCATTTACCGTTTTTCTTTGTCATTGACATATTGAGAATCACATCTTCACTTGTGCTTTTTGTTTTAAGAGCAACCTTAATATCGCAGGAAGTCTTTCTTATTTTTTCAAGACTGACAGAATATGAGGAAAAATCATTGTCATATGAAGTATCCGCCGGTGTGACCGTCTTACAGAGTATCCCGTTTTTATCAAAATATCTGGGCTTTCCGTTAACGGTGGCTCCTAAAATTATTTCAGCGGCTGACGGTACATATGTATTCTTTACAAATTTAGAAAGCTCATCGTAATTTTTGAATATAGAATTGGAACAGGGAAGAGTGCCGTCCTGATATTCTTCCGCATTATATTGTTCGGCATACGGGAGCTGTGCAATTTTAAAATATGTTACTGTATCGAAATTCCTTTCGACCAGAGAAACGGCCGATTTCTGTATTTCTTCCTTTTCTTTATCTGAAATTTTAGATGACATTGAATAAAAAATTGATACCGCAAGAATAATCAAAGAAAAGCCAAGAATTATAAGCATAAATGAATTACGCTTTTTATCTTTAGTCGACAAAATTTCACTTCCTTTATTTATTAATTACAGTATACAACAAATTCTAAAAAAAATAAAGTCCTTTTTAAAATTATGTTTTACAAAGATTTTCTTTTTTTATTGTAAATGTATTTAAAAATCTGCCTATAATATAAAATGATACGGATATAAGAACAGTATAGACAATAATGCTTATTAATCCTTCGGGGATATTAAGTATTTTTATTACCGATGAGGAAATTTCAGAACCAAATAGCGCCGAAAAAAGCGGAACAAAAATAAAATTTATAAAGTCAAACTCTGTTTCGGAGGCCTTTAATACGGCAATAATTCTGATAATGTTACAGGTAATATTGCTTGCAAAATATGAAATTATAATACCGCCGAAGCCTATAAGCGGAACGAAAATCAATACACAGCAAATTCTGATTATGTATTCAGCCGCTGAATTTATTGTGGAGAAATTCTGCTTACCTAAGCCTTTTAAAATGCCCTCTAAAAGCATTTCAAGATAAATAAACGGAATTACCGGACAAAGAATTTTTATTGTCTGTCCCGCAAGAGGATTATCACAGGCGAGATTTCCTATCTGGGTTCCGCATGAAAACAAAATAAATGCCGTAAGTACGGACCATTTAAAGCCCTCACGGATGACTTTATTTGTAAGCTGTTTTATATGCTCTTTATTATTAGCCGAATTTTCGCGTGCAATTTCGGGGATAAGTATAAACGATAGATTTTGAAGAAAGGTTGACGGGAAAAAGATTATCGGAAGAATAATCGCTTCAAATATTCCGTATTCGCTTAAAGCGATTTCAGACGAACCGCTGAACTGCTTTAACGTGAGAGGAACAAGGGCTTCGTTTGCACCGCTTAAAACTACAAAAATATATCCGCTTATTGCAATAGGAAAAATAGCGGCAATATACCTCCAAAAGTTTTTTATGCTCGGCGGATTTTCGCAGACGTTTTCCTTTGCCCTTAAGTATGAAACTGAAAGATAAATACAGCTTGCAATTTCTCCCGTAATAATACTAAGCGATATTGAAGTGAATATATCAAGCCTTTTCTGTGGAATAAAAAATGCGGCAAAAAATGCAACAGACGCCGCTTTAATAAAAAATTCAATAATGTCGGATATGCACGGAACCTTTATATGCCTTTTGGCGTGGAAATATCCTTTTAAACAAGAGCCTACAGTCGCGAGCGGGAGCGACATTGCCATAAGCCTTATAGCAATTACGGCGTTATCGCTTTTTAAAGCCTCTTTTCCTATTCTTCCCGCAAAAATGAAAAATGCCGCAGCAAATAAAAAGCTTAAAATAAGTCCGAATTTAAGGGAATACCCCATAATTTTTTCTACATTTCCGTTCCCTTTTCCTATTTCCTCGGAAACAAATCTGCTTGTCGAGGTAAAAATATTTCCGTTTGAAAGAATGAGCGCAAAAAAGAAAAATGAATAGATTAGCGAGGTTATACCAACCGCAGCTTCACCAAGCTTTTTGGTTATGAAAATGTTTAGAAGGAGCGACAGACCTTGTAAAACGACAGAAATTACTGACAAAACTACAGTATCCTTTGTTATCGAAGATTTTTTCATATATTAAAATTTCTCCAGTCAGGTTTAAAATGAGGAATAGATTACTAATATTTTATTAATTCTCATAATAATATATGAACAAATAAGGTTGCTATTTTATTTTTATGTGTATATAATAAAAAGTGTATGTTTTAAAATAACAATATTTTTACAGGGAGTTTTTATTATGACAAAAGCCGAACGTTTTTTTAACGGAATTAAGGATAAAAAAATTGCATTTATAGGAATGGGAGTTTCACACAATGACCTAATAAAGCTTTTTCTCAAAAAAAATCTGAACGTAACCGTATGCGATAAAAAAACTCAGGACAAAATGGGAGAAATATATGATGAGCTCTTAAAAGCAGGTGCAAAATTTTCTCTGGGTGAAAATTATCTTGACGCGATTTTTGACTGTGATATTATTTTCAGAACGCCTGGAATGTACTTTAATAATCCTGCCCTTATAAAAGCGAGGAAAAAGGGAATTGCTGTTACTTCCGAAATGGAGGTTTTCTTTGATCTTTGCCCGTGTAAAATATATGCGGTGACAGGCTCTGACGGAAAAACGACTACAACAACGCTGATAAGCGAGTTTTTAGCTGCCGAAGGCAAAACTGTATATAAAGGCGGAAATATAGGTAAGGCACTTCTTCCGCTTATAGAGGAAATTAATGAAGATGATGCCGCTGTTGTCGAGCTTTCAAGCTTTCAGCTTATGTCAATGAGAAAATCGCCTGATGTTGCTGTGATAACCAACATTGCGCCAAATCACCTTGACGTTCACGGAACAATGGAGGAATATATAGACTGCAAAAAAAATCTGATAGCTCATCAGAACGCTTTTTCAAAAGCCGTTCTTAATGCTGATAATGAAATTACCGACAGTCTTTCAGAAATGGTAAGGGGAAAGCTTGTCAAGTTCTCAAGAAAAATCGTTCCCGTATGCGGCGCATATTTATCGGGTGAAATGCTTTCTTATAATGATTATGGCAAAAAAACTGAAATAGTGAACATGAATAACATAAAAGTTCCGGGAATTCATAACGTTGAGAATTATCTTACAGCAATTTCGGCGGTATGGGGCGAGGTATCCTGTGAGTCAATATGTAAGGTTGCTGAAAATTTCGGAGGAGTTGAACACCGAATCGAATTTGTCCGTGAGCTTGACGGAGTGAAATATTATAACGACAGCATTGCCACGTCGCCCACAAGAGTTATTGCGGGGCTTAATTCCTTTAAACAGAAGCTTATTGTAATTGCGGGCGGCTATGACAAAAAAATACCGTTTGAGCCTATGTCAAAATCGGTAAATGAAAAGGTCAAGGTTTTAATTCTTCTCGGAGTTACGGCAGATAAAATCGAAAAGGCAGTTAAAGAGTATGAGGGATATAATCCTGAAAGCCTTGAAATAATAAGAGTTTCAACACTTGAAGAGGCAGTTGAAACGGCAAGAAAAATTGCCGTTAAGGGCGATGTTATAACGCTGTCACCAGCGTGCGCAAGCTTTGATTTATATCCGAATTTTGAAGCAAGAGGACAGCATTTCAAAAGAATAGTTAACGGACTTGAATAACGGAGGAAATATGAATTTAGTTAAAGTTTTAAAAGACCTTACTCTTTGTGCGGGAGTATCGGGGGAAGAAGAAAAAGCTGAAAAAGCGGCTTTGTCTTATCTTGAAAAATATACTGCAGATGCAGAGATAACACAGGGAGGAGTTATAGGAACAATAGGCAGGCGTGAAAACGGCAAGCCTCACGTTCTTATTGACGCACATATTGACCAGATAGGCTTTATTGTGACATATATAACCGACGACGGATTTATAAAATTTTCTAACTGCGGCGGAATTGATCGACGTATTCTTTCCGCACAGCATGTAATAATTCACGGTAAAAAGGACATTGACGGAATTATAATATCAACCCCGCCTCATCTTTCTGACGGCGATTCAAAGGTTCCCGAAATATCCGATATTTATATTGATACAGGCTTTGAAAAAGAAAAACTTGAAAAAATCGTATCTTTGGGGGATAGAATTACTTTTAAAGCATCATTTTCTGAGCTTTTAGACGGTAAAATTACGGCAGCAGCACTTGATGACAGGTGCGGCGTTGCGGCAATTCTTTATGCACTTGATCTTGTCAAAAAAGAAGAGATTAACTGTTCTGTAACCGCACTTTTTTCGGTTCAGGAGGAGGTTGGCGAACGCGGAGCAAAAATAGCCGCATTCGAAATTGCTCCCGACATTGCTATTGCGGTTGATGTCAGCTTTGCCTTTACATCGGGCGAGGACGAAGAAAAATGCGGGAAATCGGGAAAGGGTTGTATGATCGGCGTTGCACCGAGCCTTGACAAAGAACTATCACAGAAATTTATTGATATTTCCGAAAAAGAAAAAATACCTTATCAGATTGAGGTAATGAACGGAATGACAGGCACAAATGCGGATCAGTTTTCTGTTACAAAAGGCGGGGCAAAAGCGGTTACTTTGTCAATTCCTCTTAAATATATGCATACTCCTGTTGAGGTTATCGATATTGACGATGTTAAAAATACCGGAAAGCTTATTGCGGAATATCTCAGGAGGGTAAAATAATGCTGGAAAAATTATGTCAGCTGAACGGAACGTCTGGAAACGAGAACGCTGTCCGAGATTTTATAATTGAACAGATCAAAGATAACTGTACCTATACGGTTGATAATCTCAGCAATCTTATTGCAGAAAAAAAAGGACTGAAAACTCCTTTAAAAAAGATTATGGTGGCGGCTCATATGGATGAGGTTGCGCTTATTGTGAATTATATCAGAGAGGACGGAAGCCTTTCAATCTCTCCCGTCGGCGGAATTGACCCTCTTTCAGTTATGGGAAGAAAGGTAAGTATAAACGGTATCAGCGGTGTTATCGGCTCAAAAGCGGTTCATCATTTAAGTGATGATGAGAAAAAAACTCCGCCTAAATTTAAAGATTTATTTATTGATATAGGTTCGGACTCAAAAAAACGATCCGAAAAATATATCAAGCTTGGCGATATTGCTTATTTTGATTCGGATTTTGTCCGTTTCGGTGATGATTATATCAAGGGAAAAGCAATCGACGATCGTTTCGGCTGTAAGATTATGATTGACCTTATAAACGGCGAAATTTCTTATGATACAACCTTTGTATTTACCGCTCAGGAGGAAATAGGAACAAGGGGTTCAAAAGCTGCCGCTTTTTCCGTTGCTCCGGATTTTGCAATTGTACTTGAAACGACAACAGCGGCGGATATTCCTGTCGCTTCGGGCGAAAAGCGTGTGTGTGCATTGAAAAAAGGCGCGGTCGTTTCATATATGGACAGAGGTACGATTTATGACAAGGAGCTTTATAATCTTGCGTTTAAAACGGCGGAGGAAAACAATATCCCCATTCAGACAAAAACAATGGTAGCAGGGGGGAACGACAGCGGGGCAATTCACGTTTCGGGAAAGGGTGTCAGAACGCTTGCGATTTCGGCTCCGTGCAGATACCTTCATTCGCCGTCCTGCGTGGTTAATTCGGCTGACCTTGATGCGTGTGCAAGGCTTGCAAAAGCAATTATCGAGAAAATAGGGGAGCTATGATAACACAAATTTCCGACAAAAACGAGCTTATATTTCCCGATAATTATTATGGGAACAAGCTTTCATCTCTTCTTGATGCATACGGGACAGGCTATGATTTTTGCAGATTTTATAAATCGAATGACTGCTTTATCGGGATTTTAAACTCATCTATGGTATATACAGGCGAATTAATTTCAGACATAGAGGAATTTGAAACGTTTGTCGGACTAAACAGTCCGTCGGAAATTGAAATGCCTTTAATTTCTGAAAATGCAATTGAAATTAGCGGATATAATAAAGTCCCGCGTGTAATGTTTGAATTTTCGGACGGTGATTATCCCGAAAATATGGACGTTGATGAAAACCCAAAGCTTAACAAAACTTTTGAAATAGTAAAAGACAGCTTCGGACTTGAAAAATGCTATGATTTGTGGCTGACAGATACTTCTCACCGTATTCGTCACGGAGTTTCTCAAATATATCTTTGGGAAAAAACAACGGCAGCGTGTTATTTTGTCAAAAACAAAATCGCATTTTTCGGTCAGATTGCAACAGCCACGTCCGAACGCGGAAAAGGCAATGCAAGAAAGCTTTTATATTGGATTTATAACAAAATGAAAGGCGAGGGCATACGTGCAACGCTTTTTGCACAGCCTCACAGAACAGGATTTTATAAAGAAATTGGATTTAAAGAAATATACAATGATTTTTTATTTGTAAAGGAAGAATAAAATGGACTTTTTTAATATAGATGAACGACTTTT
>Ga0116170_10005276_pt1 | contig 11616 bp, 8 predicted proteins | sample AD_JPNHW1_MetaG_FD_89797 | JGI IMG/M metagenome (GOLD analysis project Ga0116170, IMG submission 89797) | Active sludge microbial communities of municipal wastewater-treating anaerobic digesters from Japan - AD_JPNHW1_MetaG | ecosystem: Engineered > Bioreactor > Anaerobic > Digestate | place... | reverse complement strand
TCTGGTTCGGTAATGGCCTGCCCGCCCGGAAGAGGGGGCGGATTGGAAAGCGAAGGAACGGGAGAGGCCGGTGTCGAGAGGGCCTTTCGAGTGGGCAGTCCTTCCGGTTGGCCGAAAATCTGAGAATAGGGCAGGTGCGACAGGGGCCGAAGCGCCTTGCGCAGCTGGAGCGAAAGCTCTCCCGCCGACCGGAACCGTTCCCGGGCATCCTTGGCCAACGCCTTCAACAGGACCTGATCCGTCTCGGGCGGCAACATGGGGTTGCGTTGGCTGGGTGGCGTGGGGGGGGTGGAAACATGTTTGTAGAGGAGCGAGGCGATTTCGCCTGTAAAAACCTGATGGCCGGTGAAAAGGCGGTAAATCACGCACCCGAACGCGTACAGGTCGGCGGCGGGGGTCACTTCTTCGCCCCGCACCTGTTCCGGCGCCATGTAGAACGGGGTGCCCATCATGGCGCCTTCGGCGGTCAGCGCGGCCATTGAGGAGGCGCGCGCAATGCCGAAATCCATGATCTTGACCTTCTGATTCCCGGACGTAATGACGATATTGGCGGGTTTGATGTCGCGGTGAACAATCCCCCGGCCGTGCGCCGCGTCAATTCCCTGAGCCATCTGGTGGATGATCTCGAGCAGATCCGACACAAAAATCGTCGTGGCCTCTTCGCTCAGAAACTGATCGAGCGGCATCCCATCCACATACTCCATGACAATATAGGGAGGGGGACCGGGACGCACATCGTAGATGGAAACGATATGCGGGTGACTGACCTGGGCGCATAAATGTGCCTCCCGCAGAAAACGCCCCGAGTATTCGGGATTCTCCAGGACCTGCGCTGACGGAATCTTGATGGCAACGGTTCGGTTCAGGTTGATTTGACGGGCCTTATAGACCTTTCCCATCCCGCCGCTGCCGAGCACGCCGAGAATCTCGTAACTTCCATCGAGAACTGAACCGGGTTCCTGATCCACCATCTGCGCTTACCCGCATTTACCGGACTGTTGGGGCTATGGCCTGCGGCATTCTGGCCGGGAATTCCTATCATCGCGGGTCGGGGGGCGTGTGTCAATTGCGAAGTCGAAACAGAACACGCCGAAATCGGGCTCGACAATTCCCTTGACCAACCGGCCTCGGTGAGTATCTTTAAGGGGTCCACGCGGGTGCGTGGACCCGTCAAGGGAAAATCCTTCCGGAAAGTGGTTCCCCTGCGTGGCCACCTTTCTTCCCTGACGAGATTCCCGTGCAGAGGTTTTCTTATGGCCAGAATCCATCCGACCGCAATCATTGATCCCCATGCCGAACTTCATGAAACCGTGGAAGTGGGCCCCTATGTCGTTATCGAAGGGGGCGTTCGGATCGGCAAAGGGACCCGCATTCTGGCGCATGCGTACATCAACGGCGAAACCACGATCGGCGAAGACAATGTGATCCACATGGGGGCCATTATCGGCCATGAACCGCAGGATATCAGCTACGACGGTTCTCCCCGGCGGCTCGAAATCGGGGACCGCAATGTTTTCCGTGAGCACGTCTCGATCCATCGTGCCAGCAAACCCGATAAGGTCACCCGGGTGGGCAACGACTGCTTCCTCATGGTCGGCAGCCATGTCGCGCACGACTGTCAGGTGGGCAATCATGTCATCATGGCCAACAATGCGCTGCTGGGGGGCCACAGCGTGGTGGGCGACCGGGCCAACCTGTCGGGTAACTGCGCCGTCCATCAGTTCTGCCGGATTGGGCGTCTGGCCATGGTTCAGGGGCTTACGCCCATGACCAAAGACCTGCCTCCGTACATGATTGCCTCCGGTCTGAACCAGGTGCGCGGGTTGAACGTAATCGGGATGCGGCGGGCCGGGTTTTCGGCCTCTGCCCGCACCGAAGTCAAGGCGGCTTTCCGCATCCTTTACACCGAAGGGAACAGTGTGCCGACGTCCATCGCCAGACTCGAGGCGGGTGGTTTCGGACCCGAAGTCGCGGAACTGATTCAGTTCCTCAAGGAATCGAAACGCGGCATCTGCCTGCGTTTTTCCGGCGCAGCAATTCGCGACGAAGAGTAACAGGCGTTTGCATGCCTTCAGCCAACCTCTGGAAGAGGAACCGCGAAAAACGCGAAAGTCGCGAAACACTCTTTTTTCGCGTCTTTTGCGATTTTCGCGGTTTCCGTAGTTGCGGTTCTATTGAGAAAACCAACCGCATACAACAGACGGCTGAAGGGACAGGTGTTTTACTCTCTATTGGGAGTGCAGGTAGCCGATGACGGTCAGGTGGACCGTGTTGCCGTCCATGAGGCCGACCGCTTTCAACGTTTTCCCCGCATTCACCACGACGCACCGGTCGGGAAAATCGTGGATGTAACCGAATCGGTCCGCGTAAGACTTGTTTGTGATATGCCCGTCCAGCAGCAGGTCGGAGTCGGAGGTCAACTGCCACGATCCTCCCCCCGTGTCGCTGGCATAAAGTTTCATCAGCACCAGTTCCTTGCCTGCGGGAACCGTGACAAGCGTCTGGGTGGTGATTCCTGCCACGTCCAGAGAACGACAAAAGCCCTGACGCTGAGCAACACCCCCGTTCACGGCCTCATAGATCTGCGTCAGGGTGACCATCGAGGGCCCCGGAGGCCCCGGGGGCGTGAGAGGGCCCTGGGCCCAAACCCACGCGCCCGCGATGAGCAGGAGCAGCAGAACACCCCCCACTCCGGTTCCCAGAAAGAATTCGTTGCGGCGGAACATGGAGACCTCCTGTGTCGGGGACCCGGGGAATTTCACCCCAGGTCCCCTCAAGAAATAGATGAGCCCCCACTACGTCACTTTCCTGTATTACGGGGACTCCCTGTCACACGTCACAGATCCGGATGGCTTCTTCCATGGACTTCAGCGGATCGCGTTTCGGTACAAATTCCTGCGCCACATAGCCTTTGTAGCCCGTCTGAAGAATCGCTTTCACGATCGCGGGGTAATACAGCTCCTGCGAGTCGTCAATCTCGTTACGGCCCGGTACGCCTCCCGTATGGAAGTGGCCGATGTACTGGATGTTCTCCTTGATCGTGTCAATGACATCCCCCTCCATGATCTGCATATGATAGATGTCGTAGAGGAGTTTGAAGTTGGGCGACCCGACCCGCTTGCACAGTTCGACGCCCCAGGCCGTGTGGTCGCACATGTAGTCCTTGTGGTTGCGCTTGCTGTTGAGGAGTTCCATGCAGAGCATGACTTTTTTCTGTTCGGCCAGGCCGACGACCTGCTTGAGCGCTTCGGTGCAGTTCTTCAAGCCGGTCTCGTCGTCCATCCCCTCGCGATTGCCGGGAAAGCAGATCACATTCGGATAGCCTGCCGCGGCGGTGGCTTCGATACTCTCGCGGATGGCCTTGAGGCACTTCTCGTGGTTTTCCTTCCGGTTCAGACCCGGGCTGATGCCATGCGAGTTCGACATGGTACAGATCAACCCGTTTTCTTTCAGAATCGGCCAGTCTTTCACATCCACCAGGTCCATGCCCTTGATGCCGATGCGGGCGCAGGCCTTGGCCAGTTCGGGCAGGGGCACCTTGTCATAACACCAGCGGCAGATCGCGTGGTTGACGTTGCCTTTGAGCGCCGGGGCTTTCTCATCGGCGGCCTGGACCATCATTCCCGTCAACCCCGTCAGGGCCACGGCCATGCCCGCAGCCGAACTCTGGAGAAGGGCGCGGCGGTTCATCCCCCGTTCGTTTCCGGATTCCATTGGTTTCCTGTTGTTACACATGGAGCCATCCTTTACATGCAAGATATGGAGAGGATTATCCTCTGAGGATACAAAACAGTGTTGACTATACCTGTTCGGCGGCTGTTGCGTCAACCCCCGACCTTTCACCCCCGACCTTTCAGGGTGTCTTCACGCCGATCCGGACCCGACCCGCATAGACCGACATCCGAAGGGGTTTGGTGATCCGGAGAGTCTCGGAAGTTGAATCCAGGACGGAGGGCCCGTAAAACCGGATCGTACCGCCGGAAGCGACTCCAGTCACCGCTTCCGACACGGTATTGAACGGGGAAAGCAAAGCGCCCGTTTCCGGCCCGCAATACCCCAGGTCCACCCACACCACCTCGGGGGAAGGGACACTGCCCGGATCGGTCGGATCGCTGCCGGCCTTCACTTCATCCCCGTCCGGAACCTGGTCGCCGTCACTGTCGGGGTTTCCGGGGGCAGTCCCCGTGTCGTAGGCTCCGGCATATTGTCCAGTTCCGGTCTCGAACGCGTCGGCCAGCCCGTCTTCATCGGAATCGGCCAGTAACACCCCCCAGTCGCAGTCCAGCCGAATCCACCCGATATTCTGGCCCCACGCATACCCGACAAAGCCGCCCGACGGGGTCAGGATGGCCGCGGCGCCCGGGCCCCCCATCCGGTCGTCAAAACGAATCCACCCGATATTCTGCCCCCAGGCGTAACCGGACAGATGGCCATTACTGTCCAGATTGACCCCGAAGTCGGAAGCGCGGGTATTCGAGTAACGGTTGCCGGTTTCCGGTGTTCCATCGCCCAGCGAAATCCAGCCCACATTCGGACTCCAGACATATCCGGCCAGATAATGCGGAGTGGCCACCACCCCGTGTGTCAGATCTCCCGAGAAATTGAGCCAGCCGGTGTTCGGACTCCACCCCCAGGGCAACAGAGATTCGACGTTCGTCTGGGCTACACCCGATTTCCCCCAGGTGGAGAGAAATCCCATTACGATCCAGAAAAAAAGGCTCTGTCTCGCAGGAAAATTCCGGATAAGGCTCTTCCAGAAAGGCATGAAAATCGGCATTGTGACAGAAAATCCCTCACGATCTCTGAAAACTCCGGAATCCGGAACGCCGACCCGACCGGGCCCGATAATACAGATGAGTAACCGAGACAATTCAATCATACAAAGTCGGCAACCGCAATCGTAATTCAGTGAAAACTCCGATTTTTTTTCGGAAAACGGCCCCTCGTTTTGTGCCTCAATAGGGGAAGGGAATATGTTGATTTAGTGTGGGGTATTGGGGATGATAGACGCCGTGAGACACTGGGGGACGGCAATCGGTGCAGTTGAAAACCGGGCCTGGGGCTATTCACAAAATCGTCTCTGAAGGAAACGAAGCATGCACCAAGGGCAACCTGATACGAGTACAAGCCGACGAGAACTGCTGGCGGGAGTGACGGGCCTGGGGCTGGCGCTCGGGCTGAAATCCTTTCCGGCACACGCTCAGGAAAAACCGGCGGCCCCGCAGGGGGGATTCCGGTTCTGTCTGAATACCTCGACCATTCGCGGATTTAACCTGAGCCTCGAACAGGAAGTGGAAATAGCCGCCCAAGCCGGTTTCTCCGCCATCGAGCCCTGGATCGAAAAAATCCACAGCCATGCCCAAAAGGGAGGCAATCCGGCCGATCTCAAGAAACGGTTGGACGATCTCGGGTTGACTGTTGAAAGCGCCATCGGTTTTGCCAACTGGATCTCGGAGGATGAAACCGAACGCAATAAAGGGCTGGAACAGGCCAGGCGCGACATGGAAGCGCTGGCGAAGATCGGGGGAAAGCGCATCGCCGCGCCGCCCGCCGGGGCGCCGGGCAACGAACGCCTCGATCTGATGAAAGTCGCGGAACGCTATCGCAAACTGCTCGACATCGGTCTGGAAATCGGGGTGATTCCCCAGGTGGAAATCTGGGGGGCTTCAAAGAACCTGAGCCGCCTGGGCGAAGCCGTCTTTGTGGCGGTCGAATCTGGGCATCCCAAGGCGTGTATCCTGCCTGATGTCTATCACATCTATAAGGGCGGTTCGGATTTCTCCGGCCTGGCCCTCCTGAATGCAGACTGTGTGCAGGTTTTTCACTTCAACGACTATCCCGCCGATCCGCCCCGTGAGAAAATCGGCGACGGAGACCGCGTTTTCCCGGGAGACGGAGTGGCGCCTCTGAAGGACATCACCCGGATGTTGAAGCAATACGGGAAGCCGATTGTTCTGTCCCTGGAATTGTTCAACCCGGTTTACTGGAAAGGCGATCCGCTGGAAGTGGCCCGAAAAGGGTTGAGCAAGTTGCAAACAGCCGCCACAATTTGAGAAGATGGAAAAATGCCTCGGACGGTCAATGAGGTGACATATTTTCTGAACAATTCTGGAAAGGTTTTATCGGCAAGATGAGCGAAAAAGGGAAGGGAATGAGCGGTCCCGTCTGGGGACGCCGCCTGGCTTCGGCGGCGGGAGAAGCCAACGTCGCGTTTTGCGCGGGGTGGGATGTGCGGCGCCGCGAAGCGGCCGATTTACAGTTGCTGCCCTGCGACCTGTGGACCAACCGGGCGCATTGTGTGATGCTGGCGCGGGCGGGGGTGATTCCGGCCCAAAGCCTGAAAGCCATCCTGAAAGCCCTGCGGGAACTCGAAGAGTGTTCCGAACAGGGGCGCTTTGAACTCGATCCGAAACTCGAAGATGTCCACCTGAACGTCGAATCCTATGTCGAAGCGCAGGCGGGAGTCTCGGTGGCGGGGTTGATGCACACGGGACGCAGCCGCAACGACCAGGTGGCCACCGACATGCGCCTTCTGCTGCGCGACAAGACGCTCGCGTTTGCGGGCGAGGCGCTGGCCTTGTGCGAAACGCTCGTGCGTCTCGCGAAACGCAACACCCGTACCCTCATGCCCGGTCTGACCCACCACCAGCCGGCCGCCTGGACTTCCCTGGGCCATTGGGCCGCATCGCACGCCTTTGCCTTCTCGCGTGACGCTCAGACGCTGCTCGACGCCTGCGACCTGATGAACGCTTCGCCCCTGGGCGCCGCGGCTTCGTTTGGCACCTCCTGGCCCCTCGACCGCCCATTCGCCGCCAGTCTGCTGGGGTTCGACGGTCCCCAGGTCAACACGCTCGACTGCGTGACCAACCGCTCGGAATTCGAAGCGCGTACCGCCGGGCATCTGGCCGTCTGGGCGCAGCACGCCGCGACCCTGGCCCAGGACCTGATCCTGTTCTCCTCGCCCCCGTGGTCCCTCATGCGAATTGGCGACGCTTATGTGACCGGGTCCTCCATCATGCCCCAGAAGCGCAATCCCGATTTTGCCGAGGTCACCAAGGCCAAGGCCGCTCTGGCGGGCTCGACCGCCGCGACCCTGCTGGACTTGACGCGCGGCGACGCCTCGGGCTATAACCGCGAGCAGCAGTGGTCGAAATACCTGATGCTCGATCTCTTTGCGGAACTCGGCCCGGCGCCGGTCGTCCTGCGTGGGGCGCTGGAGTCGCTCACATTCGATAAAAAACGGATGCGCAGTCTCATGCAGCACGATTTCCTCGAAGCGGCGGATGTGGCCGACTACCTGGCGCAAACGCGCCACGTGGCCTTCCGGCAGACTTACCGCTGGCTGGGAGAAGCCGTGCGCCTGAGCGAGGAAACCGGCCAGGACCTGGCCCATGCCGTCAACGCCGTCCTGGAAAAAGAAAAGGGAATCGCCCTTCTGGATGAAACGGAAATGAAAAACCTGACCGACCCCGATTATCTGGTGGACCGCCGTTCCAGCCTGGGGGGACCGTCGCCCGAATCGGTCACCGCGCAGTGCGACCTCCTGTCCGGGCATCTGCGGAATCTGACCGCCCGGCGTAACAAATTCATGCGAGGGCTCGATGGCGCGCGCCATCGCCTCGAACAGGCCATGCTTCGCTACAGTGGGACCCAAAGGAGTAAGTAAAATTGCGGCCTCTCAAGAGCAAACTCTCCTGGTTGTTCACCTTTCTGGTGTTCCTGCACCTGCCGGTTGCCCTGTTGTGTGCCATACTCATATATGCGGGGATGCTCGGCAGTATCAGCGGGGCCAAAGTCTTCGGTATTGAAGGTTTCTCCTGGTTCGAGCCGGTTGAGACTTACTTCGGAGTGGGGGCCAGTGGAAATTTCCCACTCCGGATCGTCTATCTGATCGCCTACCTCGCGGGAGAGTACATTCTCCTCTATGTCCTGAGTTTCTTCTGCCAGTTTTACCGCCGTCCCTTTTTCCGTCTTTTACCGTTGCATGAACACGTGGCCCTGCCGCTCGCTTCGACCCTGCTGGTTTTTCTTGACCCCGACCTGCCCAGCCTGCCCGGGTTTCTTGCGCTTCTGGCCGTGGTGGCCATTCTGCCCGCCTGGCCCCTGGCCGCCTGGTTTGCGGAGCGTGCCGTAGGGCGCCTGATCACCCGCATGACTCTGAATGCCATGGAGCAGAACCGGATTCTGTTCGGCAAGTTTCTTCTGGCGATCGCCCTGAAGTTCTGTCCCACCGACAAGGCTCTCCAGCGGACCCTGGGGTTCCTGAAATTCCAGAAGGGCGACTTCGAAGACGCCCTGTCCCTTCTGGAGCCGCTGTTGACCAAAGACAGCACGGAAATCCCTCTGCTCGATGCGCTGGACATCTGTTATCAGAAGGCCGAACGATGGGAGGATTCCCTGGCGATCGAACGTCGCCTGCTCGAACTGGACCCGGAAGGGCGCATGGAAACCCGTCTGCACGTCGCCGGGATTCTCGACCGGATGGGCAACGTCGAAGAGGCCATCCGGGTCCTGCGCGAGTGCATGCCGGTCGAGAACATGGAGTATCTGGATCTTCTTGTCTCGTGTCTGATCAAGGCCTCCGACTACTCGGGCGCGGTTGATGTCGTCGAGGAAATCGAACGCATTGAGGATGACACCCACAAGAAATCGAAACAGGCCTACCGCTCGATTCTGGAAGCGGCGCCCCAGCATGTCGAGGCGCTCGAACGCCTGGCCGCTCTGCTCATCTTGCAGGGGGACACCCAGGAAGGGTTCCGCTGCCTCGAAAAGATTGTCACCCTCGAACCGGATCGCCTCGACCTGCGCAAGAGCCTCGTGGCCTACTATCAGGAAATCGGCCAGATGCTGCGCGCCGAACCCCATCTTGAAGCGTTGATTGACGCCGGGCAGGATTCCAAGGATATTGCCCTCCTCTATGGCGACATCCTCTTCGAGCGCGAGGATTACGAGCGCGCCCTCACGCATTTCCAGTATGCCGTTGAGAATTACCCCGACGACTACCGTTTCGCCTACTTCCTCGCGCAGATCCACCTCAACACCCAGTCGCTCGAGGAAGCCACCCGCTGGGCCAATGAATCCCTCCTGCGCGCCCACACGGAAGAAGCCAAACAGCGCCTGCGCATCTTCCAGAAGCGCGTTCAGGAAGCGCTGGGCGATCGCGACCTCCAGATGTGGCAGGAGCGTGTCAAACGCGATCCGGGCAATATCGAGATTCGGCTCGGTCTGGTCGAAGCCTATGCCAAGGCCAACCAGCCCGAAGCGGTCGTGGCCGAGTGCGAGTCGTTCCTGGAGCAGTACCCCGCCGAGCGAGAGCGCGTCGGGCGTCTCCTCGAAACCCTCACCATGGACTCGGCGGCGCAGCATTTCCGCCTTCTCGACTACCTGTCGGACCTGAAGATCAAGGCGCGCCGCTGGGACGAGGCGCTCGAGATCGCCCGCCGCATGGCCTCGCTTTCGATGGATTCCGATAAACTGTTCTTCGACCACTGTCGCCGCATCCTGCGTCTTCAACCCGATCACCTGCCCTCGCTCCGGAATCTGGCGGAAATCGCCTACCGGAGCAAGGATTGGGCGCAGACCCTCGACGCCTACGAGCGCTTGCGCGAGATGGACCCCGCCTGCAACAAGGACGAATGTCTGCGCATCATCTGCGAGGCCGCCACCCAGACGGGCGACACGGGCAAGGCCATCGAAGCGGGCGAGACCCTCCTGGCCAAGCGGCCCCAGGACATGAATCTCCTCCTGCAACTCATCCGCCTCTACGCCTCCCTCAAGGAGTACGACGAGGTGTTCCGTTATCTCGAAACCGCCCAGAGCATTGATTACTACCACACCGAAGTGGTGAAACTGCGTCGCCAGATGGAAGTGGACCGTCGCGAGTACCGTCTGGCCCAGGTCGCCAAATTGTTGGAAGAAGACCCCCTCCGTTACCCCATCCAGATGGAAGCGGGCGATTTGTATTCTTCGGCGGGTCAGATCAAGAAGGCCATCACCTGTTACCAACTGGCCACGCGCGATCCCCAGATCAAGAACCTGGCCAGCGCCAAACTGGCCCTGGCCATGTGTCGTCTGCGCATGTTCGACTTGGCCGAGGAGACCCTCGAAGAGGTGTCCCTGAAAACCGGAAATCCCGACGAAGTCGAGCAACTCAAGGCCCTGGTTTACGAGGTCGCCGAAGCCTTCCAGGAAGACCTCGAGACCGAACGCGCCCTGAAACTCTACAAGAAGATCTTCCGAGTGGACGCCGCGTTCCGCGAAGTGGTGGACAAGATTGAAGCGCTGGGCGAGACGGTGTAAAAAACGGAAATACACTCTGTAATGATTTTATTCTTCTTTCAGTGGAGGATACAAATGTACAGAATTGTATGTGTAGTTATCTGGATTATTTCAGCCAGTCTTTCATTTGCACAGGATTCTTGGACTCATGTTAGTGGGGTCGGTAAAGTCGTGAAGATTTCTCCTGAGGGGAAAGAGTTGTTTAAATACAATGTTCCCTCCTCTTTGTTACTGAGGTTAACCGCCTCACCCGCTGGAAATGTCCTGTATCTGGAAGAAATGGATTCCGATAAAAGTCCCGAGACGGAACGGCGGTTGAAAATCCATGTCTGCAAGGAGAGTGGAGAAGAAATTCAATCAATTGTCATAAAACAGGGCCCCAATGAGTAGTACAATTATGCGACATTCCATGGCGAATCAATCATTGAATTGTATCTGCAAGGACGTAACACGGGTGGTCGGATCGGAGAACTTATTGCATTTGGGGATTCTGGAAAGAATTTCAAGTGGTGGCCTGCATCAGGCGATTCGTACAGCGCCTCTTTCCTTCCGGACAAAAACAAGGTACTCTGCATTGTATCCGCTCCAAAATGGAAAACTGCGCTTGTGTATCTCAATGGTGATTTGATCTATCCACAGTATCGAAAATGTACCGAAGATGGACTGATAGGTGTTAGAAGTATTGTGGGAAAGACACAATCCGCTTCTTTGCCTGAACTCATGACTTCTGACCCAGAGGTTGTATGTTCAGTCGGGCAGGCTCTTTTTCTCTGCGGGGAGGACTCGATCTGGTCACCAGATGGACGTTATGTTGCACTGATTGAGATATCTTCTGAATTCAATAACAAAGTTGATTCGGAAGAAATAAAAAGCAAAGCGAACCTCCTGGTACTTGATACTGAAAAAGCCAAACCGGGTATTCGGTCAAAAGAATACACATACCATCTTCCCATCGGAAGTCCACTTTCGGAGCATTTGAAACGGAATTATTTGGTGAAATGGAACGAGAATGGTCAACACATTCAGATTATGCGCAAGTCTGAAAGCGGCGTTCAACCATCCAGATTGCTTGAAGAAGTGGAGTTCCCTTCCAAGAGAAAAGCCCAATAGACACAGGCGAGATCAGTGTGCCCATGACGCCGGATGATACGAAGTTTCGTATTGGTTTTCTCCTGGTTCTCCTGTTCTGGATCGCCTGGGTGCTCGGTCAGGTGTTTCGCGATGCGAACGGGTTGACCAGCCTTTTCTTCTACATCCCCTCCGGGTTTCTGTTTGTTTTCCTGACGGGGTGGGGTGGGTATGCCGGGTACCGGTCGCGCCGCCGGATGGCCGGGTTGC
>Ga0116170_10005274_pt1 | contig 11618 bp, 9 predicted proteins | sample AD_JPNHW1_MetaG_FD_89797 | JGI IMG/M metagenome (GOLD analysis project Ga0116170, IMG submission 89797) | Active sludge microbial communities of municipal wastewater-treating anaerobic digesters from Japan - AD_JPNHW1_MetaG | ecosystem: Engineered > Bioreactor > Anaerobic > Digestate | place... | reverse complement strand
TGCGACGCGGTGATGGACACCGTCTTCTCGCTGCCGATGTTCCCGGAGCTTTCCGACGCGCAGATCAAGGCCGTGACCGACGCCGTTAAAGCCTCCCTTACCGTAAGCGTCGGCAAGTAAAGGATGACGGGACTGACGGAGAAAAGGATCACCGTCACGGGGGGCGCGGGCTTCCTGGGACAGCGCGTGGTCGAGAAGCTGCGGGCCGCGGGGGCCAAAGAAATTTTTGTCCCCCGCAGCCGCGACTACGACCTTACGGACATGGCGGCGGTGAAGCGCCTTTACGCGGACGCCAGGCCCCAGGTGGTCATCCACCTGGCCGCCGTGGTGGGCGGCATAGGCGCCAACCGCGCCAACCCCGGAAAATTCTTTTACGAGAACCTTATGATGGGCGCCCAGATGATGGAAGAGGGGCGCCGGGCCGGCATAGAAAAATTCACCGCCCTGGGCACCATCTGCGCCTATCCCAAGTTCACCCCGGTGCCTTTCAAAGAGGAAGCCCTCTGGAACGGCTACCCGGAGGAGACCAACGCGCCGTACGGCCTGGCAAAAAAAATGCTGCTGGTGCAGGCGCAGGCCTACCGGACGCAGTACGGCATGAACGCCATCTTCCTGCTGCCGGTCAACCTCTACGGGCCCGGCGATAATTTCAAGCCCGAATCCTCACACGTGATCCCGGCGCTGATAAAGCGGTTCCTCGCCGCCGCGGCCGCGGGCGAACCGGCGGTTACCGTCTGGGGCACGGGCATGGCCACGCGGGAATTCCTGTACGTGGACGACTGCGCGCAGGGCGTCTGCCTGGCCACCGCCCGCTACGACAAGCCCGAACCCGTGAACCTGGGCGCCGGCTTCGAGATCTCGATAAAAGACCTGGCCGGCCTGATAGCCCGACTGACGGGCTTCAGGGGCCGGATCAGCTGGGACCCTTCCAAGCCCGACGGGCAGCCGCGCAGGATGCTGGACACAGCCAGGGCACAGACCGAGTTCGGCTTCAAGGCGAAGACCAATTTTGAAGAGGGGCTGAAAAAAACCATCGAATGGTACCGCGCCAGCGGGCAGTAAGCGGCGCGGCGGGCGCAGAGCGGGGTTTAATGACAAAAGCGGAAAAAATAAAATTTTTCGACGAAGCCGCCGCAACCCGCGACCTCTGGCGCGCGCGCAACCGGTATTACCACTCCGAATTGCGGGACTTTTTCCGCTTCGTCATACCCGAAGGGGCCTCGGTGCTGGAAGTCGGCTCCGGCACGGGCGACCTGCTGGCGGAGCTTAAGCCGGCGCGCGGGCTGGGCGTGGATTTCAGCCCGGCCATGACCGCCGCCGCGAAAAAACGCCACCCCGCCCTGGACTTTACCACCGACGACATAGAAGCCCTGGCGACGACGGAAAAATTCGATTACGTGGTAATGCAGGACCTGCTGGGCAATCTTGACGACATCTGGCTGGCTTTCCGCAGCCTCTCAAAAGTTACCGGGCCGGAAACCCGCATTGCCATCACCTCCTACAACCCGCTCTGGGAACCGCTGGTGATACTGGCTGAAACCTTCGGCCTCAAGATAAAAAACACCCGCCAGAACTGGCTGGCGATAGCGGATATAGAGAACCTGCTTTACCTCAACAACTACGAAGTAATAAAAAAAGGCTGCCGCTTCCTGATGCCTTTTCACATCCCGCTCATTTCCACGTTCCTGAACAAGTTCCTGGCAAAAATGCCCCTGTTCAAAAGCCTGGGGCTCGTGCAGTTCATAGTCGCCCGCGAAACCCCGGCCAAACCCTCGCCCGCGGCCTATTCAACCTCCGTTATGGTGCCCTGCCGCAATGAAGCGGGCAACATGGAGCAGCTTTTCAACGAAATACCCGTCCTCGGGAAAGGCACGGAACTGATCTTTGTCGACGGCAATTCCGACGACGGCACAGTAGAAAAGATACGGGAGCACTCGGTCAAAAGGCCGGAGATCCCGGTCAAGGTCATACTCCAGGGCGGCGCCTTCGGCAAAGCGGACGCGGTGCGCAAAGGCTTCAGCGCGGCCTCGGGCGATATCCTGATGATACTCGACGCCGACCTGACGGTGGTGCCGGAAGACCTGAAAAAGTTCTACGCCGCCATAGCGGAGGGCAAGGGCGAATTCATAAACGGCTCGCGCCTGGTCTACCCCATGGAAAAGGGCGCCATGCGTTTTTTGAACATGCTGGGCAACAAGACCTTCTCGCTGATCTTCACCTGGACGCTGGGCCAGCGCATAAAGGATACGCTCTGCGGAACCAAGGTGCTGCTGCGCTCCAACTACGACAAGATAAAAGCGGGCCGCGCCTACTTCGGAGATTTCGATCCTTTCGGGGATTTTGACCTGCTTTTCGGCGCCAGCAAGCTCAATCTCAGGATCACAGAGCTGCCGGTAAGCTACAAGGAACGGAAATACGGCGAGACGAAGATAAGCCGCTTCAGGCACGGACTCCTCCTGTTCAAGATGTCCTACATCGCGTTCAAAAAGCTGAAGTTGAGCTGACCATGAGCGAAATCTCGCAACACTTCGACGAGCTTGCCCCTGTCTACGATTCTTTCAAGCGTAAGAACTGGTACTACTACCAGAATCTAAAAAAGCTGGCGGCCCGCTTTATCCCGCCGGGCAAAACCGTCCTGGAGATCGGCACCGCCACCGGCGACATCCTGGCTTCCCTGCTCCCGTCGAAAGGCGTGGGCACGGACATCAGCCCGGAGATGATAGCGATCGCCAGGGAAAAGTACAAGGGCTCCCCGAACCTGAGTTTCTTCAGCCTCCCTGCGGACAAGCTCGAGAAAGGCTCCGGCTTTGAGCACATAATCCTAGTCGACGTGGTGGAGCATGTCGACGACCTGGACGCGCTGGCCGGCCAGATCAGGACCGCCGCCTCCCCGGGAACGCGGGTTTTTATCTCCATGGCAAACCCGCTGTGGGAACCCATCCTGATGCTTCTGGAAAAATTGAAAATGAAAATGCCGGAGGGACAGCATAACCGTGTTTCAGCCGGGGACCTCGCCGCTATCTTCCGCAACAACGGCTTTGAGCTCAGGCAGCACGGGTTCTCCCTGGTGTTTCCCGCGTACCTTCCCCTGGTTTCGGTTTTTCTCAACTGGATCTTTCCCAAGACGCCGCTTTTGAAAAAACTGTGCATGATCGAATACCTGGTATTCCAGCCCTTTGAGCGCGCCTCTTAAGAATGGACTCGAAAAAAACTATCCTGGCTGCCCTGGCGGGCATTGCCCTCGCCGCAGCCCTGACGGGAATAAGGTGGGGCCTGCCGGACAGCGGGAAAGCGGCCAAATTGTTTGCGCCGCAATGGAAGTCCGGCGTTTTTTTCGACGCCCTTTCCTCCGGCTGGCAGGACATCTACGATAAAGCCCGCGGCTCTACGCCTCTTCTGGCGGAAACCGACGGCAAATACTCGGCCCACCTGGACAAGGCGGTAAGGGTGGACTTTACCGGCGCGCTCCCGCCGAAAGAGCTGCATAACTCCTACCGCTCGATGCTCATACGCTCGCAGTACGCCGACGAGTCCCTGCCGCTGTCCGACCTGGCGCAGATGAAACCGGAGCGCCTGGATTTCAAGCCCCCATCCTTTCTTTACGGCGGCGGTTATCTCTACCCGCTGGGCGCCTATTACCTGGCGCTGTCAAAACTGGGGCTGATACAGCGCCTGCCCCTGCGCCGGCTGCTTGAAAACCCGGACGCCATGAACGGGATCTACGCCGCCGGCCGCTGCCTGAGCGCCCTGGCCTTCGCCGGGCTCTGCTGCCTGTGTTTCCTGATCGCGGGCCGCCTCGCAACCACCCGGGCGGGAACCTTCGCCTTTATCTTCGCGCTCACCGCCCCGCTGCCGCTGGTCCACGCCCACTTTATGACGCCCCATCTATGGGCCGCTTTCTGGGGCCTGCTTTCCGTTTACACCCTGCTGCGCGGAATGCCCGCCCCGGGCTTGCGGACGATGCTGCTGTCGGGGATCTGCCTGGGGATCTCGGCGGGCAGCTACTGGAGCCAGCTCCATGTTCTTATTTTCCTGGCGGCGGTGGCGCTCTCCGCCGGCGGCGCTTTTTTCCGGCGCGAGTTCCTGTTCAGGATCTGCGCGCTGGCGGGCGCGGGCGCGCTGACTTTCCTGCTGCTGAACCCGTATCTCCTGATCAGCGGGAAAACAGCGTTGAGGGAAATAATAATGGGAACGCCACCGCGGGAATACTCCTATTGGGCGAATCTGCGTTCCCTTCTCACGAACACCCTCCCGGGAACCCTGGGCCTGCCCTGTACCCTGGCGGTCGCCGGCGGCTACGTCGCCGGACTGCTGTCCCCGAAACCCGTCGCGCGCATGCTGACGGCGGCATGCGTTATTATGTTTTTCCTGTCGGCCACGACGATACCAGCGGATTTCAGCGCCGGAGTCAGAAGATTTTTCCCCTGGCTGCTGCTCAGCCTGGTGCCGGCAGGCCTGTTCGTCGACAGCCTCTTCAGCCGGACGCCGCGCCTGCTCCGCCTGCCGCTGCTGCTTATCGTATTTCTTCCCGGGGCGCTGCTTGCCGCCGCGTACGAAGTTAATTTCAACCTGGCGGCGTCGCCTGCCTCCGCTTTTTCCCGGATGGGGGCGATGCTCGATGCGATGAAGCCCGAAGGCCGCCTCGGGCTGCTGGAATTTCCGCAGCCTTCCTGCGCGCCGCATTTCAGGCTCGACCGGTGGCCGCTGCTGCTGGCCACCCCGGAGGAAATGCCGAAGCTGGCGGCAAAAGACCTGCCGCTGTACCTGCTCGTGACCTTCCACCAGAAATACGGAGTGGGAAAGCTCCTGGAAGAGCGCTATGCGCTGGTCCGCGGCTTTTACCCGGCGCGGGTCGCCGGGGCCGGCGTCGACCTGGCGGTGGGCAATATCAACGCTCAGCTGGAGCTATACCGGCTCAAACCCCTATGATCCTAAAACGGCTCCTTAAACCATTGGCGAACCTGGCGATCGGGATCGCCTCCTGCAGCTGGACGCGGCGCGCGGCGCGGCGCGCGCTCAGGCCCTTCGAGCTGAAAAATGACCTCGGGCTGACGGTGGGCGCGGACCGGATCTACGTTAACTCGCTGAACCGGCTGGCGGCGGCCCTGATCTGGAAGCACTCCCTGGTGGACGGGCTTGAGGAAAAACTTTACCGGGACCGGGTTAAGCCCGGCATGACGGTGCTGGAAATAGGGGCGAACATAGGCTTCTTCACGCTGCTTTTCTCCAGGCTCGCCGGAGACGCCGGCAGGGTGACGGCCTTTGAACCCGACCCGGGCAATTTCAGGCTGCTGCAGAAGAACATCGCCGCCAACGGCCGTAAAAATATCACCTGCGTGCAAAAGGCGGTCGCGGCGCGCACGGGCCCCGGGCGGCTCTTTATTTCCGAGGAGAACTACGGAGACCACCGCATCTTCGACGCGGAGGAAGGGCGGGGCTCCCTGGAAATAGAGACGACCGCCATCGACGATCTCCCGGGCCCGGCCGGCGCTGTAGATTTCATAAAAATGGACATTCAGGGAGCGGAATACTCGGCCCTGCTGGGAATGGAGGCTACCATACGGCGCTCCCCCCGGCTCGCGATGGTCTCCGAGTTCTCGCCTTTCCTGCTGCGCCGCGCCGGCGCCGAGCCCGCCGCTTTCCTGCAGAAACTGAAAGACCTGGAGTTCACGCTGAACCTTATCGATGAAGAAAACGGGCGAGTAATCCCGTGCGGCGCGCCGGAACTGCTCGCCAGGTGTAAAGGAGAGGACTATCTCAACCTGTTCCTGGAAAAGCCGGTTCGCGATAGCAGCGGGGCCTGATCCCCGTTTAATGTCTCCGGTTCGCCGGCCCGGCCCGGAAGGCCCCGCAACCGATACTTTTAGGACCCGCATTTTTGTAAAATTACCTCTGTAGTCCAGGGGAAGCAAGGATATGGCATGAAAATACTTGTCACAGGTTCAAGCGGACTCATAGGCGGGGAAGTAGCCTCTTATTTCGCGGAGAAAGGACACCCGGTCAGCGGCATAGACAACAATATGCGCGCCGATTTCTTCGGCCCGGCCGGCGACACCGCCTGGCGCCGCGAGGAATTAAAGGCCAAGCACGCCAACTTCCATCATTACGGCACCGACCTGCGGGACCGGGCGGCTGTACTGAAACTGATGGAGGAATTGAAACCGGAAGCGATAGTACACTGCGCCGCGCAGCCCAGCCACGACTTGGCGGCCTCAAGACCTTTCGACGATTTCGACGTGAACGCCGCGGGCACCCTCAATATGCTGGAAGCCGCCCGCCGTTACGCTCCCGCCGCGCCCTTCGTGCACATGTCCACCAACAAGGTCTACGGCGACGCGCCCAACAGCATAAAACTGAAAGAGCTGGAAAAACGCTGGGATTACGACGACGCGAAATACGCCGGCGGCATCGCCGAGGATTTCACCATCGACCAGTCCAAGCATTCCATTTTCGGCGCCTCCAAGGCCGCCGGCGACATCATGGCCCAGGAATACGGCCGCTACTTCGGCATGAAGACCTGCTGCCTGCGCGGCGGCTGCCTGACCGGCCCCAACCATTCCGGCGTGGAACTGCACGGCTTCCTGAGCTACCTGGTGAAAGTGAACCTGGAAGGCGGCCTCTACCGGGTTTTCGGCTACAAGGGCAAGCAGGTCAGGGACAATATCCATTCCCGCGACGTGGCCCGCTTCATCGAGGCGTTCATCGCCGCCCCGCGCTGCGGCGAAGTCTATAACCTCGGCGGCGGCCGCGGCAACTCGTGCTCCGTCCTGGAAGCTTTCGAACTGGCCGAACAAGCAACCGGCAAAAAGATGAATTATGAGTACGTCGAAAAGAACAGGGAAGGCGACCATATCTGCTATATTTCCGACCTGCGCAAGATGAAAGCCCACTATCCCGGCTGGGACATAACCATCCCCCTGCCCGCCATCTTTTCGGAGATCGCCGAAGCCTGGGCGCGGAGGGGCGCGAAGTGAAAATACTGATCACCGGCATCTGCGGTTATGTGGGCAGCCGCATAGCGGCGCGCCTGGCCGCGTCCGCCGGCGGGCTGGAGCTCTGCGGCGTCGACAATCTTTCCCGCAGGGGCTCGGAAACGAACCTGGCTTTCCTTGAAAAGACCGGCGTGAAATTTTTTCACGGCGACGTGCGCCTGCCCGACGACCTGAACGCGCTGCCGGCCGCGGACTGGGTGATAGACTGCGCGGCCAACCCCTCTGTAATGGCCGGATCCGTGCCCGGCAGCGGCGCCACCTCCGCCCAGGTTGCCGCCACCAATCTTACCGGCACGCTCAACCTGCTGGAATACTGCAAAAACAAGGGCAGCGGGCTGATCCTGCTCAGCACCAGCCGGGTATATTCCGCGGCCGCGCTCAACGCCCTGCCGCTGCGCGCCGCGGCCACGCGCCTGACCCCTGCGGGGAGCCGCTTCCCTGCGGGCTTTTCCCGGCACGGCGTGGCCGAACAGTTCTCCACCGCCGCGCCCCTTTCCATTTACGGCGGCACCAAGCTGGCCTCCGAGATCATGGCGCAGGAATACGCGCACGCTTTCGGCTTTCCCCTCTGGATAAACCGCTCGGGCGTGATAGGCGGGCCCGGGCAGTTCGGCAAGGCCGACCAGGGCATCTTCTCTTTCTGGGCCTGCTCCTACGCGCTGGGCGCCAGGCCGAAATTCATCGGCTACGGCGGCGCCGGCAAACAGGTGCGCGACTGGGTTTCCGCCGAGGAAATAGCCGACCTGCTGCTGAAACAGCTGCGCAAGCCCGCCGCCAAAGCGCCCCGCATCGTCAACGTGGGCGGCGGCGCGGACAACGCCATGTCGCTAAAGGAGCTGGACGCTTTCTGCGCGGATTTTTTCGGCGCGGCCGGCAAGACCGAAGGCGTGGCGGCCACGCGCCCGTACGACGTGCCCTATTACGTGACCGACGCGCGGCTGGCGCAAAAGCACTGGGGCTGGCGCCCCGCCACAACCTGCACCGCCAGGCTGGAAAAGACCTGCCGCTGGGCGCGTGAGAACAGCGACCTTATCCGGCGCTGGTGGGGACGCTGAACTCCGAGATGAAATTTTTTCTCTTCAACCCGCTTTATACCTTCCCCGCCGGGGCGAAGCATGAGAAGTATTTCGTCCGCTCCGGGTCGCGCTGGCCGCATTCGGGCATAAAGCGCGTGGGCGAATTGCCGCATTACCTGCCTTTCCCGTTCTTCCTGGGCTACGCCGCCGCCTGGCTGCGGCGCGAAAATTTCGAAGTAGCGGCCTGCGACTGCGTCGCGCTGGACCTGCCGCTGGCGGACCTGCTGGTAAAGATAGCGGAGGAAAAGCCCGGCGCGGTTTTTTTCGAAACAGCCACCGCCACGATCAAGCGCGACCTCGCCCTGGCCGCAGAAATAAAACTGCGCCTGCCCGCCGCGCTGGTGATCCTCAGCGGCCCGCACAGTTCCGTCTTCCCGAAAGCCATCCTGGAAGAGAACCCGGCGGTGGATTTCATACTGCTGGGCGAATATGAAGAGACCCTGGTCGAGCTGGCCGCCGCGCTGCGCGACGGCAAGCCCCCCGCCTCCGTGCCGGGGCTGGCCTTCCGCGGAGTTGCCGGCGCGGAGCTTTCCGCCCCCCGGGCGCTGATAGACCCGCTGGACAAACTCCCCGAACCGGCCTACGACCTTTTCCCCGCCTCGTGGCGCCCGGACCCGGCTATCTACTGGGACGGTTTCTGCCAGCACCGGCCGGCCATACAGATGCACGCCTCGAGAGGCTGCCCCTACAAGTGCGATTTCTGCCTCTGGAACCAGGTGATGTACCACAACGGGAAATACCGGGTCTTCCAACCCCGGCGCGTGGTGGACGGGATGCAGGCCCTGAAAGAGCGCTACGGCGCCAGGGAGATCTATTTCGACGACGACGATTTCACCATAAACGCCAAACAGGTGGAGGCCATTGCCGACGAGATCTGCGCCCGCGGCCTGGACCTGCGCTGGTCCTGCATGGGCGACGCCATAAACCTTTCCCCGGACCTGGTCCGCAAGATGGCGGCCTCCGGCTGCGTGGGCATAAAGTTCGGCGTGGAAACCGGCAGCCCCAGGCTGCTCGAGACGCTGGGCAAGCCGCTGAACCTGCAGAAGGTCCGGGACGTGGTGCGCTGGTGCGCCGCCTGCGGCATAAAGACCCACGCAACTTTTTCCCTCGGCCTTTTCGACGACGACATGGCCAGCGTGGCGGAAACGCTGGCGTTCATGGAGAGCCTCGGCTCCGACACCATCCAGGTCAGCATCTGCACGCCTTTCCCCGGCACCCGCTTCTTCGACAAGGCGGACAGCGCCGGCCTGCTGAAGACGCGCGACTGGGAAAAATACGACGGCAAGGCGCAGGACGTGGCGGGCCATCCCCGGATCGACCTGGGCGCGGTGGAGCGGCTGCGGGCCATGGCCCTGCGCCGCTGGCTGCTGCGCCGGCTCCTTTCGCCCGGCTGGGTGCTGCGCCAGTCCCGTTATTTTTTCCGCGTGCTGCGCGGGCTGGGGCCCTCTTTCATGTTCTCCCAGCTGCGCGCCATTTACGAAGAAGAAAGTTTTATTTCGGGAGAGTGAACCGCGCGGATGAGCCCGGCGCCCCGGAAGACGCCGGCGGCGACTATCTTATGTCTAAAATACTGTTCGTGCTCGACTCAGTTTTTGAACATCAGGGCATACAAGCCCTTTCCGCTTTCGTAAAGCGCAACGGCTACCGGGCGGAAGCTTTATTCTATGAGAAGGGGCGGCCGGCCGCGCTCGTCCCCGCTATCCTGGCGCGCGAACCGCTGCTGGTGGGGTTCTCCGTGACCTCGATGAATTACCAGTGGGCGCTGGACCTGGCCAGGGAGATAAAAAAAGCCTCCCGCATACCGGTAGTTTTCGGCGGGCCGCACCCCACTTATTTCCCCGAGTTCATCGAAACGGACGGGGTGGACATCATCTGCGTCGGCGACGGCGAGGAAGCCCTGCTGGAGCTCGCCCGGCGGCTGGAGGCCGGGCAGGACATAACCGGTATCAGAAACCTGTGCGTAAAAGCCGGCGGGAAGATAACGCGCAATGAAATGCGCCCGCTCATCGACGAACTGGATTCCCTGCCTTACCTGGACCGGGAGATCTTCTACGAGAATTCGCCGCTGCTCGCCGGGTTCTCCAGCAAGCGCTTCCTCGTGGCCAGGGGCTGCCCGTACAGCTGCACCTATTGCCACAACCATGAGCTGCGCGCGTCCTACGCGGGCAAGGGACGCTTTGTCAGGTTCCGCAGCCCCGCCGACATCGTCGCCGAAATAAAACTGGTCCGCGAAAAATACGGGATGAAAACCGTCTCTTTCTGCGCCGACACCTTCACCCTCTACCCGCAGCTCGCGGAGTTCCTGGAACTTTACCGCAAAGAAATAAACCTGCCTTTCTTCTGCCAGGGCCGGTTCAACGAACTGACCGAAGAGAAAGCGGCGCAGCTGGCGGCCGCCGGCTGCTTCTACATGGCCTTGGGCGTGGAATGCGGCAGCGAGCGGCTGCGCAACGTGGTCCTTAAGCGGAACATGACCGACGAAGAGATAACGCGGGGCGCCGCGCTGCTGCACAAGCACAAGATAAAATTCATCGCTTACGTGATGTTCGGGCTCCCCGGCGAAACGCTGGACGAGGCGGTGAGCACGGTAGAGCTGCTGGGCCGCATCGGGGCGGACAACATCGCCCCGACCATCTACCAGCCCATAGTAAAAACGGAACTCTGGAAATACATGCTGGCGCACGACTTGTTCGAGAACGGCAGCGCCGAATCCTTCAGCCATTATTCCTACGACACGCCGGTCAAGCTCGGCCATAAGCGCGAAATGGTCAACCTGCACAAGATAGCTTTCCTCGGCGTCAGGTTCCCTGCGTTCATCCCGCTGCTGCGCAGGCTTATCCGCCTGCCGCACAACCCGCTGTTCAAGCTGCTCAACGATTACGACCTTTTCAACACTTACCGGGTGAGCCGCGCCATGGACTGGGTGGAGATGATAAAGCTGAGCTGGAGCATCCGCAAAATGATGTGAGCCGGCCGCGCGGCGCGGAGTACTGGGTACAATGAAAGTAATAGTTTCAACACACGATTCGCTGGCGCCCATCAAGGGCGGCGGGGCCCTGCGTACCCTGAAGTGCGCCGAAGAATTCAAGCGGCGCGGCCATGACGTGACGATAATAGCCCCCACGGACCGGATCGAAGAAGTTAACGGCATCAGGGTGTACTGGCTGCACGCGCCCAAGAAACAATATTCCCAGCTCCTGTCCTCGATAAAATTCAACGTGCGCCTGCTGCGCAAGTTCCTGCATTTCGCGGCGGACACGGACATGTTCTTCGTCCACAACACCATCGCCGCGGCCACGCTCCCCTTCCTGCGGCCGTTCTTCAAATTCAGGTTCATCCTCGACATCACCGACGTTCACGCGGAGTACCTGGCCGCCGCGAAATGTAATTTCATCGAAAGGCTGGCGACGCCGGCCGTGCTGTGGATAGAATACTGGATAATAAACAGCGCCGACAAAGTAGTGGTGGTCACCCGGGCCATGAAGGACCTGCTGGTGGCGAAAGGCATCCCCCCGGGCAAGATCTCGGTGGTCTACGACGCTGCGGAAAC
>Ga0116170_10005273_pt1 | contig 11620 bp, 5 predicted proteins | sample AD_JPNHW1_MetaG_FD_89797 | JGI IMG/M metagenome (GOLD analysis project Ga0116170, IMG submission 89797) | Active sludge microbial communities of municipal wastewater-treating anaerobic digesters from Japan - AD_JPNHW1_MetaG | ecosystem: Engineered > Bioreactor > Anaerobic > Digestate | place... | reverse complement strand
GCGCGGCCTGGAACACCTGGAAGTGCGCCGTGGTGGACATTCCGCTCGGTGGCAGCTCGGGCGGTGTGGCGGTCGATGTCCACAGCCTCTCCAGCGGGGAGCAGGAACGGCTGTGCCGGGGGTGGGTGCGCGCCCTTTCGCGGGAGATGGGGCCAATCTCCGACGTGGCGGAGCCTGACCTCGCCACCAACGCCCAGCACATGCTCTGGATGCTGGACGAGTACGAGGTGCTGTTCCACGGCCGCTTCCCGGGCTTCATCACCGGCAAGCCGGTGGGGCTCGGGGGCTCACTGGGCCGCAAGGAGGCGCCGGGCTACGGGCTCGTGTTCTGCCTGCGCGAGGCGCTCAAGGAGATCGGCCTGCGTCCCGACAAGACGCTCGCCTCGGTCCAGGGGTTTGGCAGCCTTGGGCGACACGCCGCCGAGCTGTTGGAGCGGCTCGGGGCGCGCGTGGTCTGCATGTCGACCTTCGACAGCCGGGAGAAGACGCCCTGGGCGATCCGCAAGCAGCCGCACGTCCAGGTGGCCGAGCTGGCGGGGATCACCGATACCTTCGGAACGATCGACCGCCAGCGCGCCGCTGCCCTTGGCTACGAGGTGATGGCCGGCGACGCCTGGCTCGAGCAGGACGTCGACGTGCTCATTCCTGCCGCGGTGGAGAACCAGATCACGGCCGAGAACGTCGGCCGCATCTCGCCGCGCGTGCGCATCATCGCCGAGGGGGCGGACGGCCCGATCTCCCCCGAGGCCGAGGCGGTCTTGCGGGAGCGGGGCGTGCTCATCGTGCCCCACCTGCTTGCCAACGCCGGTGGCGTGACCTGCTCGTACTTCGAGCAGGTGCAGTCCAACGCCAACTACTTCTGGGAGAAGGACGAGGTGCTGGCAAAGCTGGACGTGCGCATGACCAACGCCTACTACGCCGTCTCCGACCTGGCCCGCAAGCGCAAGCTCTCGATGCGCGACGCCGCCCTGGTCATCGCCGTGTCCCGCGTCGCGCAAGCCTGCAAGGCCCGTAGCTGGGTGTGAGCAGGGCGCAAGCATGGCTTGCGCACTCCGAGCGGTACTATCTTGTTCACAGAACGGGAGGTGGTGGAATGGGGGACAGGGCGCAGGGCGGGGGAATCAGGCGGTTCGAGCGTGACTTCTTCTCGCCGGCGGCACCGTTCACGTTCATCGGGGACGGTGAGCTGGGGGGGAAGGCAACGGGGTTGGCCGGTGCGTTGACGCCGTTGACGCGGCTGGACGGCTCGCGGTTTGAGGGGATCACGGTCGGCATCCCTCACCTCGTCGTCGTGACCACCTCGCTCTTCGACGCCTTCATGGAGCGCAACGAGCTGTGGGAGACCGCCCTCGACGAGCTGCCGGACGAACGGATCGCCAACGCCTTCATGCGGGCCGAGCTGCCGATCGAGCTCGGCGGGGACTTGCGCGCCCTCGTCGCGGAGGTGCACCAGCCCCTTGCCGTGCGCTCCTCGTCGCGGCTCGAGGACGCCATGGGACGTCCGCTGGCGGGCGTCTACGCCACCAAGATGACCCCGAACAACCAGCCCGACGTGGACTCCCGGTTCCGCAAGCTGGCCGAGGCGGTCAAGCTGGTGTGGGCCTCGACGTTCTACCGCGACGCCAGGAGCTACCGCCGGGCGATTGGCGCGCCGGATGCCGACGAGCGCATGGCGGTGGTGATCCAGGAGGTGGTCGGCTCCCGATTCGGGGACCGCTTCTACCCGCACATCGCCGGCGTCGGTCGCTCGTTCAACTACTACGCGACCGGGAACGCGAAGCCAGCCGACGGGGTGGGGATCCTCGCCCTCGGCCTCGGCAAGACGATCGTCGACGGCGAGGGCGGCTGGGCCTACTCCCCGGCGTTTCCGAAGGCGCCACCGCCGTACAACTCGATCGGCGAGCTGCTCAAGAGCACCCAGACCGGTTTCTGGGCCGTGAACATGGGACAGGCGCCCGCCTACGACCCCCTGACCGAGACCGAGTGGATGGTCAAGGGGACACTCGCCGAGGCCGAGGCCGACGACACCTTGCGGTTCGTGGCCTCCACCTGCGATCCGCAGTCGAACCGCATCACGCCGTCTCTCTTCGTGAAGGGCCCGCGCCTGGTCAACTTCGCGCCGGTCCTCTCCTACGGCATGGCGCCGGTCAACGAGATGCTCCGCGAGCTGCTGCGAGCCTGCGAGGAGTCGGTCGGCTCCGGTGTGGAGATCGAGCTTGCCCTCGTCCTCGACCCGCGCGGCGGCACGCCGGCCCGGTGCGGCTTCCTTCAGGTGCGGGCGCTGGCCAGCGGGACCGAGCAGGTGGATGTCTCCGAGGCGGACCTCCAGGCGCCGGGCACGCTGGTGGCGAGCGAGAGGGTGCTCGGGAACGGGCTCGACGAGACGATCCGGGACGTCGTGTTCGTGAAGCGCGACGGGTTCGAGGCCGGGTTGACCCCGACCGTGGCGCGTGAGCTGGCGGCCCTCAACGAGCGGCTGCTCGGGGCCGGCCGGCGATACCTCCTCATGGGCTTCGGCCGCTGGGGCACCTCCGACCCGACCGGCGGCGTGCCCGTCACCTGGGGCCAAATCGCCGGGGCGAAGGTCATCGTCGAGGCCAGCCTGCCGGCGATGCGCCAGGACATGAGCCAGGGATCCCACTTCTTTCACAACCTCACGAGCCTGGGCGTGACCTACTTCTCGGTCGGCGAGCACGACCGGCCTGGCATCGACTGGGGCTGGCTCGAGACGCTGCCGGTCGCCTCCGAGACGAGCACCCTCCGCCACGTCAGGCTGGCGGCGCCGCTTCAGGTGCGGGTGGACGGTCGCACCGGCCGCGGGGTGGTGCGCCGTGGGTGATCCGACACGGCCCCCCGAGCGCCTGCTGTGGGCGCTGCAGGAGCGCGCCAAGGAGCTGGCGTGCCTGTACGACGTCGAGGAATGCTGCAGCCGGCCCGAGGCCCCGATCGAGGAGGTGCTGCGCTGTGTCCTCAGGGCCGTGCCCGCCGGCTGGCAACACCCCGAGCTGTGCCAGGTGAAGATCCAGATCGGGGAGAACGACTACACCTCCGAGGGGTACGTCGACACGCCCTGGGTACAGTCGGCGGAGATCGTCGTCCAGGACCGCCCGGTGGGGCGGCTATGGGTGTCGTACCGGCAGGAGGTCCCGACCGCCGAGGAGGGGCCGTTCCTGAACGAGGAGGGCAAGCTCATCCGCACCATCGCCGACCGGCTCGCGCATTTCATCCAGCACCAGCAGCTCCGGGTGCTGGTGCAGGAGTGGCGCGCCGCCCACGACGCCCTCGCCGAGCAGGGCACCCGGGAGTGGCGGGTCGCCCTCAACATGCTGCGCCGCACCGACCAGGACCTGTTCGTGCGCATCTCCCGCAAGCTCGCCAACCACCTGTCGTGGAGCGGCATCCCCGAGACCCAGGAGCTGCTGCAGAGCTTCGTGGGGCTGCGCGGCCTCGAGGAGCGGGTGGCTGGCGAGAAGAACCTGCCGATCCAGCGCCGCGAGCTCGGGGACCCCCTGGAGCTGGCGGACCGGGTGTTTTCCCTGGCCGCTGCGCACCTGCCCGACGACGAGATCATGGGGCGGATCCAGCGCTGGATCCAGGAGGACCGGTCGAGCTTCCTGGTGAAGGCCGTCGTGGACCAGGGGTCGTCGCCGACCCACATTGCGGACGCGATCCGCCGGTTCCAGCAGCAGGCACCTCACGGGAGCGGTCTGACGCGGTCGTGGATGCACGCCCTCCTCGTCATCCTGATCCGCCGCTTCCTCTCGGACGAGCCCTCGTTCGTGGCGATGGCGAAGGACTTCGTCACCCTGGACGACTTTCCGGCGCTCTTCGCGCACCTGGTGTACCTCCCCGGCAGCCCGGGGAAGGTGGGAGGCAAGGCGGCAGGGCTCCTCCTCGCCCAGCAGGTGCTGCGGAAGGCGGTGGGGGAGGGCATCGACATCGGCCCGATCCGCATTCCCAAGACCTGGCACATCGCCTCCGACACGATCCACTCCTTCATTCTCTTCAACCACCTCGAGGAGGTCTACGAGCAGAAGTACAAGGACCTGGACCAGGTGCGCCTCGAGTACCCGCACCTCATCCAGGTCTTCAAGAACTCCGAGTTCCCTCCGGAGATCGTCAAGGGGCTGTCGATGGCGCTCGACGACCTGCACGAGGGGCCGCTCATCGTGCGGTCGTCGTCACTGCTCGAGGACCGGGCCGGGGCGATCTTCTCCGGCAAGTACAAGAGCCTCTTCCTCCACAACCGCGGCACCAAGCAGGAGCGCCTCGCGGCGCTGCTCGACGCGGTGGCGGAGGTCTACGCCTCGATCTTCGGTCCCGACCCCATCCAGTACCGCGCCGAGCGGGGGCTCCTGCACCTCCGTGAGGAGATGGGGATCATGATCCAGGAGGTCGTGGGGACTCGCATCGGGCGGTACTGGGCGCCGGCCTTTGCCGGTGTCGGCTTCTCCCACAGCGAGTTTCGCTGGTCGCCGCGCATCCGCCGGGAGGACGGCCTCCTGCGCCTCGTGCCGGGGCTGGGTACGCGGGCCGTGGACCGGGTGCGGGAGGACTTCCCGGTCCTGGTGTCGCCGGGGCAACCCTCGCTGCGCGTCAACGTCACCACCGACGAGGTGATGCGGTATGCGCCGCGCACCCTCGACGTCATCGACCTCGACCAGCGCACGCTCACCACCCTCGACATGCAGGCGCTGCTGCGCGAGCACGGGCACGACTACCCGGCGCTGCACCGCCTGGTGTCGGTGCGGGAAGGCGACCGCCTGACGCGGCCGTCCGGGCTGCTGCTCGATCCCGAGCACGACGACCTCGTCGTGACCTTCGATGGGCTCATCGGCGGCACCTCGTTCCTGCGCCAGTTCTCCTCGATCCTCAAGACCCTGCAGGCGGCCACCGGGAACCCGGTGGACGTCGAGTTCGCCTCCGACGGCCGCGACCTCCACATCCTCCAGTGCCGACCCCAGACCCGCGCCAGCGGCGCCGTCGGGGCGCGCATCCCCACCGACCTGCCGGAAGCACGGCTGCTCTTCAGCGCCAACCGCTTCGTGTGCAACGGCCAGGTGCCCGACCTCACCCACATCGTGTACGTCGATCCGGACGGCTATGCGGGCTTGAAGGACCTCGCGGACCTGCAGGCCGTCGGGCGGGCGGTGAGCCGGCTCAACGGCGTGCTGCCTCGGCGGCAGTTCATCCTCATGGGACCGGGACGGTGGGGGAGCCGCGGTGACATCAAGCTCGGCGTGACGGTCACCTACTCAGACATCAACAACGCCGCCATGCTCATCGAGATCGCCCGGGCGCGCGGCGGCGCGGCGCCGGACCTGTCGTTTGGCACCCACTTCTTCCAGGACCTGGTCGAGGCGTCGATCCGCTACCTGCCGCTGTACCCCGACGACCCCGGCATCGTTTTCGCCGAGAGCTTCTTCATGGGGTCTGAGAACCGGCTCGGGGAGCTGGTCCCCGAGCTCGCCCATCTGGCGCCCGTGGTGCGGGTCGTCGACGTGGTCCAGGCGACCAGGGGCAAGGTGCTGCGGGTGCTCCAGAACGCCGAGCTGGACCGGGCCGTGGCGGTGCTCGTGGAGCCCGGCTCCACCCTCGGGCTGCCGGAAGGCCAGAGCAGTGGCCACGAAGGTCGTGACGACCACTGGCGCTGGCGCCTGGCGATGGCTGAGCGGCTGGCTTCCCAGATCGACGCGAAGCGCTTCGGGGTTGTTGCGGTCTATGTCCTCGGCTCGACCAAGAACGCCACCGCCGGTCCCTGCTCGGATATCGACCTGCTCGTGCACTTCCGGGGTAGTGACGAGCAGCTCGGAGAGCTGAAGGTGTGGCTGGAAGGCTGGAGCCTGGCCCTCGACGAGATGAACTACGCGCGCGTCGGCGCCCGCACCGGCGGTCTCCTGGACGTCCACGTCGTGACCGACGACGACCTCACCGCGCGCACCTCCTACGCCGTGAAGATCGGCGCCGTCACCGACCCCGCCCGCGAGCTCAAGCTCAAGGGGTGAGGCAGGTGCATGGGGCGACAGGTTTCTTTAAAGCGTCGCCGCGTGTCCAATGCACGGGAGGCGAGATGACATTGGCTCGGCTTGGCGCTCTGGCGGTAGCCCTGTTGGTCGCACTTCCCACTCTTTCGCAGGACTGGGTGCGTGGGGGCTCGGCCTGGGATGGTGGCGATCTCGAGGCGGATCTCGTGATTGCCAGCGGGTGGAACCATGCCCAGGCGACTGGCGACTTCTCGAAGCTCAAGCTCGCGCTCAGACCGTACTGCCTGTCCGAGCGATCGGATGTCGGGTTTTGGGCGGAAGGCTACATCCGGAACGAGGGCAGACAGATGACGCGCGAGCAGCGCTACGGGCTCCTGGAGTACTGCTTCGCGCTCCGCCCGAACAGCGACGCCTCCTGGAACCTGCAGGTCGAAATTGCAAGGGAGCGGTTCAAGAAATGGCCGTCAGCAGAGCGGGAGAGCGCTTACTGGGAGGCGGTGGCTGCGGGCCACACCTGCGTCGAGGGTTTCTACGAGTTCACCCGACTCGATGCTGTCCTGCAAGGTGCATGGGCGAGGTACGACGGGTTTGGAGGTCTCGTCGAGGTGTCCGGCGCGGAGATCGACGCGCGTCATGGCGACTCTCGAAGGATGGCATACAGCCAGGAGCTGCACTGGGCGCTATACCTGGGGAATGGAACGCCCGACGACCCAGGAGCGCAGCGTCTCTTCGCCCAGCGGCTCGCTTCGCTGGAGCCATCGTTCTTGTTCTTGCTGATCGAGAACCTCGGGTTCGCTGAACAAGAGATCCTCGACCATGCCCGCGCGGTCTGCCTGTCACGCGACGACCCAGCGCTCGAGGACCTCGCTCGTGCAGTACTGAAGCAACGCGATCTTCGGCTGAGGAATGGCGGGACCGTCCGTGACACTCCCTCCTGGTTGGCGGAGCTCTGGGACTGCACTCGGTACGCCCGCTTCGCCGTGGCCGAGGACGCGGATGATGCGGTCCGTGGCGACGAAATCATGGGCCGGGTCTTGGATCCCTGAGGCTAGGTACCCGTTCGGTCGGGCGGGTGAGGCGGGGCAGGCGGGAACAGGCGGCCGATGCGGAGCTCGACGGCGTCGAACGGGGAGATGCGGGCGGAGTCGTCCTCGGTCCAGGCGCCGAGGCGGACCCAGGCGCCGTCCCGCGCTTCCCATGCCTCAAGCATGCAGGACTCGATGTCCACGAGCCAGTAGTGGGACACGCCGCCGCGCAGGCAGCCGTCGGCCTTGCGCACGCGGTTGTTGCGGCTCGTGGACGGGGACGTGACCTCGCACACCCAGCCGGGGGCAACCCTGACGGGGCGGGTCTCCGGTAGGGTGGGGGCTCTGCTCCTCCGCCAGTCCGCGAGGTCCAGGATGTAGACGTCGTGTGCCAACAGCTCGCCCTCCGGCTCGATGACGATCCACCAGCCACCGGGGTCCTCGTTGATTTCAAAGGACCCTCCGATGTCGTGGGAGAGAGCCATCTGCGCACGACCGTGGGCGGCCACCGAGCGGGGCGCGAGAGAGACCTCGCCATCGAGAATCTCGAGGTTCTCGCCCTCCGGGAGATGCACGATGTCCGCGTAGGTCGCGAGCTTGCGTGCCGTTTCCGCCATCGGGCCTGTCCTACCACCCGGATCCAACCCGAGGCCGACCCGATGCTCGTGCGGTAGGATGCCTGTGATGCTCGAGCTCCAGAGCGACCGCGCGTACTGGATCGCGGCGGCGGTGATGCTGGTCATTGATGTCGTTTTCCTGGCGGCTCTCGCCAGGCGGCTGCCGCCGTCACGGCTCGTGGTGCTGCGCCGCATGATCCTGCTCACATCGTGCGCGGTGTGGCTGGTGCTGCACGGGGCGGCGTTCTGGGGCGACGCCTGGGGCACGGCCTATGGGCTGGTGCTGCCCCCCGCGGCGAGGTGGGTCATGCCGTTGATCCTGACGGCGCTCTACACGATCGTCACCTACCTGCTGCTGGAGTGGGTCCCGCGCCTGCCCGGGCCGCCCGCTGTGTGGTTTGCCGTGCTGGGCGCCGGGGTGCAGTCCATCGAGAGCGTCTGGGAGCTGTTCGGGCTCGACATGCTCCGCGTCGTCCCGGCCCTGCAGAAGGTGAGTGCCGCTGCGGCCCTCAGCTACGGACTCGTCGAGTCGGTCCTGCTCTGGGCGATGATCCTGGCCCTCGCGCCGCTCGTGCGCCTGGCGCTGCAATCACTGCTGGAACGCCTTCGGTAGGAGCCTGCCGGGGCACTGCAGGAGCGGACCGCACCGATTCTCCAAGAGGGTCTCGTGTGTCTCGCGGCGTAGGTCACGGTTGAGAGATTGTGAAGTGGCGGGTGACCCACTACCTAGCCCATTTGGGTGATGACGCAGAATGCCGGAGGGGTCCAAATAGGTCCTAGGGATGTCGCCGGCCCACCAGTCCGGCGGACATGCCGTCAGCGGTGGTCCGGAAATGAGTGACAACGGGCTTGGCATCCGGGCCACCATGCGGCGACTGCGGACGGCAATGCTCTGCTTGCTGGTCGACTCGAAGAGCCGGGGAAGGAGACTCTGATGTCGTACTTCTCCCTGCATGCCGAGGACATTTCGCTTTCATTCGACGGCTCCGAACGCCCAGGGCTTCGCGAGGCTCAACTTGGCGCAATCCACGCTCTTGCTGCGCATTTCATCGCACATCCCCCGAGCACAGGTTCGCTGCCGGCGCTGGTAGTCATGCCGACTGGAAGCGGCAAGACTGCGGTCATGCTGACGATCGCGTTCCTGCTTCGCGCCAGCAGGGTGCTGCTCGTCTCGCCGTCTCGCGCCGTGCGGGATCAGCTTGCCAGGGAGGCATCGACACTCGAGACCCTCAAGAGGCTGAGGGTGGTTCCCCAGTCCCTCGTAGGGCCACATGTTTGCGAGGTCCCCGGCCGTGTGGCTACCTTGGAGGCGTGGTGCGCTCTGGAGCAGTACGACCTCGTGGTCGGCACGCCCAACAGCCTGAGCCCCGCGAGCCCTGGCGTCGCTCCGGCCCCGCCACTGTTCGACCTGGTCATTGTCGATGAGGCACACCATAGCCCCGCGCGAACCTGGAAAGCGATCCTCGGTGCTTTCCCGGACGCCCGGGCCTTCATGATGACCGCCACACCGTTTCGTCTTGACGAACGGGAGATCCGCGCCCGGACGGTCTTCGACTACCCACTGGACAGGGCCCTGGACGACCACATTGTCTGCCCACTCGAGTACATGCCAGTTGAGGTCGCTCGCGGCGAGGACCCCGACGAGACCCTGGCGCGGCGGGCGGCTGAGGTGCTGCGGCGGAAGCAGGCCGAGAACCCGGCCTACAGGCTCCTCGTGCGGACCGATCGCATCGAGCACGCCGCGGAACTGCAGAAGACCTACACCGATGCGACCGACCTCCGGCTGCGGACCGTCCACAGCGGTCACTCAGAGCACCACATCACGAGATCGATCGAGCACCTCCGGAAGGGTGATCTCGACGGCATCATCTGCGTCGACATGCTCGGAGAGGGGTTCGACTTCCCGCCGTTGAAGGTCGCCGCCATCCACCGCAAGCACAAGAGCCTTCCGGTAACGCTGCAGTTCGTGGGCCGATTCGGCCGAGTAACGCATCAGCAGGTCGAGGAACGTGACGGGGAGCGAGCCTGGGTGCTCGCCGTCCCAGAGGAACTCGAGGGCGAGATCCAGCGGCTCTACAACAAGAGCACCGGTTGGGATCGCTTCATCCCGAACCTGCACAGGGCCCGGATCGAGCGGCTCCAAGAGACACAACGCCTCTTGGAGACCTTCGAGATCCAGCCTCTACCCTCGGCCGAGCAGCTCGAGACCGTCTCGCTCTGGGCCTTCAAACCCCTGGCCCACGTCAAGGTCTACGAGGTGGAGCGGGAAGTCGATGTGGACATCGCCAGGGAAGTGCTTTTCGAGGCGCCGACTCAGGTCGTCTACCGGGCCGTAAGTCCGGAGCTCGCGGCACAGCTATTCGTCACCCGGGGCACCACCAGACCGGATTGGGCGCGCAAGGACGTCTCGTGCTTCGACCAGAGCGAGCACGACCTCTTCGTCATCCACTGGAACTCGAAGGCGCGCCAGCTGTTCATCTGCGCCTCCAAACGCGGCAGCATCGAGCTCTACGAGTGGATCGCCCGGCAGCTCACCGGTTTGGGAGCAGCAAGTGACGACGCGCCCTCCCGCCACCGGCTCCTGCCCCTGCACCAGATCGACCGCGTGCTTCGGGGCCAAACCGATGGCACGTGCTTCAACGTGGGCATGCGCAACCGACTCATCAGCGTGGCGAATGAATCGTACCGGATTCTCGCCGGACCGGAGGTCGACCGGGCGGTCCGCCGCAGCGACGGCCGCATGTATCACCGTGGCCATGTGTTCATCGGTATTCCTGAGGAAGACCGCACCGTCACCCTCGGCTACAGTAGCGCTTCCAAGATCTGGTGGAGCAAGCACATGGACATCCCGGGGCTGATTAGCTGGTGTGACGGCCTCGCCGCCGCACTCACCGACGAAGCACCGTTCACCTTCGGAGGGAACCTCGACTTTCTCCGGGTCGGCGAGCCCCTCACCTTCCTACCGGACGACCTCATCGGCGCGGCCTGGAGCGAAGATGTCTTCCTCGCCTCCCGGCACCTGGTCTTCCCGGGACCCGACGGGCAGGAGAAGGAGTGCGAGCTTCGCGACACCGCATGGCGCATCGAACGTGCAAGGCGCACGGGCCACTCAGTTCCGATCACTCTCGAGGCAGACGGTCAGGAGTGGACCGTCTTGTTCACGTTCGACGCCTTCCATCCGTTCGCGGCGGGGCCGGACCCTGTGCTGCCCCGAGTCAGAACAAGCCGGGAAACGGTCCCCCTCCTCAGCTACCTCGCGAGCGCACCGATCGATCTCTACACCTCAGACTTCGCCCGGGTCCGGGGTCAGGCGATCTTCCGGCGTCCGGAGACACTCGCCCCGTTCGACGTCCGGTGCTTCAGACCGGTGACCTGGCTCGACGTGAGGATCGACAGGGAGCTGAGGTGGTCCGGAGAAGCCTACACACCCGACGGGTTCGATTTGACCACAGTCCAGGGATTCCTCGCTGCGTTTCTGCTCAGAGGCGAGCCGGAGGTCCTGTTCTACGACCACGGGTCCGGGGAGATCGCGGACTTCGTGGCCGTGGGGTCCCTGAAGGAAGGCGACACGAGCCAGTTCGGACTGACACGGGAGGATAGCGGCGCCGTGCACGTGACGCTCTTCCATGTCAAGGCCACGAAGAAGAGCAAGAAGCAGAGCCGAGTTCATCCCTCCGCACGGGTGGATGACGCATACGAGGTTTGTGGGCAGGTGGTCAAGTCGCTGGCGTGGCTCCACAAGCGGACCCGCCTGCTCGAGCGGATCCAGGACCGCTCTGGAGGGAGCTCGTTCTTCCTGCGAGGAGACCTCGCAACCCTGCGTGGGCTACTGCTTGGCCGCGACCGGCAGCTCCGGTACCACGTGGCACTGGTGCAGCCGGGCCTCAGCCTGGCCGCTGTGCAGAAGAGGCCGGATATCCTCGAGGTTCTGGCGGCCACCGACGACTTCGTTCGCCGGGCCGTGGACAACCCGGTGATCGTCCTCTGCTCGCAG
>Ga0116170_10005271_pt1 | contig 11624 bp, 7 predicted proteins | sample AD_JPNHW1_MetaG_FD_89797 | JGI IMG/M metagenome (GOLD analysis project Ga0116170, IMG submission 89797) | Active sludge microbial communities of municipal wastewater-treating anaerobic digesters from Japan - AD_JPNHW1_MetaG | ecosystem: Engineered > Bioreactor > Anaerobic > Digestate | place... | reverse complement strand
GTTCTTTTGCCGTTGCATACACGAGGCGGCTGCGTACGGGGCATGGAATACCGAAAGGCGCTCAAGGCCGCGGAACGCGCTTCTGCGGTCGCGATTGGCTGCGGGCTTGCGAGCCCGTCGGGCGGAACGGAGAGCCTCTGCCGTTTTTTCAAACGGGTTATGCCCGCGCTTTCGGCGCGGGAAACGCCCGTCATCCTCGACGCGGACGGGATCAACCTCCTCGCTAAACTTCAGCCGCTCGCGCTTCCGGCTCGTCTCGTGATGACGCCGCACGAGCGCGAGCTCGCGCGCCTTCTCAAGACCACGGTCGAGTCCGTGCATGAGGATCGCGAGGGCTCTGCCGTCGAGGCCGCGCGCCGCTTTCGGTGCGTCGTCGTCCTCAAGGGATACCGCTCGATCATCACCGACGGGGAGCGTTCGTTCGTCAACCCGACGGGATCATCCGCGCTCGCGAAGGCAGGCTCGGGCGACGTGCTTACCGGCATGATCGCGGGGCTTCTCGCCGGCGGATGCGCGCCGATCGACGCGGCGCGCGCGGGCGTCTATCTCCATGGGCTCGCCGGGGAGATCGCCGCGCGCGAGCTCACCGAGTACGGCGTGCTCGCCTCGGACCTGTCGCGGTTTATTCCGCGCGCGCTCGGGGAAACCCTCGCGCTCTTGCGCTGACGCGGCTTTCCGTGATAGCGTAGCCGCGACAGTCGAAATCATTGTTGCGCGTAAGGCGCGCACGGCAAGAAAAAAACACGAGACCCGGTAGGTAGTCCGGGCGAGGCCGAGGAGGGGCAAGCCCTTCGCGCAGAGGCGCGGCCTTCAGTAACCGTCGAAAGACGTCCGTTTTTGCCTTCGGGGCGGTATGCCCGGGAGGTCAGTATGGAGCGGGTCGTCACCACCGTCATGTTTGACGGGCAATTCTGGATAGCGCTCATCGAAAAAATTGGGCCGGACGGAATCCTTTCCGTCGGTAAGTACGTCTTCGGCGCGGAGCCGTCGAACCCCGAGCTCGTCGAGTTTATGCTCTGCGCTTATGGCGACGTGCCCGCGCGCCGGAGCGAGACGCTCGTGCGCCCGCGCGCCAAGGATAAGCCGGCCGCGCTCTCGCGCGTGACGGGAAAGGCGAAGGCGATGTACGCGGAACTCCAAAAGACTTATCTCGCGTCGCGCGCGGGAGAAAAGCGGCTCGTTCGCGAGGCGGACGAGCGGGAAAAATACCTACAGAAGCGGGAACGGCGGAAGGAACGAAAGCGCGGGCATTGAGCGGGCTTTGGGCGACGATGGGCGAAGGCCCATTAGTCCTTATCCGCGACGACGCGGTTCCTGCCCGCGTTCTTCGCGGCGTAGAGGGCCGTGTCCGCGCGCTTGAGGAGACTGTCGATCGACTCGGTATGTCCGTGCCATTGCGCGAGGCCGAGGCAAATGCCCGCCTTCCAGTTACCGACCGAGACGCCCTGGACGGCAGCGCGGATTCGCTCGGCGGCTTCGGTCGCGATGGCAAGATTCGTGTCGGGAAAAAGGATGGCGAATTCCTCGCCGCCTATCCTTCCCGCGATGTCGGCCGCCCGGACGTTCGCGGCGATGATCGACGCGATCTCCTTGAGCGCCTCGTCGCCGGCGGGGTGGCCGTATTCGTCGTTGATCGCCTTAAAATGGTCGACGTCGGCGATCGCGAGGGTCACCGGCCCCTTCATGCGCTTGGCGCGTTCCATCTCGTCGGAAACGCGCTCGAAGAAATAGCGGCGGTTCTTGAGCCCCGTGAGGCCGTCGAAGCGCGCGGCGATCTCGAGCTTGAGCTGCATCTCGTCGTTTTTGCCGAGAAGCCTGATGAGCCGCGCGTTTAAAAGGAGAAAGCCCGCGAGTATGGCGAGCGCGAGGAGCGCCTTGAGCGCGGCCGTCTTGAGCCATGCGCGCTGCATGCGCGCGTAGCTATCCGCGACCATCGCGTAGAGGGAGAGCCCGTCGAGTTCCTGATAGAATATCGCGCGCCGCGTCCGGCCGGGTTTATACACATCGATGAGGTCATAGGCCTTTGGGCTCGTCGCGAAGTCTATCCTGTTCTCGACGATGTGCTCGCTGTAGGGCAGGCGGTACAGCACGGTGCGATCCTTTCTGACGATGCTGATGGAACGCTCGGGAACGTCGATGAGGTCCGCGAACTCGCCGTCGAGATCCTCGAAGTTGATCGTCGCGTAAAAGAGAAGCGCGTTCGCGCCGTTGGGCCTCACGCGGTAGGATATCGGGATTTGCCTTTTATGCGTCACGCGGCCGACGATGGGCGCGGAGAAATAAAGCTCCCGCGACGTCGCGCTTTTCGAGAACATGAAATACTCGCGGTCGCTCGCGTTCGCGAGCGGCGTCATGTTCTTTGACGGAAAGAAGAAGATGCCGCCGTCGGCGCGAACCATCTTGATGTCGACCTTTCCCCTAACCTGGTCGCGAAAGACGTCGACGAGCGCGTTGAACTCGGGGTCGACGCGCGGGTCGCGGTCGGGGTGACGCGCGCACCACTCGTCGAGGATTTTCAGGGTTACCGAAACGGTGCCGATGATCGACTGCGTACGGCTCGCGACGGTCGAGGTCATCGCCCTGAGCCGCTCTTGCTCGGCCGCGAGGTTTCGCTGGTAGTCGCTGACTAAATAAACGGCCGTGAAGGCGATGATGAGGAGACCGCCTAAGACGGCGATGATCATGTTGGTGCTGATGAGCGCGCTGTATTCCTTGCGTGTCTTGCCCTTGGCCATGTGCGTACTTCCTCGCGGTTCGCGGATAGTCCCCGCTCTCCTTCAATGATAGCGCCTCTTTGCCGTTTCTGTCGACCGATCTTTGCGCCTTTTCGCGAATAAATTCCATAAAAAAAAGCCGCTCCCGATACGGGGCGGCTTTGGAAGGATGGGCCAGGGAAGGGAAGCCTTTCTCGAAAGGTTCCCTTCCCTGATCGCTTGTTTTTATTCTACTTGCGCGTCACTTGATGAGGATGAACTCGACGCGTCGGTTCTTCCACCAGTTCTCGCGGTCCGCGCGGGCCGTCACGGGCTTCGTGCCGCCCATGCCGACCGTCGTGAGCCTTGAGCCGTCGACGCCGTTCTTGATGAGGAAGTCGCGCACCGCGTTGGCGCGGAGCTGCGACAGCGGGATGAGCTCGGTGTCCTCTTCCTTCTGCGTGCCGGTCACGTTGTTCGCGTGCCCCTCGACCTCGATCTTGTAGTCCCTGAACTTGTTCAGGATCTCGGCGATGCGCTTGAGGACCTGGGTGTTCTTGTCGACGACCGCCGGGTCGAGGCCGTTGAAGTCGGCCGCGTTCTCGCGGAAGATGATCGAGGGAACGGCGATCTTAAGCCGGTCGCCGTCGCGGATGATGAGCACGTCGACCGGGATGTAGCCGCGCACGACGCTCGTCATGCCGACCTCGTCGGTGACCGTGAAGGTGAACGGATAGTCCGTCGCCGCCTGGACGAGTTCGCCCTTCTGCGAGCGGCCGTCCCAGATGATCTCCTTCGCGATCGTTCCCTTTCCGCCGGCCTTCCAGAACACGGCGCCGTTCGTGCCGTCGGGTTCGTGGATCTCGAACGACCAGTCCGTGAACGCGGAGTCGGATTCGGCGGAGAGCTTGATGAAGAGCTCGTCGTCCGTGCCGTCGTTGTCCGGGCTGAAGTACTTCGGCGAGAGTTTGACGCCGAGCGCGGGCGCGCGGGAGTTCGCGAGGAACGCCGGTGTCGACGCGGTCACGACGTCTCCCTTTGCGTAGGAGAGCGTGAGCTCGGCGACGAAGCGGCCTTGCGCGATGGTGCCCGCGTCCGTCTTGCCGTCCCAGTTGACGGCGGCCGGGAGATTGCCCGCGGTCGCGGAGTCCCATGCGCGGACGGCGTCCTTCGCCTTGCCGTCGGTTTGCTCAGGGCGAATGCGGAGCGACCAGGACTCGAGGCCCTCGGTCACGTTCGTCGTTATCGAAAGACGCTCGGTGTCCTTGACGCCGTCGCCGTTCGGCGAGAACGCCGGAAGCTCGGCGGTGAGATAGGCCTTCGGGGTCTTCGCGTCGACCTTGATTCCCGCGATCCGCTCGGTCGTCTTGTTGCCCGCGCGGTCCTCGGAGGTTATCGCGTACGCGTATGAGCCGTCCGCGACGCGGTTACCGGAGTCGTCCGTCGCGTCCCACGCGAGGTCGGCAGCGGCGCCGTTCCAGCGGAAGGTTTTCACGGTCGCCTTTTTGTCGGAGGCGATCTCGGCCGTCCAGAGGTCCTCGGTCGAGGACTTCTGAGCGATCGGGAGGGTGTCGCGCTTGCCGTCGCCGTTCGGGGAGAAGACGAGGTAGGGCGCGGTGAGTTCTATCGTAGGATACTTCGTGTCGAGCTCGAAGTCAGGCGCCTGGGACCGAGACGATTGCTGGTTCACGAGCGTTACCTCGAGCGCGGCGGAGTAGGTGCCGTCGGCGGCGCGCTCTCCGGTCGCGGAGCCCGCTGCCGGGTCCTCGATGCCGTTCCACGAGAGGCTCTGCGGTACTTTGCCGGTTCCGGAGATCGTCTTGACCGCCTTGCCGTCCTTGTTCTTGATGACGAGGGCGTAGCGGTCGACCGCGGTCGCGGCCTTGACGATCGGGGTGAAGGTGATGGAGTCCTTGACCCCGTCGCCGTTCGGCGAGAACGCGGCGTAGTTTGCCTGGAGGATGAGGTCCGCCTTTTCGGTGTTGAGCTCAACCTCGGCGATATTCGAGTAGCCGGTGTTGCCCGCGCGGTCGGTCGCCTGGAGGCGATAGCCGTAGCGTCCGTCGGGGGCGAGCTTGCCCGAGTCGTCGCGCCCGTCCCAGACGAGCGTCGATTCGGGATTTCCGCCGAGCGCGAAGGTTCTGACGGCGGCGCCGGTCGCCTTTCCGTCCTTTCCGAGCGCGTAGATCGATCCGGTCCACGCGGTCTCGGCGCTCGCGGTCTGGGTGTACGTGACCGTGTCGAGCTTACCGTCGCCGACGGGGGAGAAGATCTTGCCCGACGCGCGCGCTTGCGCCTCGGGGGCCGTCACGTCGAGGGTGAAGAAGGGAGAGCGCGCGACGGGCGCGTAGCCGTTCGCGTAGCGGGCGGAAAGGACCGCCTGGTAGTCGCCCTCCGCGACGCGCTTGCCGCCGTCGTCCTTGCCGTCAAAGGCCATGGGCGAGGGGGCGCTGCTTCCCGCAAAGCTCCTGACCGCGGTTCCCGAGCGGGAGACGATCGAGAGGTCCCAGCCCAAGAGGCCGGTGACGACGGGAACGCTCGGCGCGAGGTTTACCGCGTCGAGCACGCCGTCGCCGTTCGGGGAGAACGCGGCGGTGTCGATCGTTACGTTGATCGCGGGCTTTTCGGTGTCGACGATGATGTTATCGATCTTCGCGGAGTTTGAGTTGCCCGCTCGGTCGGTCGCGGCGATGCGATAGGAGTACACGCCGTCGGGAGCGACCGCATTGGAGTCGGTCTTTCCGTCCCAGACGAAATCGGCCGGTGCGGCGGCCTTCGTTTCCACGGTGCGAACCGCGGCACCGGAGCCGTCGAGCACGGTCGCCTTCCAGAGGTCCTCGGCCGAACCCGTCTGCGCGACGCGGAAGGTATCCTTGTTTCCGTCGCCGTCGGGGCTGAATATCATGGCGTTCGCTCCGGTGGGCGCGGTCGCGGTGATCGAGGGCTGCGTGTTGTCGAGATTGACCGCGTAGCGCTCGCTCGTCGCCTGGTTGCCGTTGTCGTCGGAGGCGGTCATGTAGAAGCGATACTCGCCGTCGGGGGCCACGGAACCGGAGTCCGTCGTGCCGTCCCAGCGGATATTCTCGGGAAGGGCGATGCCGGCTTTCGGCTTCGTCAGGATCTTCCAGAGCGACTTGAGATTCTGCATCTCGGGGCGCACTTCCTTGTTCGCGATGGTGCGCACGACCGCGCCGGTCGAGTCCTCGACGACGAACGACCACGCGGTAACGTAGCGCTGGTCGGTGATCTTGACGCCGAAGGAAAGATCGTCCTTGACGCCGTCGTTATTCGGGGAGAACCAGACCGTCGCGGGATAGTCGATCGCGATGGCGGGAGCCTTCGTGTCGGTGACGCCGAGCTTGATGTTGACGCCGCCTCCGGTCGCGTAGACATCGTTGTTGAGCGGCTTCACGGCGAAGGTCGGGGTGACCTCGCTTTGCGCCCAGCCGTTGCGGGCGAGGAAGGAGTTCTTATCCTTCGCGTCGAGCTTGAGGTTTACCCCGACGCCGAGCGAGGGAAGGTAGGTTTGGGCGTCGTTCGCCGATTCGGTCGCGTTGTACGTCCATCCGGTCTTCACCGTGACGACGTCCTTGATGAGCGCCGCGACCCCGGCGTCGAGCACGAAGTTTTGGAAGTTCGGGACGGATACGTCGGTGTTCGCGCCGAGCTTGAAGCCGTCGGCCTTGAAGAGCGTCGCGGCAAGCCCGATGTGCGGGGTGAACGCAGAGGCGTAGCCGGTCGCGTCGTCGCCTTTCACGCCGATGCTATCGGGCGTGAAGGTTCGGCCGAGTCCGGTTACCGACGCGCCGATTCGGGAATCCTGGAGGAACCCGAGGGTTCCCAGGTGATAGAGGGCGCCGATCTCGCCGGAAAGTCCCCAGGACGTTCCCGTGCTCGCGGTGAGCCCGACTCCCGCGTCGAGTTTGTCGGTGAGGTCCTTTGACGCCGAAACGCGGAATGCCGCGGAGGTATCAAGGGGTACCGAGTCGAACGGCGAGGTGATGAAATTGAAGCTTCCGCCGAGTACGGCCCAGCGGGTAGGGTAGAGTGCTCCAAAGTTGATGATGTGCCCGAGGCCGTTCTTGTCGTCCCCGGTTCCGTAGAGGGCGGCGTATGACGCGTCGAGGGTTATTCTCTGTTCGCGGGCGCCAATAGCCGGGTTGGTGGCAAGTTCCCCGGGCAGGGCCCCGCCCAAGGCGCTTCCCGCCGCGCTCGTATTGCCGCCAAGGGCATCGGCCGACAAAAAGGCGTTCGTCGAGTCGCCGCCTGCCGGCGGGTCATAGGCGAAAAGGGCCGCCGCGCTGCACGTTAGTAGTATGAGTCCGGAAATAATGGGTAATCCGTGCTTCAATGTGTGCCTCCTAAAGCCATACTAATCAATGATAAAAACAGATATCTTTATAATATCGTTACGAATCGAGCCGCACTCAAGATAAAAAAAACATTTATATAATTGTAGATATTTTGAAGATTTCAAAACTTGACCGTGCCTAGCCCAAACCATTAGTATCTCAGTATGAGGATTAAAAGCTTTTCAGGCGGTATTCACCCGCATGCGCGCAAGGAGAAGACCGCTTCCCTTCCGATAGAATCGGCCTTTCCCTCGTCTCGAATGGTCTGGATTCCCGTCACGCAAGGCGGCGCCCAAAATAGCGTGCTCGTTCAGGTAGGCGATACGGTTTCCCGCGGGCAGATTATCGCGGAGAGCGAGGCGGCCATGTCGGTTCCCGTGCATGCCTCGGTCGCGGGCGTCGTGCGGAAGATCGAGCTGCACCTCGTCGCGGGGAACCTCGACTCGCCGTGCGTGTGCATCGAGTCCGACGGGACGGACCGAACCGATTTCATGGGAGCGCTTGATCCCTTTACCTGCACCCGCGAGGAAGCGCTCGCGCGCGTGCGCGCCGCGGGCATCGTCGGGATGGGCGGCGCGGCGTTTCCTTCCTATGTTAAGCTCAATCCCCCGAAGGGCGCGAAGATCGACTATCTGATCGCGAACGGCGCCGAATGCGAGCCGTATCTTACCATAGACGCATGCACGATGCGCGAAAGCGCGGGGAAGGTCGTCGACGGGCTCGCGATCGCGATGCGCATCGCGGACGCGAAAGAGGGCATCATCGCGCTTGAGGATGACAAGGCTGATATCGTCCCGATCATCGAGAAGGCGATCGCCGAACTCCATGCCGTTCCCATCGGTCCGGGCGCCTGCGCGATGTCGGTCGTCCTGTGCAAGGCGAAGTATCCCGAGGGCGGCGAGAAGACGCTCATCGAGGCGATCCTCGGCCGCCAAGTCCCCTCAGGCGGGATTCCCGCCGCGTGCGGCTGCGTCGTGCAGAACGTCGGGACGCTCAAGGCGATTTCCGAGGCCTTTCGCGAGGGAAAGCCCCTCATCGACCGGCCCCTGACCGTCTCGGGCGGCGCGTGCGCGACGCCGAAGAACATCGAGGTTCCCATCGGCACGCTCGTCGGCGATCTCATCCCCGCGCCTATTGCCCTTACCTCGGGCGTCGCGAAGATCGTCTCCGGCGGCCCGATGATGGGCGTCGCCATGATGAGCGCCGACTTCCCCGTCCAGAAGAATACCTCGGGCGTGCTTTTCCTGACCGCGCGTGAGACCGTCCTTTCCGACGAGACCCCGTGCATCGGGTGCGGGTTTTGCATGGGCGCGTGCAGCTACCGCCTTTCGCCGGTGCTCATCGTTCGCGCGCTCAAAGGCGACAACCTCGCCGAGGCGACGCGCTGCGGGCTCATGGACTGCGTCGAGTGCGGCGCGTGCGGGTACGCGTGTCCCGCGCGGATTAAGTTTATCGAGCACTTCCGCGTCGGCAAGCAGCTCGTTCGCGCGGAACGGCAGCGGGCTCAGGCGCGTGAGGCCGCCGCGAAGGACTCCTCAGGCGCGAATAGGACCGGTGACGCGATTATCCCCGGAAACGAGACGTTCTCGCGCAAAGGAGACCTCTGATGGCAGAACCTGACGGAAACGATATATACCTTTCGACCTCGCCGCATATCGCGCAGCCGCTCGCGACGCCGCTGATTATGCGTATCGTCGTCCTGTGCCTTTTACCGATCGCGGCCTTCGGCGTGTGGCTCTACGGCCTTCCGGCGCTCGTGACGCTTATCGTATCGGTCGCGTCGACCGTGATCTTCGAGTCGCTCTTCAGGCTCGCGATCAAGAAGGACGTACGGGCCGGAGACTTCTCCGCCGTGATCACCGGGCTCCTTCTCGCGCTGGTTCTCCCTCCGACGACGCCCCCGTGGATGACCGCGCTCGGCGCGTTTTTCGCCGTCGTCGTCGCGAAGGAGTTTTTCGGCGGCCTCGGCGCGAACGTGTTTAACCCCGCGCTCTCGGGCCGCGCGTTCCTCTTCGTCAGCTTCTCGAAGCCGCTGACGACCTGGATCGCCCCGCGCGCCGTCGACGCGGTGAGCTCCGCGAGCACGCTCGCGCAAGCCTATACCCCCGACGCGGTGACGAGCGCGACGCCGCTTTCGTACATCAAGCCGGCCGAGGGCGCGGTGATGACCGCGAGCGATATCGCGTCGAAGCTTGGGCTTTCCTCCGACCATGAGCTCTATCGCCGGATGTTCTTAGGCCTCCGCGCGGGCTCGATCGGCGAGTCCGCGATCTTTCTCATACTCATTTTCGGGGCAATCCTCGTCGCGACGAAGATCATCGACTGGCGCGCGCCGGTCGCGATGGTCGCGACGGCGGTCGCGGTGACCTGGATCGCGGGCATCGACCCCGTGCTCACGCTCCTTTCGGGCGGCCTTCTTTTCGGCGCCGTCTTCATGGCGACCGATTACGCGACGAGTCCCGTCACGCCGTGGGGAAGGCTTCTCTTCGGCGCGGGCGCCGGCCTCATCACGGCGCTCGTCAGGCTGTACGGCGGCTATCCCGAGAGCGTCATGTTCAGCATCCTCATCATGAACGCCGTCACCCCGTTCCTTAATAAGATCATCCCGCGCATGTATGGCAAGGTATCACGGGTGAGAAAGGGAGAGTCGCCAAAATGAAGACGATGATCAAGCTCTCGTTTATTCTCGCCGCGTACGCGGTCGTCGCCTGCGTCGGCCTCGCCTTCGTGTATACCCTGACCGCCCCGCGCATCGCGGAGGCGGCAAAGAATGAAGTGAACTCGGCGCTTCGCGAGGTATGCCCCGACGCGACGGATTTCATCGACGTGAGCGGGAAGGTCGAGTCGGGCTCCGCCTCGATCTCGTTCGACCGCGCGTACGTCGCGAAGAAAGGCGACGCCGCGGTCGGCATGGTGCTCCAGGTGACCGGCCCGACGTATAAAAGCTCGACGCTGCTCGTCGCGGTCAACATGGCCCGGCAGATCATCGCGGTCAGGTTTACCGCGAATACCGATACCCCGGGCCTCGGCTCGAAAACCGCCGAGTCGCCCTTCATCGACCAGTTTCGCGCGAAGTCGGTAGACGACGCGTTCAAGGCGGGCTCCGACGTGCAGGCGATATCGGGCGCGACGATTTCCTCGAAGGCAGTCGCGACGATCCTCAAGGTCGCGGGCTTCCGCGCGGGCGAGTACCTCGCCGTGAATTACGGGGGCGCCGCGGGCTCTGGCGCCGAGCCGATCCTCGCCGAGAGCGCGCCCATGGAAATCTCCGCCGCGCTTTCGGACCTTTTCCCCGGCGCAGAGTTCACCGACGTTTCGGGAAAGGTGGCGAACACGGTCGAGCGGTCGATCGTGATTACGGGGGCGTGGCTCGCGAAGAAAGACGGCGCGCTCGCCGGCGTCGCCGTGCAGGCGAAGGGCCAGACCTACAAGGCCTCGACCCTCGTCGTCGGCGTGCGGCCTGACCGCACGCTCGCCGGGGTTCGCGTGAACGCGACGAGCGACTCGAAGAATTACGGCTACGCGATGGTCGAGCCCGATTATTACGGAAAATACGCCGGTAAGCGCGTGGACGACGCGTATCTCGTCAAGACCGCCGACCAGGAAGGCGACGTCGACGCGATATCGGGCGCGACGGTCTCGTCGCTGGGGTTCGCGAACATCGTGAAGGTCGCGGCCTTTGAGGGCGCGTCCTATCTCGCGGGCGCCGGGCTCGGCGCGAAGGGGAAGGCGGCGCCTAAGCCGTTCGTTCTCAACGTGATTCCGGAAGAGGAATGAGGGAAACCAATACCATGAAGAAATACCTTTCGATTTTCGCGAATGGCATCCTTACGGAAAATCCCCTGTTGATGCTCATGATCGGGCTCTGCTCGTCGCTCGCGGTAACGACGAATATCGCCAACGGCGTCGGGATGGGGCTCGCCATGACCTTCGTGCTCGTGATGAGCGAGGTCATCATCAGCGCGTTTCACAGGCTTATCCCGGACGCGATCCGCATCCCGGTGTTCATCATCATCATCGCGTCGTTCACCACGATCGTCGATCTCGTGATGAAGGCCTACGCCCCGGCGCTCTCGCGGGCGATGGGCGTGTTCATACCGCTCATCGTCGTCAACTGCATCATCATGGGCCGCGTCGAGTCATTCTCGTATAAGCGCACGGTCGCCGAGAGCGTTTTCGACGCCCTCGGAATGGGCGTCGGCTACACCTGGGTGCTCTGCCTCATCTCGCTCATCCGGGAGTTCCTCGGCGATGGGCGCTTCTTCGGGCACGCGATACTCCCCGAGCGGTTTCAGGTAAAGTTCTTCTCGCAGTCTCCCGGGGGGTTTCTCGTCTTCGGGCTTCTCATAGCTGTCGCGCTCGCGGTTAACGCGCGCATCGCGAAGAAAGGAGCCGCCCGATGAACGACCTCGTGAAGATATTCCTGACGGCGATGCTCATCGACAACGTCGTCCTCATGCGTTTCATCGCGCTTTGTCCCTTCATCGGGATGTCGAACGACGCGAGAAAATCCGTCGGGATGAGCCTTGCGGTGCTTTTCGTCACCGTGCTCGCGACGGCGGCGACGTGGCCCTTATAC
>Ga0116170_10005270_pt1 | contig 11625 bp, 7 predicted proteins | sample AD_JPNHW1_MetaG_FD_89797 | JGI IMG/M metagenome (GOLD analysis project Ga0116170, IMG submission 89797) | Active sludge microbial communities of municipal wastewater-treating anaerobic digesters from Japan - AD_JPNHW1_MetaG | ecosystem: Engineered > Bioreactor > Anaerobic > Digestate | place... | reverse complement strand
GGCGCGACCGCTGGGCGCGCCGCTGTTTGTTGGACGGTCAATGAAACAGGATACGCCCCGCCGGCAGTCTTCCCTGCTCTGCGCGCCGTGTGCTACACTCTGTCCATGAGTCCCGAAGCCCCCTCCTCGCACCGGCAGTTGGAAGAGCGCATCACCTACTGCGAACACCTTGTCGACACACTGAACGCGGTTGTAACCGACCTGCAAAAGCGCGTGCTCACGCTCGAACTCCAGAACCGTACGCTCGCGCAGGAACTCAACGAGCAAAAGGAAGCCGCCCGGGCCCTCGGCCTGGCCGCGGAAAAACCGCCGCACTACTGAACCACTGATGTGGCAAGGCAGGGTTCTGCACCGGGGGCTACAATTGACGAACATATTCTTTTTGGTATTATGTCAGCGTTACATTAACTGTTTTTCTGTTTTTTAACTGCCGTACAACATGAAAAGAATTGCAAAATACTTTAGTCTGTTTCCGACTTCGGCCCCATTACTGGACACTGCAAAACACCGTCCAAGAGGCATGGCCATGCCCTTTCGATTGTCCTTGCAAACGCTTACTCTATGTTTTCGCTTGGCTTCCCTCATTCCGTTCGTTTCTTGTGCAGACCTCACTGAAGGCAACTACACTTTCACCACTAACGACGTTGGCCAAGCCACAGTCACAGGTCTTAGCGCTTCCTATTCGGGTTCATTGTTCATTCCAAATACGCTTGGCGGCGCTCCTGTTGTCGCTATCAACGGCTGGACTTTTCACAATCGCGCCAACTTGACTTCCGTCGTTATTCCTGAAGGTGTCACTGCCATCGGTTATAACGCGTTTTACCAGTGCTCAGGCTTGAGCTCCGTCTCGCTCCCCAACACGCTCACCTCGCTGGGTTATGAAGCGTTCCGCGAGTGTACCAGCCTTACCTCCGTTGTCATCCCCGACAGCGTGAACGTTATCGGCGACCACGCATTCGAATCCTGTTCTGGCCTCAAAACCCTGATCATCGGTAACGGCGTGACCTCCATTAGTGATTCTGCGTTCCGCAATTGTGGCGTCTTGTCTGTTGCCATTCCCAACAGCGTCACCTCTATCGGTAACTCAGCATTCTACAATTGTCCCGCCCTGACTTCTATTACAGTTCCCAACAGCGTGAATGCAATCGGAGATTTCGCCTTTCGTTCCTGTTCCAACCTGAAAACTCTGACTCTTGGTAACGGCGTCACATCGATTGGTAACTCCGCTTTCGCCGGATGTACGGCCTTGACATCCGTTATCCTCCCCGACAGCGTCACCTCGATCGGAGCCTGGGCTTTTTACGACTGTTCGTTCTTGACCACCGCCACCATCCCTTCCGGCGTCACACTCCTCGACTACTCCACTTTTTCAGACTGTTACCGACTGGCCTCTGTCTATTTCAAAGGTGACGCCCCAACGTTTACATCTTATGTGTTTAATCTTGCTCCGGCTACAATCTACTACCTTCCTGGCACTACCGGATGGGGCGAAACCTTTGGTGATCGACCGACAGCGGTATGGCATCTTTCTTACCCTGTTATGCTAAAAGGCCAGCATTTCGGCGTCCACACGAACGGATTCGGCTTCACCATCTCATGGGCAACAACCAAGACGTTCGTTGTTGAAGCACGAAACAGTCTACAAGATCCGGAGTGGCATCCGATCAGCACGAACACATTGGTCAATGGCTGGTCTGCTTTCAGGGATACCGACTGGGCCAACCACTCATCTCGTTTCTACCGAGTCGTCTTTCCGACTGGGCAATAGCGTAACTCCACAACACCAGCAGGCGCAGTCGTGCGATGTTCACCGTCCGTCTTGTTGTAAACGACGTGTTTTGTTACTCTGTCTCCCTCTGTAATGGCGCGCGTTCGGCGCCCCGCAACCAAGAGGCCCCATCATGAAAAAACTGTTTCCCGTGCTCGCATGTGTCGCACTGACGTTCAACGGAGTCGCCCAGCAGGCGGCCGACAAGGCCCTGAACGAGGCCCAGGCGGTTCTCGCCAAGATGACGCTGGAGGAGAAGCTCTCGCTCTGCGCCGGCATCAGCACGATGTCGCTGAACCCGATCCCCCGCGTGGGCATCAACAAAGAGTTCACTTTCGACGACAGCTCCTGCAACGTCCGCGCCGAGCTCGCCCGCATGACCTTCGACGCCGCGACCAAGCCCGACGACCCCTCCGACCAGTCCACCTCCATGCCGACGCTGGAAACGCTCGCCTGCACGTGGGACCGCTCGCTCGCCTCCGCCTTCGGCAGCCTGATCGGCCAAGAGCTCCGCGCCCGCAACAAGGACATGATCCTCGGCCCCGGCGTGAACATCATGCGCACGCCGCTCTGCGGCCGCAATTTCGAGTACCTGACCGAAGACCCGGCGCTCGGCGCCGCCCTCGTGGTCGAATACATCAAGGGCGTGCAGTCCCACGACGCCGCGGCCTGCGTGAAGCACTTCGCGGCCAACAGCCAAGAGCTGAACCGCTTCGGCGTGGTCGCCACCATCGACGAGCGCACGCTGCACGAGATCTACCTGCCGATCTTCCGCGCCGCCGTCAAGGACGCCGGCGTGCTGGCCGTGATGAACGCCTACAACCAGATCGCCGTGCCCGGCGTTTTCGACGCCAAATTCTGCAGCCACAACCCCTACCTCGACCGCGACGTCCTGCGCAAGGCCTGGAGCTTCAAAGGGCTCGTGGTGACCGACTGGGGCAGCCTCCACGACACCGTTGCGGGCGTGCTGGGCGGCACCGACATCGAGATGAACGCGGGCAACGACATCCGCCTCTTCAAGCCCGAGCCGCTGCAGAAGGCCATTAAGGAAGGCAAGATCACGGAAGCGAACATCGACGAGATGGCCCTTCACACTCTGTACGTGATGGCCAAGGTCGGTTTCTTCGACGGACGCAAACGCGAAGCCGGTTGCATCAACACGAAGGAGCATCAGGCCCTCGCCCGCCGCGTGGCCGAGGCCGGCATCGTTCTCCTCAAGAACGACACGGGCGTGCTGCCGCTCGATCCGAAAGGCGTGAAGAGCGTGGTCGTCATGGGCAAGGGCGCGGTCACCAAGCACTGCAACGGCGGCGCAAGCGCGGAGGGCAAGCCGCCGTACGAGGTCGTGCCACTGGAAGGCATCACGAATCGGCTGGGCAGCGCGGTGAAGGTCGTCTACCTGCCGCTGCCGCTCGGAGACCAGCATTCCGCGTTTGCCGACCTGGAGAGCGAAGTCCGCAGGGCCGACGCGGTGATCGTGCTGACCGGCACCGAACACGGCAGCGGACGCGCGCAGGAGTGCGAAGGCGGGGACCGCCCGGACCTGCTGTTGCCCGTTGGCCACGACGAGGCGATCGCCAAAGTGCTCGCCTGGGCACCGAAGGCCGTGATCGTGAACCACTCCGGCGCCCCGGTGGAAATGCCGTGGGTCAAGCAGGCCGCAACGCTCGTGCAGTACGGCTACGCCGGCATGGAGGGCGGCAACGCGCTGGCCGCCATTCTTTTCGGCGACGTCAATCCGTCGGGCAAGCTTCCGCACACCTGCCCGTTCAAGCTGGCCGACACGCCGGCCGCGGCCCTCGGCAACTACAACGAGACGAACGTCGTCTACGCGGAGGGCATTTTCGTTGGCTACCGCTGGTACGACAAGAAAGCCCTTGCGCCGATGTTCCCGTTCGGCCACGGCCTCTCGTACACGACCTTCAAGTACGGCAAAATCAGCGCCTCCTCCAAGAAGCTGGCCCCCAACGGCACGCTCACGGTCTCCGTCGAGGTCAGCAACACCGGCAAGCGCGAGGGCCAGGAGATTGTCCAGCTCTACGTCCGCGATCTGGCTAAGACCCCGAAAGTGGAGCGCGAGGTCCGCGCCCTCAAGAACTTCGCCAAAGTCGCCCTCAAGCCGGGCGAGAGCAAAATCGTGACCCTCGCGGTCAAGCCGGGCGATCTCGCCTACTTCGACGTGAAAGCCAAGAACTTCCGCGCCGATGCGGGCGAATACGCCGTTGAAATCGGCGCCTCCTCCCGCGACATCAAGGGCCAAGTCGCATTCACCCTCGCGGGCGACTACACCGAAGCCGACTGAACGCGCCGGTTTCTGCGTGTCGATTTTGAAGGAGTTTCCCCATGACACGTGACCGTTTTCTCGTCCTGTTCCTTCGAATAGTCGGCACGGTCTCCGGCTCAGCCGCGCTCTGCGCCGCGATGCCGCTTCACGCCATGGATGCGGTTCACCGCGTCCTCGGCATGGGAGCGCTGCCGAGCGGGCCGATCGTCGAATACCTCGCCCGCTCGACCTCTGCGTTCTACGCGCTTTTGGGTGCGTTGCTCTGGACCCTCTCTCTCGACCTGCCCCGCTACCGCCCGCTCGTGCGCGGTGCGGGCGTTGCTTTCGTGGCCCTCGGCGCCCTGCTGCTCTGGACCGACCTCAAGGCCGGACTGCCATGGTTCTGGCAAGCCGCCGAAGGCCCCATCGACGCCTTTTTCGGCCTCATCCTCCTCTGGGCGGGGCGAGAAAATTCGACACAAAAAACATAAGAGTCTGTCGCCACCTCAGGGCAGAGCGGGACGAAGGCTCACCCCACTCTTGCCTCTTCGCTATCGAGCGCCGTTAGCGTCGCCCCCCCCGCTGGCGGTAAAAGCATTCTTCGTACTGCCGGGTGTGCCCACTCTTGGCCTGCGCCTCGATGGTAGCCGCCATGTCTTTGTACTTGCGGCTCTTCTCCCGGAGCAGTTTGTCGAGCGCCACATCGTCGTTCGGCCAGTCCCGCGCGAACGCCACGCAGGGCAAAAGCACCAGAAGCACGCGGATCAGATTCACCGTTTTTCCTCCCGCTCACCCGCTTTCGATCGCCTGCGATGGTACGGCGTCGTTGTTCCCCGTCGCCGTCAGTGCAACAGTGCCCCTCTCGGCGCCTTTCAAAACGAATAACGGGTTTTGAGCGTCTCGAAAAGCCACTCTTTTTCCACTACCGTCAGCCCCACGCCAACCTCTTTTCGCTCGATGCCAATGTCGACGGTCAAGCGTCCGTCCTGTAACCTGAACGTCCGGATTTGCGGCAACGTCAACGACACCTTCACCCGCGTGGGAAATAAAGTCCTGAAAGAGGGCTCGCCCTGTCTCTGATTCGAGTCGTACTTGAAGGGTGGACAGCCACCGTCGTAGTCGAGCGAGGAAGAGTTGAACACCAGCGTTTCGGGCACCGTCGGCCGAAGCAGGCGAAGCAGAAAGAGAAGCGCCATGATCCCGCCAACCGTCCAGCCGATCAGCCAGAAAACCTCAAACGCACTAGCCCCCGCAGCAGGTGTGCCTTTTTCGAACAGGCTTCGGATCACCCGCCACTCGCCGACTCCCCAACCACCCAGCCAAGCCACAAGGAAGATCGCCGGAAAAATTCGCAGAAACCCGTTCGACGACATCGGCAGCACATACTTGGGGAAGCCCCGTTCGTCCGTGGTCACAACAATCTTGGATCCTTGCGGCACATTCACGCTTCGGCCCTCCTTGGACAGGCGGTGCAGTCGTTTCGCGACATAAAACAACCGCCCATCCGACTTTAAATCTTCACCCGCACCGTCTTCACTCGATTTCGATCGCCTGTAGCACGGCGTCGTTGCTACCGGTCGCAGTCAGCTCGACGACGATCTTTCCATCGCTGTTCGGAACAACGTCCTCGGCGCGCACGTCGGCGGCAGCCCGAATGCGGTCGGCCGCCGCGGCGGGATCCCAGTTCTTCCACAGGCACCGTCCGTTGATCGCGATGTTCATGGGGCGCTGACCGCTTTCCTTCAGCCACATCTCGGCGAACTTCAGGTGCACCGCATAGAGCCCGGGCGGCACGGGCACGGCGTAGCGGAACGACCGCCCGCTGCGGGCCGTGCGGTAAAGCGCTTGGTCGTAAAGCGTCGGCGCGGCGTAGAGAATGAACTCGGGATCGCCGTCCGCTTCGCCCACGCCGGGCGACCACGGCTCGTTCCCCGACGCCTTGAGTTTCTCGTCGGGCAGCGCATTCGGTTTCACGGGCGCCGGGCACGCGAGCGCGTTCCCGCCCTCAAACCCCGCGTCTTTTCCCCACACGCAACCGTTCCAGTCAACGTAGTCTTCGGAGCTGCCACAGCGGATGCGCACGGCGGGCTTGATCTCCGGCAACACTTCGATCGCCTGCACCAGCGCCTCATGCGACTTCTGGTTCGGCTCCCAGCCGCCGGTGAACCGCAGAACCAAGCGCCCCTCGCCGTCGGGCACGAGGTAGCGGAACACCTTTTCGTAGGCCGTCCCCGAACCGCCCGCCGCCTGGCACACATCGAAGTTCGACAGCACGCGGCGACCGTTGATTTCGAGGTTGAACGGGCGCTGAAAGAAATAGGCATACTTCAGTTCCGCAAACTTCAGACGCAGACTGTACAGTCCGGGCGCCACGGGAATCGAATAGAAAAACTCTTTTCCCTCGCGGCCGCCGAGATACAGCGCGCCGTCGCTCTCCGCTGGCTCCGCGCCCAGGACAAGGCCCTTGGATTTGACCGCCAGCCCGCCAGAAAAACAGGCATCCGCCTCCCAGACGTTGCCCAGTGCATCTGTGTAAGGCTTCTTCGCGCCGCACGCGATGCGCACGGTGCTGAGCGGAGCCGAAGCGGGCGTGTTCTCTTCGTACACGATCCTCGGCATCCACGCCAACAGTTCGTCCTTGGGCGACGCGCCTTTGTCCAGCACGAACCGGAGCGTGTCCCCCTGCTCGAGCGTCACTCGCACGTCGTGTGTGCACCCGGCCAGGTCGTATTCCGGAACCGTGGCCCAGCCCTCGGCGGGCCAGAGCGGCTTGTCGTTGCGGAGAATTCGCACCTTGAGCGCCGCACCGAAGCGGTGCCGGAACTCCTTGATGGCCCGGCCCACAACGCGAACCGTTCCCGCGCGGGGCGCCTGCCACGCGCGGACGCACTGCGCCGCCGCGCTGGCCTGCTGCCATCCCCGTCCGACGCGGGCCGTGTCCGCCCCTTCCCAATAGCCTTCCAAGCTGCCCGGCTGGCCTGCGTTCGAGCCAGCAATCCACTTCATCGGCCGGAACGTGACGCCGTCTGCGGAAACCTCTGCAGACCAGCCGTTGTGGCCCTGCTCCGGGAAGAGCCCGCCCAAAGCGTCCGCTTCCATCGGCTCATCCGACAAGCGTTCCGCCCGCTTCCACTCGCTCGCGTTTCCGTCGCCGTCCACGGTCCGCACGCCATAGACGGCCTGCGGATCGCAGCCCTGCGAGCAGTCGAAGTAGTAGGTCCGCGCACTCGCCTTGCCGAGGACCGTGTCGCCGCGTTTGACCTCGTAGTAGCTGATCCAGCGGTCGTCGGAGCCCGGCGACCAGTAGAGCGACACGCCGGTCACTCCGACGTTCGTCTCGCGACGCGCCAGCACGCGCGACGGAGGCAACGGCGCCTTTGCGTCGTCCCCCGCCTTCGGATGATCCGGCAGGCCAAGGTAAATCAGCTCGGACGGAGTCTGACCGGCGAGCACGATGCCGTTTTCCATCAGCTCCTTGCCCGTCCGGGTTGCCGTCTCCTTCTTGGAGGCGAATCCGACGACGTAGCTGTGGCCGGACAACAGGCCGCGCGGAAACACGGTGACGCCGTTCGTGGCCACATGCTTGAGAATGACGCAGGCCCGTTCGCGGTCGTAGCTGGTGCGCTGCACGTAGAAGAGCGGCTGGTCCCCCTTCACCGCCGGATGAAACATGTACGACCATCGGCCGGCCACACCCTTGCCGATCAGGTAGTGGTAAATCTCAACGGTCTGCCGCACGGCCTCCTGCGATTCGGGCGAAGGCACCGCATACCAGCTCGGAACGTGCGAAAGTATTCTGCGGTGAACGGCCGGATCAAACACGCCCTGCGCTCCCTCGCCCGCGCCGAACGTGTTTTGAAATTTGTCTGGGATCTCCAAGTAGCTGAAACAGTAGTTCGACTGCTCGGGGCTGTGGTCGGACATCTGGTTCACGTCGCCGAGGCGCTGCACCTCGAAGCCGTGGTCGTAGCCCCCGCCGCCGCTGCACGCGTGGAACGAGCACCGCGGATGCTCGGCGAGAAATCGCCGCACCTGCTCCGGCATGACCCCGCCCGGATTGCCGCGGCCCCAGTCGCACATGTCGGTGCGCCACTGGAACGCGCCCTCGGCGCCGGCCTTGTTTTTCAGAACCGACAGTCGGGGCGAGCCCGAGAAATAGCCGATGAACTTCATGTCCGCCTTCTCCAGAAAGCGAGAGGTTCGGCCGAAATCCGGACCCTCGTAGCACGTCGGAATGGTCGCGGGCGAGGCCCACCAGGAGATATCGTCCCACAGCGTCTCCTCGCCGATGCGCTGGGCCGCCAGCGCGGTGTTGAACACCATGGCCATGCGCGACGCGAACTTCTCCTGCACGTTCCAAACGGCTTCGGACCAGTAGGGATTGAAGCGATCCAGATGCAGCGCCCGCGCAAACCAGTCGTGGTGTGTGTGGTCCCAGCGGTATTCGTAGAACCACCCGTAGACCCGCTGTCCCATGTCGTCCAGCTCGCCGTGATACACGCCGAGCGTGACGAGCGGCAGAACATACCGCTCGTTGGGCTTGAGACCGACGCCATAGCTGGACACCGTCACCCGCGGACTGCCGCCGTCCTTGCGGTCGGCCGCCACCTCCCACGGCCCCTCTTGGTCGAGCAGCAGGAACCAGCCGTCGCGTTCGCCCTCGCAGCGCTGGAACGAAAGCCACGGCACCTGGTTCCGCGTTCCGTTGTCCTTCTGCACATCGTGGAACGTCGGCGCCGCTTCCTTTTCGGGCATGGTCCCCTGGTCGGGCGAGCAGTTCGCGCCCACGAGCGTCATCCGCTTGAACGCGCTGGCATCGCCCGCGCTCAGGCCCACGCGAAACGGCGAGACCGACGAGAGCGTCAGACCGGCGGCGCCCGCGTTCCAGAGCTCGACCGAGTGCGTGAGCAGCGCGGCGTGCGGAAACGCCGTGATGCGCACCACCGCCTTGAGCGGCTGCCCCGCGCTGGCCAGCGTCACGGTCAGCCGGACGGCCGGGCGACCGCCTTCGAGCACCTTTTCAGCGACCACCCCTTGCGCCATCCATGAGGCGTCGCCGCCCGGAATTGCGGCGACCGAGGCGAGCGCCATCTCGGGGGAGATGTAGTCGTGAACGGCCGATCCCGTTTTGTTTTTAAAGCCAACCAGCCGCACGCCGCTGTCGCGGCTCTCCACCGCCAGCTCAACGGCGTCGCTTCCGATCAGCCACTGCACGGCACCGTCGGAACCTTCTCGGGTGGCAACGTAGGCGTCTCCCTCACGCGCTTGGACCGGGGGTAGCGTTCCGTCCGCGCCAGCGAAACAGGCCAGAGACGCCAATACCATGGCCCACGCAACCCCATACGCAGCTCTGTTCATTCTGTGCTTCTCCCCACTTCGCAACCGCCTTCAAGACACCGATAATTCAGCGCCCAAACCGCCGTCGGGTTCAAAAAACAAACTAGCGCGCCAGCTCTTTCGCCGCAGCGGCTTGGAAGGCGCGGCGGAGACCCGACGCGTCGCTGTTGGGAAAATCGGCCCGCTGCACCATCAGCACGTAGGCGACGCCCCTTACCGGATCGATCCACGCCTGCGTGCCGAAAGCGCCGCCGTGGCCGAACGTGCCGGGCGACAGCATCTCCGTCGCGCCCTGCGGCTGGCGCACGACGCCGCAGCCGAGCCCCCACGCCATGCCGTCGGTGAAGCCCGTCTTCAGCTCGCCGCTCTGCACCGCCGACATCGCCGCGACGGCTTCGGGCGAGAGGATCCGCTGGCCTTCGAGCGTGCCGCGGTTGAGCAGCATCTGACAGAAGCGACCGTAGTCGGCGGCCGTCGAATAGAGCCCGCCGTTTCCCGCCGGATAGCGGTCGTTGCCGCGCGCGCAGTCGTAAACCGGCGGCAGCTTGGCCTCCTCGAGCCGCCCGTCCACGCGGCGGTAGACTTTGGCCAGCCGCGCGCGCTGCGCCGCGTCCGGATAGAAGGCGGTGTCCTTCATGCCGAGCGGCACGAACAGCCTGTCTCTGAGAAAATCGGAGAACGACCGCCCCGAAACGACCTCGACGATTCGGCCGAGGGCGTTGATGCCGGACTGGCTGTACTGCCAGCGCTCGCCCGGCAGACTCTGAAGCGGCTTGGACGCAAAATGCGGAACCAGCTCGGCCAGCGTATGCGCCGACAGCGACTCCTGTTCGGTGGGCTCCGCGAGACCGGACGTGTGCGTGAGCAGATGCTTCAGCGTCGGACTTCCCGTCCGGCCATCGGCGGTTTTCAGCCCGGCGAGCTCCGGAAGGTATTTGGACGCGGGGTCGTCGATCGACAGCTTGCCTTCGTCCCGAAGCATGAGGATCGCGCATGCGGTCACCGGCTTGGTCATTGAGGCGATCCAGAAAAGCGCATCCTTTGACATGGGTGTTTTTGCGGCCACGTCCGACTGGCCGCACGCCGCGAAATACGCGATGCGGTCGGGCGTCGCGACCAGCGCCACAGCCCCCGCCACTTCGCCTTGCTCGACCTGCGCCTGCAGCGCCTCCGAAACCGACTTCATTTCCCGCACCTCCCCACCTGCCTGCGCGGCAACAACCGATGAACACGCGACAACCATCGTCCCGACCTGTTTTCCAATCTTCACGGCTCGCCCCCAATCCACAGTTTGAACAGTTAACTCGCGCCATCATTATAGGGGTCGCGCCCGTTGTTCTTCAAGACGTTCAACACGTCCGCCTGTTTTTGCGATATTCTTTGTGCAACGGCGGCGCGCTCTGGTAGACTGCATCCGAATTCCTTCCATGACAACCATCCACATCACCGATTTGCCCCAAGCCCAGACGCGGAGCGAAACGTTTCTGGACGATGCGCTGTGCATCGTTTCGCACTCGGGCCTGCACCCAACCGAAAAGCTGCTGATCGAGCAGCTCGCCCGGTTTTCCGCCGCGCCCGCATCGCTCCTGATCGCGGGCAACCGCACCGGCGCGACGGCGCTGGCCGCCGCCGCACGGTTTCCCGGATGCGCCGTCACCTGCCACGCCTTTGACGTGCATCACGCCCGCGCAATTCTGCGCAACCTCGACGCGAACGGGCGGCAAGCCGCATTCCTCTGCGACGCCTTCGTTTCGCCTCCCGACGATCTGCGCTCTTCGGCCTCCGATCCCCGTCCGGCCTTCACCGTTGCCTGCACCTCGCAGATTCCCTCGGCGACTTACGACGCCGCGCTGTTCATGGCCACGCCCGGCACCATGACCGGCGAACTCATCCTCGATCAGCTGGAGGACATTCAACAGAATCTTGCGGTGGGCGGCACCTGCGTGGTGGCGTGCGAAGCCGAGAGCGCGCCGCTGCTCAAGCAGATCAAGGCGATCTTCGGCTCCCTCTCCGTCAGCTTCGACAAGAAAGGCGTTTTCTGCGCAAGCGCCGTGAAGCGCGAGCCGCTCAAGCGCGCCCGCGATTTCAGCGCGCTTTTCGCCGCGTCCCTTGCAGGCGGCGCGCCCCTCTCCCTCTGCTCGCTGCCGGGCGTCTTTTGTCATCGCCGACCGGACAACGGCGGGCTCGCTCTCGCCGAAATCGCGGCCCGCGAGCTCCAGCCGAATCAGCGCGTGCTGGATTTGGGGTGCGGCTGCGG
>Ga0116170_10005269_pt1 | contig 11630 bp, 5 predicted proteins | sample AD_JPNHW1_MetaG_FD_89797 | JGI IMG/M metagenome (GOLD analysis project Ga0116170, IMG submission 89797) | Active sludge microbial communities of municipal wastewater-treating anaerobic digesters from Japan - AD_JPNHW1_MetaG | ecosystem: Engineered > Bioreactor > Anaerobic > Digestate | place... | reverse complement strand
TCGTCTCCGCCGTGGCCAAGTGCGGCGTGGACAGCATTGGCCAGTAGGACAACTTCAGGAATATTTATCTGAAGTCATCAGAGGAGACTTTTTCATGGAACAGACTCAGAACGTTTTCGACTCCGCGCGCCCAATCGCGCTGAACCTACGGACGCCCGCAGGCCTGAAGACCGTCCGCGTGCGTTTCCCAACCAACGAGGAGTGGATCGAGCGGCAACGCCGCCGCAAGGTGATCGTGAAGCAGCTTGGGCGCGGGATTTCCGAAACCACTATCCCGAACTCGGAGGACGCCGACGCGGCATTGCTGGCCAAGATCCGCGTGCCGGAGCCGGATGCTCCGGACGTGGATCCCTTTGAGGCCAGCCGCGTCATCGAGCAACTGGGCCAGGCCGAGGTCGATGATGTCGTCCAGGTGGGCGACGGCTTCGACGTCACACTCCGAGTCCTTGGCGGGACCGTCACCCACTCCCTGCGCATGCCCTCGGCGAAGGATGTCTTCGAGTACCGGCGCGGCTTCGCCCGTGTGCTCGACCATCCCTACAATCGCCAGGAGTTGATCATCAACCTCGCGCCGGCGGGCGCACTGTACAAGCGGTTGGTGCAGGGTGCCGAGGGATACGCCGGCGATGTGCCGATCATTCACCAGGCGGTGGCAGTAAAGGCGGCCATCGACGCTCTGGATGCCTCCTTCCAGGAGACCGTGGACCCAAAGTGATGAGCGGGGAGTGGCCAGAAACGCCCTCCCTGCGATTCCTGGTTCATTGGGCGCTGCGCCGGGATGAACTTTGCGATCCCGGTCTCTGCCATGACGCACCCGACGGCGGAGGACGGTGCGACCATTGCCCGTTGGATAGGCTCGACGCTGCACAGGCCTCAGGGGCCGGCCAACAACTGCGCAGGGCTATCGACCTGCAGATGGCTTTGAAGCTAGGCTTCAGAATCGGTCTCGACGAAATCCGGGCAGATGAGTTCGCGGCATTGTTCATTCTTGGAGAAGAGCGCGATCGACTGGACCGAGAGAATTCAGCATGATAGGGGATCCCCGCGCGACCTGACCTCGAAGGGGCGGTTACACTAATCGCCGCGTGAGGTCTTCATTCCTGTGGCCGGCCATCCTGCACGTACCTAGAGGCACCACTTCATCGGGCGGGGCGTTCAAACGGCCTGAACTCCACAGCGCACAGCAAGGATGCCCAGGAGAATGCAACGCTCAATCACTACATTTCTGCTATTCAAGTATTTGGCCTGAGCCGCCTGCTCACGGAGGCAATGCATCGATGCCGAGCGATATTCGCAAGATTGATCCCACCCTTAAGCTGGGGCTGCAGGAACTCTGCAAACCGGGAGAGGGGCGCGGTTCGTTCAGCTTCCAACTCCAGTATGCGAAGCAGCAGATCGAGGACATTCTGTTGAACCTCGATGAACTTGTCGAGAATACAATCGCCGAGGCCCCGCATCGCACGACGGACTTCTGCTTAGATCGCACGACAGACCCCCCTCTCACACATGAGGAGGTTAAATGGGAACGGGCAATGCACAGGAAGTGGGGACCCGGAAGTTCGAGCGAATATACTCCAGTCTGTAAGCACATTCAGACCTACCAATATCCACTACGGGCCTCTCGTGAGGATAGGAACTGGGGCGCGATCGATCTTCTCGGCATCGGAAGGTACCTGCTCCCAGTGCCAAACGAACTGAAGAGACGCAAGACCAACGAAACTCCCCTTCGAATGTTGGTGGAAGTAGCCGCTTACGGATTCGCAATCCGAAAGGCCTGGCCGACACTTAAGGACCATTGGGCCAGAGCGATGGTTTCGGCTGGCGCGCAGCCCTCGCAGCTTCCCGCAAGCTTGGACAGGTTAACTTTGGTCGGTGTCGCGCCGGAGGAATACTGGTTAAGGGCTCTGGGACGGTGGCCCAAAACTAAGGCTGGCACTTTTCCAGCCGAGGCTTGGCCGCCCTTCTGGGAACTGGTCGATACTCTTGGACGCTGGTTCGACATCCATTTTGTAGCTGTCGAAGGCATCTGGAACGATGTGGGGTTGCCAACAATAGCCGGCGCACGGTTGCTTGACCTCCGGTCTGATTCGGGGCAGTAATTGGAGCGAGGCGAGATGGCTCGCTGGATTTCAGACAGTCCACCACTCACCATCATTCCGGCGCTCCACATTCCCGAATAGTTCCGCGAAGCGATCAGCGTTGACGGTATGAATGGGCACTACTGGGGCGCTTGGAAAGGCTCGTCGCAGAGCCATCAATTCCTGAACCGCAGCGTGTCCTGACGTGTGGCACTCGCTGAGAGGAATACCGTACCGATGGAGCCATTCCAGAAATTGCTGGGTCTTGGGATCCTTCAAATAGCCTGACCAGAGGGAGTAGATGAGCCTGGCCCCTGGCAGGCAGGAGGCTTGCTCGACGTCATTGATCATGCTCGGCCTGAACAGCATTACAGATGTTGCCGCAGCTTGAGCAAGCTGCTCGGGAAAGATACGCCAAGGCCGGTAGCTATTGGCGATGGCGAACTCGCCGCGCCGGACGATCTGCCGTCGTTGCGTGCCAGGTAGAAATACCTTGATGTGATCCCAACCGGCCTGTGGCAGCCGTTCGTTACCGGTCGCCCTCAAGACATGGGCGGTGTACATGTCGATGATGAACTGCCGTCCTGCCTTCACACAGGCCCGGAATATGGTGACCAGCCTGTCTATGTTCTGGCCGGAACAACAGACCAGCGGCATCCCTTCGGTCTGCTGAAACAACTCTACGAAACGTTGCTCCAGCGCCGCTTCTGTGGGAAACGCCTGATCTTTCCGGCCGATGGTTGTCCCCTCCATCAGCAGCACGTCCACCCGCTCGGGAGGTTGAACAACGAGCTTCTGGAAGAGCGCTCCTTTGCGGCCGTGCGCCCGCAGGTCGCCCGAATAGAAAAGCCGCTTGCCATCTGCCTCAACCAGCAGGGCATACGAGTCGTACGCGGAGTGATCCACGAGGAAAGGAACAATGGTGAATGGACCGAGCGTGATCGGCTTCCGGTCCTCCAGATGCACCACATTCCGGAATGTGGCCCCGCTTGGTGTGAATAGGTCCGCTGCCGCCAGAACGGATTGGGCCGCTTCGCCAATCAGAAACCGCGTCTGGTCCGGAAGACGGTATGCGAGGCCGTAGTGGTCCTGGTGAGGATGCGAAATGACAACACCAAGCAGCGACGGATCCAGCGTCTCGAAACCGGGGACTGAATGCAGCGGCACCTCATCAGGAGAAGCGGCATCTAAAGGCAATCCGACATCAAGGACGATGCGCGTGTTCCTTGATTCAATCTCAACGCAGGAGCCCCCGATCTCTTTCGTTCCGCGGTGTATGCAGACCCTCATAGCACTGTTTCCATTCCGCGCGGCCCGGAGCAGGCAGTCGTTATTGCTCCCGATGGCCGCCGAGAGGCGGTAGCCACACTCACGTTACCAGAAGCCCGCGGGTAGACTGATAAACCCTACGAGAACAGGGCGCGGCTTTGGCTTCTTCCTTGAGTCCTCACGCTACTTTGGCCCCATCTGAATGCCCGCTGACAACAAACTCGAACTCGTCGTTGAAGTTGACGTCAACCGGGCCAACGCTTCGATCAAGAGCGTCAACGCCGGCCTGTCGTCGATGGAAGCCACGGCGGTGAAGGCCGCGCGCGGAGCCTCTTCCGGGATCGACGGGCTGACATTGTCGGTGGCCAAGGGTGCCGCGGCGGCAGGTGTCCTGGCCTCGGCGTTCGAGAGGGTTGTGGGATGGGTGAAGTCTCAGATCGAGGAGACCAGCCGCCTGGCCGCGCGCAACGAAACTCTGGCTGTCGTCAACGCGCAACTCGCCCGAGCCAATGGCTATAACGAAGGCTCGATTGAGCGACTGGTCACACGGATCAAGGACCTGGGCATCACCACGCAGGCCTCGCGCGACATCGTCAACAAGATGATCGCGTCGCAGTTGGATCTGTCGAAGGCCACCGACCTCGCGCGGCTGGCCCAGGATGCAGCCGTCGTCGCCGGCCAGGATTCTTCCGCCGCCCTGCAGGGCATCATGAGCGGCATCACTACGCAGCAGATCGAAGTGCTGCGCACCTATGGCATCAACATCCAGTTCGAGCGGGCGTTCACCGAGGCTCGCCGGCGGCTGGGCCGGGACATGACCGAGATCGAGCGGCGCAATACCGCGCTCAATGTCGTGCTGGCCGAGGGCCCGAAGATCGCCGGGGCGTATGAAGCCTCGCTCGGCACGGTCGGCAAGCAGATGGGCTCGTTGAGCCGGTATGTCGAAGAGGCGAAGGCGGCGATCGGAGCGGAGTTCCTGCCCGAGATGCGGCGGATGATCGAAGGCCTAACGGATCTCGCCAAGTGGGTCAACCGGAACTCCGACGCCCTCGGGCTATTTGCGAAGGCGATCGCGGCGGCAGCGATTGGGGCCGCCGTGGCGCAGTTTATCGGCTGGATTGCGAGCGCCAAGCGGGCCGTGGATGCGCTCACCCTGGCCATGACCCGGAATCCGTTCACTGCGATTGCGGTTGGGGCGGCGGTGGCAGGCACGGCGATCTACGAGATGAACCAGCGCACTCTCGAGGCCAATGAGGAGTTTGTTGCGATGCAGCGGGCCGCCGACGATCTGAGGCGGATCAACGAGGCCATCAACGCCGGCAAGTCCATCGAGGATCTGAAGAAGATGGGTTTCAGCCTCGAACAGGTGCGCGCAGCGATGTTCGGCGGCAAACAGGGGGCGAAGGAGTTTTTCGACGCCTTCGACAACGACGAGTTCCGAAAACGGATGCGGGATCTGAACCAAACCGGAGTCGATGCGGAGGAGGCCCGGAAACGCAAGGCAGAGACGGAAGCGCTCGCCAAGGACATCGCCAAGCATCAGATCCAGGCCGAGCGCGAATCCGCGCAAGCTGTGACCGATGCCCGGCGTGGGAATCAGACCGGCTTCGCGCGCGAGATGGCTCAGATGAGCGATCAGGCGAAGAAATGGGGGACGTTCACCGACGATAAGGGCGTAGAGCACCAGGCGGGGCTCACCCGGCGCGCCTGGCAGAACGTCATCGAAGAGCTCTCGCTGCGCTGGGCGGCGTTCCGGGAGAAGTTCCAGCGCGACACCCGCGCGCAGCTGGCCGAGCACGTCGAAGCCGAGCAGGAGGCCGCCCAGCGGCGGCTGGCCATCGAGGCCTCCGTCGTTCAGAAGCGGCTGGAATTTGGCGAAGAGATCGCCCGCCGGAACCTCGATCACCTGGATCGCACGATGGGGATTGAGGAGCAGCGCGCAACGCTCGCGCGCGATGCCCGCCTGCGCGCGCATGAATCCGTCGATGCGCAGACCATCGAGCAGAAGGCGGCAGTCGAGGCCCAGCGGGCGCAAATCGAGATCGACCATATCGAGCGGGTCCACGGCATCCGGATGCGGATGTTTGAGCTTGAAACCTCGACCCTCCTCATCGAGGAAGAGGCCGCGATGGCGCGGCTCGGCCACCGGGCCGACGAGATCCGGGCGCGGATCGCGGAATTGACGGCCCAGCGCGACGAGATCAAGCGGGCCAACCAGGACGAGACCTCGGCAGCGATCGACGCCGCACGCCAGAATGCGACCAACCGGACCGCCGAGATGATCCGGGACCACAACCGGGGGATCTTCGATTCCTTCAAGCGCCAGGCCGAGGGCGTCTTCGATGCCCTGCTGACGAAATCCTATTCGATCTGGTCCGCTATAGGGAATTCGCTCAAAACGGCGCTGCTCACCGCCATCAAGGATGTCGTCACCTCGCGCGTGGCGGCGGTGCTGATGCAGATGTTTACCGGCACGCCGGTTTCCTTGCGCCCAGCCACCTCCGGCGGTGCCGGGATGCTCGGTGGCCTGGGCGGCCTGCTCGGCATCGGCGCGGCGCCAGTCTTCGGCGGAAGCGCTGGTGTGGCGGGAACTCCGCCGTTTCTGCCGACCAGCGTCTCGGCGCTCAATCCGGCGGCACAGGCCTCTGCCGGTGCGCTGGCCTCGCGCGGGGTGGGAGGGCTGGCCGGGCTGAAGGAATTTCTCGGCTTGGGCGGCGGCGTGCAGTATGCCCCCGGTGCCGCCACGACCTGGCAGGCGGCCAGCATGTCGCAGAAACTGTCGGCGTTGGGCCGCTCGAATGCCGCGTTGCTCGGCGGCGGGCTCCTCGCGATGGACGGCCTGCGGCGCGGCGGCTGGACCGGCTTAGCTGAAACTACAGCCGGCGGCGCGCTGATCGGCTTCAAATACGGTGGCCCCTTGGGGGCGGCGATCGGCGCAGCGGCGGGTGCGGCCGCGGGCTTCGTGCGGCTCTTCATGAAGGGGTCGGACCAGAAGGCGATCGACAAGATCCGCGACATCTATAAGGTGACCGTCGACAAGGGCTTCGCGCGGTCGGTGGTCGAGATGGCAAAGTCGAGCTTCGGCGGCAATCTCGAGGCCGCCGTCCGGTCGGCGCAGGTGCGCGACATGGTGTTTGAATACGCCATGGCGACGGGCCAGAACGCCGGACTCGTGGACAGCAAGCCGCGTGGCGTGTGGATTACCCAGCAGGGAGGGGTGCTGTCGCAGTCGGGCTTCACCATGAATGGCCAGCAGTACGGCTATGCGTCGAGCCTGCCGGGCCTGGGTGGCCTCCGGACGCCGCAGCAGCAACCGCAGCAGCAGGTCGTCTATGTGACGATCCAGGCCGACGGGGAATCGACTGAACGTTTCCTCGAAGGCAAGACCGTGAAGTTTGTCCGCAACAACGAGGGTGCAATCACTTCCTCGTTCAACGCGGGGATCTCAAAGAGCCTGGGCCGGACGGCGGCGCTGACCGCATTGAGCGATCCGATGGCGGTGAAGATCTGATGCCCGGAAACGTGGCGGCGGCGGTCGCGACGGCGGTGATGCCGAGCAGCCTCTGCTCGGTGTTTCGCGAGACGCGGGCGTGGCCGGTGCACGAGTCGGGCGGCTACACAGATGGCCTTTACCAGGCCGCAGTCCAGGCTGAGGTGAGCCGGAAGTCGTGGGAGATCGGCAAGCTGCTCACCTTCTCGCAGTGGCTCTCGTTGAGTGCGTTTTACGACTCCTCGAACGGCCCACAGAAACCGTTTTACTGGTATCCGAACGTCGCCGACTACGATCCAACCGGCTCCTACACCGCGGGCCGGCACCTGGTCCGCTTCGATGGCGCGTTGAGCCGCACCTACCGTCTGGGCCGCCAGGAGGCAAGTCTGCGCCTCATTGAAATCGAATAGCCGATGCCCGAATACCTCGGACCAGTTGCGATCCCCGAGCCGGGGACGGCGGGAGTGTTTCCCGTCACGCTTGATTACTCGAGCGTGGAGGTGCGGGAGCCCCAGGTTGTTGTCCACCGCTTCGGCACGCTCGACGCGAAGGTCGAGCAGCGCTACTTCGACGGGCCTGGTGTGCGCCGGTTCCAGGTGCAACTGGCGCGGCTGACGCAGGCGCGTCGGGCGGCTGTGGTCGATTTCTTCGAGGCCCGGCGCGGGAGTTACCAGCCGTTCACGCTTCAGATCGCCGAACCGGACGGGACCGTCGCGAGCTTCACGGCGCGCTTCGCCGAGCCCACGCTCTCGCTCGATGCCTCGGCGGACGGCGCATGGCGGGGATCCGTCGAACTCGTTGAAGTACCCACCGCGACGCCCAGCTACACCGTCGCCTCCACTGAGACGCGCTTCCCTGGCTCTGCGCTCAAGGCCGCGCTGCTCTCGCAGACGCAAGTTGCCATCCCGCTCGTCCGGATTGCGGCCGCCGAGCATGTTCTTCATCTCTCCGATCGCCGCGTCTCCATCGGCGGCAACCTCTATCAGCCGCGCTTGATGAGTTGGGGCGGGATCAGCCAGACGATGGGTGAGGAGGCCGACCAGGCCAGCTTCGTTTTCGGCAACGGCGACCGTGTCTTCACCTCGCTGGTGAACCTGGTCGACCTGTTCAAGGCCGAGATCGAGTTTTCGGCCTTCCATGCCGGCACCGGCGTCAAGATCGACATCTGGAAGGGCTTCATCGGCTCGTGGTCGTTTGATGGCGGGCCGGAGTTTCGCATCGAAGCCCACGACGGGCTTTATGCACTGCGCCTGGGATATCCTGCACGCAAGATCGTCCGGCAGGACTCCGATCCCCGCCGCACGTTCGCGATCCCGAACCAGCCCGTCAATGTCGGCGGCAAGAAGGGGATCAGCCGGATCACCAGCGTCTCCGTCGCGAATGACACCGCCTACGGGCGTCCGGTCAAAGACATCTGGGTCAATTCGACGACGGCGTTGCCGGTTGAATGCGATGTCATCGCCGGGCGCGACGAGAGCGAATTCTATGCCGCGCTGGGCGTCGTGGGCCGCGGACCGCTAAACGGCTACGGCAACGGGCACACCCTCGACGGGCAGCCGCACCACGGGCCCGGCAACCTGGGCCTGCGACGAGCCTACGGCGGGACCCCCGCGACTGGCGGTGAGGCCGCCGCCAACCTGCAGCCCGATCAGGGCAGCGACTCGTTTGCCCTCGATGCCGTCGGCGCACCGCTGCCGGTGAATCCGCTTGATGGTGTGGCGTTTCTGCAGATTCGCCGGACGGACGAAAAGGGCATCCAGGCGGTGCGCGCCGAAGAGCGCCGCATGACGGCCTATGTCACCGCCGGCCTGGGCGGATGGACGTGGTCGGGTGCCGGGCCGTATACGCGTGCGTGGCAAACGAGCCTCACCAATCCCATCTGGATCGCCATCAACACCTATCTGAACGGGCTCGGGCTGCTGTGGGCCGCCGATGCCGAGCAACAGGCTCGGTTCGATGTGGGTGCGGCCGTCGCAGCGGCCGCGATCTGCGACGCCTACGTGGAACCGGTCATCGGGACGGGCACGGAGCGGCAATTCACCTTCCAGGGGATCATCGGCGAGGAGAAGCCGCTGCGCGACTGGATCCAGGAGATCCTCTCGTCGTGCCTGGGTTATGCGACTCTCGCCTTCGGCAAGCTCAAAGTCGGTATCCGGTCGAACTCCTCCACCGTCGAGGCCTTCACCGCCGGCAACATCCTGTTTAACAGCCTCCAGCTTTCGAGCCGCTCGCCCAGATTCAATGACCTGACGGTTGCGTTTTCGGACGTCGACTACGGCTTCCAGCAGAACACCGTCAATCTCAAGGATTCAGACCACATCGGCGCGACCGGGACGCCGCTGAAGGCGAACGTGAACCTGCTTGGCGTTACCGGCAAGAGCCAGGCCGCGCGCATTACCACCGTGAAGCTGCGGGAGGAGTTGGGCGGACTGACCCAAGCAGAGCAGCGCGCCGCACGCCGCGTGGAATTCCGGACGACGATCCTGGCGCTCAATGTCGAGCCGGGCATGGTCTGTTCGATGACCGCCGCGGACATGCCGGGCGGCACGGGCGAATTCCGGGTGACGAGTTGGCGGCTGAACCCGGACTGGTCGATCGATGTCGCGGGAGAGTCGACCTGCGATGCGATGTATGACCTCACCGTGGGCGACAAGCCCACGGATGTCCAGCCGGACCCGCTGCCCGAGCGCCAGGTGTATCCGGTCGACGTCGGCGGCACCGTAGGCCAAAACCTGCTCCACAACATGGGCTTCGAGCGGGGCCTCACGAACTGGCACGGCTCGATCCCGGCGGCCGGAATCACCATTGTCCAGACCGAGCCCGATACGGGGATGAGTTGTCTGCGGATTGCGGCGACCGGTGCGACCGAAATCCATCAGCCCGCTGGCTTTGCCGACGGCGAGGGCGACGTGTTGCCGTGCGACGAGGATGAGACGTTCCTGTTTCGGGGGCGGTACCGCTTCGACGCCGGATCGGCGGTTGTCTCCGCCCAGGCGAGGATCGCCTTCTATGACGCGACCGGCGGCTACATCGACGCCGGCGCGACCGACCTCGATCCGGCGAAGACCGATTGGGACGATTTCCTGCTATCGGCCACCGCGCCTGCCGGGTCCAAGTACATGGGCATCTTCCCGTGGTTTGGCGAACTTCTCTCGGGCGCCATCTACCTCGACACCCTCGTCGCCGAGCGCAGCGTCTCGCTGAACGAACCGGCCATCGGCGAGATTTCGGAGATTAACGCCACAGCGGCGATCAGCGTCGACGACGGCATCGTCATCGAAGTCTCCGCGGCCTGTCCCATGGATGAACACTTCGCCGGTTGCGAGGTCTTCGCCGAGTTGCCGAAGGCGACGGATCCGGATCCCGCGCAGCCGACTTTGCCGGGAGCACTCAGCTATAAGGGCTGGTGGTTTGCCGAAAGCGGCGGGACGCTTGCTGGCACGCTGACCTTGCCGCTGCCGCCCGTCATCTACCTGCAAAATCTGCCTGATGGCCAACTGACCGTCGTCCTCTACTTCCTGTCGCGGGCATACGGTTACGCCAACCGTTTCACCCGCCTCACCGCCATCGAGCCGATGGCGCCCGAGGGCCACACGACGGCGATCGCGCTGACGCTCGATTTCTCGGACGTTTTGCAGGAGTTGGCCGATCCGCTGGGCGACGTCACCATTCTTGAGACGCAGGTCGGCCCGGCGCCGAACGGCGGCGTCACGATCGAGGCGGCCTACAAGCCCCCGAACGTCGGTGGCCTGTCGCCGAACATCGGATCGTTCAAGGGCGTCGCCGGGCATAGCGTGCTCGCCGGATCGCTGATGAAGTCGCATGGCGATTTCATCTACGAGGGCAATCAGGATCCGACGGCCATCGACGCCATCGGCCACGCGTCGCTGGTAATCGAAAAGCCCGAGACGTTGCCGGCTGCGGTCGTCGTTCAGCTGCCGTCGTTCGACACCGAAACGCGGCGCATGCCGCAGCGCATTGGCTGGAGCGAAGGTGAGCCGGTTGGCGTGCCCGCGGGCTGGGGCGCGGTGGTCACCGTCACCGAAGAGGCACTGGCGTTTTCTGCGCCCGCGATCTCGGGTGTCGTTGTTGAGACGAAAAACGTCCCCGGCGAGGGCTGGAAGTACCGTCTCGCGGTGACACTTGCGGGAACGTTCGCCAATCACCCCAACTATGAAGCCGCCAAAGTCTTCTACCGCGATCCTGAAGACCCGCTCCCAGCGACGCCCGAGGGCTGGCTCAATCTGCGCCAGGTGGCCTTCCACATGCGGGGCGATCCGTCGCTGACCGTTTACTCGGACTGGCATCCGATCATCGCCGGAACCAACGTCGACGCGCATCTGCGCGCCGTGGCCTACGAGACCGGCGGCGACAATCCGCTGTGGTCCGCCGTTTATGGCCCAGTCGCCATCGCGCTGCCCAAGGATGACGCCCGCGACGATGCGGGCCACGACCATAACTTCGGCGTCACGCTCGACGGCTACCACTCGGACGGCAACGGCGTCGTTTACGCCAAGCTCAACGTCACGTTCTCGCCGCTCGCGGGGAGCCGCTATGTGTACGGCATCTGGGAGTATCGCGGCGAAACGCTGCCGCCCTCGCCGTCGCTGTGGACCTCGACCGACGCCAACTTTATCGCCAGCCCGGGCATGATGTGGGTCCCGGTGCCCGAAGACGAACCCGTCACCATCTGGTACGCGCTGGTCGTTTCGGACCGTGACGGCGGCGTGTGGCTCACGCCAGCGGATTATGTTTCGGATCCCTTGGCGACCGCGAGCGTCACCATCCAGCCG
>Ga0116170_10005268_pt1 | contig 11631 bp, 10 predicted proteins | sample AD_JPNHW1_MetaG_FD_89797 | JGI IMG/M metagenome (GOLD analysis project Ga0116170, IMG submission 89797) | Active sludge microbial communities of municipal wastewater-treating anaerobic digesters from Japan - AD_JPNHW1_MetaG | ecosystem: Engineered > Bioreactor > Anaerobic > Digestate | place... | reverse complement strand
CTATAGTAGTGGCATGATAAATGAGAATGTAATGAAGTTACGATCGCTTGTTTTTCTGGCTTTAATCGTCGCAGCCATCGAGTGCCTTACCGGCTGTCTCACCGTTCATACGTCAAGTATCGCCGCCCATGATTCGCTGCATTTCCCGACTGTCGGCATGAGAGCGCGCAAAACCGTCTCGGAAGGGGGATTCGTCTTAAAGACGACGCCGACCTTTAGCGTTTTGGACGATGCGTATACTCATTCCATCCAGGGTGGTTATGTGCATTCCGTCGTTATTCCGCTTTTCCCGAACGCAAAGCTTTCCCTTGCCGGTGGGGTGAGCGGATACTTTGCGCGCAATACGCTTTCGGGCGTCTTCGAGGGAACGGAGCAAGAGACGAAGTCTTTTAACGGATATGGCTTTACCGGTCAGTTTAAACCCGCGTTATTCTTTGGGTCTCGCGGGGGACGCTTTATGCTTGGCGGTAATTTCGTGTATAACAAGGAATTTGGGGATTATCTTGACTTCCGTCATACCTTTGACGCATTGAACGTCAATTATTCCGGGATAAACAAGCGAGTGGATTACTCCCCGCACGGGCAGACCTTCTCGATGACGCTTAATCCCGGTTTTGCCTATGTCTTGGATAAGGATTGCTCCGTTTTGGTCGAACTGGGAGTCGGGACTCAATTTACCGATTTTGTCTGGGACAATCATTTAAGATGGCTCATCTATTCCCTGACGCTTTCTTATACGGGTAAGCATTATTGGGTATGGGTCGGCAACGAATGGTTTCCCGGCCTTAATACCGGTCTTACGCTGGGCGCGGGGCTTAGGCTTCGCTAGCCTTGGGGTCCATCTCGGGGATATAGGCGACGGTGCGGTTGCGTCCGGATCGCTTAGCCCGATAGAGGGCGGCATCCGCGCGGCCGATCATTTCGTCGACGTTTTCCGCGCCGGTTACGGCGGGTAGCGCGTAGACGCCAAGGCTTACCGAGACCGAAACGTTCTGCCCATCCTTTATTCGCGTGCAGGTTTTCCGTATTGCCTTGCGGATGCGTTCGGCAACGGCGAAGGCGTCGGAACCGGATGCTTGGGTCAATAGGCAGATGAACTCTTCCCCGCCGAATCTCGCCACAACGTCGCATGAGCGGAGCTGGGCTCCGATCGTCGCGGCTATCGCCTTGAGTACCTCGTCGCCCGCTAGATGGCCGTAATGGTCGTTTATCCGCTTAAAATGATCGATGTCCAAGATCACGATCGCTAAAGGGTGACCTCCGCGCGCGTGCCAAGAAAGCTGTCGGGCTATCAGGTCCAGAAAATACCGTCGGTTATAGGCGCGCGTGAGCGGGTCGATCGTGGCGAGTTCCTGCAGTTTTTCCAATAGCAGAGTGGAGTCCGTGTTGTCCTTGAATAGAAGAAGCCGACCCACGGGTACGTTGCGCCTCGGCTCGATCGGGGAAAGCTTGCAGAGATAATGGCGCATTCCCTCGCCCGTGCCGACGGAGCACTGGAATTCCGCGTATTCGCGGGAGCGTACCCTCTCGCAGACTTCGGGATGCTCGCTGAGCGCTTGCATGGCGCTTTTAGAAAGAGAGTCCGCCGTAAGGGCAGGGAAGATGGCGGCCGCGTTCGCGTTATAGTCCACGATCCGGTCCAACATGTCGAGGACGATCGCGCCGTCCGACATCGACTCGAACACGAGACCGCGCGCGACGGGCGCGATGTCGAGGATCTTAAAGCCGAATATCGATATCGCGAAGCAAACCATCGAGATAAATAACCCGAAAGGGACGGTGTCCACGCCATACGCATTAACGCCTGACAGGTATATCGCGTAGTTTATCCAAGGTATCACCGAGCCGAAGAGCATGAAAAACTGCTGCTTACGGAAGAACTTGGGCGCCGCGATGAAATTCCACATAAACGCGACCGTGCTGAAGCCGAGCGCGAGAAAGCTGTATACGACGTGCGACCAGTAGAGCGGGCCGCGGGTAAAGGAAAGTACGGGGAAGGATCCCGTGGAGTTTATCGCGACCGATGCGTACTTCAGGCCGAGTAAGGGGTCCGTGACGGCGCCGAAGAGGGTTATGGCTCCCGCGATGATAAGCGTTATCTGAAAGAATCGGCTGGTCGACCAGCGGAAATTGAGGTATCGCGCCGTCAGGATAATCCACGTCGCCGGCATGAAGGAGATTCCCAGATACTGAACGGTACTCCAGGCGATCATCCCGGAAAGGCTCGATGAAAGGAGCTCGCCGGCATAGCCTCCCGCATAGAGCGCAAGCTCCAGGAGGAGCGAGGCAAACGGGAGGGCTACGGGAGAATGCGTGCGCCTTGTAAAGGCGTATCCTCCGATGGCAAGCTGCGTCGCAGCCATGCCGAGCAGGATACTGACGAGTATTTCACGAACCATTTGCCTAAAAAGACACTATTTTATGCCTTTAGCGCAAGCCCACGCGGGCATGGTTCGGCTAGCCGAGGATCATGCGGTCATTGACCGCGCCTTCCTCGTTCGCGTTGCTGAATTTCGCGAGCAGGTCCGCGACCTCGAGCTTCTTTTTATCCTCGCCCGAGACATCGTAGATAATGCGTCCCTCGCTCATCATGATAAGCCGATTGCCATGGCGGATCGCGTCCTTCATATTATGCGTGACCATGAAAGTCGTAAGGCCCTCGCGGTTCACGATCTCGTCGGTGAGCTCGAGGACTTTCTTCGCGGTCTTGGGGTCAAGGGCGGCCGTGTGCTCGTCGAGCAGGAGGAGCTTCGGCTTTCTGAGGGTAGCCATGAGGAGGGTAAGCGCCTGTCGCTGGCCGCCGGAGAGAAGGCCCACCTTCGAGCTGAGCCTTGTCTCGAGACCGAGGTCGAGCTCCTTGAGTTTTTCCACGTACGACTCTCGCTCCTCGCGCGTGATTCCCCATTCAAGGGTCCGTCGGTCGCCGCGCCTAGCCGCGAGCGCGAGGTTTTCCTCTATCGCCATGCTGGCGGCCGTTCCCATCATGGGGTCCTGGAATACGCGCCCGAGGTGCTTCGCGCGGGCGTGCTCCCTTTCGTTCGTGATGTTGAGGTTGTCGAGGAATATGTGCCCCGAGTCGACCTCGTGAACGCCGGCGATCAGGTTAAGGAGCGTCGACTTTCCCGCCCCGTTCCCGCCGATGACGGTGACGAAATCCCCCTCGTTGAGCTTGAGGTCTATGTCTATCAGGGCCTTTTTCTCGTTGATGGTGCCCGCGTTGAAGGTTTTGTTTACCTTGATCAGAGTGATCATCGCTGCGCCTCCTTTAAAAGTTCGGCGGCTCTATCGTTCGCGATGCGGTTTTTGCGCTTGACCATGTTGGAGCGGATCACGGGGAGGGCGAGCGCCACGGCCACGATGATCGCGGTGAGGAGCTTGAGGTCAGTCGACTTCATGCCAAGTTGGAGCACCACGGCGATGATGACGCGGTAGATGACGGAGCCGAGTACGACGGAAAGAAGGCGGTACCAGAACGAGAATCGCTTTCCGAAGATCACCTCGCCGATGATGACGGACGCGAGGCCGATGACGATGGTGCCGGTTCCCATGCCGACGTCGCCGTAGCCCTGGCTTTGCGCGACCATCGCGCCTGAAAGCCCGACGAGCGCGTTCGAGAGCATGAGAGCGAGGTTCTTCATGGCGTCGGTGTCTACGCCGAGCGCGCGCACCATTTTCTCGTTATTGCCGGTGGCGCGAATGGCGCTGCCGAGCTCGGTGCCGAAGAACCAGTACAGCGCGAATATGATTATGCCGGAGAACGCGACGCCTATGACGAGCGAGCTCATCGATTTGTCGAGTCCCGCGATTTGGCCGAGTCCGGTGAGCATGGTCTTAACGCCGAGGAGCGGGGTATTGGCCTGCCCCATGATGCGCATATTGATGGAGTAGAGGGCGATCATCGTAAGGATTCCCGCGAGGATTCCCGGTATCTTAAGTTTGGTGTGGAGTAGGCCGGTCACGAGTCCGGAAAGGCCGCCGGCCGCGAACGCGACGAGGAGGCTGAGAAAGGGATCGACTCCCATAACGATAAGGATGGAGCTGATCGAACCGCCGAGCGCGAAACTACCGTCTACGGTAAGGTCGGCGAAATCGAGAATCTTAAAAGTGATATAGACGCCCAGGGTCATTACGCCCCACAGAACGCCTTGCGACGCCGCGCCCTGCATGGCCAGCAAGAATGGCATTGAGGCCTCCTCGGATGAAGTTTCCCCATAGTACCATTTTTCGGCCGTTATGAAAACAGTGCGCGGCGTAAGACTTATTTCTTTACCTTAGCGAGAATCTCGGCGGGAATGGTGATCCCGATGGCCTTGGCGGTTTCCTCGTTAATGGAAACGTCGCAGGTCTGGAGGTACTGAATGGGCATCTCCGCTGGCTTCTTGCCTTCCTTGAGAATCTGCACTGCCATCGCGGCCGTCTGTTTGCCGAGCTCGTAGTAGTTGACGCCGTAGGTCGCGAGTCCGCCCTGCTTGACCATTCCGTCCTCGCCGCAGATGAAGGGGATCTTCGCCGCGTTGAGGATGCTCGCGACGGTGGGGACGCCTGCCGCGATCATGTTGTCGGTGGGGGAGTAAACCGCGTCGACCTTGCCGACGAGGCTCTGGGTGACCTGCTGGATCTCGTTGGAGTTGGAGACGGTCGCGTCGATGTACTTAAGGCCGATCTTGTCGCATGCCTTCTTGGCGAGGTCGATCTGGAACTTGGAGTTCTGCTCGCTGGAGCAATAGAGGAATCCGACGGTTTTGGCGTTCGGGACGATTTGCTTGAGAAGGTCCATCTGGGCCGCGACGGGGGTAAGGTCGGAGGTTCCGGTGACGTTGGTGCCGGGCGCGTCGTTGGAGGCGACGAGCTTCGCCGAGGCCGGGTCGGTGACCGCGGTGACGAGCACGGGAATGGTCGTCGTGAGGTTGGCGACCGCCTGGGCGGCCGGGGTCGCGATGGCGAGGATCAGGTCGTCTTGGTCGTTAACGAGCTTCTGCGCGATAGTCTGGCAGTTAGCCTGTTCGCCCTGGGCGTTCTGGTAGTCGATCTTGATGTTTTTTCCATCCTCGTAACCGGCTTCCTTGAGCCCGTCGACGAAGCCTTTATAGGAGGCGTCGAGCGCGACGTGCTCGACGAGCTGGACGACGCCGATCTTGATTACTTTCTTGGACTGGGCATCTTTGCCCTTGCACGATACCGCGAGAAGCCCGCAAAGGCAGGTCGCGGCGATGATTGCCGTGATTTTCTTGTTCATTCGATACTCCTTAAGCACGGGAAAACAGTATGAAATGCCACTTAAAAAGTCAAGACGAAGCGCCCTAATATGCTATACTTTGCGTTATTGGAGGATGGTATGTATGAACCTTGGTTCTTTTGGGCGCTGACGGGAATCGTTTGCATCGGCCTTGAGATGCTGCTTCCCGGATTTGTAATATTTTTCTTCGGAATGGGCGGCCTACTTACGGCCTTAACGTGCCTTATTCCGGGAGTTTCGGACATGCTCTGGCTGCAGATCATCCTTTTTATCGCGTTTTCCGTACTTTCCCTCGCGATTCTCCGCAGGAAATTTACCCGGATCTTCGCCGGAACGGTGTTCAATCCAAAAAAATCGAACGTTGAGGAAGATGGGATCGGCGAGATCGCAGACGTCGTTGAGCCCGTGAGCGATCGCGCCGGGCGCATTAAATTTAGGGGAACCACGTGGAAGGCCCTATCGAATGGAATCGGTTTCGACTCTGGCGCGAAGGTTAGGATCGTTTCGCGCGACAGTATGACGTATATCGTGGGCCCGGTCGAAGAGGCCGGCAAAGACGCAGGAGGTAAGTAATGTCCGTCGTTCTCGTTTATCTGGCGGCGATCATCTTCGTGATCGTCCTTTTCAAGATCGCGGTAGTCGTTCCGGAGCAGGAATGCTACATCATCGAGCGCCTGGGAAAATACACCAAGACCATCGAGTCCGGCTTTCATCTGCTCGTGCCGTTCATCGACCGTATCGCGTACCGGCAGAACCTTAAGGAAGAGACCATCGACGTCGACCCGCAGGTGTGCATCACCTCGGACAACGTGCAGGTGGAGGTCGACGGCATCCTGTACCTAAAGGTGTTCGATCCCGTCAAGGCATGCTACGGAATCGACAACTTTCGCTTCGCGGTCTGCCAGCTCGCGAAGACCACCATGCGCAGCGAGGTCGGAAAGCTCGAGCTCGATAAGACCTTCTGCGGCCGCGAGGGCATCAACGACAATATCGTGCGCGCGCTCGACGAGGCGTCCGATAACTGGGGCATCAAGGTTACCCGCTACGAGATCCGCGACATCACGCCCACCTCGACGATTCTCGAGGCGATGGAAAGCCAGATGCGCGCGGAGCGAATGAAGCGCGCGAGCATCCTCGAGTCCGAGGGCAAGCGCGAGGCGCGCATCAACGTATCGCTCGGAGACAAGCAGGACGCGATCAACCGATCGATGGGCGAGCGCCAGCGGCGCATTAATAACGCCGAAGGGCGCGCTAAGTCGATCGAGATTACGAGTAAGGCGACGGCTGAGGGCCTTAGCCTCGTCGCTGAGTCGCTGTCCGTTCCCGGCGGTAAGACCGCCATGGGAATCAGGCTCGCCGAGAGCTATATAGGGCGTTTCCGAAAAACGCTCGCGCAGTGCGACGTTTCCGTGTATCCCGCGGAGCTCGCCGGCATCGCGTCGATCGCGGACCTGATCAAGACGACGGTTAAGCCCTCGTCGGGCGACCTCGCAGCCAAGCTCGCCACCGGAGGTAAAAAATGATGAACCCATTCATTCCGCTTTTCGTGGTGCTCGCGGTATTCGCGGTCGTTTTTTTCTTTACGCTCCTCAGAAGCGTTCGAGTCGTGCCGAATAAGACCGCCCTAATCGTGGAACGCCTTGGCCGCTATAGCAGGACTCTTGAGGCGGGCTTTCACATTCTCTTCCCGTTCCTGGACAAGGTCCGCTACAAGCAGACGCTCAAGGAACAGGCGATAGACGTTCCCGCGCAGGACTGCTTTACCAAGGACAACGTGCAAGTGCGCATCGACGGCGTTCTGTACCTGCAGGTGATCGATCCCAAGAAGGCAAGTTACGGGATAAAGAACTACTCGTACGCGACGGTCCTCCTCGCGCAGACTACGATGCGCTCGGTCGTCGGTCAGCTCGAGCTCGATAATACCTTCGAGGCCCGCGACCAGATCAACGCGCAGGTCGTAAAGGCCGTCGACGAGGCGTCGGATCCTTGGGGCGTCAAGGTGACGCGCTACGAGATCCAGAACATCAAGGTCTCAGATTCCATCATGGACGCGATGGAGGCCCAGATGAAGGCCGAACGCGAAAAGCGCGCGGAGATCGCGCGGTCGCTCGGCGAGATGGAGACGAAGATCAACATCTCGAAGGCGGCGTACGAGGAAGCCGTAAACCTGAGCGAGGGCGAGAAGCAGCGGATGATCAACGAGGCGGAAGGCGAGGCGAGCGAGATCGTATCCGTCGCTAAGGCGACCGCCGAGGGAATTCGCGCCGTCGCGGCGTCCGTCAACCTCAAGGGCGGCGAGGCCGCGGCGAACCTCCGATTGTCGGAGAACTGGATCGACGCGATCGGCGGTATCGCAAAGCAGGGTTCCAAGCTCGTGCTGAGCGCGGACCTTACCGACCTCAACGAGGTTACCGCGAAGGCCGCGAGGATGCTGGGCGAATCGAAATAGCGGAAACTATGCCTCTGACCGCGTTCCCGCGCCCGCGGGATCGCGGTCAGTCGCGTTATCCACGCGTCATCGTCGCGCGTTTATGGGGAACACATGGGAATTACCGCGTTACAATACGCGCTCGGCCGATATCTCGGCGATAACGAAAGATTCGGTACGGATATGTACGAGGTTTGCGTCGGCGAGGCGAAAGCGCGCGACGCGCTGTTCGGCTCGCGGGTACACTTATCCGTTCCGATTCTCGTCGCCTTCCGCACGAACGTGCTTAGCTTCGCCGAGATCGAGCGTGAGGCGTACTCGAGGATCGAGAAATCGGCCCTGAGAAAAATACATGCCGTGCGCGCGGACTGGTTTATCCTGTCCGATCGCGGCGGCATTTATCTTTTTGAGGAAATCGCGAAAAAGGACAACGCTCGATATCGCGCCATGAGAAATCGTTTCGTCGTCATGAACTCTGGCGACGGAACGGTTTCCTTTGGTCCCGGTCATCCTGAAAACGGGCAAACGACCGAGAAAACGCGGTCGCTACTTCAGATGCAAAGGGCCTTGCCGGAAGAAATCTGGCTGGCCGAGACGTTCAAGATCTTTGATTCATGCAGGAATATCCTCGCCGCGCGCTGATGGATCGCGCTATCGAAGCGCGGCTCCCGCGCGGAGGGATTTCGCGAGATCGACGAGCTTTCCGAGCGCGACTGGCCCGTACGGTTCTACGCCGTCATACGAGGGATCGAGACAGGTCCCCGGGACGAAGCGGGCGAGCTCCCAGTCCGCGTCTTCCGGAAGGATCGCGGCGATTGCCCTGATCTCGGCCTCGCCGACGAGGCCGGGTACGAGAACGGTGCGGTACTCGACCCTTAAGGGGCGAGCGCCGCTTGCGCCCTGCGCCGCGGAAGCGGTTCGGAGAATACTGATCGATTGCGCCAAGGCCGCGCCGAAGGCCTCTCCCCGCGACGGTTCCATGGCGAGTTCGCCGTAGCGCGACAACGAGGTCTTTACGTCTATCGCGATCATGTCTGGCCTGAGGCTTGCGTCGGAGACGAGCGACGATAAGAGATCGGGCAAGGTACCGTTCGTGTCGATCTTAACCGCGAGCCCAAGCTCGCGCGCCTTTCGCGTCAGTTCGGTCGTGGCGGGGGAGAGGAGCGGCTCGCCTCCCGATATGGCGAGTCCGCCTAGAACGTTTTTGCGCCTCTCAAGGTGGGCGTATACCTCATCGAGTTCGACGTAATCCTCGCCATCCGCATGATCGGTCTTCGGTCCCGTCACGACGCTCGCGCGCGCGAGTTCGCCATTGTGGCAGAACGGGCATCGAAGGTTGCAGCCGGGCAAAAAGACGGCCGCTGCGACGCGGCCGGGAAAATTGACGAGGCTTGTCTTTATCAGGCCTACCCTCATCGGTTAAAAGAGCGCGGGCGCCTGCACCTGCGCGAGCGCGGGAATCGCGAGGATTTCCTTCACGGAATAGGCGCGGGCGACTTCTTTGTTTTCCGCGTCGAAGAACACGACGGTCGGGGTGGAAAGAATCTCGTTCGCGGACGCGCGGGCGAATCCCTCGGCGGAATCGACGTCGACCTGTTCGCCCGAGAGCGAAAGATTGGCGCAGCATTCCTTAACGGGCGGGCAGTTCGGGCAGGTTCGCCTGACGTAGAGCTCGTAATGGTCGACGGTATCGCTTACGCTCGGGGCGATAGACGCGGTCGAAATCATCGACGCTGGGGCGGCAACGTTGCCGCAACCGCATCCGTCCGCGGGAAGGTGCTCGGCGATCCGTCCCTCGTCGGCGATAAAGAGTTTCCTGAACTTATATTCCTCGCGCTTGCCGCGGTTCCAGTTGCGCACGGACCTGTAGTATCCCACGATGCGCGCGTATACCTCGGTGGTGGTGCCGTGCACGTCCTGCATCTCGTTCCTTACTTTGGCGATGTCTGCGTCGATCTCTGCTACTGTTCTCATGATAATTTTCCCTCCCAGGACTTTTTATCGGATATTAGGCGCCATTCCCCGGCCAACGGCTAAGGTAACGGCGCAATTTTTTTACTCGTTTCGGCCGTCGCCCGCCACCGCGGACTTGCGCTCGGCCTCGAGTTCCGCGAGCCGTCCGACGAGGACTTCCTCGCGCTCGGCCTTGCAGGTCGGGCACTCGAAATGCTCTCCGTTGATGTACCCGTGAATCGGGCATACGGAGAAGGTCGGCGAGACGGAGAAGTACGGGATGCGGTAGTTAGACGCGACGGACTTTACGAGGTCGCGGCAGGACTCCCAGTCCTTAACAGCCTCGCCGAGGAAGATGTGGAACACGGTACCGCCGGTGTACTTCGTCTGGAGCGCCTCCTGGTGGTCAAGCGCCTCGAAGATGTCGCTCGTGTAGCCGACGGGCAGCTGGCTCGAGTTCGTGTAGAACGGGTCGTCGGTGCCCGACGTGATGATGTCCGGGTATTTCTTCGTGTCGTGGCGCGCCAGGCGATACGAGGTGCTTTCGGCGGGAGTCGCCTCCAGGTTGAAGAGCTCGCCGGTCGTCTCCTGGAAGTCCGCGAGCTTCTGCCGCATGTGAACGAGCACCTTTTCCGCGAAGGCCTTTCCGCGCTGGTCGACGATGTCCACCCCGAGGAAGTTCAGGCACGATTCGTTCATGCCGCAGATTCCGATCGTGGAGAAATGGTTGTTCAGGTTGCGGAGGTAACGCCTCGTGTACGGGAAGAGCCCGCCGTCGAGGAGTCGCTCGATCACCTTGCGCTTGAGCTGCAGGCTAATGCGCGCCTGTTCCATCAGGAAGTCGAGCCGCGCGAAGTACTGAGCCTCGCTCTTCGCGAGATAGCCGATCTGCGGCATGTTGATCGTGACGACGCCGATGGACCCGGTGAACTCGTCGGAGCCGAAGAGGCCGCCGCCGCGCTTGCGAAGCTCGCGCTTGTCGAGCTGCAGGCGGCAGCACATGGAGCGCACGTCGCTCGGGTTAAGGTCCGAGTTGATGAAGTTCTGGAAGTAGGGCGTACCGTAGCGCGCGGTCATCTCGAAAAGGAGTTGCGCGTTGCCGCTCGTCCAGTCGAAGTCCCGGGTGATGTTGTACGTCGGGATCGGGTACTGGAACCCGCGCCCCGCGGCGTCGCCCTCGAGCATCAGCTCGATGAAGATGCGGTTGATGCTGTCCATTTCCTTCTGGCAGTCGCCGTAGGTAAAGGGCATCTCGCCGCCGCCGACGGTGGCCTTTTTATCCGCGAGGTCGGCCGGGCAGTTCCAGTCGAGCGTGATGTTCGTGAAGGGCGCCTGGCTACCCCAGCGGCTCGGCGTGTTAACCCCGTAAATGAAGCTCTGCAGGCACTGCTTAACTTCCTTGTCGCTGAGGTTGTCCTTCTTGACGAAGGGCGCGAGGTAGGTGTCGAACGAGCTGAACGCCTGCGCTCCGGCCCATTCGTTCTGCATGATGCCGAGGAAGTTGACGATCTGCTGGATCAGGGTCGAGAGGTGACGGGGGGGCTTGGACGTGATCTTGTCCGGAACACCGCCGAGGCCCTCGGCGATGAGCTGCCTGAGGGACCAGCCCGCGCAGTACCCGGAGAACATCGAAAGGTCGTGGATATGGAACGCCGCGGAGCGGTGCGCCTCGGCGACTTCCTCGGGGTATATGTTCTTGAGCCAGTAGTTCGCCGTGATGGTTCCCGAATTGTGCAGGATAAGGCCGCCGAGCGAGAAGTTGACGTTCGCGTTTTCCTTGACGCGCCAATCCGACTGCGAAAGATAGCCGTTCATCGTGTCGTCGATGTCGAGCATAAGCCGCTCGGTATCGCGGATCGCCTCGTGCCTCGCGCGGTACAGGATGTAGGCCTTCGCGACCTGAACTTCCTTTTCCTCGATGAGCACGGACTCCACGATATCCTGGATCTCCTCGATCGCCGGGATCGAGTGGGCGTGACGGCCCGCCATGAGCGCGCGGAGGTTTTCCTCCACG
>Ga0116170_10005267_pt1 | contig 11633 bp, 10 predicted proteins | sample AD_JPNHW1_MetaG_FD_89797 | JGI IMG/M metagenome (GOLD analysis project Ga0116170, IMG submission 89797) | Active sludge microbial communities of municipal wastewater-treating anaerobic digesters from Japan - AD_JPNHW1_MetaG | ecosystem: Engineered > Bioreactor > Anaerobic > Digestate | place... | reverse complement strand
TTAAACGATATACATCACGCCGCCAGTGGAGCTACAGGTGATTATACAAAGCTTCAGGAATTTCTGGGCGCACTTCTCCATCATCAAGGCGATGCCATTGATAAGCTTGCTACTGAAAAACATTTCATTAATAGGGCATATGAGGCTGCAGATATCGGATATCATCGCCTTTTGTGGGGGCATGATATTCTTAATTTTAGTGCAAATGATCCGTTCAAGCTTATGTTTGATCAACAAGGCGTGTCAGGGATTTTGCAAGCCGCTCGACATCTTATAGCAGATACTACCTCAAAACAGGGATTGCCGTTTCCGGGGAGTTCATATCTTGACCATGTAAATGAAAATGGAAAGGTTTCAAATTACCTTATTGAATTCGCAAAAAAACTTTCAAAGGAATCCACTGGGAATATGCGTAATGCTCAGTCAATATATTCTCACATGTTTACAGTAAGGGCTCAGGATATCATGGGCGGCGGCGCCATAGCTGGCTTTGCTGCGATGTATTTTAAAATTCGGGGCATACAGGATTCTGTCAGAAAGGTTCAGTTCCGATTGGTTGCTTATTCCGTTGCATTTTTTGGAGAAGCCTTGCTGGGAGCAGCGAAACAGGGTGGAGTTCCATATATAAACATTCCTTTGGCCGCGGTTGTATATAAGAATCTCGCACAGCTTTACTATTTCAGCATTAAAGAGACCCGTCAGCTCCACGATAAAACTTACGAACTGATAGCTCAGGGAGATGAATTATCAGTTCGTGTCGCAGCAACCGGTGAAGACCTGATTGCATACGATAATGCGGATACATATTTTAAGGAATTGTCACAAGGCCAAAGCAATGTTGACTCCCTGATAGAAGCTTTGAAAAGCAGGGATTTACGAATATAAAAACAAATCCAGATGAAGATTTGATTACTGGCTGGATAACAAAGGACGGGGAAGTTGAAGAAGTTGAAATTGACGGATATACCACATTCTCAAGTAGCTCAAGATTTTTGCCGGACGTGGAAATAGTAATTACATACCATACATTTTCTGCTGATTAGAGAAACGTAGAATAAGAGCAAGCCTTCAAAATACATAGGAGGTTTTAAAACATGGCGTATGAGTCACCTTTAACAATAGGGGAGATTATTAAAGATATATCTACCAGCAAGTATGTTCTCCCGTCAATACAAAGAGAATTCGTATGGAGTACATCTCAGATTGAGCGGCTCTTTGATAGTGTGATGCAGGACTACCCAATCGGTGCATTTTTGTTTTGGGAATTAGGCCAGGGTCAGAATACACTGTATGACTTTTACAGTTTCTTGCAAAACTACCACGAGAGAAAGAACACACATAACCCCAGAATCAATTTGAGCGGAAACGAGAATGTCATGGCTGTGCTGGATGGTCAGCAGAGATTAACTTCCTTGTTCATTGGACTTAAGGGTACATAAACAGCTAAGAAAAGATCAAAAAAAAGGCGGAGAATATTACTATTCCCCACCTAAGAACGGCAAGAGCCGGAAAATAACTCCGGCGCCAGTTGTTATGGACATTTTGAAGGCTCACAAGAAGCAGCAGGAAGCGCAGGCAGAAAAATTAGGATCTGTATGGATTGACTCTGGCCTTGTATTCACCAATCCATTGGGTGATCGCCTATCTTATCGGACAGCTTATGACTGTTTCAAGCGTGTCGTGGACTCCATCGGTGTCCCCAGTGCTCGTTTCCACGATCTGAGACACACCTATGCCGTCAATGCTATTCGCGCCGGTGATGACCCGAAGACCCTTCAAGGCAATTTAGGACATGCCACGGCTGAGTTTACTATGAACGTATACGCCCACTTTACGGAGGAACTAAAGACCGCCAGCGCCAACAGAATGGATAGCTTTGCAAGACAACTTTTAGAAGATAAGTAAAGCCTGTAAAGGGTAAATTAAAGGGTAAAAGCCTACTAAAGCTATAGTAAAGCCCCGGAAGCTCAATGTTTCCGGGGCTCTTTAATGGTGGACGATACAAGACTCGAACTTGTGACCTCCCGCACGTCAAGCGGATGCGCTACCAGCTGCGCCAATCGTCCTCATCAGCAGAGGTTATTTTAACCTATCGCGCTGCTGTTGTCAACTTTTTTTTCCCCGGGCGGACAAAAAAACGGGACACTCTCGTGTCCCGTTTTTAAACGCGTTTTTGATCAGCCGTTGACATAGACCTTGCAGGTCGCCGTCTTGCCGCCGCAGGTGGCGGTGAGGGTGGTGGAGCCCTTGGATACGCCGGTGACCGCCACGGTGCCGTCGTCCTTCACGGTGAGGGAGGCGATGCTCTCATCCTTGATGGCCCATTGAACCTCCGCCGTGACGTCCTTGGGATAGACCTCGGCGTTGAGCGGCGTGGCCGAGCCGATGACCGCCGCGAATTCCGTGCGCTCCTCGTTATAATAGCGAATCTTCACGCTGGTGACCGAGGGCGAGGGAGAGGGGGAGGGCGTGGGTGTCAGCGATTCGCTGGGCGGGGCGGTGGGCGGCGCCAGAGACGCCGTGGCCGCGGCCTTGGAATCTGCGCCGTTGAGGCTGACGGAGACCAGAACGATGACGGCGACAATGATGGCCGCCACCAGGATCAGACCAAAAATCATCTGCCATTTGGCGTTGCCGGCGGCCCGGGCATTGGCCGCGGTGCCCCGGACCGTGCTGGGCGTACCGGCAGGAGTGCGGCCGGACTGTTGGACACGGCGTGTGCCGCAGTTCGGGCAGCGGCGATGGATGCCGGAATACTTATGTCCGCATCTGCGGCAGGTCACAGTGGGAATAAAGCTCATCGGAGTCCCTCCGTTCCGTCTGAAAAATCAAAATGCGTTTGATTTTGTTTCATTATCATACTCTATTCCGTGGTTTTCGTCAAGGGCAAAGCCCCTGGGCCGCCGGGAGACGCGCGCACCGCCGCAAGGGCCTGAGATCGGCGCGTACGGCGGATGCGCGCGGCCTTTCCCGCACACATTATTTTTTTATAAACCTATTGACTTCATAGGATATTGGTGCTATACTTCTATAAACATATAAAAAAGGTAGGTAATTACGATGAGCAGGATCACGCCTCGGGCGGGTTTTCGATGTCGGCGGAAAAACAGCGCCCCCAAACCTCAGGACGAATCATAGAATCCAATTTTGAAAGGGAGGACCCGTCATGTCAACTATTTACAAATCCGCCGACCAGCTCATCGGGCACACGCCGCTGCTGGAGCTGACCCACCTCGAAAAAGAGTACGGCCTGAAGGCCAGAATTCTGGCCAAACTGGAGTATTTCAATCCCGCGGGTTCCGTGAAGGACCGCATCGCCAGGGCCATGATTGACGAGGCCGAGCGCGCGGGAAAGCTGAAACCCGGCTCCGTGATCATCGAGCCCACCTCCGGCAACACCGGCATCGGGCTGGCCTCCGTGGCCGCCGCGCGCGGCTACCGCATCATCATCGTGATGCCCGAGACCATGAGTGTGGAGCGCCGCCAGCTGATGAAGGCCTACGGTGCGGAGCTGGTGCTGACGCCCGGAGCCGAGGGCATGAAGGGCGCCATCGCCAGGGCCGACGAATTGGCCGCGGAGACGCCGGACAGCTTCGTGCCGGGCCAGTTCGTGAATCCCGCCAACCCCAAGGCCCACTTCGAGACTACAGGCCCCGAGATCTGGGACGATACCGACGGCGAGGTGGACTATTTTGTGGCCGGTGTGGGCACCGGCGGCACCATTACGGGCGTGGGCGAATATCTCAAGGCCCGCAGACCCGGAGTGAAAGTCGCAGCTGTTGAGCCCGCAGCTTCGCCGGTGCTGTCCGGCGGTCAGCCCGGCCCTCACAAGATCCAGGGTATCGGCCCTGGCTTCGTGCCGGAGGTGCTGAACACCAAGGTCTATGACGAGATCATTCCCGTGACCAACGACGACGCCTTCGCCGTGGGCCGGGACATCGGGCGGCATGAGGGCGTGCTGGTAGGAATTTCCTCAGGCGCGGCGGCGTGGGCGGCCGTGGAGCTGGCAAGGCGCCCCGAAAACGCGGGCAAGACCATTGTTGTCCTGTTGCCGGACACCGGCGACCGGTACCTTTCCACGCCGCTGTTCGCGGAATAAGACCCGATTTCGGCCGCCGCGGCTTGAAAATCCGGTTGGAGTATGATAAAATAACAAAATCCGAGCCCCGGCCCGACGGCCGGGGCCGAATCAATTCTGGGAGGTACGGTATGGATTATAAAAGGATTTTGACGATACAGGACATTTCCTGCGTGGGCCAGTGTTCTCTCACCGTGGCCCTGCCCATCATCTCCGCCTGCGGCGTGGAGACCTGCATTCTGCCGTCGGCGGTGCTGTCCACCCATACCGGCGGCTTTAAAGGCTTTACCTTCCGCGACCTGACCGAGGATATCCCGGGTATCCGGAAGCATTGGCAGGCGGAGGGCATTTTGTTCGACGCCGTGTATACCGGCTATCTCGGCAGCGCCAAACAGATCGACTATGTCAAGGACATCATAGCCGCCATGCGCCGCCCCGGCGCCCCCGCCGTCGTCGATCCGGCCATGGCGGACAACGGCAGACTCTACACCGGCTTTGACGCCGCCTTTGTGGAGGCCATGAAAACCCTGATAGCCGTTGGGGACGTAGTACTGCCCAATATTACCGAAGCCTGCCTCCTCACCGGGGCCGAGTACCGCGAACGGTACGACGAGGTCTATGTGCTGGACCTGGCCCGGCGGCTTCACGCGCTGGGCGCCAAAACCGTGGTGCTCACCGGCGTGAGCTATAAGCCCGAGACCACCGGCGTGGCGATCTACGACGGCAAAGCGCTGCGTTACTATGAGCACCGCCATCTCAACGGCGGCTGCCACGGCACCGGCGATATCTACGCCTCCGCCTTCGTGGGCGGGCTGATGAACGGCTTCGCCGTGTACGACGCGGCCCGAATCGCCGCGGACTACACCGTGCGCTGCATCGAGAACACGCAGGGCGACCCGGACCATTGGTACGGCGCCAAATTTGAGACCGCCCTGCCCGAGCTGATCCAAATGCTGGGCAGAGCATAAAAGTGTTTTCCGAATCAAAAAAACGGTCCGTTCCACAAAAAATGGAACGGACCGTTTTCCCCCTAACCAAGGCGGTAAAACCGCTGTAAAGAGACGCATAATAAATTGGTTTACATAAACCAAAGGAGTAGTTACTGACGAAAAAAAGTAGAAAAAATACATTTTTGTCGGTATTTTCCAAATGGAACCCAGGCGCTATACTTAAGATGGGAAAGCTGAAAGGAGATGAAGACCGTGACAACGACAGCAGAAATTCACGCAATGATCGCCCAGATGGGCGCGGGGTACAATTACAAGGGCACCGCCATGATGGAGCGGGCCGTGCTGCACGCCCTGCAGCACCCCGACGATCTGCAACTGGTGACCAAGCGGCTCTATCCTCAGGTAGCCCGGGAGCTGAACACCACCCCCGCCCGGGTGGAACGCAACATCCGCACCGTCATCGGCATCGCATGGGAACAGGACCCGGAGACGCTCTGCGCACTGCTCCAGCGCCGGTTCCACAGCAAGCCCACCAACGCTGTGTTTTTGTCGGCAGTGGCCGACCGCATGATGTAAATAAGCTGAGGAGCCGCCGCAGTGAACTGCGGCGGCTCCTGTCAGTATTGCAAGACCTGATGGATCAGCTCGATCTTGGAGCTCACGCCAAGTTTGGCATAGATGTTGGACACCGTCTTTTTCACAGTGCCTTCCGCGATGAACAGCTTTCGGGCGATCTCCCGGGTGGAGAGCCCGTCGATGACGCACAGCGTGATCTCCCGCTCCCGCGGGGTCAGCGACTGCAGCGGCTGATCCATGCCGGACTGAAATTCGCTGAAGGGCAGCATATAGAGGTGGATCTCGCCGTTCGCCATGGCGGCGGCGCAGTAATACCGGCTGTCGCCGATGACGGCAATGTCGCACTTCTGCCCGTCGGCGGCCATGCAGGGCGACAGCAGTTTCCGGGTTAATTCCTGCTCCGCGCCGTCGCATCGGAGGAGCTCGGCAAAAATATGATTGTAGCGGCGAAGCTCAAAGCGGTCGCCCATGGGCGCAAACAGACCGTAGGCCGCCCACACCCGCAGCGGAGTTCTCTCCGGCGCGAAATCGAGTTGCCGCTGCTGCAGGGAAAAGAATTCGTCCTCGCCCAACTGCCGGATATTGATCACCACGCGGCTTTCCGCGTGGCAGAGTGGGAGGTATTCCAGCAGCAGGAAGCGGGTCTGCCCGCCGCGGGAATAGATATCCACATACCGGGTGGCGACGCCGCTGGAAAGGCATGCGCGCGCCACCCGCTCCGGGTTAAAATAATAGAAACAGGGCCAGAGGGCGGCGGGGCCGCAATTTCTGGAGAGGCCCGTGAGGCGTGCCAGCCTCGGGCTGAGGCTCTCGACCTGCAGCGTCTCACCCTCCGCCCGGAGCAGGATGCTCTCCGCCGGACACTTTTGCAGCAGTTCCGGCGGCGGCTGGCAGAGCTGACAGGTGAGGGCGGCGCGGTTGAGCGCCGGGACAGAGCGGAGTTCCGAACCGAGAAACGTTACGCCGCCCACCCGATAGAGCGCCTCCACCCGCCACACAAGCCCACCGAGCTCCCGAAAGTAGACCAGACTGTCCGCGCCGTGCTGAAGCCGGTGAAAAAGCAGCTCCAGGGCCAGGACATCCCTGTAATTAAACACGGCTCTGATCTCGCTGCCCAGATAGCTGCGATCCAATCCGCGGAGGGAAAGATAGGTATCCGACGCGTCGGTAAGCAGCAGACAGAAGGGACACTGCGCGTCCGCGGAGAGCACGCAGCTGAATTGCCGGGTATCAGGGTTCTCATCCATACTTCAACACATCTCCCGCAATCAATATCGCCGGATCAAGGCCGCTGACTTTACAAAGATAAAACAGCGAAGTGCTAAAGTCAAAAACAATTTGATGAAATAATTCGACAAAAACCGGCACATTCTGACACTTTGTCGAAAGAGGTCGAAAAGTTTTCCTCCCGTCAGCTCCCAACCCCCAGTGAGAGAGAGACTTCAAAGCTGCGATGCCAGGGGAGGGCAGCACCCAGCAGGGATACGGGTTTCGCGCTGCGTTCCCCGCCGGAGAGATCGGTGAGTACCCCGCCGGAGGAGAGGCCGCTCAGCACTGCGCCGCTGTTCTCCCGCAGCAGCGACAACAGCTCGTTTTCCAACCCGGTATAGACCTCGCCGGCGGCCACAATGTTGGCGCTGTCGCAGCCCTGCGCCGCGACGGCGCGGTCGAACTGCGTGTGCACGCCCCCGGCGTAGACCATGCTGAGGAGCATGGAGTTGGCCAGCTGCCGCTGCTGATCGTCCGCCGTGGAGGCACCCAGTCCCGCCGCGAGACAGGCGTAGCGGGAAAAGCCCATGGAGAGCCCCACTCCCACGATGCTGGCGTAGTCGTAGCGCCCGGCATAGCCCAGCAGACCGGCAAAATCCGCGTTTTCCAGCAGGGCTTGCGTCTCCGGACCCTCGTAGCTGCCCACGGAGGCATCGATGAGCAGGGTGGGCTTGCCTTTTTCCTGATTTTCCCGGAGCCGGGCGGTCAGCGCCGCGATCGTCTCGTCGGCCGTCACGCCGCTTTTCGGCGCGGTGAGCACCAGAACTTCCAGATCGGCGGCGGAGGCATCGTAGGTGCGTTCACCCAGCAGCGACAGCTGCTCGCCGACGTCTGCGCGGAGGGTAATCCGGTCATATTTGGAGGAGGGACTGTCCTCCCCGCCGCCGAAATAGCGGACATAGGCCGTCACCGGCGGCCTATCCGCCAACGCCATGCGGGCCAGCTGCAACCGGGCCAGACTGTCCACTCCGGACACCACGGCGCCGCTGCCGATATGCGCCTTGATGTAGGCAATCTCATTTTCCTGAATGCTGCCGCCGCCGGTGGAGTCATCCACGCCCACCAGCAGGTGGAAGCTGTCCCGGCCCTTCACGGCGTCCAGCACATGGGCCAGCAGCCGAAGCTTCCGCCGCCGGGCGGAAAGGTAATTTCCGATCTGCCTGTCGGTGAGGGAGGCGGCTTCGGCGTTTTGTGTCTTGGCCGGCGTGCTGCCGTCGGCGCCGCGGGGGTAGGCGGCGAAAATGCTGCGCAGGGTGAGGTCCGCCCCGGAGAGCGTCTTGCGGGGGACGGAGCCGTAGGCGCGAAGGGCGGTGTAGTCGTCCAGCCCCAGTCCACAGTAGCCCACGGTGGAGGCCAGACGCATGACGCTGTCGAAGAGATAGATCCGGTTGTCGGGATCGTCGCCCAGGGCCAGAATGATGCGATCGAAGGCCTGCGTCTCGGACTCCTTCGCCCCGTCGGAGAAGGCGAGGTCCTCGTCGGCCGAAAGCCAGCGGGAGTTTACCAGACCGCCGGAGAAGAGCTGGTCCAGTGACAGCAGAAAAAGATTGCAGCCCTGTTTATCCATGGCCCTGACCCATTCAAACAGCGCCGCGCGGTCGCCGTAGCGGGTGCCGTTTGAATTGGCGTGCTGCCCGTCCAGCCGGGTGGAATACGCATCCTCGGGCGGAAGAACCAGCGTATAGCCGCAGGCGGCGGCCTCATAGCGGACGGCGTCCGTGTTGTCGGTGCGGTCGTCCAGCGGGACGTAGGCCACGCTGCGGGTCCAGTCTGCCGAAACGGGGGAGACGGCGGGAACGACCGGTCTGTGGCGCAACGAAAGAACCCCCGCACCCGCCGCCGCGGCGGCGAGACATGCGGCGGCGACCCACAGCCGCTTTGATTTTCTCCTGCCAGCTTTCATGGCTCCAATCTTAGCACGCCGGGACGGACAGTACAAGAACAGGAGAGCAAAATAAAAAGTCTTAATATTTATAAAGTTGGGTTGATGTTTTGGAGCTTCGGTGATAAAATAACAAACTGTCTGCGCCGGAAAGGATGTTTTTTCCAGCGAAACACGCGGTTTTCGCGGCTTCGGACGGTTGAGGACGCCGGCCCGCTGCCGGGAAACAAAACTTTTTTGAAACAGTGGTGTGACATGAAAAAGATTATTTCTGCGGCGATCTGTATGATTCTGGCACTGGCCTGCCTGCTGACGGCCTGCGCGGGAAAGACGGAGGATCTGGTTTATAAAGACGGTATGTTCACCGACGTGACGGCGGACTCCCCCTACCGGGATTCCATCGCGGCGGTGTATGAAATGGGCCTGATGAAAGGCATGACGGACACGCTGTTCGGCACCGACCGGACCGTCACCCTGGCGCAGGCCATTGCCTATACGGCCAAGCTCCACAGCTTCATCACCGGCGACAAGTACGAATTCAAGGAGGGCCGCCCCTGGTACAAGGTCTATGCCGACTATGCCGTGAGCTGCGGCATCCTCCAGTCCGAGATCACCAGCTACGACAGCAATCTCACCCGGGAGGAGTTTGCCGACATCCTGACCCACACCGTGGCCGCCAGCGCGCTGCCCGGCATCAACACCGTGGAGGATAACGCCATCCCCGACGTCTCTATCGACGACGAGTACGGCGCGAGCATCTATCTGCTGTATCGCGCGGGCATCTTTACCGGCGAGACGGAGGACGGGGCGTTCCGCCCCAAGGACAACGTCACCCGCGGCGAGGTGGCCCAGGCGCTGGCCCGGATGGCCGCCTCCAGCATGCGCGGCACCGTGACCCTCACCCTGCCCGAACCCTTCTCGCCCGACCTGCAGAAGTCCCCCGCCATGGGCGACGACTATTTCAAGGACGCCGCCATCGTGGGCAACTCCCTGACGGAGGGCCTGCGGATGTACGCCAAGCTCAGCTCCCTGACCTTTTATTCCGGTACCAGTATGTCCGTGACCTCCGCCATGAAAGAGGAGATCCCCCAGCTGATCCAGAAGCAGTACGCCAAGATCTATATCGAGCTTGGCATCAACGAGCTGGGCGGCGATTCCGACAGCTTCATCCAGAGCTATGGCAAGATGATCGACACCATCCGCGCCGCGGAGCCCGACGCCGACATCTATATCCTCTCCATCCTGCCGGTGAGCAAGGATAAGTCCGCCGAAGGGCAGTTCACCATCGAGCGGGTGAAGGCCTGCAACGAGAAGCTGTACGCGCTGGCCACCGAGAAGGAATGCTATTATATGGACGTCTATTCCGCGCTGCTGGGGTCGGACGGCTATCTCCCTGCCGACGAGACCTGGGACGGCGTGCATCTCACCCCCGACACCTACGCCATTTGGGAAAATTATATGAGAACGCACTACGCGGTGAAAAAGTAACGGAGCCTCAAGAGCCTGCCGATTGAAAAATCGGCAGGCTCTTTTCAGTCGTAGTAGCCGGGGGTGGAGAGGTAGTGGTCGCCGCCGTCCGGCAGGAGGGCCACAAGGGTCTTGCCCGCGTTTTCCGGCCGCTTTGCAAGCTGCGCCGCCGCCCAGACCACGCTGCCTGAGGAGATGCCCACCAGCACGCCCTCGGTCCGGCCCACGGCGCGGCCGGTCTCGTAGGCGTCCGCGTCCGTGACGGCGATGACTTCGTCGTACACCGAGGTATCCAGTACCTCGGGGATGAAATTCGCCCCGATGCCCTGAATTTTGTGGGGGCCGGCTTTGCCGCCGGACAGCAGGGGAGAGGCGGCGGGTTCCACCGCCACCACGCGGACGGCGGGGTTCCTGCTCTTGAGATACCGGCCCGCGCCCGTGACGGTGCCGCCGGTGCCTACGGAGGCCACGAAAATGTCCACCTGGCCGTCGGTATCGGCCCAAATCTCGGGGCCGGTGGTGTCAAAATGGGCTTTGGGATTGGCGGGGTTTGAAAACTGACCGGGGATGAAGCTGCCCGGCGTGGCGCAGCGCAGCGCCTCCGCCTTTTCGATGCACCCGCGCATTCCGTCCGCCCCCGGGGTGAGCACCACCTCGGCACCGTAGGCGCGCATCAGCGCGATGCGCTCGGCGGACATGGTGTCCGGCATGACGATGACGGCGCGGTAGCCTCTGGCCGCCGCCAGCGCGCACAGGCCGATGCCCGTGTTGCCGGAGGTAGGCTCGATAATGACGCCCCCGGGGGCGAGGACGCCGCCCGCTTCGGCGTCGTCCAGCATGGACTTGGCCACGCGGTCCTTGGCGGAGCCCGCGGGGTTAAAGGATTCCAGCTTGGCCAGCAGAACGGCGGGCAGGCCGCCGGCTTTTTCAAAATTCCGCAGCTCCAGAAGCGGCGTGCCGCCTACAAGCTCGTCAACGGAACGATAAATTTTCATCTTGCGCCTCCAATAAAAAATGACCTGAGCCGCCAAAACCGGCTCAGGTCATTATACGCTTCTTATTCCTGAGATTCAACCGATCCTTCGGCGGGATGCAGCCGCTTTTGCAGCCAATCCTTGCCGTCGGCATAGCGGGAGACAATGTAGGATACCACATAGTCGCCGGTGGAATTGATCATGGTCGCGGGGGGGTCCACCAGGTCGCCGATGCCCAGCGCCAGCGTATAGGCCACGGCCAGCTGCTCGGGGGAGTTGTTGAAGAAGATGGAGCAGAGAATCAGCTCGCCCACGCCGCCGCCGCCGGGGATACCGGACATGGCCACGGAGGAGAACACCGCCACAAGGATGGCAAGGATGGCCTTGCCGGTACCGAAGGGCATACCGGCGATGCCGAACAGGAAGGCCACCTTCAC
>Ga0116170_10005265_pt1 | contig 11637 bp, 8 predicted proteins | sample AD_JPNHW1_MetaG_FD_89797 | JGI IMG/M metagenome (GOLD analysis project Ga0116170, IMG submission 89797) | Active sludge microbial communities of municipal wastewater-treating anaerobic digesters from Japan - AD_JPNHW1_MetaG | ecosystem: Engineered > Bioreactor > Anaerobic > Digestate | place... | reverse complement strand
ATGGTTCCCCGGAATGTGTTCGTGGCACTCGAGCTGACCGGTTCATCAGACAGGATGATGTCTTCGCCCCTGATAAGCACGAATCCTTCACTTACAACACATTCTTCCGGCAACTGAATAATCAACCCCTCTTCTGTAATTGCTTTCATTCCAAGGGTATCAGAAAAAATTTTTACCCTGAAATAATTCCGGATACCGATAAAATGGGCCACAAAGGATGACGTCGGATGGTGAAAAACTTCTTCCGGGCTTCCTTCCTGGATAATTTTGCCCTTGTTTACCACGGCGATCCGGGTTCCAAGTGCAAGTGCCTCTTCGTAATCGTGGGTAACGTGAATGATGGTTTGCCCTTGTTTATGGATTTCACGCAGCAACGCTCTGATTTCAGTTTTCAATCCGGTATCAAGTGATGCAAGAGGCTCGTCAAGAAGCAGTATCTCAGGCTGCTGTACCAGCGACCTGGCTAACGCGACCCGTTGGAGTTCGCCGCCGGAGAGGGTAGCAGGTCGGCGGTCAAGCAAACCGGCGATCCCCATTTGGGTAGCTATCTTCGTAACCATTTCACGGATAGTATGCCCTTCACATTTCCGGCTTCGAAGCGGATAGGCGATATTATCGAAAACTTTCAGATGCGGGAAGATGGCGTGATCCTGAAAAACGATCCCGACTTTTCGCTGCTGGATCTTTTGCTGTGTGATATTCGTACCCCGGAAGAGGATCTCACCGCCGTCGGGCCATACCAAACCGGCAATGGTCTCAAGAATCATGGATTTCCCGGCGCCAGACTCACCCAGCAAAATGAAATAGTCGTTTTCACTAACGGAAATGGAGATCTCTTTCAGCTCAAATCCGGCATATTTCTTACTGATCTTATTCAACTGAATGTGCACCATTCTTTTTCGTTTTCACGTTTATTGCCGGTTCCCCTCCTTTTCCTTCGACAAACTTCGCAGAAAAATGAACAGGGCCAAAGAGATCAGGATGAATAGTACTGCCACAGGTCGTGCATATTTGAGACCGAAAGCGCCAAACCTTTCATAGATCAGTACGGGGGTTACCATCGGATGGTATGCAATGACAATAACAGCCCCGAATTCGCTCATTCCTCTTGCAAACATCATGATCAGGCCCGAAACGATATTTCGCCATGCAAGAGGAAGTGTGATTGTAAAAAAGACCCTCGCAGGTGATGCCCCCAGCGTTAGCGCGGCCTTCTCCAGCCGTTCGGGTACCCCTGCAAACCCATCACGGGCTGCATTGATCAGGTACGGGATGCTCACGAATGCCATGGCAATGGCAATACCGGCCGGATGCCCTACGAAATTCAGCCCCACCATTGATCCTGCCTGACCCAGCAATGAATCCCTGGAAACAAAACCAAGCAACGCAATACCGGCAGCCGAATGCGGAATTACAACCGGCAGATCAATGACACCGATGACCAGTTTTTTCATCGGAAATTGTTTGCGGGCCAGAATCCAGGCCAACGGAATAGCAGCAAAAGCAAATACAATGGTTCCCGATATCGAGGTGATTACCGTCAACCAGATACTGGAAGTCACTTCTTCTTCACCCGCGGTATTAAATATCTGATTCGGGGTGGTGCTCAGGAAAAGACCTGCCAGCGGGGCAATTATAAACAGTAATACCAGCCCTCCAAGAAGGGTAAATACCAATTGCAGCGTGGCGATTTTTTTCATGGTTTTCAATGAGGTTGAACGACAATTCCTGCCACACCCGGTTCCTTCCGGTTATCATTCTTTCAGCAGTTCAATGCGGATCTCAGAAAGGGCCTTGACTGCGCGGTCGGAGAAGAAATCACAGGATGGGAAAATCCGGAATTTTCCGCCATCCTTTTCCCCCGGGCACGGTACAACCAGAACCTCTGCCTGATCATTCCGGTTGACGATTTCACTGAGCGAATAAACCGAACGGTAGCCATCTATGCCAGCCATTACCACTAAACCCTTTTTTAATGCAGTGCCATCCATTTTCGTTTTATTAAGAAGGTATTCCTTCAGGTAAATACCCGAAAAGGGCTGGGTGCTGTGGATGCCTCTCCCTTTGCCATAAAAAATAGTGCGCAGCGTTTCGGTTTGGTAATTGGCCGGGATAGACTCCATTTGCCCGGTCAGATTTTCTCCCTGGTAGAAATCAACTTTTTCTGAAACAAGAGGGGACAATTCCCGGTTAATGGGATAGGTTCGGTCGAGTGAATGCACGGTGATCCTGATCGGACTGGAAATATTCCGTTCCGTGATCAGATCGTTAACAATTACGAGCTTACTTTCAGCAGGCAATGGCCAGAGATCTTTTGTTTTGCTGGGAACAATCCGCATTACATGGCTGGCAATGATGGAATTATGCAGGAAGTTCGGATAATAGATCTCTCCCCAGCTCATGACTACTTTATCTCCTTTATCATTCTCAATGGTAACATATACATCGATGATCGGCTTGAACTCGGCTGCATTTTTTTTCTTCAGAATCCTGTCATTCAAAATATCAAACAGGGAATATCCGTTATAACGGTAAGCACCGATAAAACGATTGGACGTATCTCCTTTTAAGAGCGCCTCTTTGACAATGACTGTGTGAAGCGGGAGTTTGGAAAAATCAACCTTACCCGGATTTTCAACTTCCCCATCAATATAAAGATCCTTCATCGGTAGTTGATAAACCGGCTCATTGTCATAAAAATTGTTGTTACGGTCTGATTTGTCGGGTACGAATCCGGCATCGACTTTCAGATTTTCATTATCGTTCACTACAGGTTTATTTTGACCCTGGACAGTCTGTAAAAATAAGGTGAATAGAATTAATGTTATCAGTCTTCTCATCATTATTTGTTTTTTTTGTTGTTTAAAATTTTACGGTCAGTTCGGCGGTGATCATCCTGCCCGGACTTTGTTGAAGCCGGTCATCGACATAGATCACATCGAATAAATTATCAGCATTCAGGGCAACGGTCAGATGGTTAAAAAAGGTATGCCAGCATCGAAGTCCCACTGTTTGATAGGCGGGATATTTAGCCGTTTCGAGGTACGGATCAACCCCATTCTCATCATTGATCCATCTCGATCCCACATATTTCCACAACAGGTTGACATTGACGTATTTATTCGTGAATTTAAGGGTGGCAGCCGCTTTATGGGCAGGAACATCAGTCAGGAATTTTCCGTTCAGGTCTTTATCGACCGCAGTGTCGTAAGGAGTAAAATGGCTGATCACCGAATGGTTGAAAGTGTAGTTGGCTGACAGATCCAACCATCTGAAAAGGCTAACATCAGCTTCAAACTCAAATCCGGCGATATCAACACTGCTGATATTTTGTTTCATAAAAACAGGAGCCAGTTTGTAACCCATGTTCACCGAATCTCCGGTACTTACATAATACATGAAGTTACGACCTATTGAATAATAGATGCTTGGCGCCAGATGGATCTTTTCGAACAACACCAGGTCTGCTCCAAATTCAATGTTGTCCAAAACTTCCGGTTTCAGGGCGGGATTTGCTATTTTGAAGCCATTCTTCATTTTTCCTGTTCGACACAGATCATCCAGATTCGGGGCTCTGAATCCCCTTCCGAATGTAAGGTAAATCCGGGATTGGGGTGTAAAGCGGTACTGGAGCGATAATTTGGGATCGGCCTGAAACCATACCTTTTGTGGAAACAAACTGTCCTGGTAATCAACCAGATACTGGATGGCATAAGAGGGGTCATCAATCCTGAAACTGCCGTCATGAAAAATTGCCCCGTTCAGTCGCAATCCCGGTATTATGGTCAGTTTTTCATTTAAAAGGGATATCTCATCCTGAACAAATGCAGCGAAAGTATTCATTTTCCCCTTATTGGAGATGACATCGGTGGAGGTGTAATAAATATCCTGACCATCCACACTGCCGCCCTGATACTCCAATCCCGTCGTAAAATTCTGGATTCTGCCTGCCGGAATCTTAATCTGTAATCTTGCGCCCTGATCGATCCGATCGGAGCGGACCAGGTAGAGGGTATATTCCCCCTCATTCATGGCTTCATTCAACCGTTCAAAATTTTCATTTTGATTCCAAACCAGAAAATCCCACCTGACTTTCCCGGTACCCCCCCGGTATCTGCCGGTGATCTGCCAGGTCTTATGTCGTTCATAGGCTCCGTCAACTTCATAAACCTGGACGCCACGCCCCCGTTTGTCATTGAAAAAGTTTGTCCGGACCTCAACCTGATTCAGCGAATCAAAACGGTATCCGATTGTTCCCCCGATATTGATTTCCCGAAAGAAATTATTGACATAAAATGTATCCGATTTCTCAAGGTATTCAGGGATCTCTGCGTTGTAACCATCGCTGCGGCGATAAAAACCCTGAAGCCCGTAAACAAACTGTTGACGCCGGTTGTTTAGCGGGATTCTACCGGCAACCTGATACCGGATACCCGCAGTGTTGAACGTCCCGTAATCCAGGGTAGCGGTTCCCGATATCTTTTTAACTGGATTGCGGGTGATAATGTTGATCACGCCACCCATAGCATTGCTTCCATATTTGGCATTTCCCGGGCCTTTACTGATTTCAATCCGATCAATATTGTCCCTGTTGATGAGATTCCAGTTCACCGATCCCTGATCGGCTTTATTTAGCGGTACCTCATCGAGCAGTACCAGAGTTCTTCCCTGATCTGAACCACTCAATCCACGCATCGTTACAACCGTGTTATTACTGAAACTCCCCATGGTGGTCGAAAGATTGACCCCGGGAAGGTAATCCAACACGGCAGTAATATTTTGCCCTGGTGTATTGCTGATATTGGCTGCCGATATGATATCCATTCGCATGGGTACAGAAAGTCGGGCCTGGCTGAACCGGTTGTCGGTTATCTCAACTTCTGCAGCTTCCATAATCTTTGGGATCATTCTGATATTTAACCCGACCTGCTGCATGTTTTTTGGCTGTATGACTCTGTTTTCGGTGAAATATCCCACAAAAGATATGGTCAGCCTGACTTTACCATCGGGCAGGCCGGATAACACAAAACAACCTTCACCATCGGTAAAAACGCCTGTTCCCGATTCTCTGATCAGGATATGGGCCCCGACTAATGGTCTGCGTGTGAGCGAATCGGTGATAATCCCTTTGATAGTCCGCCCGGTTTGTGCCTGGCAAATTGAAAAAAGAACCGGCAGAAGGAGGATTGATATCAGGAATCCTCTTCTTCTGCCGGAAATTATCATAACAGTTCGGAAATTTTTCAAATTTGGTAAAAAAACAATAGAATTTACTATTGAACAATAAAGCGCGTAACAACTTCGCTGTCATCACCATGTACCTTAGCTTTCAGAAGGTAGGAACCTGCTGCCGCACCCGGAATGGAAACCTTCATGCTGGTTCCCTCCGCTTTGCTGTTCTGAATAACTTTCCCGCTGGCATCAATGATTGTTATTGATGTGACCGGTCTTGTCGAAATGAGTGAAAATGATCCGTTGTTTGGATTCGGGAATACCTGGAGTTTGCTGTTGTAAATGATTTCCTCATTTCCTGATGGAGCGGTGGCAGTAACCAGGATATCATCGATCATCGAAACGCCGGTGGCTGCAACAGTTCCACCATTGATATCGTCGTTTGAGCGCATGATCCAGCGGATGTAGATGGAACTTGATCCCGGGTTTGTAATCGGAACAGGCAGTTCACTGATAACACCAGTGGTCCAGTCACCGGCGACCGTAATCTCACCGTTGGGAACATCCTCGTACGTGGTACTGCTGAGCCTCCATTGAAGTTTGAAATTTTTTGGTCCACCTAAAATCGGATCGCTCTTCTGTTTCGAAGAGACCTTGAAGTTGCTGTACCCGTTAGCCTTGAATTTTGCAGACCAGAATTTCGAATCGTTACCACTATCCCAATTTGGGGTTGCAGCCGCATAAGTGGTTGGTCCGTCGGCAAAGAAAATGGTGTTGATGGTCGAATCGCTGGTCGGACTAAGAACCATCTGAAACCGGATGTCATACGTTTTGTTTTGGGTAGTTCCGAGGTTCGCGTTCAGGCTGTCGGGGCCTGAATTGACCGGAAATGTCCACCCGGTAAGGGTGTCCTGAGCAAACAATACTCCTGATAAGAGGAGCACACAGATCATAAGTAAAACTTTTTTCATAGCGTTAAGGTTTTAGGGTTTATTGAAATGTTTGTTTTATAATAGGCATTTTATGACCGGTGAAACTGGCCGATCATGGTTATTGCTGTATTTTCATGGAGAAGGTTATTTTACCTGTCGGATCCTGATCGGCTGATACAACCTTGATAAGTCCCTTTTTCCCGGCTGCAGTAATGAACGGAATAACATCGCCCGGGGATGCCCATTTGAATTTTCGTTTTCCCCAGACATCATCATAGGAGAGGATCAGGAGACTGTCGTTATGACACGCGTCGAAAACCGCCGGTGGCACAGGGTCGGTGTCGACGCTTACATCCCACTTTGTATATCTTTTGGTTGTCCAGTTTGCAATTTCAGGATAATACTCAGTGATCCCGCCGCCTTGTTCACCGGGCGATGAAAAAGTAGGGGAGGGGAGTTCATCATCCACATAAAAATAGGTGGCGATGTCGATGGAGTCGGGGTACATAGCCGCCGTATCTTTTGTGAATACCCGCCCGGTGAGTGCATTGCAGAATGGCCCGAACGCTGCATTGTTCTGATAACCCAACGTGATGTTGTTATATTCAAAAATGCCTCCCCACGTACTGTTCGGATCCTTGAATATTGTAATTGCCGTGGTTGCAAACTGACGGTTGCGATCCATTACCTGGAATGTCCAACGCGCTTCAGGCTCTACACTTTGAAAAAAGGTTTCGTTGATAGAAAATCCTGTTGCATTCAGTCCTGAATCAAGCATGACCTTCACCGATCCGTCGGGCATGATCTTCTTGATAACCAAATTTGTGATGTTGGCATCTTCCCCTGAGGCTGAGATTCCGAAATAGAGCCGGCCGCCTACCGCAATTACCGATTTATCAGCCGTATAAGCGGGTCCGTTATTCAGGGTGATCACAGGAGGCGAAGGATTCTCGTCTTTCTTGCATGATACAATGGTAAGAAGGAGGATCAGGATAATCAGTTTAAATTGTGTTTTTTTCATAGCAGGTGATTTGATCTCCCGGTGGATAGGGATTGAATTCGTTTGATTTTCGTTAGGTTTATCTGTGCATGTCGCATGGGGCTTGATTTCATTACAGGGCTTTTGCCAGAATTAAATTATGGTCTGGCAAAGGGTTTTAACGCGTCGGGAATTTTACCGTAGTTGCTGTTTTGCTGTGGTATGACCGAGGGCTGACCATGTTTTTCCATGATCTTCATCCCTTTATCCTGTGAAAGCATGAACGTCAGGAACTCAATGGCTGCAGTTTTATTGGGAGCTTTTGATAACAAAGTGATTCCGTAAATCATGGGCTCACCCTTCATGGTCTCTTTCATACCCGGAGATTTACCGTTTATCTCAACGCTGGCCGAATTGTAAAGTTTCGCAAATGAAGGGTTCCGTAGGTTTATCTCATCCGGTAATTCAACATAACGAAGGTGGTGTTGAATGGCGACCGATTTGTAAAGGAAAACGTAATCCAGTGCGTTTGATTCGAGTAATGCCACGAGATCGACCTCTTTGGGACGCATATAATTTCTGTCCTTTGCCGTCAGTTTGGAAGTCAATCCCGGCTTTTTATAGAATTTTTCAGCCAATTGCATCGTCATTACAGATCGGTAACCACACGGATCCGCGTTGGGATCGGATCTTCCATAGGCCACATCTTCCCTGAGAAGGATTTCGTACCAGTTGCTGCGGTTGATTTGATTTGCATTGCGTGATTTATCATTAAAGACGATGGCCATTTCGTTGGATACGAATTTGATATTCCAATCTGCATACTTTGGGATGAGCATTTTATCGATCACCTGATAATCGGATGATGCCATAATATCGCAGGGTTTGCCCAGGTCGGTGATTTTCCGGGCGCATTCAACGCTTCCGGCTGGCTCCAGAAGAACCTTAATTCCCGGATGAAGCTTTCTGAATTCAGCAGCAAGCTCTTTCATTGGAAGCGACAGACTTCCTGCATGGAAAATGATCAGGTTACCCTGTTCCATCACTCCGGGATTTTGTGCACCAAGTTGCACAGCCATGCTGCAGAAAACAGAAATGAAAAATAGGAGCTTTCTCATGAACCGTTATTGGGCTTTAGTTCTTCAAATCTTCAATGAATTTTTCAAAACCTTGCTGAATCTGATTGTCAATGTTCTGATGAAAGGTATCGAACGCCCTGACCAGTTTTCTTCCCTCCGGCGTCAGCATTGTACGCCCCCCCTCGCTTCCTCCCCGATGTTTTTCCAGAAGGGGGAATCCAAAGAACCTCTCGATCTTTCTAAGGTTTCCCCAGGTACGGCGGTAAGTATAACCCAGTGCATCACAAGCCGCCTTGATGGAACCTTTCTCTTCGATCAGTTTCAGCATTTTCCATTTTCCGTCACCAAGAATTCCCTCCTCTTTTTCATCGGCCATCCAGATCTTATAGTGTAATCTGATGTTCGAAAGTTTGTTTTCAAATTTTTCCGACATGAAAGAATAGATTGTCCGGTGGATAATAATTACCCGTTATCAATCTGCAAAAATACTGTTTTTACGTTATGCACAAAACAGCTATTCGGGGGCATGCAAATAAATAATTAAATTATTTAGAATAATTCTAAATAAATAATAAATTTGCATCGTAAATTCATCAAGCGATATGTCAAAATTTGCATAACGCTATCTTATCTGTAACTTTGCAAAAAAAAGTGATATGAACAACGCAATATTTAATGTGGAGAGACCGGTCAATGAGCACACTCTGAATTATGCACCGGGATGTAAAGAACGAAAAGCCCTGAATGCCGAGCTCGACCGACTCAGTCAATCAGTACAGGAGATACCCTTAATCATTGGAGGGAAAGAGGTACGTACCGGAAAGACAGGAAAGGTTGTAATGCCACACGACCATGGCCATGTGCTGGCAGATTACCATATGGCAGGGGAGAAAGAGGTTCAGATGGCCATTGAAGCTTCATTAAAAGCCCATCGGGAGTGGGAATCTGTCTCCTGGGTCGAACGCGCTTCGATGACCCTGAAGGCAGCAGAACTCATCTCGAAAAAGTACAGGCCGCTGGTCAATGCGGCGACCATGCTGGGTCAGGGAAAGAATGCCTACCAGGCCGAAATTGATGCAGCCTGTGAGACGATCGACTTCCTGAATTTCAACGCCTATTTCATCTCGGAGATTTATAAGGAACAACCGCATTCTCAACCGGGAATCATAAACCGGATTGAGTACCGGCCGCTCGAAGGGTTCATTCTTACAGTGACTCCGTTCAATTTTACCGCGATTGCTTCCAATTTAAATATGGCACCGGTGCTGATGGGGAACACCGTTGTGTGGAAACCCGCCTCTACCTCGTTACTTTCAAACTATTTCCTGATGAAGATATTCCAGGAAGCCGGATTGCCGGATGGCGTAATCAATTTCCTGCCCGGCCCGGGATCCGTTATTGGCAGGACTGCCTTACAGCACCGCGAAATGACCGGCATCCATTTTACCGGATCCAATGCTACCTTTAACAGTCTTTGGCAGATGACGGCTGCTAACATGGCCAATTACAAGTCATATCCACGTATTGTGGGAGAAACGGGTGGTAAGGATTTTATCTTTGTTCATCCTTCGGCCGATCCCCAGGAAGTTGCCGTTGCCATCGTCCGGGGTGCCTTCGAGTACCAGGGACAGAAATGCTCCGCTGCATCCCGGGCATACATCCCTGAATCAATGTGGGAAGATATCAGATCGAAGATCGGGGAAATGATCAGTCAGATAACGGTAGGGGATGTACGTGAATTCAGCCATTTTATGAATGCGGTTATCGATGAAGCTTCCTTTGATAACATAATGGGCTATATTGACTATACCAAAAAATCAAACGATGCACGTGTGATATTTGGCGGAAGCGGGGATAAGTCAAAAGGCTATTTCATTCAGCCGACGGTTATTCATACTACCAATCCTCATTTCAAGACCATGGAGGAGGAAATATTCGGTCCTGTCATGACCATCTATACGTACAAAGACAAGGATTTTGAAGCAACATTGCATCTTTGTGATCAAACATCGCCCTATGGATTGACCGGATCGGTTTTCTCCAAAGACCGTTCGGCTATCAATGCTGCGTGCCGGATCCTGCGATATGCTGCCGGAAATTTCTACTTTAACGATAAACCCACCGGTGCGGTTGTTGGCCAACAACCCTTCGGCGGAGCCAGGGGATCAGGTACAAACGATAAATCGGGAAGTCATCTTAACCTCCTGAGATGGACCAATCCCAGGACGATCAAGGAAACCCTGTTACCGCCAACAGAGTTCACCTATCCCTTCATGAAAGAAGACCGGTGTCATTGAACGATCATCTCTATACAGTCCTGATTGGGAATAAGATCAGGGGTTGAATGGGATAAAGATTTATTGGAGTGGAGCCACAACCTCGATGAGTTCCGGAAGATCCATTCCCAGCGCCTTCAGGTGTTCGACCTTCGGAACCCCGTTCCTGGTCCAGCCGCGTCGTTCATATACGGCATCAAGAAGTTGTTCATACCGGTTTTCGCGATATTGGCGCAGCACCTTCATTTTCTCTTCGGTTGATTTTCCGGCGGGATCAAACCCAACCTGTTCGATAAGTTGTTTATCGTAACGTTCGGCTCTTGATTCATATTCTTCTTTCGTTACGGGGCCACAGGCGCGATAAGGTTGGGCATCGTGTTTCCGTAAGCCGTAACCCCTACGGATATTAAAGATTCGCTGGAAATTATATACGCGTTCCGACTGCCTGATAATGCCTTGTTTGTCAATACTGGCTCCGGTAACTGCATTGAATATAGTCACATAATTGTCGACATGCTCGGGAACTTTTGCAGGTTCTGATGTCTGGGCGTTATCTTCAGGTTCAACATCATTCCATGGCAGCTTACAGAATCCGGCCAATCCGAACCAGGTGCGGAACATCGGGAAATAATGAAGGGCTTCGGCCTTTTTCTCAAAGGTCGGGATCTGATTATTGACCATATCCATAAAGATAAGCCATGCTTCGTCGTGTTGCGGACCCTTGTTGGTCATGGCGTAACCACCCTGCTGGGCTAACGATTCTTTCGAAACATACTGGGAGTATTCCAACCCCTTATTCTCCATTCCAATGTCCTGCATGAAGGATAGTTCTCCCCAGCCCTTTTCTGAAAAGATCTGTTTCATCTTCCTGACACCCTGTCCGGCAATCAGACCAAACCCTTCTCCGCGGGATACCTGGTGCAACAACTCCATGGCGGCGTCGGCATTTCCAAAATTAAGGTTTAATCCTCCGGTACGTTCTTCATTCAGGATCCCGTTTTCGAAACACTCCATCACAAACCCGAGAATCGTACCCCAACTGATGGTGCAGATTCCATAAGTGTCACAATAAAAATTGGCTTCGATGGTGAAGTCGGGATTAAAAATACCGGCAATGGACCCCAGAGAGGAGGTGGTTTCATACTCGGGGCCGTCAACGATTACCTTATCTCCTTTATAAGGACCAGTACGTAGTTCAT
>Ga0116170_10005264_pt1 | contig 11637 bp, 18 predicted proteins | sample AD_JPNHW1_MetaG_FD_89797 | JGI IMG/M metagenome (GOLD analysis project Ga0116170, IMG submission 89797) | Active sludge microbial communities of municipal wastewater-treating anaerobic digesters from Japan - AD_JPNHW1_MetaG | ecosystem: Engineered > Bioreactor > Anaerobic > Digestate | place... | reverse complement strand
CTTCAGTGCCTTGACCCATTCATTTGCATTTGGTGCCTTTATTCCAAGATATTCCGCAATCAATTGCTTGAATACCATTATAGGAATATCATACCTATATCCATCTATCTTGATAGTGCATTTCCAATCGCTGAAATAAAGCGTATTGTCGTCAGATTCCCTATGCGGATTGAGCATCCGATGGTAAAGTTCAAGCGACTCCTTTACAATGGCATCCGATATGGGGTTGTATGGATGAACCTCACCATACATCTTCTTCGCTTCTTCAAGCGAAATATCCTCATAAACAAATCCGAGTCTTGAATCTTCCTTGAGCATATCGGCGTCATAGGTCTTCATGTCATCATCAGACACCGCTTCAATCATGACTTCTTTCATGGCTTGCGTGAAAGAAGTATAGTTGTTGGCCTCTGCCCACTGAATTGCCATTCCCGCAAGAAGAGCCTCATCTCGAATAGGGACATTCTTTTCCTTGAGAAGTGATCGATATTTTTCCTTTTCATCAAGAATGTCCTGCCGCCTTCCGAGATATACGGCATTGTTTGGACCGAACTGCGAGAACTTGTCCATCAAAATCTGTAGCTTGTGCTCGTATCGTTTATTGAGAATTGCTTCAGACCTTTCATCATACTTTACAATATCCTTTATATTCATTTTACCTCCATGAGCTTTTCATAGCATCTCTTGATCATGAGAGCATCTGACAATGCGTTATGCTGATCACTCTTTACGCCAGAATATTCCTTTCTGGGAATATCTGGATCAACTCCTTTCGTCTTGAACAAAGTACAGATATCAAACGGTATATAATAGACAAAAGGAGGAAGTACGGGATACCCATCTGAGTAATCTGCTATAAGACCATTCAGAAGAACCCAGTCATAGGCAAGGCAATCTGACCAAAACTCAACATTGCCATCTGAATAGGGCAAGAGCCAAGTCAGCAATGCACTTCGAACTGTATCGCGGGAACCAATACATTTTGTATTGCCATTGGTAGTAGCAGACATATTGGCCTTGTTGGGATCAAGAATCAAATTGGCAAGAACATTCTGCCTGATCCAATCATTTACCTGACTCTTTGCGTAGTCTGTAAATTCAGCATAAAAATAACGGTTGTTCTCATCGATAACTCCGATGGAAATAAGCGTTGTATTCTGATGGAGTCCGGTAAATTCTGTGTCGAAATAAAGCCTCATAGAACCTCCTGAAGCCAACTTTCGATTTCATACCAGCTTGAAGTTCTGAAATCAACATCAGCATCATGGTTATAGGGGAAATCAATTGTTGCAGTCAGACCTTCGAATCCGTTGATGTTTTTTGGATGATCGTCGATGAGAACATTCCCTTTCAGAAGATTCTTATGGTGAGTGAAAATCATCTTCTTCGTTGAAAAGAACGGGAACTTGCTATCCATCCACATCATCTTGTCGCGGACACAATCAGGATATCCATTCCACGGAGTTGACAGAATGTAGCAATCATACTGGTCATACATACGCTCGATTACATCAAACGCGCCATCCTGAACGGGAATGTTAAGCCAGAAATCCCGCTTGGACATGATGGCTCTATCAAGGTCATCATTTTCCTTCCCAAGAAGGCATTCCGCAACACTATAACTATAGAGATCGCTTGGCTTGAGAAACTTGTGATCCTGATAGATTTCATTGTAGATGGCAGTATACGCTTCCCAGAACTTGTTGATCGTTCCGTCCATGTCGATAAAGATGATGGGCTTCATATACTGAAGTATGCTTTTTTTCTCCACCTTTCTCCTCCTGCAAATAAAAAACACGGGGCCTCGCGGCCCCGGATCGTTACATGTTGAACAGCGTCCAACTGTTGTAGTAGGTGATGTGCTGTCCGTTGTCCAGAATCCTTCGATATAGATACTTGTTCATGAAAGTTATTTTCTTGGCGAGCTTCAGATTGTTCCAGTGCTCAAGCATATCCTTTTCTGGCTTCTTCTTGAAGAAAGCTCTCGTCTTGTAATAGTCGGTTATCTCGTCGCTTGAAAATTCCTTCAAAACAAGCTGTCCATATTTATCGTAAAGAAGCTGATCTAAAACTTCGGATGTTGCACCTTGAGAAAGTATTTCGGTGTGAGTATGAGCACCATCTGAGTCTCCAAAGTTTCCAGCCGATCCAATAAGCCATCCTTTTTGAAATGGCTTGCGGGACTTGAATTGCTCAAGAGACCACGGAATATAGTTTGCGTCCGGGTGCATGTGTCCGATGCGGACGCAGAAATTATACTTGTCATTGTAGAGAATACAGAGTGTCCCGTATCCCGTATCACCATAATAGACATATTCTGATCGCTCAAAGTTGAAGGGAGATATAACGGCATCCTTTAATGTCTTGAGTGTCCCGCCACCAGCGCGATCAACACCGGTATGAATTCGCACGGTGTCCCAGACAAATTTTTTATCAACAATCCTGTAGCCTTCGGACAGCCCGAACTCGCATGTGTTACGGGCACCAAGGCGATATGATATTCCTCCGAACTGTAGGTCGTGTGCCGGTCCATCATATTCGTCAAGAAATTGTTTATATTTTGTCTTATCCTTGGAAATGATGATGGTGGGAGATGCCACTGGAACCGATTGCGGCGTAACAGCGGCGGTGGTTTGAGGCTTCTTGCTCTTTCTTTTGATCGAGAGGAACAAAAAGATGCCCAACGCCCCGATAAGCGTTCCGATCACTCCTACGATTATTGCAATGGCTTCCAGTGACATTTTATCCTCCTAACGACTGAATGTCTCCTTCTCCCTCTTTCTCTGCCCGTTCTTTATCTTCATCTTTCTCTCGCTTTCCTTCTTCTTGAGACGGCGCTTTACTGAAGGTTTCTGGTAATACTGCTTCTCCTTGTAGTCCTTGAGAATGCCTTCATTCTCCACATACTTCTTGAATCTCCTGAGCATGGATTCAAGTTCCTCGTCCTGTCGTGCAACAATAGCCATATTTTCTCCTTATGGTGTATTATCTACTTGGTAAAAATGGTGATACCGGAAAGGTGATCGGTCTCGTGCTGAAGCACAATCGCTTCATGTCCCTTCACCTTCTTGAACTTCTTGGTAAGTGTTTTCTTGTCAGGATCATATTCCTCATGGATGAGCTTGATTGCCTTATAGCGTTTCACTTCAGCCATGTTCCCTTTGCCATAAGTAAGGCAACCTTCCTGTACCGTAGTAACATTCGCTTCTTTTGTGTAAAAGCAATTGAAGTAAGTATCATAACCGTCACCTACAGGTTTCTTGACCACAAAGAACTTCTTCTTGATCCCGACCTGCGGCGCGGCGATGCCAAGACCACCAGTCTCCCTGAGAATTGCCTCCATATCGGGGACATACTTTTCCATGATCTCATCGACCTCGGATGCGAGCACCGGTTCGCAAATACAACCTTCAACATCTTCTTTCGGGGATAATGTCAGCATGTTTTCTCCTTAAATAAACTATGCTTTTTCAAAGCAATTTATTATGCTTTTTCCTGATCGAGAGTAATCAACTTTGCACGGGAAAGAGAATTGTTCATAAGATTTTTTATCTTCTCTTCCTGATCTTTCTTGGACACCACCATTTTGTTGTCTGACTTGGCTTTTTCGATATGAGCCTTCAGTTGGTTCTTCGCGTCGGCAAGCCTTTCGAGAAGCAACTGCTCTTCCTTGGCACCATTGCAATCACAAGGATAATAATAGTCAACATCCCTGCCATGGTTGCCGTAGCAGTCTTCCACCACCTCGATTTCTTTTCCGCAATAGAGGCAGTATTTCTTGCAGTCATATTCAACACATGAGGTATTATAATGTTTTTTCATTTGTTACCTCTCTTTTCCCAACAGGTTTGACAACACCAATCACCACTATCACTTCCGGTCAAAGGGTCTGTGCCTTCGCTGTCAAGAAGATGCATTGTACTGAAGGGATGGATATCACCGCAAAATCTGCATGTGGCTTTTGCTTCTCTGCATCCAAGATATTTGAGCCCGTAGTTGGCTCCCTGCTTGCGGAAGGTCCATCGACCATCGAGGCACCAGACTTCGCGATGATCCTGAAGGAGCTTATTGAAGTCCGAGATGAACATGGTATAGCTGTCGCCTCGTGCGGACTTGAAATAGAAAGATACGGCTGAACGACCCTTGCCATAATCGACATACTCAAGGCAATCCTCGAAAATATAGTTATCCTTGAGTTCGGTCTTGTCACTCTTCATCCAGCTTTCATTGTAGTAGTCGAGTTGGGTGATTGTCCCGTCATCATTGTGATGAATGGGAACCGTTCCTTCGTAGAGCTTATCTTTCTTCATTTATTCCTCCAAAAAATCTCCGCAAATGAAACAGGGTATCGGCTCTTTATCAAGTTGCGTAAAGCGATGAAGGCACTGGTCGCATGAATTGGTAGTTCCCATTGAAGTGGAAAATTTGAAATTAAGACACCGAAAACTCATCGCACGGTCACATACCTTTTTATGGATACATTTTATACAATGGGTCTCTTCCGTGATCTCATGTTTCAATTCGACCTCTCCATACAACCAGTGCTTGATCACTTGTATAACTCCTGCTGATTCGTGAAGTTCCAGTTACGCTTTGATGGATGGAGGTGATTCATGTAATAATCCATCATGTCGTCATAATTGATCTTATCGAGGTTCTTCTTGAGCGAAATGGTATCCTTGTCAAAATAGGCGTTGAGGTAATCAAGTTCATGCTTGTACTGCTCGCGGACCTTGATGAGTGCCAAGGAATTGTTGAGCATGAGATTGTACCGCTCCTTGGTGAGATACCTCTCGGGATGATACAGAATCTCGAAAATACCGTCCTGAATCTTCTGGACATTATCCATGGCGGCTGAAGTGCAGACGAGGACAATGTTCTTGTTGTGGATGTACTGGTCAAAACAGGCCACCCAGTAGCACAGCGACTCCTGTTCGCGGAGCTTCTGGTAGAGGGGCGACTTGAGCCCGTATCCGAGCATTTTCACAATCATGCGGAGATTGTAGTCATCCTTGTTCTCGTCAATGGGCGCTGAACCAGCGATCATGCCAACGCTCTTCAGGTTGATCTCCGAATCCGTATTGATGCTCTGGTGATGGTTGATATCTGCCGGAATGGTAGTAGCCGTAGGGCAGTCAATATCAAAATCCGACTTGTCGGCAACAATGATCTTTGATGGTGCAGAAAAATATTTCTTCTTGAAATCCACCACATCGTCAAAGGTGATCGCCGCGAGGGCTTCACGGGTTCCTATGGAAGTGATAAATCCGTGTTGCTTGGAGAGATAGTTGGTGTAGGTTGACTTGAAGTTGTCATCGAACCAGTCATTGAGTTCCTGTGTTACAATTGGCTTCTGCTTCAAAAAATCCTTCTCGACAGGCTCGTAGGAAAGGATTCTCTTCACATAGTCATCGCGGAACATACCCACGCGGTCAGAAAGACCAGTCATGTGAAACACGACCTCTTCCTTTCCCGTATATGCATTGGTATGTACGCAGTTTTCGTCGTAGGTCTCGTCAATGTCGTCGGTGGCCTCACAGATCATGTGCTCAAGCAGGTGAGAGATACCGAAGTTCTTGGGTGACTCATTCATGGCAGGAGACTCAAATGCGAGATAGATACCGGCCATCTCATTGTTTGTTTTTTCGTAAATGTGCAATGTTAGCTCCTTTGTAAGTATATCAGAAACTATGCTTTTTTTTATTGATTAGTTAGTTCCATAGCTTGTTTTATGAAAAACCCCGCTTTCGCGGGGTCATTGTCATGCTACAGGAACTTCAGTAATTTCGACCGATGGCTCAGACGGTGCAGATTCAATTTGCTTGATTTCTCCGACCGGCTTGAAGTCCTCGTTGTTATCAAGGTCTTCCTCGATGGTATCAAGAAGCCGCTGGACCTCAATCAAGAACCAATCATACTTCTTGCAATATTCAACGATGTCTCCCTCGCGGAACTTGCCAGTGTCAGAAGTAATGCCATCCTTGATGAACCGCTCGTAGTATTCGACCGTAAGCGGAGAGGTTTTTTCGTCCTCTCCCTTTCCGGTGCCAGCCCATGGTTTGAACATCCACCATCCAGTTCCCTTCTTCGGAATCGCCTTGTTCTTGATCTGCTCAGGAACATCAGCCGCCGCAGGAATAATGAACTGGAAATCCCGAAGGATATCGAAGAGTCCAGAATAGGGATTGAGTCCCTTTGAGCTTTCAAGTTCGATCTTGACCTGCTTTCCCTTGGTTCCAAGCCGAGACTTGATGATGTTCGCACGAATCTTCTGCATTGTCGCACCACGAGCCGATTTCTCTACTTCGGAGTTTGCATTGTCGGTTGCGAACCTGACTTCCATGGTCGGAGCATATCCAAGGATAGTTCCACCAGAGACAACATCGGACGGGCCGTAGCCGCCAATGTTCTTCGTAAGGTGAGCGGTGAAGACGGCGCAGATGTTGAGCTTCTGCATCTTGCGGGCATACTGGCGGAAGAAAGATCGCATGACCTTTCCGCGATTTCCCATGTCCGCGCCAGCCTCGGGGTCTTTCTCTTTCTCGGTCGAGATCATGGAAATGGAATCGACAACGAGATAGATGTTCTTTGAGGATTTGTTTTTCTCCATCGTGTCGATGATGAACCTCATCTTCGCGATAAGCTCCTCAATGGTCTCGATCTGGGCATACAGAATCTTTTTTGGATCAACACCGAGAAATTCGGCAAACTCCTTCGTGACACCACCGCCCTCGGAATCGAGATAGACAATGGTATCAATACCCGGCTCCCTCATCATGGAAAGTGCAACCATTGACTTTCCCGTGGCAGGATCGCCAGAGAAAATCGAAATTCGCCCCATGGGAAGACCCTTGAAAATGGACTTGGAAATTGCCCAGTTGAGTGCGTAGTTTCCAGTTGTAATCCATCCGGGAATAGTAGCAAGATCGGAATCGTCCATGTGTTCGAGAGGAGAATCGGGGAACTCCTTGTTGAACTGCTCAAACAAGATGTCCTTGAAATCCTTATTGCTGGATTTCTCTTCTCCCTTTAATGTGTCTGCTTTGACTTTTGCCATTATGTATTTACTCCTTCTTTTGCTTGACAATAGAAATGTCAATATCCTTCTTTCCGTTCCGCATGGCAGTCACAACGACGCGAACACCCTTGGGGAATACGGCTTCGAGCATGTTCTTCAGGTTGATCAGTATCGGATTCGCATTCTCGATGGGCAAGCCACCGATCTCATAGTTGGCAAGAATGACATCTCCCTCGCCAATAGACTTCGAGGGCACCTGTGCGAGCTTGACCTCATGTTGCGTTCCATTATCATCTTCAAACAACAGCTTTCCCATTTCTCTGCTCCTTGTATCGTAAAATATGCTTTTTTCAGTATTCGATTGTCTTGTCTCGCAAATAATTGATGATGTTATCCTTGTTGAGCTTGAACTTCCACCGTTTCGAAACTTCGTCATAAGTAAGAAGGTTTCGGTTGTAAAAAAACTTGAACATTCTCCTTATCTCAACAATGGAGATGTTGGTCCGGTCGGATATTTCCTTTATCGAAAGTTCCTTATCGCCATTTCGCTTGATCTCATTGAAGATGCTCTGGATGTTTGAAATAAAGCCGCCTTTTTCTGCGGCGTCCAAGGTCTTGAGCGGCGTATCATTGTTGGCGAAAAGAAATGCGGTTTCGGATTCATGGGATTTCAAGGGAAGTGTCGCGGCTTTATCCACAATCGGTTCAACATCTGCCTTGGCCATTTCTTCAAGCTGTGTTTCGATTGATGCCTTTTTCTCCTCAAGGGATTCATAGTCATGGATGTCGGAACTCAAGCTCTGCTCTGCAAGTTGTTCTCCATGAGTAAGGACTTGGGGTGGTGTCGCTTCAAGCTCAGGATCAGGAATATTCTCATCAACCTCTTCAACAACCGGTGCTGGCTTTGGCGTCTTTTTTCTTGCAACAGGTTCAGGCGCGGGCACCGGAGCAGGAGCGGGTATTGGAGGCTGATATTGCGGGGTCATGATGACAAGCGGTTGCGGTTGAGGCTGTGCCGGTGCGACCTCACGGGCATTAACAATGGATTCACGCATTCGCACCTTGCTCATAATGAGCTTGCCCAGATAGCTAAAGAGACCGTTCCGCTTCTTGTCCTTCTTCGGAGGCAGGGACGAAAGCGAAAGCGTAAGCTGGATAGCAATACCGAAAATCAAGAAGAAAAATTTAATTGCGGTAGTGGTTTGCTCTTCAGAGAAAATCTGTCCGAAAATATACCGGGCAGACATGTTTTGCTTGACTGATTCTGCCGAGACTGCTCCTGCCGCAGTAGATTTTGCCGATTCATCAAGTCCAGAATATTTTTCGATTCGCGCCAAAGCGTCAGCCTTTTTCCCTTCGGCTATCTTCATGGATTCATCTATTGCCGCACGGGACTTGGAATCGTATTTGGTGAGTTCGCCCTTCTTCGCGATCAAATCGGCAATATCCGCCTGTGCGGCGGAAAGGTCGGTCTGAGCCGCAGTCAACAATGACTGCCGTACCGAATCCTGATTCGTCTGAACAACCGCCGCCTTTGCAACATCGGCAGAAGAAATTGTCGTGATTGCCTGTCCGAAAGAAATGACTGCCAATACCGACATTACTGCTATTGTGAGCCATGCGGTATAGTGAAGGACTCGCCGCACTCCGTTAGCACTTTGTGCAGACACCCAATGCCACACATTCATGAATACAAGGATTCCACCCGCGAAAGGCATGATCCATGATTCACCAAGCGAAGAAAAGAAGTTGATATTGAGTAGGAATTCCACCAGTGCAACGCTGAAGAATCCCAACCTTCTTGTAATGGAGTGCGAAAGGGTTTCGTCCTTTGACTTTTTTACAAGATGTGTTAGTCGTGAAAAAAGGTTTGCCATGTGTTCATCCTTTTATGTGTTAGTTGCTACCAATAAATATGCTTTTTTAGCAAGATAACTTTGAGGTATATAATGAATTTTGGAGATATGGTTTATGCCAAGAAGCTACAAAATGAAAATACTGGAATAGTACAGTTCGGTATGTGCATACATACAGGTGATAGATATACAAAATTCTTGTCCACGGGATATTTTTTGTATGACCACAAATCCCCCCAAAAGATAACTATGCCTTTGTTGAGTCTCGATAAGGAAGATTGGAAAGTTTTTGAATCAAGTGCAATGCAATCGTTCGATGATCTACAATGGCAAATGCTTATTCTCAGGGCGAATGAGTTCATCAAGCTCTTGTTCGAGAACATGTCTAAAGGAGTGAAACATATAATATGAATCCACTTTATCGAGATATCATCTACAATGTGTTTCAATCGGATCGTCTTTATAAATATGTTGATGATCCAGAAGAAGGACCGGTATACATAGTCGAATATGACAAGAAAAAGTTCATATTCTCAAGAGAGGCAAAGGAAATATTCTTCAAGGATTATGGACATGAATGGGTAAAAATAGTGGATCGTGATATAACGATTTTCAATATGATGTTTGATTTTGATGCGAAGCAAGTATCAATGCAATTTTCTATTACAACTGGCGACACACAAACTTACAGTATAGGAATATAATATGAAAAATGAAACAATGAGAACACTGATTTTTGCAATATTCTTTTGGGATATAGATTATGACGGGGAATGGTATGATGTGTGGGCTGTAGGTGGTCAGGAAAAGCTCAAATATATCTGGGAAATGAACCTTACCGAAATAGGTGAAAACAAGGTTCTTTCAATTGCCAAACTTTTTTCAAAAGGTTGGTCTTTAAGAGGGTTTTATCTAAACTTCACTACAAACGAATATAAGATGGAGTTGTATTCTAAAAAAAGTGGAGATTATATGCAGTTTATACTGCAATAAAAGAAGGGAGCCTTGCGGCTCCCTTTCTTGTTTAGATGTCCTTGCAATATTTCGACTGCTTGAACGGCTGTGGCATCTTGTTTTCGTTGATGATGCCTCGCTTAACGAGGTGATCATACGAATCATAGTAGATTGTATGCGATTGAATGAGCGATCCGGCTTCGAAGGATACTTCAGTCACCTTGCTTTCGCGCTCCTTTCCCTTTGCCGTTCCGGCGTGGAAATCAACAGATCGGGTAGCCTTGGAGGGCTCAGAAATCGAGCAGGAATTTACTGAAATGCCGCTGTCACTGATATAGCCAGATTGCGCATTTACATCAACCGAACAAAAAGCAGAAGGCTCAAGACCCTTCAACATGTCGCCATTGGTTGTGGTGTACCCACCAAAGTAATTGTCACTGTATTTGACCGGATTGTTCCAAGTACCAGTTGAGGTATAGGTCCATGATGGCGGTTTAATCTTCTCTTCGAAAACTGCAATGCCGATGACTCCAAGATTCTTTGCACCTGCCCCGAGTTTTACTGAATACGATTTAGACTTGTCATAGGTGAACAAGAACTCTTTCACGCTATCATCCGAGATTCGCCATCCATCGATCTTAAGACTTGAGAATGGATTGATGACATAACCATTCTCCGGTTCAAGCGATGCCTCTTCTCCTGAGATGACATTGATGCCGTCAATTGAAGCAACACAAAGCACTCTGAACATCGAGTTGTTCTTGACCTCGATCTGATACTTCGAACCTTCGCGGGCCTCAACCCACGATTGTCCTTGAGGATCGGTGAAGATTTTGACGGGCTTTCCATTGACGAGAATGCGAGCGGTGGTGCAACTTGCCGTTGCGAGTGATGAGGTGTACATAAGTTCTCCTTGCCCTCTACAGGGACTTTATCTAATATCTCTTCCTACGAAGAGTCATTTGCTCTTCCATATATAACTATGCTTTTTTTCTTCTAAAATGGTCTCTTTGTCATATCATCTTCAATGCTACCAAAACTAATGCCATGAAGTGTTCCCGCAATTAAAAGATGTTGTGCTTCTATAAGCGTGTCCACAACCTGCCATGGATATATCAATCGCATGCCTTCAGAAAATAAAAAATCTTTTTCGGTTCCCATGACAAACTCGATACTATCTACTTTGGCAGTCATTATTGGATATCCAGAATTGCTAATGATATGCTTTATGTTGGATACCCTTCCAAGAAAAATAAGATCGACTTCTCCATCTGTATATCGTGTGAAATGGAATGCCCATTTTTCTTGTTTAGCCATTTATTGAATCCCTAATAAAACATTCTAATCTGAATATGCTTTATCTTTATCTGGCAAAGATAAAACATGCGAAGAAAGAGAGTCAAAAAGACCAGAACCACAACAAAGGAATATCTCAGGTCTGAACATTGGGAAGATGTGAAGAAAAGGTTTTCAAGACAGGATGAAGTATGCGAGATATGCGGAACTCCCCACTGGCACAAGAAACGAGATGGCACATGGAAAGCCGTCCGCATGTTTGTATTCCATCATAAACATTATAAGACAGTCGGGCATGAAGAACGGCAAGACCTCATGAGAATCTGCAAAAGATGCCATGACATGTGCCATAAGATTTTAAGGATGAAGGACGATTGTGAAATGGTCCATGAGCTTAAAGAAGTTGTCTCCAAATATTTTACCTATGAACCTACTGAAAGGACCAAGAAATGATTATTGATGTAGCCATTATTGGAGCAGGTATATCCGGTTTGTATGCCGCATATTTTCTTG
>Ga0116170_10005261_pt1 | contig 11641 bp, 7 predicted proteins | sample AD_JPNHW1_MetaG_FD_89797 | JGI IMG/M metagenome (GOLD analysis project Ga0116170, IMG submission 89797) | Active sludge microbial communities of municipal wastewater-treating anaerobic digesters from Japan - AD_JPNHW1_MetaG | ecosystem: Engineered > Bioreactor > Anaerobic > Digestate | place... | reverse complement strand
TGATTTTTGCATTTCTGATTGCTTCGATACCTGATTCCATATCCGATCTTCGCCTAAAAAATATAAGTTTTCTAGTGATATTGATCGGCTCTAGTGCTATCTTTTCCGATCGGCTAGTTTATTTGAACAAAGAGCCTCTCAGCTACGGAAACAACTCACTCAATAATCTGACGGAACCTTTTTTTCTCGGGGATCATCTGAATTTCAACGAGGTGCTGACGGAACTGAAAACCAAAAATGCTGCCGATCTGCCCATTTTGTTGAGATCTCCCGCTCCCTATTTCATTGAAAGTGTCTGCGATTGCTATCAACGGGTTTGCTATGGTGATGGGTCCAGTGAAGGACAGACTTTATTAAAGAACCACGCCCCTTATTTTCTGATCCAGACGGATTGGAAAGAATTTCCCGCAAATTTGGAAAAATACCCGGATTTTTCTCAATGTATCCCGATGAATCAAGAAAATCAAACATCTTTTAAGGTTTTTCACTGCAATCCATAAAGGAAAACTATTCATGAAAAAAAACAAAATTTTCTTTTTCGTTGCTGCCCTCATTTGCTTTGCTTTTTTTGCCATACCGATCAAAGTTTTTTCCGAAGAATCGTTAGAAGTTGTTTTTAATGATCCATTCAGTAAGAACCAAGATCCAGCCATTCAAGATCTGATTCTTACTACATTTGAAGACGCCGAGAAGCGCATCTATATTGCCGTCTATAATTTTACGGATACCACTTGCCGAGATGCTTTGATTGACGCGGTGAAACGAGGTGTAGAAGTCCGGCTGGTTATTTATTCAGAAAATGCCGACAACCGTATTATTGAGGATTTGAAGAAAAACGGGATCAAAATTGTCAAGTCTCAATCCGAAGGTTTGATGCATGCGAAATTCATCGTCGTTGATTATGAAACAACGATCAGCGGATCGGCAAATCTGACATCTGGGAGCTTTTTTTATGACAATAATTTTATGATTTTGATTCACGACAGCAAAGTGAACAAAATTTTTCAGGAAGAATTCAATGAAATGTTCATCGAAAAGAAATTCGGCCCAACCGGTCACCCAACAGTCCCTCCTACCAGTATCACTTTGAAAGATGGGACGAAAATCACGGTGAAATTCTCACCGGAGGACGGTGTTGAAAAGATTCTCTTATCGCTAATTCAGGCGTCTCAAAAGAGCATTGACGTGCTGGCTTACTCTTTTACTTCGGATAACCTCGGTAATGCTTTGATTGATCGATATGACGACGGAGTGGATGTGGAAGTCATATTTGAAGAAGAATCGTCAGATCAATATGGCAGCGAAGCGGCTTATTTAATTCGCAATGGCATTCCCACTTACATGGATGGCCTAACAGACGGTTTGATGCACGAAAAAGCGATGATCTTTGATGAATCCGTGGTCGCAGCAGGTTCTTATAACTTTACGCGGGCAGCCGAAACGGTAAACGACGAACAAATTTTGATCATCGATAATCGCAAAATAGCCGATCAATTTGAAGAAGAATTCGAAAAAATTCTTGAAAGAGCAAATTAACCGATTTTCGAAGGATATTTTCGGATCATTCCGATAATATTTGTGGAAATACTTATTAATAAAAAGAAGTTGTCCTCCGAAAAAAGGACAGCTTCTTTTTTAATATTTCTCTGGACTTTATAGAGCAATCGTTGAACTCATCATCGGTGAGCTTTCCGATAAGATTAATGCTGTGACTTTATTGCCCGCCAAACTTTTTCCGGGTATATCGGAAGCGAATCAATCCGAGAGCCAATGGCGTTCGCTACCGCATTGGCAATTGCCGGAGCGACTCCGTCCGTCGGAATTTCAGCTAACGCTTTTGCGCCAAAAGGACCGGTCTTTTCACCGTCCCCTTCCTGAATGATATAGCTTTCCATCAACGGCATTTCATCCGCCTGTAGAATATGGTAATCGCCGAATCGCGGGTTCAATAAATTTCCGTGGTCGTCATAACACATTTCTTCACAAAGAGCATAACCGAGTGCGGTTATTTGACCGCCTTCCAACTGTCCAATAGCAGTAATCGGGTTAATTACCGTTCCAGGACTGACCGTCATAACCAATTTAATCGGAGTCACCTGGCCGGTTTCGATATCCACTTCCACTTCGGCAAATTCGGTTCCGAAAACCGGTGGGCATTCCGGAGATACGTGTGAAGCATAAGCCGCGATTTGCCGCTGATCCTTACGATGAAGACTATGCAAAGCGATATCTTCCATGGTAACGTGATCCCCATTCGGAGCGTAAACCTTTTCATCTTTCAGATACAGATCGTCTTTCGGCTGCTGCAGCATCAAGGCGGCTCTTTCCAGAACCTGTTCTTTAATTTTTTCGGCACATTTTTTGACTGCCATCCCAGAAATATAGGTGGTACTGGATGCATAAGCGCCTACATCAAACGGCGTAAAGTCCGTGTCCGAAGAGTAGACAACAATTTTAGAGACGGGTATTTTCAGCACTTCCGCTGCCATTTGTGCCAATATCGTATCCGAACCGGTTCCCAGGTCGGTCGCTCCGATGTTTAAATTGAAGGAACCATCATCATTAATCTTCATCGCTGCGGCACCCATATCAATCCCGGCAATAGCGGTCCCATGCATCATAATGGACATGCCAATTCCTCTGCGGATATTCGGTCTGGCGGGATCCAGATAAAAATGTTTGGATTTTCTGCGATTCCAATCGATCGCTTCCATCCCTTTCCGAATACAGGCATCTAATCCGTAGCTGTTAACTTTTTGCGGGACCGGATCGAATTCGGCCAGTTTATCCATAATTTTGATTTTTTCCCCGGGACGAACAACATTTTTCATTCGGAATTTAATCGGATCCATTTTTAATTTTTCGGCGACTTCGTCGATAATGCATTCGATCCCGTATATTCCTTGCGGTCCACCGTAACCGCGAAAGGCTCCGGGAACCGGTAAATTGGTATAAACAATATCCGCATGGAATCGCATGCTATCTGCCCGATATGTGGATAATCCACGTGTTCCGGTTACATTACAGACGGTAAAGCCATGAACTCCGTAAGCACCGGTATTTTCAATCATATCCATTTCAATCGCTTTGATTCGTCCGGATTTCGTGACTCCGACCTTAAAACGGATGGTATCGGGATGACGCGAACGAGAGGAGCGGAATTCATCTTGGCGATCGAAATAAAATCGGACGGGCCTTCCGGTTCGCAGCGTTAACAACGCACATAAGTCTTCAAGTAAAACTTCCTGTTTTGCGCCGAATCCTCCGCCGATCCGCGGCTTAATGACACGGATATTCTGAACCGGAACATCGATCAAAGGAGAAATAATTCTGCGAACATGGAAAGGAACCTGTGTGCTGGTACGGATTACCAAACGATCGTTTTCATCCAACCAGCTGATAACGATATGCGGTTCTAGAGGAGTTTGCTGAACTTGTTGTGTGTGAAATACTCTTTCGACGACCAAATCGGATTCGGCAAAATCCTTCTCTAAATCTCCATAATTTGCATCGATCACATACGCTTTATTATGGCTCGCATCTGCAACATCGATGCAATCCGGTTCATCATGGATAATCGGAGCGCCATCTTTCATCGCCTCTTCCATATCAAAAACCGCCGGCAAAATTTCCCAATCCACTTTAATTAGGCTGATGGCTTTCTTGCATAATTCCACCGACTCGGCAGCCACAGCTGCAACCCGATCACCTACATAGCGGACTTTATTGTCAAGACAAACCTGGTCCCATGGTTTCGGGTTCGGATAGGTTTGACCGCCGCTTCCATAAACATATCGTTTCACATTCTTATAGGTTATTACCGCATGAACTCCCGGCAATGCTTCCGCTTCGGAAGTATCAATATCCTTAATGCGGGCATGAGCATAGGGGCTGGTCATTAACATCCCATGCAACATCCCGGGGAGCTCGACGTCGTCCGTATAAACCGGCCGGCCTTTAACCATCTTGATCGCATCCACTTTTTGTACCGATTGCCGGATAGCGGAAAAATCGGGACAGGATTCGTTGGTAAATAAAACCGATTCATCGGCTTTGGTATACGGCGGAACTGTTTCACCGCGCAAATAAGCGGCAGCTCGCATCACAGCATCTAACGGCTGATAATAACCTGTGCAACGACACAGGATGGACCCAAGTGCGTCCTTGGCATCATCCAAGGATGGATATAAATTCTTGTCCAGCAGTGCTTTCGTTGCCAAAACCATTCCCGGCGTACAGAAACCGCATTGGATCGCACCGGTTTCCACAAACGCTTTTTGGATCGGATTCAAATCTTTCCCTTCATTCAATCCTTCAACGGTAAGAATCGTATGACCCTGAGCCTGAGGCGCAGGCATTACGCAGGACGGTAATAATTTCCCATCCATTAAGATGGCGCAGTTCCCGCATTCTCAAGTATAGCAAGCCCTTTTTACACTATAACAACCTTGATATCTTAACAGATCCAATAGGGTGTCTGTCGGCTCAGCTTCGCAGGAGATTTCTTTCCCATTTAATGTAAAATTTATTTCCATTTTCTTTATCTCCTTAGGCTTTCATCATCTTCTTAAGCGAAATCAAGGCACGTTTAGTCAGCACGCCTGCCATTGCCTCACGATATTCGGCGCTTCCCCGATAATCTCCGACCGCTTCTGTTTCGTCCTGTATTATTTCTTCGATCGTTTCCGCTAATTTATAAGTGAATGGTTTATCGGACAAATAGGATTCTGCCGAATGATAACGTTTTGGAGTGGGATTGGCTCCGAAAACAGCTATACGAACATTATGAGCGGTTTTCTGTGTCAATTCCCCTTTAACGACGACCGAAACAATGCTCCCATCACTTTTTGATCGCGAAACCCGCTCCAACGCACAATGGATGTTCTTTCGAATCGGCAGTATTACTTCTTTGATCAGCATCCCTCGTTCAAGCGTAGGTTTTCCGTTATCGAGGAATGCTTCGATGGGAATTCGTACTTCTTTCCCGTTTTCATCCAACAGTACAACCATGGCATCCAACGCTAAAAAAACCAGAATGACTTCTGCGGGAAAATTGGGATTCAATAAAATGCCTCCGACCGTGGAAAGATTTCGCATTGCTCCTGTTGCACTCAGATGCGTGGCATCGCTCAGAACGCCATCCCATTGATTACGAATTATTTCGGATTTCACCAGTGTTTCAAAGCTCACCATCGAACCAACAGCAATCTCCTTGCTTTTCTCTTTTATCGTGTCCAAGCCGAGATTGGAAAGATCAATTAGGGCATCTCCCTGCCATTGGCTTAGGTGCTTCGCGCGCGGCGGAAAATATAGCAGAGTACAAACTTCCGTTTGACTTCCTAAAAGTTTCAACGTTTTCTTGACCGTTTCCGGTCGGTAGTATTTCATCATGGATCCCTCTAATAATTATTAATCGAACTTTCGCGACAATATGAAAATATCATCACTTCTATTTTATCAATTTATACAAATTTTTTCCTATTCTTCTTATATATGATCACATTGAAGCAGTTCGCAGAAGAACATTTTGAATCATAAAAAAATGCGGATTCTTTTATAAGAAAAACCAGCTTATTTTTATTCCTCGGAAAAAAGATAAAGTTGATTCTTTCTGAATGAACAAGAAATCCCGAAATCATAATTTGTACCGGAAAAAACAGTCAATCCGATATTACCATTTGAAATCCATGTCGCATCGGTAACGGTACCGACCAATTGCTGATTAAACAAGAATGAGATCTTTGAACCACTGCATACCACGGTAAATATGCCGTTCCCCTCCAGACTCCATTGACCGTAATTATAAGTGACCAACGGAATTTCCGCACCGTTGCGAAATGCTCTGACATAGATATTTCCATCCAACGCTACGAATGCTTGTAAGAAAGACTCAGATGAATTTTCCCGAAAAGTGAAACCGCAGCCAGAATCAATGGTATCCGGTTTTTCATAAGCCGACTTCCAAGAAATCTCCGATTGAATCAGAAAATCCTGAGCGGTCACACCGAAAGGATGATTTTGAAAATAGCCCATTTGAGCAAGCGAACTATCCAAATCAGGCAATTCTTGATAACTACCGCCTAGTGTATCGATTCGTCCTTTCAATTGAAGCATGCGAATCACACGGGCGATGTCAGACGGGACATCCTCCGAAAGCGATGATTCTATCTTATCCTGAGGCGCTAATGAAATCTTAAACGACTTGTAAAGAATCTCGGTTGGCTTATCACTTAGCGGTTGGGCAAAAAGACCGATTACTCCATTCGTCCAACTCAACGGAAATGTATCCAACAATTTACCGCCCAAATAAAAATCCACCCAACCATTCCGTATTACCGATGAAAGAAATAAAACTTCTCCTTGGTTGAAATCGGCAACCTTTGTAAAAGGAAGGGACTCGCTCCAGGAAGCATCGGAATGATGATAGAAACCATATGTTTGGTCATTGCAAACCAAAAAAGTGTCAAAATCGTCCGAATCCGCCCCGAAAACAATTCCGGAACAAACCGGTGGCTCGTAGTATGGAAGCTTCACAGCAGCTTCAACCTTGATTTGATAACCTTCCGGGATCACCAAAGATGAATTTTGGACAATCGAATACTGATGTTTCGGAGAGGTAATATCCCAAAGATAGCCATCTTGTACCATAGAACGGTTGATCACGGTTGTTTCGGAAGTTTCCGTACCAGTCATCCAGCCTTTTCCTTCTGATGCGGGACTGAATACTTCTTCATATACCGGTACCCAAACCGGTTGATCCGCTAGTTCTTCATCCTGTGCATAAACAATCGAAAAATTAAATAACCCGATGAGCCCCAACCAAACCATTATTCTTTTCATAAGTTTCAAAGCCTTCCTTATAAAACCGATGGAGGATCAACCTCAACCCGAACTGTTTTTGTATCCACATTCTTAATAATATCAGTGGGATTAGGACCGCGTAAAATTATATGCCAACGATATTTCCCATCCAATTTCGGGAAGAAACAGGGCGCGGGTCCGATGACGTTTGTCGTACGATGACTTTCGGAATGGAGGACCTTTCGTATTTCTTCTGATAAATCAAAAGCCTTTTTTTCCGTAACAGATTGCGAGGGATCGGATATTACAATCCGAACCAATCGTGAAAACGGTGGATATCCAATTTCCCGTCGATAAGCCAATTCCTTTTTATAGAAAGAGTCGAAATCTCCCTGTACCGCTGCCTGAATAGAATATCGAGTCGGTTGATAGGTTTGTAAAATCGCCATTCCCTTGACATCGACTCGACCCGCTCTGCCGGTCACTTGTGTCAATATCTGAAAAGTATGTTCGTCTACACGGTAATCATGAAAATTCATTCCCACATCCGCAAGGAGAACACCGACCAACCGAACCCCCGGGAAATCCAAACCTTTCGTTACCATCTGCGTTCCAATCAGAATATCCGCACGCCGTTCGGCAAACTGAGACAAAATTCGTTCATAAGAACCTTTTTTTGCGGTGGTTTCGGAATCCATTCGTAGAATGGAAGCGGAAGGGAATATCGCACGAATCAGATTTTCCACCTGTTCGACACCTGTTCCGAATTGATGAATTTCTTTTTCTCCGCACCGGGGGCAAACTTCCGGTAAGGATTCGGTATACCCGCAGAAATGGCAGCAGAGTTTTTTTTGCTTTTGATGCCATGTCAACGGAATTTCACAATGTGGACACCGAAAGTCATGCCCACAGGCATGACAAAAAGTATAACCTGCCGAACCGCGACGATTCAGAAAAAGAATAGCCTGTTTCTTGTCCGCAAGTGTCTCTTTTAATTCTTCGATTAAGACCCGGCTGAAAACAGAGCGATTGCCCGATTTTAATTCCTGTCGCATATCGACCAGTTTCACAGTCGGTTTTGATATACCGGATGCCCTTCCTTTTAGCCGCACAATTTCCCATTTACTTTGCTGAGCCTTAAAAATCTGAGCAATTGTGGGGGTCGCGCTGCCTAAAACCAGTTGAGCATCACCAAGTGCGGCATAATCTGACGCAGCCTGAACCGCCGAAAAAAAAGGCGGGCGTTCGGTTTGATAATAAGAATCATCATGGCATTCATCGACGATAATCAACCCCAGATCATTCAACGGAACCGCTAATGCACTTCTCGGTCCGATAATAATCCGGAAGCTGCCGTTCCGTCCTTTTCTCCAAGTCTCATAACGCTGACTGTCCGTCAATCGAGAGTGATAAACACCGACTTTTCCGGGGAAACGTCGACTAAAGCGTCCTAAAATTTGCGGGGTCAGTGAAATCTCCGGAACCAAGACTAAAACTTGTTTTCCCTGTGCGATCGCCTGCTCGGTTGCGCGGATATAGATTTCTGTTTTCCCCGAACCGGTCACACCATGAACCAGAATCGGCACTTTTTGTTCCGTTGCCTTCAGTCCCTGCTCAATCATCTCAAGTGCTTTTTGTTGCTCGGTATTCAGCAGAATTTCAGAACCGGGGTAAGTATCCGATTCCAATCCGGTATAGTCTCCTTCCGCTTCTTCTTCGGTAATCGAAATTAAATGTTTCTTTTCAAGAGCCTTTATGTCAGCTTGAGTAGCTCCCGTTTGCCGCAGTAAGTCGGTTACCGGTATGCCGTCTGCCGTTGATTTCAGGCATAACAATAATTCCTGTCTTCTTTTGAGAGCTTTTTCCTGCCGTGAAAGAGCATTCCATTCGGATTCAATCGTTTCAGCGGTTGCCGAAAGATGTGCAACACGACGAACAGGAAGTTTGTTATCGGGTAAGGAAAAAAATGGATCTTTTCGGATTATACCTTCCCGAATCAGTGAATCCATTGCATTTTTCCAGTTTACCCCTTCCATTTTTTGATCAATTTCGGATTGAGCCAATACCGAATTTTCTTCGGGAAAAAGGTTGATTAACCGTTCACGAATAAGCGTTTTCCGACTTTCTTTTTCAGTCGGTTTTTCATCCGAAATGCTCTTTTGATCCGGCTTTTTCACAAGCGTGTAATTATCTTCGGATATTTTTCGGATTTTTTCGGTTAAGAAGACATTAACACAATCGCTCAAAGGAGCCAAACAACGCGTGGAGAGTTTTTTTGCCACCTCAAGCTGTGCAAAAGTTAAAACAGGCATCTCATCCACCAATTGAGTAACTGGCCGCAAGTTCGATACTGCAGACTCATCATTCAGAGAAAGGACGATTCCCTGCATATATGTTTGACGAAACGGAACGACTACCATGCATCCTGTTTTGATTTTCCCAATCAGTTCTTCCGGAATACTGTAGTCAAAAATTCCGTCTTTTGCCGGAACATTAAGAATCACTTGAGCAATTAAATCGTTCATCCTATTATTTTAACTCGAGTGATCCGCAAAAAAATTTCGGATGAAGATAACCCTGAAAATAAAATAATAGAATCGAAAAAAGAAAAAGGACTGAATTGGGCACCGAAATAAATATTTCCGGCATAGACGAATTCAGGATAAGGATAATCCGGTCAGGTCCTTGCAATAAACCACCAATAAACCGACAGGAGATTCACCGCAATCCCGATCATCGCCAACATTTTGAAAAACCAATTTACCTTTCGATCAACCCCCAAGCCCATCAAAAGCATGATGGGCACAATGGCATCCAAAAGGTACCGATACCCAACCTGCTCAGCTCCGGTATTGTGATAAAGCAATAGCAATAAAATGGTGAGAATGACAGAAGCCCAGGCTCCGACAACCCACCAATTTTTTCGAAAACGTCGAAACAGATAGATCAAAGGTGGAGTCATTACAAAAATGCTGAAACCGGAAATTCCGGGTTGGAAGAAAAACCGATCACCGGAAAAGTCCAGTGTCGGCAACTGCCACAGCATGACCCGTAAATTTGTTTTAAAGAAATGAGGATGAAACATCCCATATTTTTGAACGGCTTCCAAAATCCAAGGGGCACCGTTTATTGTGACATACCCAAAATCAAACCAGTCATCAAAACGTAATTTATTGTAAGAGAGCAACAGACAGATACAGATCATTACGGGGAAAGCTGTTTTAATCCCCCAATTTATTGTTTTGCGCCAATCTACTTTCGGAAAATCAGCCTGTTCCCAAAGATAAATCCCTAATAATAGGAATGCGATCGGGAATATATTGGGTCTGGCAAGTGTTGCAAAACCGAAAAACAGACCGACCAGCCACCCGCTCCATTTTGAAATCACCGCCAAAACGGATAGTTCAATCATTGTTACCGTAATCAATTGGCTGATAAACCACATCTGTCCGGTCACGGCCAACCAAACATGGTTTGTTCCGAAGGCAAAAACGACGGTCAACCAAAGAATAGCGGATCGCTCACAACGGATCATCCCGATCTGAACCGCTCGGTGCAAAATAAGAAAAATCAACGCTGTATTCAAGGCACCGATGATTGCGGATACCACCGTCATGTTAATTCCTTCAACGCCAAACCATTTCACGAACGGCATTAAGAGAATTGCCGGTAAGGGAGGATTCGGCACATACCACTTCCCGTTATACATCGTCAGATCATGCGTCGTCGGCGGGTTATTCAAATACAGTTGCCCGTTTAAAAACGCATTTGCTAACAGATCCCAGTAGCTCTTCGGCGGGGTATCCGTACGATAAACCCAAAAACCGGTCAAACGATATCCAGCGAAAGCCAATGAGACAATCATCAAAAACAGCCAGATTGTATTGACTTTGGATTTCGTTTCGTTTCCCTTGATTAACTCCACAGATATCGCCCACAGGATCGCCACCGCCACCGGTGCCAGAAATATTGCTCGGATATGACCCAAATGACGGGTCCAGTCTACCCGATCATAATATTCGAATGCCAGAATAAAAAGAACCGCTGCCATCCCAAACAGTACTGCTTCATACAAGGGGGTAAATAACCTTTTTAGTTCCCCATCGTTCCTTTTGCTGTCGATGACTACCGTCACCCCAATTTCTATGCCGAACAGTATCCCCCATACAAATAACCACCCATATCGGGATATAAGAGATGGAATCAGCGTGTCATATCGGCCAATATCGTTATAATTCAGAAGAAATATCAGAGCACACAATGTGAAAATGAGTACACATCCCCCGAATATTATCTGCCGCATCATTACTGAATATCGTCTCCGCTTTCTGAATAAAAAGAAACCGATCAGGAAGAGGATCCCCAGAATACAGATCGCTGCAATTGCCAACCGTTCCGCCGAATAGCCAAGCAAAACAGCATTCTCCGCTTCAGAAGGTATTTTGAATATTGTGGCTGTTGACCAACATCCTTCTATAACAGACAGAATCACCAAAATAGAGCCCCAATCCGGCTCCTTCCCTTTATTCGGTTTTCGGCGTTTCTTTTCCGCTCGCTCTGCCATGTCCGTGTCCTTCTATATCATCCCTCAGGTTCTGCCGATATACCACCAGTAGGTGGAGAGCAAGTTGATTACTACCCCCAGTATTGTCAATCCTTTAAATAGGATCCCCGGTTTCTCCCCCACGCCTACGCCCAGCAGCAACATCAACGGGATGATCGCATCCTGTATGTAACGATACCCGACCTGGCTTGCTCCGGTATTGTGGTACAACAATAGTAGCCCTACCGTCAGGATGACCGATACCCATGCCCCGATCACCCACCAATTCTTCTTTAT
>Ga0116170_10005258_pt1 | contig 11644 bp, 6 predicted proteins | sample AD_JPNHW1_MetaG_FD_89797 | JGI IMG/M metagenome (GOLD analysis project Ga0116170, IMG submission 89797) | Active sludge microbial communities of municipal wastewater-treating anaerobic digesters from Japan - AD_JPNHW1_MetaG | ecosystem: Engineered > Bioreactor > Anaerobic > Digestate | place... | reverse complement strand
TTGACCTTGGGCGCCTCTTCAGGATAGGAAAAACCAAGCTCCCTTGCCTGGTCGACGGCACGCGTATATTGCGTTTCAAGCTCGCTTCTGTCTGCTGTTTTGTATTGTGCAAAAGCCTCTTCCACCTGCGGCAAAAGGTCTTCATCCAGGAACTTTGTCACCTCCGCGCTCTTGGCGTGCATAATGCGATAAATGCCAAAATCGAGATCCGGCTGATCGAGCTGGAAGAGTTCCTGCAAAAGACCTTTCAGTTTTTCATATTTCTGATTCATGTTCATATCCTCTCATGAAATGGGTCAATTCACAACCCAACGGATGGTAAAAAGCGACTCAACCGCTGTTTTTGGAGCAAGGCGCTTTTCGAGCTCGTCGATAAGGGCGTCGCGCTTCGTCATGATCTCGTCTTCAACTTTAAAGATTTCTTGCTGTTGACGATGTCGCTGACGTTCGAGCTTTGCAATGTTCTGCTGAATTTCGTGCTGCTCCTGGAGTGTCGGGGCTTGTCGGGACTGACGCCTGAGGACTTTGAGTTGTTCCTTGGTATCGGAGAGCGACTTCTCGGCGGCATTGACCATATCGTCGGCCCATCGATCAAGCCTCTCGCACTCCTCTTGAAAGTGCCGATTATTTCTCTCCAAAGAGTCCTTGATTGTCATCGTCGCGATGCGCTCTGCCTCGGCAGAAAGCCGTTCATTCACAGACTGTGAAATAGCAATGGGTGCTTTGGCCTCGCCTTCACAAAGAAAAAGTTTTTCCATACTCTCTTGATCGAGCGGTTTACCCTCGTCCGTAAAGCCCGAGAAAAGAAGATAGTCTTCGTGTTCATAGGAGTCGACGCTGAGTTTTTGAAGCGTAAGATAACCTGTCTGGCCTTGCAGCGCTTCAACTACGCTCACGTGAGTGGGATGATGACGTATGTCGAACACAACTTTGGCAGGTGGGCATGCGGCATGTTTGCCGATATCGATAACATATTCTCCTAATGGATGTGAAAGTCGATAGAGAAAACGGTCGGTTTCACACGCCCATTCGGGTTGCCGAGTTTCGTTCGATTTTCGGATAAGATGGTACCGACCTCGTGGTGCTCCCGATGTTGGTGATTTGTAAAGATCGAAAATGAGCTGTGCATTATAGAATTGGGCTTTATCCACAAGGGCCCATTGCGTCAGTTCCCAAAACCGCCTTCCCACGCGGTCTAGCTGCGCCTGAGCATCTTCAAGCCGTAGACGAAGGCGTTCGTGGACCTCTTCGTCGAAGTATTCAAGGAGCTTGTGCCGGGTATCCGCTAAGCGTGACTTGATCTGATCGTCCAACTCACGCTGCAGCGAGCAAAATGCGGCATCGATTTCCTCTGTAGTGCGGCATTCCTGATAAATTTCAAGAATACGGGTTTCAAAATCAACGCCAGACTCGATGGTCCCCAACACTTCGTCCGATGCGCCAAAGACACCGTCGAACAGTTTGAATTTTTCGGTCAGCAGCTCCAGAACGCGCCTGTCGGCTTCGTTGCGTTCGTTCAAGAAATTAATGACAACGACATCGTAGCGCTGGCCATAGCGGTGACACCGTCCAATCCGCTGTTCGACACGCTGTGGATTCCATGGTAGATCGTAATTAACAACAAGCGAACAGAACTGCAGATTAAGACCCTCCGCTGCAGCCTCCGTTGCCACCATAAGCGTTGCGTGATCACGAAAATACTCAATAAGCGCAGTGCGCATATCGATTTCCCGCGAGCCACTTGCACGGCCAGACTCGCGGTTGGCCACAAGCCATTGCGTGTAGATGGCGATGGATTCAGGGTCATTATTCGAACCATTGAAAGTGACAATCTGTCCATCATAGCCGTGTGCTTCCAAATAAGATTTGAGGTAAGCCTGGGTTTTTCTGGACTCAGTAAAGATGACAGCCTTTCGCTCAGCTCCCAAGGTTTGCATCTGCGCAAAACCTGAATCAAGAGCGATAAGAAGCGCGTTTGATTTGGTGTCTTCCTGAATGTGGCGGGCACTTCTAATAAGGCGCTCCAACTCTTTAATTTCGTCTTCAAGCTGCACTATATCAATGGCGTCTTTGTCTGTGACTTCAGCCAAAACATCGAGCTCAGGAACAGTATCTGTTTCAGGACCACAGTCGGCAAGGTCGCTTCCCATATCAACACTATCAAGCAATCGATCTGTAAACTGAGGATCGTTCACAAGCGATTCGTCCGGTTGCTTCAAAGCGCGTAGGCGCTCAAGACGCGCAAGGAGCATCCCGAGCGTCGCTTCAATGGCCTTAGTCGACGAGGCAAGGAGTTTGCGCAGTATCAAAGAAATGAGGTGTCGCTGCGCTTTTGGCAACGCATAACTGTTTTTCCGTCGTAAGAAGTCCGAAACTGAGTCATAGAAACGTTGCTCTTCGTCGTCTGGTCTAAAAGGCTGAGTAAGCGCATGCCGCTCGGTATAGCGAATATACTCACTCACCTGCCTGCGCAAAGTACGACTACAAAACACACAAAGGCGCTGACGCAGTTGCGTGAGGTCTGCATTCCCATTGCCGTAACGCGCCCGAAAAGCCTCAGGACTACCAAAGATTTGATCATCGATAAGTGTAGAAAGACCATAGAGTTCCATAAGGGAGTTTTGCAGTGGCGTTGCAGTAAGAAGGATCTTTTTTCGGTCTTGAATCGCCCAGCGAATTGCCTGCCCCATTTTGTTTTGCGTTCGATACGCGTTGCGCAATTTGTGCGCTTCGTCTAATACGACCATATCCCACTTCTGAACACGTACCTCGCTGCGCATCGTGTAGGCAAAATTGAAGGACACAATGATGACAGCTGGTTGTTCAAAAGCCTCTTGTGGTGTGCGCCGTGCCCGCCTCAAAGATTTTGCATCCAGAACGACGGCGGGCAGGTTGAATTTTTCCTGGAGCTCCAAAGCCCACTGCTTGCGGATAGACGCAGGACATATCACGAGGATTCTGCGCTTGCGCTCGGCCCAATATTGACAGATGACAAGCCCCGCTTCGATAGTCTTGCCAAGTCCCACCTCGTCGGCGAGGATCACACCCTTGGAGAGTGGCGAGCGCAACGCGAAGAGCGCCGCCTCTATTTGGTGAGGATTGAGATCGACTTGCGCATCGAAAAGCGACATCGACAGGCGATCGAGCCCCTCGGGTGCATGGCGGGTGAGATCCCACGCAAAATACTTAGCGTGATACGGCGTAATAGAAAACATTCTTAATAATCCTGAGGTCTATTCTATCGTACATCTGCGGGCACGAAAACCCAGAAAAGCCTTCAATTACCTGTGTATGGTCGCGATAACTTGCTGCAATGCCTTTCAGTTTAGAGCATATCACGAATCAGGAAGGTCATGTTTTCGCGAGCAGGCATTTTCAAGGCGGTTTCAGGTGCCAATTGCAAGCGACCATTGTATGTGGCAATTTCAGGTTGCGATTGCAGGCGACGATTGGAGGTGGCAGGAGCGGACCTTTGTTTTGATGGGTTAACGGGCGACTTAATGGGTTAATGAGCGGCCGTCTACGCCGCCACATTACTTTGCTCCGTCAGGCAACCTCCACGTCAGGCAACCCCCACGAGCGCCAGAAGTGCGATCAGCACTACGGACACCACGGTCGACAACGTAAGCGCGCTGCTCACGAAACGCGCATTGTCCTGGTGGTACACGGGGATGACGAAAGGTGGCGGAAGTGCAAAAAGCAGAATTGCCGCCTTTTGGTACAGGTTTGGGAAGCCGAGCGCCGGGATTATGATGTAGGCGACGACAACCCCGATGGCCATTGAGAGGACCGTACGCGCGCCCACGACCTTAAGGATCGCGCGGTCGAACACGAAGCCACCGCCGAGGGAAGCACCGATAACGATGCATACGAGCGGCGTGGTGAGCCCGCCCACCATGTCGAACAAGGCGCCCGCAAACGAGCTCTGAACAGCGATGAAGTCCGCGGCTGCAGGCGCTGCTGCCGAGAGGACAATGCCGAGGCCAATCGCCCAGAGTACTTCTGAGCGGAGAATGTCGCGCCACGGAAAGGCCGCGGATGTGCGCTGCCCCTGATGAGCCTGATGAGCGCCGGTCTTGGCGGGCTCGTCCTGCGCTGTACCCGCTCCTGAGCGTGGGCTCATCTGCACCATACTCATCTGCGCCATCAACACAGTGAAGACAAAAACAACCTGCCCCATGTCGAGGGCCGCAAAACTCGCCAGGTGTTCACTCCCATGGTAACCTGCAAAGAGCGCGTATCCGAGCATGCCAGCCTCAAAGCCCTGAAAGAGAAAGCGCGTCTCAGGGCGAGGCGTGTGCGCAGTGCGACTAAAAAGCGCTCCCAACACTCCCATAAGGGCACAGGCAGCAAAGACGCTCGATGCAAGCAGCACGTTGCGGCCGTCTGGCCTTAGCTGTAGAAATGCCCGGAAAAGCAGAAGCGGCAGTGTGAGATTCGTGATGAGCGCCTTGAGTCCAGCCACCGCGCGTTCCCCGATCCAGCCTTTAGAAGCGAGAACATAGCCAGCCACCATGAGAATTGCGATAGCCGCGAGAGAACCAAGCGATTGTTCCATAATTAATGCCGTGTCCTTTCTAGCCTCAGACCGAAACGGGCGGAACGCCCTTCTTTAGCCTGATGTTGCCGTAGCATGATGTCGCCGTCCACACCGGTCTTGTTGCTCTTGTTGCCTTGTACACGTTTACATCGGCTAAGATCATTCTGTGTTTGGACTTTTCATTCTGTCAAGAGCGAAACAGGCTAAGAATTACATCGATTTTCTTTCAAAGGCGACGCTGTGGCATGTGGTGCAGACTAGGAGCGTAGTACCGTGGCAGTCTGTATGCACCGTGTATGGCAACCTGCGTCGAACCAACATGGACTTGACACCTTGGCAGGGTACGTGTTGACACATAAGGCCGACAATTCTATATTCTCCTGCCGATTACTACCTGCCCGTCATGACAGGCAAACCCTACGTTTCAGCCTGAGCCCACATCAACTATTCTTGTAAGGTATTCTTGTAAGGCTCATCAAAAAGGACCACTTTATGGAAACACTCGAGATAATCGAAAAACGTCATAGTACGCGTTCGTATCGCCCAGAACAGGTAGGGGCGGAAGTACTGGAAAAAGTGCTTCAGGCTGGATTGAGATCCCCTTACGCTGGGCCTTTCCTAGTCTCAGTTGTGCAGAAACCCGAGCTACTAAAAGAGATAGCCGATGCCGCGCTTGAGGGAATGAAGAATTCCCCTATAGAGTTCATGCGGCAGCAGGCTGTAACTCCAGGATACAATCCCCTTTACGGTGCTCCGACTCTTATTCTTTTTACTGCACCTGCAGACGCTCTAAACGGTGCGGCTAACTGCGCGCTTGCTGCTGAGAATATGATCCTTGCCGCAACTGACCTCGGCCTTGGTACCTGCTATATGGGCTCCCCGTCTTCTGCCCTCAATGGTCCGCGCGGGAAAGAGCTCGCAAAAGCCATAGGAATTCCGGAAGGCTATGTCTTCCGATCTTCGGTGGCTCTCGGCTACCCAGGTTCAGACCCGGCGTACAAGCCACCTCGCAGGGAAGGTGGCCGCATCGAGTACGTGCGCTAGGTCCAGGACGTGCGGAGCCCAGTCCGCAAAGGGTTTTAGTAAGACGCTCAACCAACCTGCATAGACAGGAAAACCTGGATGCCCATCTGCTTGATCTGATCCTGGATTGCTTCGATCTCGTCGATATGGGCGTCCTCGTCTTTTAAAATCGTCTCGAGAATTTCACGGGTGGCATAGTCCCGAGCGTCACCACACAGAGCGATAGCATCGTTGTAACTCTTGATTGCATCGACCTCGGCCGCATGGTCGTTGTCGTAAATCGCAGCAACATCCCCGCCAATGTGCATTGGATTGTACTTGCTGACAATCGGTCTTCCCTCAAGGAACAGAATGCGGTCGATCAACTTCTCTGCATGCTTCATCTCGTCGATAGCCCGTTTTTCGATTGCCTTGTGGAGCTTGGTATAGCCCCAATTATCGCACTCTGAAGAATGAACCATATACTGGTTGACTGCGGTCAATTCATCTGCCAAAAGAGAATTGAGTACCTCGATCACTCTCGGATCACCTTTCATCGTCATTTACCTCCACAAGTGCTGTTCTGAACCTTCGAATCGATGAGCGATTCGGAATCTTCTAAAAATATACTACAAAACTCAGTAAAGCGTGTACATACTATGAGTTTTGGCCTCTATACCTCTATGCCCGGATACCGCTTAGTATTTTGCCATCCGGTTGTTCCCCCTCTCCTTTTCCCAGGCTTATTGTAGAACGAGGGCTTTCTGCAATAAGCTTGTGCTTATACCAGACTTCCGGGAAGCTTCCAGTATGTAGCCTGGAGAAGGTTAAGCCTCGGGAAAGTTGTAGAAAGCATCCCTAAAGCATCCCATTTATAAGCGAAGGCGAGACATACGAGATTCCATGAATGTACGAGATACCATGAATAACACGCAAAACGATACAAACAAACCTGGAGACACCATAGAAAGTAGTGGGGAAATGACTCCTGCGCAAGTACAAATACGCGGTTTGAGTTCTGCCGAAGCGGCTTCACGGCTAAAAGAATACGGTCCAAACCGCATCCAGGAAAAGAAAAAGAGCCCTCTACTGGCCTTTTTGAAAAAGTTCTGGGGGCCAATGCCCTGGCTTATCGAATTGTCTATGTTTCTTGCATTTTTCCTGGGACACCTCACCGAAGCAGTCATCATTCTCGTTCTGCTCTGCGTGAATGCCGTAATCGGATTTCTTAATCAGCAGAGTTCCAGTAAAGCCCTTGAAGCCCTAAAAAACCGCCTCGCTCTGAAAGCTCGGGTCGTGCGGGATGGGGTTTGGCAAGATATAGACGCCGCGCTTCTTGTGCCTGGAGACATTATCTTCATAAAACTAGGCGATATAATCCCCGCCGATGCAAAAGTGCTTTCTGGTAGTCTCTCTGTGGATGAGTCCGCTCTCACCGGCGAGTCGCTCCCTGTGGATCGAAAAGAAGGCGACGAAATCCACTCGAGCTCAGTGGCACGCCGCGGCCAGGCGATTTGCCTTGTAATGAGTACGGGAGCGAACACTTTTTTTGGCAAAACGGCAAACCTCGTCGAAAAAGCACACCCTGTGTCCCACCAGGAACAGGTCATGCTCGACATTGTGCGATACACGATGTACTTTGGCGTCGCAGCTTCTGTGTTTGTCGCCGTTTATGCGCTTGCACTCCATATATCTTTCCTGGTTACACTCACCTTTGTTGTGACATTCCTTATAGGTGCAGTACCTGTAGCGCTTCCCGCCGTCCTAACTATTGTTCAGGCTACGGCAAGCTCGGAGATGGCGGAGCATGGCGCCCTTGTTACGCGCCTCGATGCCGTGGAGGACGCGGCGTCGATCAGCGTCATTTGCTTCGATAAGACCGGCACCATCACCCAGAACAAACTCAGCGTCGTGGAAGTGGACCCTGCACCGGGATTTTCCAGGAACGAGGTGCTGCGCACGGCCGCCCTGGCCTCAAGCAAGGACAATTCGGACCTGATCGACGCCGCGGTGGTTGAAGCTGCCACGACGATGCTGACAGGAAGCTGCACGCAGAAATCCTATACGCCTTTTTCGCCGGAAACACGCCGGACCGAAGCAATCGTCGAGTGCGACGGCAAGACCTACCATGTTATAAAAGGCGCCGTCCCTGAGGTTCTGGCTTTGTGTGTCAATACTGACATTGCGACACGTGGCGCGATTCAAAATGAAGTTGAGACATTTGCCACAAAAGGGTATCGCACACTCGCGGTGGCACGTATACCACTCGACGACAAAAATCCACAAAAAGGCGACGGCGTGGAGATGCCGGCACTTATGGGCATCTTGGCATTGGCCGACCCAATTAGGCCCGATTCTCGCACTATGATTGCAGATTTGCGTGCCTTAGGCGTAAAACCGATTATGCTGACAGGCGATAGCCTTGCCATTGCCAAACAAATTTCAATACAAGCGGGCATCGGTCAAAATGTGGTGAGCATCAAGGAGATCGACGGCCTTTCGCAAGAGGAGCAGATACAGAAGGTCACTCAAGTAGATGGTTTTGCAGAAATCTTCCCTGAGGACAAATTCCGCATCGTCAGTTTGCTTCAAAAAAGTGGGCGACTCGTAGGCATGACCGGAGATGGTGTAAACGATGCACCCGCACTCAAACAGGCCGAGATGGGTATAGCGGTACACAACGCTACCGACGTCGCCAAAGCATCGGCCAGCGTCGTTCTCACCAAAGATGGCCTCGGCGTGATTGTCGAGGCTATCCGCTTAAGCAGACGTACCTACCAGCGCATGCTTACCTGGGTTATCAACAAAGTCACTAAGGTCGTCCAGGTGCTGGGCCTACTTGTGGCAGGTTTCTTCATGTTCAAGGACATGGTTATTTCCATGATGGGGATGAGCCTTTTGGTCTTTGCGAACGATTTTGTGACCATGTCGCTTGCAACCGACAACGCTAAGGATGCGCCTGAACCCAGTATCTGGAACGTAAAGAATATCACGCTTGCGTCGCTCGGGATTGGCGTTTTTCTAGTTGCGCAAGGCCTTGGCGCCGTCTTTTTGGCAAACAAAACCTTTGGGCTCGACTTCGCCCATATGCAGGCATTTGTACTCCTGATGCTCGTCTTCACAAGTCAATTCCGCGTGCTCATGGTCCGCGCGCGTGGCGCAATGTGGAATTCTGCGCCTGGCAAAACGCTTCTCACAACAACGACGGCCGCCTGCATCCTGTTCCTTGTGATGGGTACAACCGGCTTTATAATCCCAGGGCTGGGCGTCAGATTGACCGGAATCGCCCTTGCTTACTCGCTTGTAACGACAGCACTGCTGGACTGGCCCAAGCGCTGGTTATTCCGGATGTTCAATGTTGAATGACCTGCGCCTCTTGGCGGACCGGCGCGTCATTGGGCCTTGCCTCGCTTCGATTATGACTCGAATGCGCGCGCAAGCCCGCCGAGTGCAGTTTCGCGGTAAAGCGCGCTTAAGTCCCGCCCAGTTTGATACATGGTTGAAATAGCCGTGTCGAGGCTGACCTTGTTATTCTCAGGCAGGTAATATGCAAGGTTTGAGGCGTTTATGGCGCGCACTGCTCCCACCGCGTTGCGCTCGATGCAAGGGATTTGTACAAGCCCAAAGACAGGGTCGCAGGTGAGCCCTAAGCTGTGTTCAAGCGCGATTTCTGCCGCATAACCAGTCCGTTGCAGGTTCATTCCCCGAAGGTATGAAAGCGCCGCCGCGGTCATTGCACAGGCGCTCCCAACTTCTGCCTGGCAGCCACATTCTGCCCCGCTTATCGACGCATTAGTCTTGATCAGATTGCCGATTATGCCGCCCACGCAGAGCGCCCGGAAAATCTCATTATCCGTATAGCCACTCTGTTCTTGTGAGTATTTGAGTACCGCAGGTAGAATACCGCTCGAACCACAGGTCGGCGCCGTGACCACCACCCCACCGGATGCATTTTCTTCGGCTACCGCGTAGGCGTAAGCGCTCACGATGCGCTGCTCGGCCATGGCAGGCGTCTCATTTCTGGACTGATTCAAAAGGTACTTGGCCTTCCGGGGCAAATTCAGCTCTCCTGGCAAAACGCCGTCCGCTGCCAAGCCGCGCTTAATAGCATCCTTCATCGCCCGCCAGACCAGTTCCAGGTGCCCTAAAATGTCCGGCTCGTTTTGAAGAACATAGTCCGCAAGGTCCATACTATTATCAACACAATATTCTGTAATCTGGCTAAATGTCGATAATGCATAAACTTCTCGAGCAGTCCTTTCGGCCTCGCCCTCGAACTCGATGCTTCCGCCACCAACACTGTAGACCCGGGCAAAACCGATTTCGTTTCCATTCTTATAAGCATGAAGATCAAGCGTGTTTTCGTGCTTCAGGTCTTTCTTAACAGGATCGAACACAACTTCTGCCCGGTAAGGGGCAAATGTATCCAAAAGAATTTTATCAGTCAGGTGCCCTCTGCCAGTGAGGGCTAAAGAGCCATACAGGTAGACCCTGAAAAAATCCGATTCAGGATACATTTGCCTGAAGATCAAAGCAGCGCGCTTGGGGCCCATCGTATGAGAACTGCTGGGCCCGTTGCCGATCTTATATAACTCCCGTAAACTCTGCATACCTTAGTGCGGCTTGACCTCCGGTGGAATCGGGGACTCGTAGACCTCGCCACCAAGGGTCGCCTTGTGCTCCTTTATCGCAACGAATTGCCACGAATGAGGCGGGATCCCTTGAGGATAGCATGCTACACTAATCTGCGCGGTTGGAGCAACCCAACTGACATCTCCAACATCGGTTGAACCTGGCATCGCCTGGTCGGAGACCATCATCGTAACTGGGAGATCGTTCTGCGGTGAGCTCTCAACTTCTCCTGCAGATTCTTCGCCATTTCCACAATCTCGTCCATCTGTTGGCCTCCTTGCTAATATGCTTGAACGCTGGTCTCAAGATCCAGAAACCAGTACGGATCTATGATTTTAAGACATTTTCGGTCATAATTAGCCATTTGCAAGCTATTATAAGTTTGCTATTTTCATTTGTCAAATAAATTTTTGTAAATATTATATTATCACTATTGAGTTGACAACTATTATCGCGCTGTTTAGATTTGCCTTAATGGAAGTAAGCCGAATTCCTTTTATTGGTTACATTGCCAGCGATCCAGCTGCCGACCAGATGGAACACCTTTTACCGGACCTCGAACCCTTTTGCAGGGTCCGGATTTTGAGGGTCAACCGCGAGAATCCAGTTGATAAGGTTTGTAAGCGATTGCCCACTGATCTGGACTGTTTTGCCTTTAGCGGAAGGTTACTCTATTTAAGCGCTCTGGAAGTGGTAAGTTCGCCGCCAAAGCCGTTTTATGCATTGGACGAATTGGAAGGCGATATCAATTCAATTTTGCTAAGAACGCTCCTTGAACACCGGGACTTTGACCTTTCGAGGATCTTTATCGACTTTGCAACAAAAGAAAACAATTATCTTGGGCTTAAGGAGCTCTTGCCGCCCAATCAGTGGCCAAAGTTCAATGACTTCAGATTTGAGAATGCCAAGTCTGCAGAGCAGCAGATTCTCGAGATGCATCTCTCGTATTATAAGAAGGGATTGACGGACCTCTCTATCACGCGAATGGGCTTGTGTCTGGAGGCTCTCAACGCCGCCGGAGTTCCGTGCGTGTACGCGTATCCACCAAAAGATTATGTGATCAATTTCTTCCTGCAAATTGTGAACACGCTGGAACGGGCCAAGTTGGACCATACTATCTTTGGAGCAATCGTCTTTGAGATTGCAGCAGAAACTCCCGAGGATGTACATTCTGGCATCGCAGAATGCCAGCGCTTCCTCACTGAGATTGTCCGCTCCGAAGGGCGCGATTTCATGATTCAGGAAGTAGGGAATCGCATAGAAATTCTTACACGGCAAAGCGATTTGGAAGAGATAACCCATGGGTTCGAGGACGACAGCTTTAAGCGCCTGGTTGAACGGGCTATTGGTTACCCCGTGCGCGTGGGACTGGGATCGGGCACGACGATGTATCAAGCCCGGATGAACGCATTTAAGGCAAGCAGTATTGGGCTTATGCGCAACAATGGCCTGTACTACTATTCTGCGGAA
>Ga0116170_10005255_pt1 | contig 11645 bp, 12 predicted proteins | sample AD_JPNHW1_MetaG_FD_89797 | JGI IMG/M metagenome (GOLD analysis project Ga0116170, IMG submission 89797) | Active sludge microbial communities of municipal wastewater-treating anaerobic digesters from Japan - AD_JPNHW1_MetaG | ecosystem: Engineered > Bioreactor > Anaerobic > Digestate | place... | reverse complement strand
GGTTCGACCAAGATGCACTGTACCGGCGACGGTATCATGCAGCAGGAGAGCACGTATCTTGCCTCGCTTGGGAAAGTTGCAGGGTTTACGATCACAGGGGACCGGCTCACCCTTGCCGATGCGAACGGAAAACCGCTCCTCTCGTTTGTGAAGGAAGCCTGCGGGTCCGATATTTACAGGATCCCATAATCCTTGTTTTTCTTTTCAGTCGATTAGTGACAACAGGTAGTGCCGGAAGAGATCCATTGCTTTTCGTGTCCCCGCTGTTGTCCGTTCGCTCTCCTGGTATCCCATCGTGATCGTCATGCGCCCCCGGAAGGTGCTGGTGACAAAACAGGTGGTGGGCATGTAACCTCCCGGGTAGCAGACATAGGCATCGTAAAGCCCTTCGAAATCGGGAAGCGTGAGCGGCCCGGGATTGGAGATGAAGATATCCGCGAGCCCCTTGTTCTGGAGGGTCGCCATCTGTTCGACCATCGCGTGGATGGATCTTCCCTCCGGATCGCAGGCCGTATCCATCCCAACCTGTTCGGCGATTCCAATCGATCCCGCCTTGAGCCGGCGTGTCGCGTCAATGACCCGGGGAAGAACCTCCGGCATTCCATCCCGCTGTGTACGCTCAAGGGTAATCCTGACATTGGTTGCCTGGTTGCTCATCACCCGGGACCCGTCGTGCAGGTACCGCCGGAGGTTGACCGGGAAGTAGAGATCGACCGGCCCGGCATGGCCGGTGAGATCGCTCATCGCGAGGAAGTATGCTGCCATCACTGCATCGTTGATACTGCCCCCGGCAGATCGTGCATACGCGTGAAGTTCTGCGAGCGCCGATGGGCTGACGGATTGCCGGTGAAATGTCGCTTTCCCCTCTGCCATGCCGAATGGATCCGGCCAGAGGGGGTCGATAACCTTCATCGCGGAAGAATCGGACATCTCTTCCCGGTACAATTTCTTTGTCCAGAGCGTGTCGCGCTCCGGGATCCCGCCGTCAGCAGGGGCGATGATGCCGGGCGCTGTGTATTCCTGTAACAGCTGGGCCATGAGTGCGTGAAGACCGTACGCATCGGCAGCAGCATGGGCGAGGTTGACGACAATCACATCGCCGGAAGGCCTTTGCAGGAGACGGACACGGAACTGCACCGGACCGTACGGGTCGACCGGCCCGATAACGGACGGATGATAGTCCTCGCCGCATTCCTCAACACGGACGGGTGCGGAGCCATCGGGCTCCACCATCTCCCAGAATGCCGGGCCGTCTCCCCGGACGAGCCGGGAATGGAGGATCGGGTGCGCGAGCAGGCATGCGTGGGCGGCGGTTCCGAGAGCATGGGGATCGAGCCGGGACTCAAACTCCATCACGCCGCAGAGCGTGGCATCGCCCATGAGCCGGACCGAATCGGTGAAAAGGTCGAGCGCCGAAGCCTCACGGGTGTACATGTCACAAATCAGGAATCTCTGGAGAGATAAACCTGCGGGAGACGGGGTGAATCTATAGGCCGGTGAGATATTTGCGTGCACCGGTTACCGTGAGATGGTTTACCGCGCAGCACGATCCCGCTCACGGTTTTTTCTGTCCTGTTTTTTATGGAAACGGCATCACTCTCCCGAACCGGTTCTCCCTGCGTTCCGGAAGGCCGCCCGGTTGATTCTCCGCCCGGCTTTGTCACAGCCGCAGATGCTTCTTCTGCCGTGCGGTGATGACAAGCTCCCGGATATCTGGTGGCAGGCGGTCGTCCTGCCACTGTCGCTCTTCCTCCACGGATCCACCGGCCAGTTTCACCGCTTTTAGGGCATAGTCGGCAGCACCAGGCGCATGGTCGGCCATATGCGCTGTTGCAACTGCGTGCCCGGCAGATCGGGCGAGCGCTTCCATCACCGGATCGGACGATTCCCGTGCCGCCGCGATTGCACCAACCGCAGTGTTCCGCGCCTCTCCCACAGTTACGATCCCCTCTTCCCATTCCTTTGCGACCTGCAATGCACGGACAAGCCGCGGGTCGGGATCCCTGCCGGCACGAGATATTTCATGTTCCGAACACTCCCGGGCCCACCGGATCAGCTGGTGGTGCCGGTCCTTCGTGAGCATTCCGCCCCGGTGCACTGCAACAAACCGTTTATCTCTCATGGCCGCATCTGTACAGTCTCCTTTTTGCCGGTCTGGTATTTTATCATACGGTCGTTTCCCGGCGATTGGGAGGTGTCCTGAAAAAGGTGTTTTTTACCCGGATATGGTAAAAAATATAATTCTACAGGTATCATTTGGAGTGGCGCATGCCTGTGCAACCAGATACTACTTCGACCGGCAAGGACCCAGTCCCACCACCAGAACTTCAGACTGTCAGGACAATTATTTTTCCCCTGAACATCGGTATCGACCCGATGGAACGCCTCCTTGTTGCGGATTTTTCCGGAGACCCGGAATTTTCAGCGCTGGAGCCGCAGGTGTTCAACGATCCTGTCAACGGCAAAGGGATACGGGTACTCCGCTACCGGCATGACAACCTGGTGGACGTGTACTGGCAGCCGGGCGTCCATACCGACCGGAACACGATCACAATCGGTGCCGGTATCGGGGATTTTGCCGAGACCATCATCGAACCGGCACGCTTCGAATGTACCGATCGCGGGGTTGATCTCCATGTCGCTTTCACTGATCTTAAGGGTCGGCGCGTGGAACTGAAAATACAGGAAAAATCTCATGATGCCGGTCGCATGCCGCTCCTCGCTCCTGTCGGCAGCAACATCGACAAGCCCCTCCGGTTATTCCTCGTGTACATGCTGGATTTTGACTTTGTCCAAAGGAAAGGAACCGTTATCCATGCGAAAATCGGCGACCGCATGCTTACCCCCGCCACCTTTCCCCTTCTCCGGAACTTCCACCGGGTCTGGCTCGCGCGGTACGCGTCCCGCATGATCATCGGTACCTTCAACCCGCCCATGACCCGGCCGTCCGTCTTCGATCTCGCAGTCCCGGGAAGTGCCTCGGTTGACGGCATGAACGTCTCCGTCGATGAAGACGGTACAATTACCTGGGTACGAGCGGGCGGGCAGGGAAACGGGGCAGAGGTAGGTTTCCTCCCCGGCTTTCCGAACCTTGCAGATCTCGCTGACGGGGCAGGGAAAACCGGCCGCTGGACATACCGGATAGCGGGAGCCGTTATCACCGGTGGTTCCTACAGCCTCGAACGGCAGGGAGACCGGGTTTTCCTTGAAGTCGATTGTACGGAACACTGGAGACCATCCGGCATCCCGTTCGGTTTCAGGATTTTTATGTCTCTCGCACGGTTTTTCCACACTTGGCCGGCCACCTACCGCTGGAAGGGTATTGTCACTCTTGGAAAAGAACCGGCATTGTCCGGTGCATGGGAACGGAAACGCGGAACATAGTGCGATTTTAAAAAAACGATGAAATTTCCGGCGGGCAATACTTCAGCAATCATGAGTGTTTTTGCCTAAGTAATACGGGATTTCCCGGACTGCACCGGATCTCACGGTGCAGGTAGTCACTGGCAACGACGTGTTGACGCAGTACAGGCAGCAATGATTTTTCGCTCCAATTCCGGACGTTATGAAGGGACAAAAAACCGGATGACGCTATCAATACCCCCGGTTGAGGCTCGTATCCTGCCAGGAGGGTTATAAAAAGGACCGGTTACCGGAAAAATTTCAACAGGTGCTCGTTGACAAGCGCCGGCTGTTCCATTGCCACAAGATGCCCGGCATCCGGGATCAATGCTGTCGTTGCCCCCGGTATGAGCTGCAAAACCCGCGCGATGGCAGCCTTTGGATCGTAGATAACTTCCTGTGCGCCTGCGAGAAAGAGTGTCGGGGTACTGATATTCCGGAGCTCGCGCCCGGAGAAGACATTGGTGAAGATGCTCTTTCTCGGATTGGGGTACCGGAAATGGCGAACCCCGAGAGCAAACAGCCGGGCAAACTGTTCGTCCGGACAGATGCCGCTCGCGAAGAACCGGTTCAGCGGGTTCGGTTTTATGGGAATATAGGGAAGCACGCGGAGCATGGCAAGCACCCACCAGCTGAACGGCAGGACGGACGCACCCGGCGCAAGCACGGCAATCCTGTTCACCTTGTCAGGGTGATGCATCGAAAAATTGAGCGTATGCCATCCTCCGTACGACAACCCGGCAATATCCGGTTTCCGTAATCCCATTCCGTCGATAACATCGCTGAGCCAGTCCGCGCAATCCTTATGGTTTTCAAACAACCGGGTCTGCCGGGTCTTCCCCGGTTCCCCGATGATATCGACCGCAAAAACCCGGAAGGTACTACTCAGCGGGCCGATATTGTTCATCCACAGCATTGCGCTCGTGCCAGTCGCATGCAGCAGGAGGAGCGGCGGTGACGACGCAGGGCCGCTCGCAATGACATTGGTTGTCCCAAACCGCGTGGGAATGTCAAGTTCCTCGTACGGCACAGGCAGGCGATTCAGAAGAGCATCATACACTGCGATAAATTCCTGTTCTCCTTGCCTGCTTGTGAACGTGGCGAGATCTCCGGACATCATGATCCTCTGATACCCGGAATACCATCCGGCACGGTACCGGATGCCAGACGAGGCATCATCTCCATTGACACAGTATTGGAAATCGTGAATAAAATAAATGATCCCGGATGGTTTCAGGGAAATATCCGCGAAAGAGAGATTTTTGTATAGAGCGGTCTGGAAATTAAAAATCAGACGGAAAAAAGTCTATCTTCTGACGCAGAAGTACCCTCCGCGGCAATGGTATTTTGTAAAGAGCTCGCAGGCCGGGCAGAAGCATCCGATGATTCTCATGTCCGGGGCATTTGACGTCCCGCAGCCGCAGAAGAGTTCCTTGGGATCGTACTTTTCCAGGTGGTGGTGCTTGTAGTTCTGGCAGTTCGGGCAGTACTTCCTGCAGATCTGCCGGTTCTCATCCGTGTCCTCGACTACGGGTTTATCGGAAACAATCATGAAAATTCAGGTTGGCGATCTTCCCTAATAGATCTTATTATTTTAAAATGGCTGTCAGGCCATGAGAAGGAGAAGAACCTGAAGGGTTCTTTGAGTTCTGAAGGGGCCAATCGGACCTTCAGACCCCCATATACCCGTGAATTCCCCCACAACCCCTAAGAGATCTCATCACACCTTCCTCAGCACCGCGGCCCGGTTCACAAAGAAGAACGATCGTTCGTCCACCCGGAACCCCGCGTCCCCGGCACACTCAAGGTTCCCGCCAAATTCCCTGCCGGATACTTCCAGAGGCGGTTCGGTGTAAAAGAATGTTCCACCCGGCTTTAAGAGGGCCGAGATTTCAGAGAACAGCTTCTGCGGGTCCGGAACTTCGTGGACGACGAATATGGCAAAGGCTGCATCGAATGTCCCGTTCAGTTCCGCAGGCAGCCCGATTGAGTCCGGCATGCACCGGTGCGTAGTGATACGCGGGAGAAGGCCGTCAGTCTCCATCTTCTCCCGCAGTATTGTAAGCATCCCCTCCTGGAGATCGACAGAAAAGACCCGTCCCGTCTCTCCCACCGCTTTTGCAAACTCCCGGGTGAAGAAACCCGGCCCGCAGCCGAAGTCGAGCACCCGGTAGCCCGGTTTCACGTATGTTTCGGCAAGCCTGTCGGGGCGGTACAGGAACCGGCGCAGGCGGGTGTCGAGGTACGCCGCTTTCTTTACGGAAAAGAGCTCGTGCTGGCGATGAGAGTTTCTATCCATGGTTATCCGGAATATTGGAACAAGATATGATAACCGTTCCGGCTTTTCCAAAAATTATGCAGAAAAAACGGCTCTGTAGAAATCATTATTTTCCTGACGTTCTCGGGAGAGACCGATGCACCCGCAGGGTGTGTCGGGCTGGAGAAGACATCCCGCCGGATGTCTTCGACTTATAAAGCCCCCGCCACTGTGGCAACCCCCGTTGCGATATCTGCGGGAAGCCGTTCCAACCTGGATTTCTCCTGTTCAAGTAAAATCAAGCATTTCCATGAAAATGCCTCAATTCGTGAGGAACATGATGTTCGCATCAACCGATCTGTCCGCAGTGCGCTCCGAGAGGTATCAGGTATCGCGGTCGATACCTGATTTGAGAAGGTCAGAGACCTTCGAGCGGCGCACTGGGCGGGGACTATCATAATTTTATAATTTATTAGGGTAATTGAGGATTTCTACAGAGCAGAAAAAAGGATCATGGTTTTTTCCCGGCAGGAAACTACGGGCATTTCTCTTTCAGGATCGCGATCGCGTCCTCGTACGCAAGAGTCTCTCTCTCCAAAAGTGCCCGGGCGATGACTTCGATTGCATTCCAGTTTGTTTCGACCAGCTACCGTGTCAGGTTCCCGGTCTCATCCCACAGCTGTTCCCGGTAGGTGGCTTCGCCATAGGTCTTTCTCAGGAATGCTACCCAGTTATCAATGAAATTCTCCGCGGTTGCGATATCGGCACTGTCGTCATCGAACCGGGGCGGGGCTGCCCAAGGGTCGGATCCTGCAATCTTTGCCGATGCAACGATACCCGCGAGCTGGATAACCGCGAGATCCCGTGCCCTCCCCCGGGTACCGCCGTACACCATCCCCTCGTACTCTTCGGACTCTTCGGGACGGATGGTGACAAACGTAAACCGGTACCCGAACAGGAGATCGGCAATGACGTGACCGGCCTCATGGTACGCGGTATGTTTCCGGAATGCTTCCGGTTCCCTGGGATCCATCGTGCATCACCATCCTAACTTATACCCGGCTGTCTGGCTGTCGCGGCGGTTCTTCCGGAAAATTCCTGAAAATTTCCGGAACTCTTCGCATTACACCTTCATCGTTTCGGGAAGGCTTTTTGCAAAGGCATTGATTGCATCCCAGTCGCGGAAATCCCCGGACGGCGAGTTCATCTTCTTCATGATCCAGCGCTGGAACCACGAGATTTTTTCGGGATCCAGTTTCCCGGCAAAGATCGCCTCCGCAACCGGCGTTGCGGGGGCGAGGGCTTCGTGGAGCTGCTTTTCTGCAATCGCCATTCCGTCCGCGTCCTTCACCGCGGCAGCAAGGCAGACAACAAAGCCGGCAACCGGAATGGCGCCAAGCTCTCTGGCATAGCGTTTTGAGAATTTACCGATCCTGCCGTCAATATGCCCCATATACATCGGCCCGGCAAAGACAACCGCGTTATACCCCTGTGGCGATGCCGCTTTCCCGATCTCGACAGCATCGGCAGTGTGCCCGGCGGCCTGCAGATTCTTTGCAACGGCCTGTGCGATCTCCCCGGTCGAGCCGTGTTTCGATGCGTATGCGATGAGGATACGTGCCATGTCTTCTTCCCCGGCAGGGGAATAGCGTGCCGGGATAATAAAGTACGGGGATTGTGGGATCGAAGCATAAATTTAGAATTGCGGAAGAGAGGAATTTCCGGATAATTTTCATGGCGGGTGCCACTCATGATCGATGGATCTCCTGTCCGGAGCCGGGTGCCGGGCGTAGTATCTGGTATGCATCCTGAACGGGGAACCGGGAACGGATGAACGAGGCTGCCGGTGCCTGACAGGAACTGATAAATATATCGTCAGCATGAATAAAAACTATGGAATTCCCACAAGGGCCGATGTGCCAGAGCTGCGGGATGCCATTCCGGAACCCTGAAGATTACGGCACAAACCGGGATGGCAGCAGGAGTACCGAATATTGTTTCCACTGCTTTTCCGGCGGCAGGTTTTCCGATGAAGGTATAACCCTGCAGGAGAAGATCGAGAAGAATGTTGCATTCGGCGTCCGGATGGGAATGCCGGAAGAGACGGCGCGGCAGATGTGCGAGACCGTCCTGCCCACGCTGAAACGATGGAAGAAAAAATAAGACCATAGGGGTCTGTGCCGCTCCTGATGGAAACTTTTTCTTCCCACTTCCACGAATTCAGCGGGTTATTCGCTGCTTTTTAAGGAAAGCCGCAGGGAATCAGATACAATGGGTGTCAATTCACCATCATGAAACGGGGTATCGGGACGAAGATCCGTGCCTGCGCCGATCTCATCCGGATGGATCTCGCGCTTGGCGCCGGGTTCTTCGCAGTCGCCGGCGAGATCCTCGCGGTCGGGGGAGTACCTCCGCCGGACCAGGCTGTTCTCGGGTTTCTCACGCTTTTCTTCATCTCCGGTTCTGCAAATATCTCGAACGATTACTTTGATCGTGAAGTCGACCGGGTCAATCTGCCCTCCCGCCCGCTCCCCTCCGGCCGGATCCCGGTTACGGAACTATGGGTCCTCTTTGCCGTTTTCACGGCAGCCGGGTTCGCTGCCGCAGCGCTCCTTTCGCCGCCAGTACTGGCCCTTGTCCTTGTTCTCTGGGCGGTCTCAAATGCCTATAACCTGAAACTTAAGGAGTACGGGTTCATCGGCAACCTTGTTGTTGCGGGGTGCCTCGCCATGATCTTCATTGTCGCGGGGATCATTGCCGGTGAAATCAATGGCGTTGTGATCACCTTTGCCGCGCTTGCGTTCTTCTTCGATCTCGGCGAGGAGATTGCCGGTGACGCGCTGGATGTCAAAGGCGACCAGCTGCGCCCATCGCGGAGTATCGCGAAACGTTGGGGCAGGAGCCGGGCGATGACTGTGGCAGGGATCATGTATCTCATCTTTTTTACACTCACAACGGTCCCGTTCCTTGCAGGCTGGCTCTCGTATGACTACCTGCTCCTTGCTGCGATCATGGACCTCTTCATGATCTGGTGCGTCATGACGCTGATAAGCAGCACTGTTATCGAAGAGGGGCGGCGCCAGATGGTCCGGCTGTACATGGCATGGGGGATCTTCGTGATCGCGGTTGCGGCGATACGGATCCTGTGAATGCGTTTCAGATGTCTGTTATTTCCCGGTAGCAGAATCGGAACAGACCGTCGCAAACTTGCAGCTCAGACATTCCCGCTTTGCAGGGTTCGCCGGGAAATCCATGTACTCGTAACCTGCATTCATGGCCGCAAACTCCGGCGGGATTTTCGATTCGAGTTCCCCCAGTTGCTCCTCGAAAAAGCTGCAGGGTTTAACCTTACCCGTCTTCAAAAAGACGAGCTCGGTTGCGATATCGTCGGCGCTCATGTCATAGTACTCCTTTGCCCAGAGCACGTACGCCGCCATCTGGAGCTCCGATTCGTACTCGTCGTCGTCCTTCCCGGTCTTCCAGTCGGTAAGGAGGAGCGTGCCGTTCGGCAGTTTCCCGACAAAGTCCACTTTCACGGTCACGCCGGCAGCGCCAACAGTGAAATGATCGAACTGCTCGTGCCGGAGGCACTCCCGGTTCCGGTACTCCGGCCATTTCCCGAAGAAGGTGTACAGGCAGGTCTTCCCGTTCTCCTCCATTGCGGCAAAGAACGAGTCCGGGATCTTCTCGCCGTTATGGCATTCGGTGAAGGTCTCGCCCTCCACGGAACGGTACGCCGCAACCTTTCGCGAGAATACGCTTAACGCTTCGTTGAGATCCATGGGCCGGCCGTCGCAGTGGCACTGGATCTGCTGGTCGATGATATCGTGGACGAGCTGGCCCTGCACGACAAACTTCGACGTGAAATTCTTGAGGTACCGGATTGTTCCCGGATCGACAACCGGGTCTGCCTTGACATACGGGGCGATATACTCGAAATAGTACTGGCGCTGGCACCGGTTCCAGACGCGGTGCCTTGTGAAGGACCAGGTGTTGATGGTAAAGAAGAACGGATCCAGTTCTGCCATAGGATTCTTAGGTGCGGTGCAAAGCAATAGGTTCACTGGCCGGCTGAGATTTCAGAAATCAATCTGCATGTGCATGTATAGGCTGATACCCCAGTCATCGGGATTGCTCCTGTCTGTGATATCGGCAAAAAATCCGTCGTGGCAGGGCTTTCAGTTACTCTTCAAAGATCAAAGATTTCTGCAAAGTAAAAAAAAATTGGCGCTGAAGAAAACCTGTTTTTTATACAATGCAGACCCCCCGTACGCCAGCCCTGCCCCCAATAGGGGCGGGGGCGCGTTGCGATACCTCTGTATTACCTGTACCCGTTGCAATTTCTGTTACATTTTTCAGTATTACAGTGCAATCGAACCGAAGGAAGCTAAAGCGACCGGGTGATTTGTTCCCAATAAAGTCATGAAGACAAGACAATGATTTCTAAAAAGAAAAAAAAGATCAATTGAACGGGAGGATCCCCTTTGCCCTCAGGTCAGCGACGGAAAGATCCTGCGAGGCTCCGGATTTAAAATTCCCGTTCGCCTGCTCTTCCGCATACTCCTCGTTTCCCTGTGCGACGGCATCTTCAAACGGGGACGAGCCCGTCATGGTTGTTTCAAGACAGACTTCCATGCTGTACTCGTTGTCACTGGTATCGTAGCAGACAAACGCATGTGACGGGGTCACGATGATGTGGGGATTGATCTCCATCGCTTCGAGCGCGGAGGCATAGAGGACTGTGCCATCGATGCAGTTTGCTGAGGCGGCTGCAAGGGAATCTGCGGGAAGGCGGACTTTCTGCGTGGAATCCGAACTCCTGCCAAACGAGATCGGGGTGTTGATGTAGGTTATCGCGTAATCTTTCTGGAGGGCAGAATAGATCGCTTTCACCTGTTCGTTCGTATATTCCTCCCACTGGTCCTCATTTTCACATGATTCCCCGCACTGGTACCCGGTGATTGAACGATCGCTGTGATAATTGGCAGCGGTCCGGATCAGTTTATCCATACCGGTAGCGTGAGGCGTCACCCAGGCGCCGATGAACCGGGACATGTCGACCGGATCGTCCCCTTCATCAATGGACCAGACCATGGTGTCCTTTGCATAGATTGTCACCGGGTCTGTCTGTTCCAGGATCACGTTCCCGCCGGATTTGACGGTGTAATGGAGCTGGGCGTTCGTCCGTTCGGACGGCATCTGCTGTCCCTGCCTGAACAGGGGTGTCTGACCGATTGTTATGGTCTTGTGGGCGGGAACAACTTCCATGTTGATGGCTTTCTCCGTGTAACCGGAGATCTCCGATTCAACGCTGACAGTTGCATCGGTATCGCCGTTGTTTGTCAGGGTGAAATCGATAAACGTGATGCCCTGCTGCGGGAACTGTACATAGATTCCGGGCATAACAACGTCCATTTCGGAGATCTCAACCGCGATGTTCCCGTCATTCCCGGTAGCAGCCGTGCTTCCGGTCATGCCGGTTGCAGTTCCGGAACCGGATTTGTCATCGCTGCCGGTACAGCCGGCCGCACACAGAAAGGCAACCAGCAGGCATGAAATAATCAGAAAAGACCGTGAAATGTTCATTTTAATTTCTCTTCTCTTTTTTATCAAAAAACATTTCGATTTTTGTCCGGAATTTTAAAAGAGGTGGTATACGCGAAGTAATGCAAACGAAATGATATAATACCGGATATACCCGGTATCCGGCAGTACGTTGCGGAGCGGGTGAATAAAAGGGCAATGAACCTGCTTGACCGGAGAGATCAACCGGATAAAAAATTTCAAGGGAATCTGCCTGATTTCCGCCCGATAAGAACAATCCCTTCAGGCAATAAAATCCTGCCGGTTCCCAAGACCTTTTGTCCCGGAACTGCCCAGAACCTCCTGACTCACGCCCGGATACAGATCCCGGAAAGAAGGAGTCCTGATGCCCGATCGCAGAGATTCTCCCGGTCTTCAACGCGCAGTCGGTCTCTTTGGTGCG
>Ga0116170_10005250_pt1 | contig 11650 bp, 6 predicted proteins | sample AD_JPNHW1_MetaG_FD_89797 | JGI IMG/M metagenome (GOLD analysis project Ga0116170, IMG submission 89797) | Active sludge microbial communities of municipal wastewater-treating anaerobic digesters from Japan - AD_JPNHW1_MetaG | ecosystem: Engineered > Bioreactor > Anaerobic > Digestate | place... | reverse complement strand
GCCGAACATACGGCTGGCGTCGGTAGGCATTTCGGTAGGAAGCTGCGAGTTTCCGATAATTTTTACGCCGTTATGAATAACCGTTTCGTTGTTTCTGGTAAGTTCGCAGTTGCCTCCCGTTGAAGCGGCAATATCAATGATCACCGATCCGGGTGTCATGGCTTCAATGGTTTCTTTTTTCAGCAATACCGGGGCTTTTTTACCGGGAATCTGTGCTGTGCAGATTACGACATCCGATTTTGCTGCCTGGACATGAATGGCTTTTGCCTGGCGCATTTTAAATTCCTCGGTCTGTTCAACGGCATAGCCGCCGGCCGATTTATCATCGGTAGCGCCTTCAACTTCCACGAATTTTCCGCCAAGGCCCATCACCTCTTCTTTTACGGCGGCGCGAACATCGAAAACATAAACCACGGCGCCCAGCTTGCGCGAGGTGGCGATAGCCTGTAACCCTGCGACGCCGGCCCCCAGGATGAGCACATTGGCAGGCTTAATGGTGCCTGCAGCCGTCATGAACATGGGGAAGAACTTGGGCAGTGTATTGGCGGCGGTCAGTACGGCCTTGTAGCCGGCCACCGTAGCCATGGAAGAAAGGATATCCATAGCCTGCGCCCTGGTTGTGCGGGGTACTACATCCATGCTGAAAGCCGTAATGTCCTTAGCTGCAAGTTCTTTTACCAGGTTGCCATTAAAATAAGGGTTCAGGACAGCCAGCAACACCTGACCTTCCTTCAGCAACGCTGTTTCTTCTGCCGTCGGGGGCTGAATCTTAATTAATACATCAGATTGGGAGATAACTTCGGCTTTCTTCAGAACTTTAGCGCCGGCTTTCTCGTAGTCAGCATCGGCTGCAAAGGCAGCTAAGCCGGCTCCCGTCTCTACCAGCATGGTCACATTCATCTTTACGAGTGTGGATACACTTTCGGGAAGCATGGCTACCCGGTTTTCGTCAGCATTCTCTTTGAGAATTCCGATTGTCATAATGGGAGGTTTTAAAAAATTCGGGCAAATGTACGGGAAAATTTCCCAGACGAAAGTATGTCATTGGTCAATATTTGAAAACTTTCAGTAAAACACTGATTTTATTTGCATTCTTTTTGTGAAATGATTAACAAATGAAATACTCAGGGAGATATTACCGGATGCGTTTTTCAAACAAGTTGCCGGTAATTGACATTAAAGGAATTAAAACAAAAATTTTTTCCTAAAGACGAGTTACTTTTGTGCATAAATAGCAATTAATTCTAGGGATTGGAATGATTTCTCAAACGAATGCCCCTGGTAATAAAAGTAAAAAAATCAAAACTATTTCAGCAACAATTGTTTTATGAAAAAACGTCTACTGCTTCTTATTGCAATTGCAATAACATTCATTTCATTTTCAACCGCGTCGGTTGTAAGAAACGAGCCATACCAGGTTCAGCAACCTGACGGGGCCATCATAAACTGTTTTATTTCGGGTGATGAATATTTCAACTGGCTGCATGATGCCGATGGCTATACGATCATCCAGGCAGCCGATGGATATTATTATTACGGGATCAGGCAGGGCGACATTGTGGTTCCGTCGTCGTATAAAGTTAACGAGGTCAACCCGGAATCAGTCGGCTTACGCAAATGGGCCAAAATCTCCAATGCTGAATACAGGCGCATTAAAAACAATCAGTTGACCGACGGAGGCGCTTCGGTCACGGCGCCGCATACCGGAACCATGAACAACATTGCAGTTTATATTAAATTTTCGGATGATTCGGAGTTTACAACAACCCGCCAGACCTACGATGATTTGTTTAACATGCCGACCGGCGTTTCACTCAAATCATATTATACCGAGGTATCGTACAACCTTTTCACGATAAGTTCGACGCATTATCCGGCTTGCGCCATGACGACGAACCTTTCGTATACCGATTCGCACCCCCGTAGCTATTTTCAGCCTTACAATGCAACAACCAACCCGAACGGATATAGTAATGACGACCAACGTACCTCCCGTGAACATGCATTGCTGCGCGATGCCGTAAACTGGATCAATGCAAATTCTCCGGTACCTGCCGGCCTGAATATTGACGGCGATAACGATGGCTATGTGGATAATGTCTGTTTTATTGTAAGGGGCGATCACGGCGCCTGGGCAAGCCTGCTGTGGGCGCATCGCTGGGTGCTCTATTCCTATAACGTGTCTATTAACGGTAAACAGGTCTGGGATTACACGTTTCAGCCCGAAACGCAGGTCGACGTTACGACATTGTGCCATGAAATGTTTCATGCCCTTGGCTCCCCCGATCTTTACCATTATGATGATGGCGGGCTGAACATTGCACCGGTTGCCGATTGGGACCTGATGGAATCGGGCGGCGGCCATATGACGGCTTATATGAAATGGAAATATACCGATCAGGCATGGATTTCTTCAATTCCGGAGATTACTACCTCGGGGACATATACCCTGCAACCGCTTACTTCGTCAACCAACAACTGCTACAAGATTCCTTCCCCGAATTCATCCTCTGAATTTTATGTTGTAGAGTACCGCAAGGCAACAGGCACTTTTGAAGGGAACCTCCCCGGTTCGGGACTGATCGTTTACCGTATCGATCCAACTGTTAGCGGCAATGCCGACGGCCCTCCCGACGAGGTTTATATTTACCGTCCGAATGGTACAACCACCACCAACGGTTCACCCAATTCGGCTTACTATTCTTCAACATCAGGCCGGACGGCCATCAACGATGGCACCAATCCGTCCCCGTTTTTACAGGATGGCAGCGCCGGTGGATTGAATTTATATAATGTGACTTCGGCCGGTACCACGATATCATTTACGGTTGGCATGAGTAATGTACAAAATCCTTCCGCATTTACAGCTACTGCAGTGAGCACTACCCAAATAGACCTCTCATGGCAGAAGAACAGTTCCAATAACAATGTAATGCTTGTTTACAATACCACTTCTGCAATCGGGAATCCGGTTGCCGGTACTTCGTATCCGGCCGGAAGCGCCATTCCGGGAGGCGGCACCGTAATCTACAACGGAAGCGGAACAACCTTCAGTCACACAGCGCTCACGCCTTCCACAACCTATTTCTATAAACTATGGTCGGTTGACGGAACCAATAATTACTCCAACGGAGTTTCGAATAATGCCACAACGTTATGCGGCATTGCTACCCTCCCCTACACGGAATCATTTACCAACTCAACGTTTCCTGCATGCTGGGGCACCCACACTACCGGAAGCAGCACTACCAACAGTTGGGAACCTTCCGGCACCAGCAATGCCGGGGGTACCGCCTGTGAGATGAAATCCACGTATCAGGAGGTGAATCCCGGCGCAACCCGTCTGGTGTCCCCTTCCTTCAATACCACGGGAATTACCCAGTTAAACCTGAGTTTCCGTTTCCTGCTCGACGACTGGGCCCCCGGAGCAGTTATGAAGGTGCAATCGAGTACGGACGGAGTTAACTGGACCGACGAGGCCTGGTCACTGGCAACCTCATCAAATGCAGCGGTCGGACCTTATCTGGTAAATACAACGGTTACCTCTAACCTTAATTCCACGACTACTTATATTGCCTTTACTGCCGAAGGCGATCTTTATCAGTACGATTACTGGTATATTGATGATGTGAGCATACAAAACGGCGGATCGCAAAGCTACCTGATTACAACGGCTTCTAATCCGGTTTCGGGTGGCAGCACTTCCGGCGGAGGCACATACCAGATTGGCCAGAATGTCACTGTTATTGCCACGCCTGCTGCAAACTGGAATTTTATAAACTGGACTGCAGGCGGAACGGTTGTATCTGCTGAACCTACATACACTTTTACGGCATCTGCCAACCTCGACCTTGTCGCCAATTTCAGCATGAACCAGGTTTCGGTTTCAACAACAGCCAGCCCGGCTTCCGGCGGAACGACCACCGGCGACGGAACCTACCTGATTGGAGATCCGGTGACTGTTACAGCCACACCTAATGCCGGGTATGAATTCGTCAACTGGACCGAAAACGGAAATATCGTTTCAACAAATGTTGTATATGCATTTACAGCCTCTGCCAGTGTGAACCTGGTCGCCAATTTCTCCGTATTGCAATATACGGTTTCGGTAAGTGCCAGTCCGGTTGCCGGGGGCACGGTATCCGGCGGAGGGACTTATTCATACAATGCATCCGTCTCGGTTGTTGCTTCAGCCAATAGCGGATGGGACTTCATCGGGTGGTTCGAAAACGGAACCATGGTATCGGGGAATGCCGCATACTCGTTTAATATTCTGGAAAACCATGTGCTGGAAGCCCACTTTGTTCAGCAGATACCGGTGTATACGATTACGGTATCGGCGAATCCTCCTGAAGGCGGAACCGTTTCGGGCAGCGGATCGGCTGCGTCCGGATCGCAGGTCACTGTAACTGCTGCAGCCAGCCAGGGCTGGGTGTTCACCAACTGGAGCGAGAATGGTAATGTGGTTTCGACCAATAGCGAATATACTTTCACGATAACCGGCAATGTGTCGCTGGTCGCAACTTTCGCTTATGTTTACAATATCACCGCCTCGGTTTCGCCTGCCAACACCGGTTATATCACCGGCGACGGGCCTTATGCCTCCGGTTCAACGGCAACTTTAAATGCCTATCCCTTCCTGGGATACCAGTTCGTAAACTGGACACTGGACGGAAATGTGGTTTCCACAAATCCGGAATATTCTTTCACCGTAGTATCGGACGATCATTTTGTGGCAAACTTCCAGACAGAGGTTGGCGTTTCCGATCATGGCAAACAGTCCTTCAGGGTTTATCCGAATCCTACTTCCGGATACCTGACCATTGAATCGTCGGCCGGCGGATTTGAAAAAATCACCCTGCTCAACCAGGTTGGAAAGAGTGTAATGATGGTCAATCCTGATGGCTCGGGCCAAAAGATAGTCCTGAATTTATCCGGATTAAATCCCGGGATTTATGCCTTACAATTGAAATTACGGAATGGAACAGCCTCCACTACCAAGGTTGTGATAAAATAAGAATAACATTCTGAATAAAATGAAGATGCCGGCTGAACGTGAAGTTCGGCCGGCATCTTTATTATTGGCTTCAGTGTGAATGGCCGGTTACAGTTTTTTCAATTCCATTTCCAATATCTCCAGCATCGGGTCGGTAATATCGAGATGGGTGACAAAACGGATCACCTGGGGAGACAGCGCCATGGCATGAATGTCTTTCTGTCTTAACTTTTCCAGGAAATCATCCGAAGGCATTGAGTTGTCGAGGTGAAAAAAGATCATGTTGGTGTCGATAGGGACTATTTCGTTTACGAACGGCAGATTCCTGAGCATTTCACCGATCCGGCGGGCCCTGGCATGGTCTTCTTTCAGCCGCTGAATGTTGTTCAGGAGGGCATATTTTCCTGCAGCCGCCAGGAATCCCGCCTGACGCATTCCTCCTCCGAAGACTTTACGGATACGCCTGGCTTTCCGGATAAATTCCTTATTGCCGATCAGCACCGAGCCAACCGGGGCGCCCAGCCCTTTGGAAAGGCAGATGGAGATGGAATCGAATAACTGTCCGAAATCAGCAGGCGTTTTTCCTGTTTCTACGATAGCGTTGAACAGGCGCGCCCCGTCGAGGTGGTACATCAGGTTATTTTCGCGGCAAACTTTTTGGATGGCGATCAGTTCGTTGAAATCGTAAACAGCCCCGCCTCCCTTGTTCATGGTGTTTTCAACGCATACCAGGCGGGTCAGGGGACGGTGGGGATCCTCGGTTGGGTTTATATGTCCCTTCACCTGCTCAGCCGTGATGCGCCCGCGGTCGCCATCCAGAAGGCATACCGAACAACCTGAATGAAAGGCTATACCGCCGCCTTCGTAATAATAAATATGCGCCAGATGGTCGCAAATCACTTCGTCGCCGGGCTGGGTGTGGGCTTTAATGCCAACCTGATTGGATTGTGTTCCCGAGGTGCAAAACAGCGCAGCCTCCTTGCCGAATATTCCGGCAACATAATTTTCAAGGTCATTCACGGTCGGATCTTCACCGAAAACGTCATCGCCGACGGCTGCATGCATCATGGCATCAAGCATTCCCGGCGTGGGACGGGTGACGGTATCGCTCCTGAGATCAATCATTTCTGTGTTGATTAGTAATATTTACAAGTATTGTTTTGAGAATTGCATCCGGTTGGCCCCGGCTTAAATTTCGCAGTCAATGCAGACTTTAGCAGCCGAAAACTCCTTGTTAAACCTTATAAACTCCTGGTGGGCAGGGTGATCGGTATACGTGTTAAGGTCGTTCAGGTTGTCGAAATCCATGATCAGGACGATGTCGTACGACATTTCCAGTTTCCGGATATCTACGCCGACTTCGCAACGGCGGATCAGGTCAATTTTACCGGGAAGTTCTTCTATCCGGTTCTTTATTTTTAACCGGATTTCCTGTTTACGGATTTCACTTTCAAAATCCCTGAGCTTAAAAAGGACGATGTGTCGGATCATGGCGTATGAGGATTAAATAAACGCTTCTTTCATCTGGTTCAATGCTTTCCGTAAAACCTCCCGGGTGCAGCCGATATTCATCCGCATAAATCCTTCGCCGCCGGGCCCGAATTGTATTCCCTGGTTGAGCGCGAGATGCGCTTTATTCAGGAAGAAATCCTTGAGCTCAACATCCGTCATTCCCAGTTCGCGGCAATCGAGCCACATCAGGAATGTTGCTTCCGGCCTGACGGGCTTTATCTGCGGTATGTTTTCGGAAAGGAACGATTCCACCAGCGATACATTGCCGGCAAGGTAATCCATCAGGGCATCCACATATTTGTCGCCATGCGTGAAGGCCGCTTCCATGGCTACATTCCCGAAGATGTTGCCAAGCCCGACATGAAGGCTTTCGAGGGTGGCGACGAACTGTTCCCTTAGTTTTTTATCAGGAATGATGGCTGCCGAAGAGGATAAGCCCGATACGTTGAATGTTTTACTCGGTGCAATAAAGGTGACGGTATTAGCGGCTATTTCGTCCGACAGGCTTGCCATCGGGGTATGTACATGGGGCTTGTATACCAGGTCGCTGTGGATTTCGTCGGAAACGACGAGGATGTTATGCCTGAGGCATATTTCGGCAATCCTGCTCAGTTCATCACGGGTCCATACATTTCCGCCCGGATTATGGGGGCTTGAAAGGATGATCATTCGTGCGCCCTGGCGGCATTTCTGTTCCAGATCGGTGAAGTCGATGCTCAATCTCCCGTTGACAAGTTTCAGCGGACTATAAATCAGTTTGCGCCGGTGATCGGTTGCAGCGTTAAAAAATGGGAAATATACCGGAGGCTGGGTGATAATCCCATCCGAAACAGAGGTATACGCCAGCACCGATATGTTGACAGCCGGGACAATACCGGGTGTGAAAACGATCCAGTCGGTTGAGATATCCCAGTTGTGCCGGCGCTTTACCCATCCTTTAATGGCGTCGAGGAAATGCTGGGGGCGGAGGCTGTAACCCATCACTTCATGTTGAAGCCTTTTCTTCAATGCGTCGATGATGAATTGAGGCGTTTTGAAATCCATATCGGCGACCCACATCGGCAACAAATCAGCAGAACCGAAAAACTGGGTGAGCCCGTCATATTTCAGGCTGTCGGTATGAAGCCTGTCAACGGGCTCATCAAAATTAAAAGTCATAAGGCAGTTCATTTTCAAAGGGCCAAAGTTACCGAATAACAGGATTTATTTGTGCTTTCGTGCAAACAGTTATTTGTATAACTTTGCTGTTAACCGCTGTCCGGATAACTGCTGAGAAGATGAAACCCTCGCAATTGGCGTTGCTTTCGCAAAAGTATTATTTTGATGATACGCCCTTTATCAACCTGATGAAGAAGCGCATCTATCATGTATTGCTTATTGCCAGCAATTATGATGCTTTCATCCTGGAAGGCGACGGGCGCATCGACGAACAGATCTTTAATGAGTATGTGTCGCTGAACCTGCGGTACCCGCCGCAGTTTATACAGGTGCCGTCGGAAAAGGAGGCGTTTAAAACGCTCAGGGAAGAGAAAATAGACCTGGTTATCTGCATGTTGAACCTTGAAGAGCTGGACACCTTCGAGCTGGCGAGAAAGATAAAATCGGAGCATCCGAAAATTCCGATCGTTGTTCTTACCCCGTTTTCACGTGAAGTGTCGCTGAAAGTTACACATGAAGACCTGAGCGCTATCGATTATGTATTTAGCTGGCTGGGCAACAGCGACCTCCTGCTGGCAATCATCAAACTGATTGAGGATAAGATGAATGCCGAACACGACACCAGTGAAGTAGGGGTGCAGGTGGTTCTGCTTGTTGAGGACTCCATCAGGTTTTATTCCAGTTACCTTCCGAATATCTATAAGATAGTCTTTAACCAGTCGCGGTCGTTCATGACCGAGGGGCTGAACGAGCACCAGCAGATGCTCCGCAACCGGGGACGGCCCAAAATACTGCTTGCTACCAATTATGAAGAAGCGATCGACCTTTATGAAAAATACCGGAATAACCTGTTGGGGATTATCTCCGATATCAATTACCGGCGCAAGGGCAAGGAAGATCCCGAAGCCGGGTTCAGGCTTCTGAGGCATGTCCGCGGCAAGGACGAGTTTGTTCCTTTTTTGCTGCAGTCATCCGACGAAAAATATGCCTCTGTCGCCCGCGAGATGAATGTCGGGTTCATCAACAAGAACTCGAAAACGCTGTCTATCGAGTTGCGCCACTTCATGATGGAATATTTCGCTTTTGGGGATTTTGTGTTCCTGAATCCGGAAACACATGAGGAAATTATGCGTGCAACAGATCTGAAAGCCTTGCAACAGCGCATTTTTGAGGTTCCCGACGAATCGCTGCTCTATCATATCTACCGCAACCATCTCTCGAAATGGCTTTTTGCACGGGCGCTGTTTCCTCTTGCCGAATTTTTTAAAGATGTGCGTGCAGGTGATTTTACCGACCTGGATGAAATCCGCAGGTTCCTTTTCGAAGCCATTGCCGGTTATCGGCTGAACAAGGCGCGGGGCGTTATTGCCGAGTTCAACCGCGACAGTTTCGATGAATATGTCACCTTTACCCGTATCGGCGACGGTTCGATCGGAGGTAAGGCCCGCGGGCTGGCTTTCCTCGATACCATTATCAAACGGAACAGGCTTTTCGATAAGTTCCCGGGGGTAAATATTTCAATTCCGCACACGGTGGTGCTGTGCACCGATGTGTTCGATGAATTCATGGAAGATAATGATCTATACAAGATCGGCCTTTCCGATATTCCGGATGAGGAAATCCTGAATCAGTTTATTAATGCGAGGCTGCCATTTCGTTTACACGACGATCTGGGGAAATTCATCAGCGTCAGCCGCCGCCCCATAGCCGTCAGGTCGTCGAGCCTGCTCGAAGATTCTCATTACCAGCCTTTTGCCGGAATATATTCCACCTATATGGTGCCACAGGTCTCCGGTGATGACCGCCTGATGCTCGAACAACTCAGCAATGCCATCAAGAGCGTTTACGCTTCGGTATTTTACCATAACAGCAAGGCTTACATGGCCGCAACCCGTAACCTGATCGACGAGGAAAAAATGGCCATCGTGCTGCAACAGGTTGTGGGGTCCCATTTTGGCGGAACATTCTTCCCCACTTTTTCGGGCGTCGCCAGGTCCATTAATTATTACCCCTTAGCGCCCGAAAAAAGCGAAGACGGCATTGCCAGCATCGCCATCGGACTGGGAAAATATATCGTTGACGGAGGAACCTCCCTGCGGTTCTCGCCGCGGTATCCCATGAAAGTCCTGCAACTCTCAAGCCCTGAAATGGCTGTACGCGAAACGCAAAAGCATTTTTACGCCCTCGACCTGAAGCCGGGCAGCTTCTGGCCATCCCTGGACGACGGCATGAACATGAAGCACCTGAAAATCGAAGATGCATCGGAAGATATGGCTTTTAAAGACATGGTTTCTACTTTTGATTTTGATAATAATGTGCTTCGCGAAGGAGTCAATATTGAAGGAAGGCGGGTGGTAACCTTTGCCAATATCCTGAACCATAATTCGTTCCCCTTGGCTGAAATTCTGCGGATATGCCTTGAAATGGGACACCGGGAATTGGGAAAACCGATCGAAATAGAGTTTGCCGTGGATCTGCACAGGCCCAAGTCCACCCCGAAAGCCTTTACACTGTTACAGATAAGGCCTATTGTGGAAAGCAAGGAGTCGAACGATGTGAAGATCGGCGATGTGAAAACAGAAAATGCCCTGATCTACTCCAATGCTGCACTGGGCAACGGCCTGATAACCGGAATTGAAGATTTGGTGTATGTGAAACCCGAGGCTTTTGACCCGGCGCAAAATTCAGGAACGGCAACCCGTATCGGGGAACTGAATGATAAGTTCCTGGCTTCGCAGAAGAACTATATACTGGTCGGGCCGGGACGCTGGGGCAGCACCGATCCGTGGCTCGGCATCCCCGTTAAATGGCCGCAGATATCGGCAGCCAGGCTTATCGTTGAATCAGGGCTGGAAAACTATCGCATTGATCCCAGCCAGGGAACTCATTTTTTTCAGAACCTCACCTCATTCAGGGTCGGATATTTTACCATCAACCCCTTTATGAGCGATGGCTTTATCGACCTGGAGTTGATGAATTCATTGTCAGCCATTTTCGAAGACGATATTATCAGGCATGTCCGGTTTAACCAGCCCCTGACAATTAAAATTGACGGGCGGCACAACAAAGGCGTCGTTCTCAAACCTTCGCCGCAGACGGAAGATGACCAGGACGAAAATAATTAGCGCAGGCAGGCGTTCATTCTTCAATCATTTCTTCCGGATGAAGATGCCCGGGATGAACTTGAATGGCCTGTATCAATTGGAATTGTATTTCAGAACGATAAATAAAACCCGATGAAAAAATTAAACCAGTGGACTATCCTCCTTTTATTACCGGTGGTCATACTTGCCGGTTGCAAGAATAAAAAAGCCGATGAAAAATCTTTGATCACGCGACGGATACAATACGATGTGCCCATCAAAGCCTCCGATGCCGACAACGACTGGTGGGTGCAGAACATCGAAGGGCAGGACCGGGAAAAACTGGTGAAGGAGATCATGGAATCGGCCCTTAGCGGCAAGGTGAAGACCTATGATTTTTTTTCCAACGAATTGCTCACACCTGATCAACTCAAGGCCATCATGAAGCGTTCGGATACCATTACCCTGGAACGTGCCGCCCCTCCGCACAGCCTTTACGATACAGTCCTCACGAAAGAGCTTAGCCTGCGCGATATCACACGCCTGCGTTTTCTGGAGGAGTGGAATATGGACAAAAAAACACTTCAGTTTAACAAGAAAGTTGCCGGCATTTGTCCGCTTATTGCCAACTACGGCGACAGTGCAGAATTGCGCGGTTATATGCCGCTGTTCTGGGTGTTTTTTGATGATAAATATCCGGGTGAACTGAAAATGAAATAGTCCTGCCGCCAGAGGCGGGGGCAGGGAGCAGGGGGCAGGTAGCAGAACGGAGAACGCAAACCACTAATTCCCCGAATGTCAATCACGAATTCCACGAATCACTAATTATCCGAAAACCGGCTTCGCCGGGACACGAATTCCACGAATTCCGTTATCCTCACAACATTTATTCGTGTTCATT
>Ga0116170_10005249_pt1 | contig 11650 bp, 13 predicted proteins | sample AD_JPNHW1_MetaG_FD_89797 | JGI IMG/M metagenome (GOLD analysis project Ga0116170, IMG submission 89797) | Active sludge microbial communities of municipal wastewater-treating anaerobic digesters from Japan - AD_JPNHW1_MetaG | ecosystem: Engineered > Bioreactor > Anaerobic > Digestate | place... | reverse complement strand
TCACCGGCCGACAAGGCTGGGGTGAAGGTCGGCGATATCATTGTGCAGGCAGATAACACGACCATTACTTCGACTTCTCAGCTGATTACCATCCTGCAAGCGAAGAATGCCGGCGATACGGCAGATTTGAAACTGTATCGGTCCGAAGGGATTTCCGAAGCCAAGAGTATCGACGACATCAAGGCTGGCACCTATCAGGACATTACGGTGGAACTGGCGATGCTGGATAACGTAAAGCAATAACCGAACCTGCTGGGCAAGCAACAGGATTTACGCTGAACGGGCGGTACGGAGCAATCCGTACCGCCCATGTTTATGTGTTGTAATGCAGAAGAGCTTATGCGGGCTTCTGGAACGATAACTGCGGAGAGAGAAAAAAACATTTAGCCATTATAGGCCATGACCCGTATTGATTTGTTCTGGACAGGACTCAGTAATGTGAAAACCCCTGTATGCTATATAGGAGAACCAATACATTACTTTCGGTATTGGCGATCTGGTCGCTCAAGCAGGGGAGAGACAGGGGCTGTACAGGAATAAAACTCACAGAGGTTATCCTGCATGCCATCTGAAGCGAGCACGGACCGGTCACAGGGAGCGAGAAAAGGCGTCCTCCACATGGAAGGACGCCCCATAGCCCCCAATCAGATGCATACCCGTTAGGGAACGGTTGTTGTTGCAGGGGAAGATGATTCTGGCGAAGGCGCGGCGGCAAGAGCGGTTGAATCGGATGTGCGCATATGCGTAAGCAGGTAATTGAGAAATTTCATCGAGTAGGCGTCATTACCGTTATTAACCAACACGCAGAGCACGCCATCGTTGGTAATCAATCCGTAATCGGCAAGGCCTGGCAGATGATCCGCAGGAATGCCGACCAGCGTTTTCTTACCGGTCTCGGTATCGGTATAGTATCCCTTGCTGAGGTCCAGCCCGTCCACATTGAGGGTACTGTTGTCAATGTACGGTTGAAGGTCCATCAGCGCATCATTGCTGGCCAGCGATTTAAAACGGGTACCGGAGAGAAGATAAACGTCCCCCTGCGCAGCGCTGACCCAAACCGTCAACTGCATATCGCCGTAGGTCTGGTCGTAGGTGATGGTCGAGGCGGTTACCTCTTCCATTTCCGGCATGATCTCGGTGTGAATCTGATCTGCGAGAGCCTGAAGATCCTTTCCACCAATCGCCCCGGCTTCGGCGTAAAACTCAACCTTCAGGTTGTCGGGGGATTGATACCGGGTGGAGGTATAAATCAGGTTCCAGCCGAATAGAGCGATAACGATCAGCACCAGATACTTCCAGAAACTATAGTGGAAGTGATTGCGAATTTTGCTTTTGGTAATCGGCATTCTCAGGCTCATAGTTTTTCTCCACTTGCAGTAAACCGCGCCGGGTAGTTCGGCGCGGTTTACCCGTTATTTTTGCGGTTTCATGGTGGGGAAGAGCAACACATCGCGGATCGAGGTGTTGTTGGTAAGCAGCATTACCATGCGGTCAATTCCAAAACCGAGGCCGCCGGTTGGTGGCAAGCCATATTCCAGAGCGGTAACGAAATCCTCGTCCACTTCCGCATGGATTCCTTCGGCTGCACGTACGCGTACCTGCTCTTCAAATCGTCTGCGTTGATCAATGGGGTCGTTTAGCTCGGAGAAAGCATTGCCCATTTCGTGTCCACTGATAAAAAATTCAAATCGTTCGGTCAGATCCGGGTTTTCAGGCTTGCGCTTGGCAAGCGGGGAAATGTCGACCGGATAATCCGTGACGAAGGTGGGCTGTATCAGGTTTGCTTCGACGTATTCATCAAACAGCGCCGCCAGACAATCGCCGCGCTTCGCGTTCTTCTCGTAATGTACGTTTCTCTGATCCAGACAGCTACGGGCATCCTCATCTGTCTTCCAGTCTTCGTAGTTCACACCGCAGGCTTCCAATACGGATTGTGCCATGGTAACGCGGCGCCAGGGGGCTTTCAGCTCGATCTGCTCGTTCTCATAAGGAACGCAGGTGGTGCCGCAAACCTGAAGAGAAACGGTGGAATAAAGCTGCTCTACCATTTCCATAACTTCCTGATAGTCCGCATACGCCTGATATGTTTCGACGCTTGTGAATTCAGGATTATGGGTGGCGTCCATTCCTTCGTTGCGGAACAGCCGGCCCACTTCGTACACTTTATCAAAACCGCCTACGATCAGCCGTTTCAGGTATAATTCCGTTTCGATGCGCAGAAACATGTCCAGATCCAGCGCGTTAAGGTGTGTTTTAAAGGTGCGGGCGGACGCGCCGATTTCAATGGTTTGCAGCACGGGAGTATCCACTTCCAGAAAGCCGCGGGCATCCAGAAAAGCGCGAACGGCGTTGATAATCTGGCTGCGCTTACGGAAGGTATCGCGAACTTCGGGGTTCACGATCATATCGACATACCGCTGACGATACCGCAGATCGGGGTCCTTTAAACCGTGAAACTTTTCCGGCAGTACCTTCAAGCTCTTTGATAAAAGGGTCAGCGTCTGGGAATGGATGCTGATTTCGCCTTTCTGCGTGCGGAATACGACGCCTGTAACCCCAAGCAGGTCGCCAACGTCGTAATCTTTAAATTCGGCATACGCTTCGTCACCAACGTCGTCGCGGCGCACATAAAACTGGATCTGACCAAAAGTGTCCAGAAGATGCGCGAAGCTGGCTTTTCCCATAATTCTGCGGCTGACCATACGACCTGCAATGCTGACTGTTTTACCTTCCAGCGAATCAAACCCGGAAAGAACGTCGGCGCTGGAGTGGGATACGGAGAAATGGGTGATCGAAAAAGGATTTTTCCCATTTTCCATCAGCCGCTGGAGTTTATCCCGGCGAATTCCTTCCTGCTCGCTTAACTGGCGCGCGGATAATTCGGTTTCCTGTGGACTTTGCGGTTCGCCGTTCATGATATTCATCCTTTCGGAAATACGAAGCATCAGGGATACCCGGAAAGGGTTACCGGGAAATCTCCATAACTTTCATCTTTACCACTCCGCCAGGAGTTTCGACAGGCACAACCTGTCCGACCTTTTTACCAAGCAGGGTGGCGCCGATCGGGCTGTCGCTGCTGATTTTCATCTCTTTGGGGTTGGTTTCGTTCGCACCGACAATGGTGAAGGTCTGCTCCCGTTTCAGAGTCTGGTTCATTACTTTAACCGTATTTCCAACACCGATAGTGTCGGTATTTACGTCATCGTCGTCAATCACGATGCAGTTGCGCAGCGTGTTTTCCATTTCGACGATTTTCGCCTCAATTCGGCTTTGTTCATTCTTGGCTTCGTCATACTCAGCGTTCTCGCTAAGGTCGCCAAAACCGCGCGCTACTGCGATTTGATCGGCAATTTCGTTACGACGAACGCTAATGTAATAATCCAGTTCGGCCTCCAGCTTTTTATAGCCATCTTTGGTCAACACGGTCTTTTTTTCTTTCGTTTCCGCCATGGTAAAGCCCCTTTCTCATCGCGTGCCGGGCGAACGGACGCGTCGGAGTGCAGAATACGCACCGTTGCGTGAACGGCTTCCATGCCGAACATATGCAACGGTGCCTACAAATAACCATGCTATTATATCGCATGGGTAAAACAAAGTCAATCGGTGGAAAATCATTTGTATTCTTTGCCGGATAAACCTATAGCGGGATCATGGCATTGCCCTTGATTGCTTGACAAAGCGCACGAACACAGCTATGATAAGGAATGATTTTCATAGCTGGAGGGAATCGAATGGCGGCTTTAACCATGGACAAACTGGTAGCTCTTTGCAAAGGGCGCGGTTTTATTTACCCGGGCAGTGAAATTTACGGTGGTTTAGCAAACTCCTGGGATTACGGGCCGCTGGGCGTGGAATACAAGAATAATATCAAGCGTGCATGGTGGCGTAAATTTGTTCAGGAGAATAAATATAACGTCGGCTTGGACAGCGCAATTCTGATGAACCGGAACGTGTGGGTGGCAAGCGGCCATGTGGGCACGTTTAATGATCCTTTGATGGACTGTAAAGCCTGCAAAGAGCGTTTCCGCGCCGATAAACTGATTGAGGACTGGGGACGTGAGCACGGCGAGGAAATCCAGGCCGATGGATGGACGGACGACCAGTTCGAAGCTTTTATCAAAGAAAAACAGATTCCTTGCCCCAGCTGCGGAAAGCATGACTTTACGGGCATCCGTAAATTCAACCTGATGTTTAAAACACATCAGGGAGTGAACGAAGACAATGCGGCGGAACTTTATCTGCGCCCGGAAACAGCGCAAGGGATTTTTGTGAACTTCAAAAATATCGTACGTACCACGAGACGCAAACTTCCGATGGGCGTTGGGCAGATCGGCAAGTCCTTCCGGAATGAAATCACCCCCGGTAATTTCATTTTCCGCATTCGCGAATTCGAACAGATGGAACTGGAATTCTTCTGCAAGCCCGGCGAAGACATGGAATGGTTCACGTTTTGGCGCGGATTTTGTAAGGAATGGCTGATGAGCCTTGGAATGAAAACGGATAGTCTGCGTCTGCGTGACCATAAACCGGAGGAACTTTCCCATTACTCGAAAGCCACCACGGACTTTGAGTTTTCCTTCCCCTTCGGCTGGGGCGAGTTGTGGGGTATTGCAGACCGTACGGATTTTGACCTGAAAGCCCATCAGCGCGTAAGCGGGGAAAGCATGGAATATATCGACCCGGTTACAAATGAACGCTATGTGCCCTATGTGATCGAGCCTTCACTGGGCGCGGATCGTGTGGCGCTCGCTTTCCTTTGCGATGCTTATGAGGAACAGGAACTGGAAGGCGGCGACAACCGCGTGGTGCTGCACCTTCATCCTGCGCTTGCTCCATATAAAGCCGCGATTCTGCCGCTGCAGAAGAACAAGCTGGGTGAACTGGCCACAAGCGTATATGAGAAACTCAGCAAGAGCTTTATGGTTGAATACGATGAAACCGGCTCCATTGGCAAACGTTACCGCCGTCAGGATGAAATTGGTACGCCTTATTGTATTACCGTCGATTTCGACACCCCGGAGAATGGCACTGTAACCGTACGGGATCGTGATACGATGGAACAGATTCGCCTGCCGATAGACGGTCTTGAAGCTTTCCTGAACGAGAAAGTGACCTTTTAAGAACAGGAACGATTGACTTGATATATAGGATAAGGCTCTCAACGCTGAAGAGATAAGTGCCGCAATCCGACAAAGACACGCAAAACAAAGGATGATAAGCGTGCAGGATGGAGCGCATCCCGGGGAACAACTGAACAGAAACACAGCTCATAACCGCGCGGATTTCCGCGCGGTTTTTCAGATGATTAAGGAAAGGCAACGTACGGTTGCGAAGACGCAAAACATGGGTATATGGTGGTTTGTCTTTCCAACGATTAAGCTTTGATCCGGAGGGGATGCAGAATGTTGGGAAACCAGATCCGGGGATACAGGATTCGCGGGAGAATGACACAGGAGCAATTGGCGGAAAAAATGGATGTTTCCAGGCAGGCTGTTGCGAAGTGGGAAAGTGGCGAAGCGGTGCCGGAATTGGAAAAGCTGTTGCAATTGACGGAGCTTTTACAGGTAACGCTGGATGAACTGGCTCGTGGAGAACGCCCATGCGCTGGCAAACCTGCCGGAAATAAGGTAGAAGAGCGACAGGATATTGTGGAATTTCTGCTTCTGGCAGGGAAGGCTACTTATGCGGGGAAAGGTAATGAACTTGCCGAGCCATCAGCCCCGGGTGCGCACGAGTATGAATACATGAAGGAAAATTGGAAGTATCGCGACCGTTATTTTGGAGGGTTGCAGTTTGCCGGAGAAGAAACGGTTTTCCGAAACGAACGCTGCCAATGGGTGATGCACTATTGCGGACGAACGATCAGCGAGAAATTCAACCCTGATTTTCTCAAAGCCGCGCTGCTTCGGCGCCCGTCACAGATGCCGTATCGAGGCCCGGTGTTCTTCCGTGAGGGTCGGTTTGCGTATCATAATGAGGCGGATGGAAATTTCGATTGGTTTGCCGGTAAGGAAGCGATTTTTTGCGATGACGAGCTTGTTTACGAATGCCGGTATCAGGGAGGGTTGGTATCCTCTACATAAAGCCAGATGCGCGCGCTATCCGCCGACAATCGTTGACAGAGAACGCTTTATCTGATATGATACCCGGACGGAGAAAGCGCGTGAAACCTGGTAAACGAGAAGGAGGCGCAAACCGTGATCGAATCCAGATGTGGCTTGTTATGCAGCGAATGTAAATGGCGTGAAATTATGAAGTGCGGCGGATGCCTGGCGATTAAAAAGCCGTTCTGGGGCCCTAAATGCTCCATCAAGGACTGCTGCGAGGGCAAAGGCAAAGCGAATTGCGGGCAATGCGGTCAATTCCCTTGCAAACAACTGCATGAGTTTGCGTTTGACCCTGCGACGAAGGATGAAGGCGACCGGATTGAGCGCTGCGAGGAATGGGCCAAAGAAACAGATGACCAGCCAAGCGGGACGTAAGTTCCGCTTTTTCTTTATTCTATAGCACTATGAATGTATGGAATGGTAACAAACGCGCCGCAACACACGCGGTTGACACATGTGTTTGAAAAGTGCTATGATGGCCATGTTGTTAAGCAAATAACGACCAATTTGTAAATTTTGAATCGGAAGTGAGCGCATGGGAAATCGGATGGGTTTGCAGAATGCAGCGATCCATAAACATGCGTTTTTAAGATCCGTTATTGCGTTATGTTGTACTCTCATCATGGTGATCGTGATGATGCCGCTTGCGGCACATGCTCGTTCTTCGGAAGGCACCATGGTTCCCGGCAGACATCGCTCCTCTTATCGGTTATTACAACTCGCGGATTATGTGCTGCAGACCGCCAGCGATAATAAGAAGCTGCGTAAGCCGATCGGCACCGCAAACGCCGATGGCGCAGACACCAACGGAGAAAAAAACGGATATCTATTACTGACCGCACCTGAGCGTTCTCTGATTGCGAAAGAATTCAACCCGGCTTACCATAAAAGAAGAGTCGGTTCCTCTGAATAGTCAATTGCCAATGTAATTAAAACCACCGAATAAAAGGAAAAACGGAAAGTACTGTGCAATTCAATCTGCTATATGTAGAAACGGGTGTTGCGCGATATTTTCATATTCTTCCATTCTTGATGACGATTTACACCGCGAGGGAGGCAAACCTGTGAACTTCGCAGATGTCGCTTGGTGGGGATACCTGCTTACCGTAATCAGCGGGATCGCTTTTGGTACCCTGCAAAGCTTGATTCTGAAACGTTCTGTTTTAAGCGGAAACAGTAACCGTGCGCTGTATTTTGTTAAGTATCTTTTATGGGCGGCGGCACTCGTTTCGGCAGCGTTTATCGGAATCCCGATCCTGATCGTATTCACGGTATCGTCGTCGGTTTTCCTGATCATTTTATCCACGCTGTTTTATCGTAAAGCACAAAGGGAGGCACACTGAGTGCTGAATGTAACTCTTTTTCCAACGCCATGTTACGTGTTTGGGGTTAACGTCGGCTTATCGGTTGTAATGGCCTGGTGCGTGATGGCGCTTTTACTGACAGGTCTGGTTTTATTGAATATTCTGGTTGTCAGAAAAATGAAGCCGGCTCCGACGGGTGCGCAGAACTATGTGGAACTGATTGTGGATGGTATTCACCGCTGGGCAGAAGGAAAAGTGGGCCACGCGGCTGATTTTGTGGCCCCCATATCCATGTCGTTAATGGCCTATGTGTTTTTTAACACGATCGTTGAACTGTTCGGTTTGCCGCCCGCGACGAAGGACCTGAACTGTACGTTTGCGATCGGATTGTGTGTTTTTATCACGGTGAACGTGTCGGGTTTCAAATTTCGCGGGGGTCTTCGAGGCCGTATTAAGGGTTTGTGCAATCCTTCCGCAATCGTGATGCCCATTCGCATTCTCACGGATTTTATCGCGCCGTGCTCCATCGCTATCCGTCTTTTTGCCAATATTATGGTCGGCGGAATCATTATGGAACTGATCTATATGGTCGTTCCGATCATCCTGCCCGCAGCGGTTGCTTCTTATTTTAACGTGCTGCATGTGGGCATCCAGACTTTCGTGGTGGGGCTGCTGTCGCTGATCTATGTCAGCGAAGCGATTGAGTAGACGTTATGCGCCGGGGCGCTTAACGATATGGACCGCTTATCAACATCAAGGAGGTATTTTTATGACACTGGGATTAATCGCAATCGGCGCGGCCATCGCTGCGCTTTGCGGCGCGGGTGCCGCACTGGGCATGGGTAACGCTACGGGTAAAGCGGTGGAAGCGATCGCGCGCCAGCCGGAAGCTGCCGGCAAAATCAACTCCTCGCTGATGTTCGGCCTGATTATGATGGAAACCTGCGCTGTTTATGCGCTGCTGGTCGGTATCCTGATCGTGTTTATTCTGGGCGCGAAAGCGTGAACTACCTTCCAAACCTGATTGAGCTCTGTTCAACGCTTCGAACACATCAGCCGGATATGGCTAAAATCCCGGCGCTGTTGAATGGTTCCGGTTTCCCAAGGCGGGTTCCGGTTTCCAAAAGCGTTGAAACTTTTAGGCTTGGACAAATGACGACTGTTTTCATAACGAAAGAGGAGGGATGAGGCATGGAGGGTATGTTTAACCCATTGTCCATCCTGCTGCATGTCGTCAATGCCGCGATCCTGATTTTCGCACTGTATAAGTTGCTGTACAAACCTGTTCGCCGCTATATGAATCGCCGCAGCGAAGGGGTTGCCAAGGAACTGCAGGATGTTACGGACGCACAGGATCAATTAAAGCGCGACCGGGAACAGGCGCAGCTGGAAATCGAGGATGCTCACAAGCAGGCTGCCGAAATTGTGGCTAACAGCGCGAAACAGGCGCAGGATCAGGCACAGCGTATCCTGGATGAAGCTCACAACGACGCGGAACTGACTTTGAAGCAGGCAAAGACGGAAGCCGATTTTATGCGGAGAAACGCACGTGACGAGATGCGCGACGAAGTGGCCAGCCTGAGTGTGCAACTTGCTGAAAGGATCCTCCAGCGTGAGGTGCGGCAGGATGATCATGCCAAGCTGGTCGAAGAATTTCTGAAGAAGGTGAAATAACCGTGAGCGAAGAGCCCGTAACGAACACTGTTTCAGTGCCCGAAGAGGAAGAACAGGAAGACGGACGATTTCTGTACGGTAGAATCACCTCTGGAATGCCATTATCCGTCGCGGCGCGAAAACGGATCACACAACGATTTGAGGAAATACTCAAAACGCATGTGAAGATGTCCTGCCGCATTGATAAAAGCCTGATTGCGGGCATTCGGGTCGAAATCAACGGATGCTCTTACGACGGTTCGGTCCTTGGCCAGTTGAAGAACCTGGACAAGATGCTGACGCGGCATGATGAGGAGGAGCTATGACCGAAACGACTTGGAAATCGATCGGGCAAGGTCTGAAGGATAGGCTGGGCGATTACGAACGAACGGTTGACGTTCGCAGCACCGGAAAGGTGCAGTTTGTAGGCGACGGTATCCTCCATATTGACGGCCTGAACGATTGTAAACTTGGCGAAATGATTGAGCTGGAAAGCGGCAGTTTCGCGATTGCCATGAGCCTGGAAGAAAAGCTCGTTTATGCTGTGGTGCTCGGTGAGGATGATTCCGTTGCGGAAGGTATGTCCGCATACGGTACGGGCCGCGTACTCTCTGTTCCGTGCGGTGAAGGTCTGTTGGGCCATGTGGTGGATCCGCTGGGGATGCCGCTGGACAGCAGCGAACGCATCACGGCGAAAGAATACCGCCCGATTGAGATGCCCGCACCCCCGATCCTGCAACGCAAACCGGTTGGCGTACCCCTGCAGACAGGGTTGCTTTCGATTGACGCGATGGTACCGATCGGGCGCGGTCAGCGCGAGTTGATCATCGGCGACCGGCAAACGGGGAAAACCAGCATCGCAGTGGATACCATCCTTAACCAAAAAGGGACCAATGTTGTTTGTATCTACGTCGCCATTGGCCAAAAAGCATCCAGTGTGGCGCAGATGATTACCCATCTTCGCGAGGCGGGCGCCATGGATTATACCACGGTCGTCAGTGCAACCGCAGCGGACAGCGTTACGATGCAATATATCGCGCCGTATGCGGGTTGCACAATGGCCGAATGGTATATGCTAAACGGCAGGGATGTGTTAATTGTATACGACGATCTTACCAAGCATGCCGTTGCGTATCGTGCTATGTCGCTGCTTTTGCACAGACCGCCCGGACGCGAGGCGTACCCCGGTGATGTGTTCTATCTGCACAGCCGGCTTTTGGAACGCGCTGCCTGCCTCAGCGACGAGATGGGCGGCGGAAGTATGACGGCGCTGCCGATTATCGAAACGCAGGCGGGGGATATATCCGCGTACATCCCGACGAACGTAATTTCCATTACAGACGGGCAGATCTTTCTGGATACGGAAATGTTCCGCGAAGGAATCCGGCCCGCGGTCAACGGAGGTTTGTCCGTCAGCCGTGTGGGCGGGGCGGCGCAGTGCAAGAGCATCCGGAAGGTATCAGGGAAACTTCGTCTGGAACTGGCGCAATACCGCGAATTACAGGTGTTCGCACAGTTTGCGAGCGATATGGACAGTGCGACTCAGGATAAGCTGAAATACGGCGAACGCCTTACAGAACTGTGCAAACAACGCAACAATTCGCCCATGCCGCTGGCCATCCAGGTCGCGTTTCTGTATGCCGCAACCCAGGGAATGCTGCCAAAGGACATGAGCATGAAAACAATGCTTTTGTTCAAGGAAAAGTTCCCGGATTATTTCAAAAGTAATTTCAGCAAACTGTATACGGCACTGAATGAGACCGGGGAATTGAGCGGACCCAACGAGGAGCTGTTGCGCAAATCCATCGAAAACTGGTTTGGCGCGAAACTCAACGACGTAACGCTACCAGTGCAAAACGGTAAAAATGATCAGAACGTTCCGACTGCAGCGGCAGGTGAGAAGTCATGAGCTCCATAGCGGAGATCAAACACCACATCAAGGCGATCGGAGAAACGGCGAAGATCACGCGCGCCATGCACCTGATTTCATCGGCAAAAATGAAAAAGGCGTTGCAGGCGCACGACCAGACGATCCAGTATTTTAACCAGGTGCGCTCCAACATGCGTTTCATTCTGGAGAATTCGCCGGATGATTTCCAGAGCGATTTTTACCGCGCCAACGGCCGAAGAGCCTGCTACCTTGTCATTGCGGGAGATAAGGGGCTTTGCGGCGGTTATAACCACGATGTGTTGAAATTCGCTTATGGGGTGGTAACGGATACCTCGCGGCATCAGAACACAAAACTGATTACGTTTGGCCATATGGCAACCGACTTTTTCCGAAGGAAAAGGATGCCGATTGCCGAGAGCTATTTAACCGCTGTGCAGAATCCGACGTTGAACCAGGCGCGCGAGCTTGCGGCGTCGTTATGCAACAGTTATAAACGGGATGAGTTTGACGAGGTATTCATCATCTACACGCAGATGATGAAGGGCGGCGTGATGGTGCCGACAAGGTTAAGCCTGCTACCGATTACCAAACACACGGTAAAAAACGCGGCGATGCATACGCCGACCGCCGGGCTAAATTACTGGCCCGACGCGAGAAGCGTTTTGGACAGCATGGCTCAGCATTATGTAGTCGGC
>Ga0116170_10005248_pt1 | contig 11650 bp, 9 predicted proteins | sample AD_JPNHW1_MetaG_FD_89797 | JGI IMG/M metagenome (GOLD analysis project Ga0116170, IMG submission 89797) | Active sludge microbial communities of municipal wastewater-treating anaerobic digesters from Japan - AD_JPNHW1_MetaG | ecosystem: Engineered > Bioreactor > Anaerobic > Digestate | place... | reverse complement strand
GTTTTTGCTACCAAAATCTCTGATCTTCGCGATGAAATCAAATCCATAATCGCTTCCTCTTCAGCCGAGGCCACTCCCTCCGCCATCGCCCTCGAATCCGCCACCTGGGATACCTCAGTCGCCACCGAATCTGCCGACCTAGTTCTCGATAATCTCACCCTTTCCGATTCTCTGGTTATTGCCTCTCAGCTCACCGTCGGCGGTCACTCTTCTCTAAATACTGCCAGTGTTACCGGCACTTTCACCGTCGGTCAAATAGCCTTGAGCGACAATATTATGGAAACGACGGCGCAGGCTCTCTATATTCAGCCTTCCGGTCTCGGCTCCGTCCACATCTTAAATGACCGTCTCGTTCTCAGTGACGACGGCAGTGTCACCATCAATGGCAATCTCAATGTCACTGGTTCTCTGATTGCGGAAATGATCAAAGCTAATTCGGTGGAAACTAAAGATTTAACTGCCGAAAAAATCAATATCACCACCAGCGTCATTGCGAGCGACAGCGCGACAATCTCCTCACCAATCATCGCCGCCGATGCCTCTCCTTCCGCCGAGGCATCCTCTTCGGCTACCCTCGCCTCCAACGCCACAGTTGGCACTGTCACCCTCGCCGCCGGCCAAACCGAAATTACCATTCAAAATCCCCGTCTTACCCCCTCTTCTATGGTTTATCTGACTCCCAGTGGCTCCACCGGCAATCAGGTGGTTTATATTAAAAATAAAACTTCTAATTCCTTCGCTATTGCCATTGACCAGCCTTTGACTCAAAATGTCGATATCAATTGGTGGCTTATTAACTAAAATGAGATTAAGCTTTACTCCTATATTTTTTAGTCCCCTTTTTCAAGGGGGATGGCCGAAGGCCAGGGGGTTTAGACTTTAGGCTTTTATTAGTTTATTATTAATCATATGGACCTATCTACCGATCAACTCGAAAAGCTTCAAAATCTAGGTCTAAATCCCCCCAAAGCGCCTCAAAGTGCTCCAAAATCAAGTCTCCTTCCTCTTTTTTCTATTTCCGGTCTCACCATTCTCTCCATCGGCGGCCTCATTCTTCTCAAATCAAAAGATACTTCTTCTCTTCCCATCGATAATTCATCGGGACGGTCGACCGACAAGGTCGATAATGTCCCGACTCAAGTTCCCAAATCCATTCAGCATTATCTTCTCGCCTCCCAACAATATTTTACTCGGGCTCTCGAATCCCAATCCTCCTGTACTGGCAGCCCTGGTGGCTGCCCTTCTGTCATTGATTATTTAAATCAAGCCATCACCGCTGCTTCAGACGCTATCAAAAGTTCTCCTTCTGACTACCGCGGTTTCGAGCAACGGGCCCGTATTTATCAGGCCCTTCTCGATTCTCAGCCCCAGCTTCTCGATGCTTCCATTGCCGATTATCAGCAGGCTCAAAAATTAAATCCCGATTCTGCACAGATTACTCGTCAGCTGGCTTCTCTTTACGCCAAAAAAGGCGATCTTCAAAATACCCTTGCCTATCTCTCTGCCACCGTCACCCTCGAGCCCACCAAAGCTCAAAATTTTTATGATCTGGCCCGCCTTCAACAGCAGGCTGGCCTTCTTCCAGACGCCCTCAAAACCTACAACAGCCTTATTCCCTTAATTTCGGACATTTCTCAAAAATCCCAGCTCGAAACTGAAAAAAAGGCACTCGAAAATATCATTTCTAAAAATAACTTTGCCCCGACGAAGCCATCTAGCGAAGTCGGGTCTCTTACACCATCTCCAGCTCCCATTCAAACCGAAGGTAATCTTCTCGAGGCTTCTACTCGCACTTCAGGACCCATCATTGCCGCTCCCGAGACTATCGACGAAATCTCTGTCCAAAATCAAACTGATTCCAATTCCCTTTCTGGCACGGCTACTCTTCCTTCCGGCCAGAAACAAATCACCATTCCTAATTCTCAGTTAAAATCCTCGTCTCAGGTTTATTTGACTATTCTTTCCGGTGGCAAAAATCAAACTCTAGAAGTTCTAAGCAAGTCAAAAGATTCCTTTACTGCCGGCTTTATCTCACCCCTCTCCGAAGATGTTACTTTCAAGTGGTGGATCGTAAACTAAAGGAAAAAACCTAAAGCCTAAACTCTAAAATCTAAACTCAAATCTGATATGTTAGAATTATTACGTGAATAAAAATTATGATTTGGTTAATCGGGTAGAAATATTTGGAACGAGGATTATTTCTTTTTCAAAACTTATTCCCAAAAATGTAATTAATTTACCTTTAATTTCTCAATTTATTAGATCGGGAACGAGCGTTGGAGCTAATTATTGTGAAGCTGACGATGCTGAGAGTCGGAAAGATTATATCCATAAAGTAGGTATTGCTAAAAAGGAAGCTCGGGAAACAGCTTATTGGCTAAAGATGATTGTCGTAGCAGAACCTAAACTAAAAGAAGAAGCAATGAAAATTTATCAAGAAGCTAAAGAATTGAATTTGATAATGAATGCTATTGTCAGAAAAGCATCAATAAAAACTGACTAATTTTATGCTTTATGCTTTAGACTTTAGACTTTAGACTTTTTTCTTTTAGTCTTTTTTGCCTTTTCTCTCTTTAGGCTTTAGGCTTTAGGCTTTAGAATTTTTTTATTGTTCTTCCGTCGGTGTCACCTCCACCTCAGGTGGCTCCAGTTCCTCTACTGGTATATTTACCTGTTCTTCAACATTGGGTGTTGGTAAAGCTTCAGGCACTTTCAGAGTCTCAGCCTCCTTAGCCGCCGTAGCGTTAGCGGAGTCGGCTTGTTGCTTCATCAAAGCCTCATATTCTTCTTTCCAGTCGGCCAGTTCCTTGCTGGCCTTTTCATAGTCACCCGAATCTACTGGTACCAGGTTTACGGCTTGATTTAAGTGATTGACCGCCAGTCCCAGTTTATTTAATTTTTTCTCAGCGTAAGCCAGGTTGTACCAGCCATTAGCCAAATCCGGTTTTAATGTCACCACCTGTTCAAAAATTCTTGAAGCATCTTCATACATTCCGGCGGCATAAAGTAAACCGCCAAAATCAAGTTTAAGATTTGGATTAGTGGGATCAAGAGCTATCGCCTGACTATAAGCCTGAAAACTCCAATCAGCCGCTCCTTCAACTGTCCCCACCAGTTGCCGGTAAATAGTCGCCAGATTACTCCAGTAAATTGGATTTTTACTATCGAGGGCTACCGCCGCCTTTCCTTCCCTCACTGCCTGTTGAATCAAAGTTGATGCCTGTTCCTTATCGGTATCAGTCAAATCCGTTTTCGCTAAAATAGCCCCAGCCAAAGCCATATTGGTCTGAGAATAAACCTGCCTATATTCAGCACTGTTTGGATTAAGTCCGATTGCCTTAATCTGTAAATTATAAGTCCCGTTTCCATCATTTTTAGCCGCTGCCACCAGCGAATTTCGGAGATATATTTCTCCCATCAGCACTCTTACCCCCCAATATCCGCTAAAAATCGTCAGAGCTATCACCAAAGTCGCCAATACAAATGGCCCGGCATTTTTACCTTCATCTCCTACCTTCAAAACTATTCTGATTTCTTTGGCATTAATATTTTTAGTCACCAGCCACATCAGTAGCCAAAGGGCCACAAAATTAATTGGGGTCAAAGCCATTAAAATCACCAGTATTATTACCATCCATTTTCCTCTTTGATTCTTCTGGTCTTTACTAAAAGCCAGTACCGCCAGTATTCCCATAACCAAACCTATGAGTCCCAGCTCTGTCCACAACTGCATCCCTGTATTTGCTCCCCAGTTAAAGACCCCGAGCCAGTTCTTACTATTGTTAAAAGTGGCTGGTCTCCACCAGTTAAAAGCCTGCAGATAATTACCAATTCCTACTCCCTGAAGTGGTCGATATTTAAGTGATTCGGTCGCTATTGCCCAGGAGCTATTGATATCCAGATAATTCCATCCCGTCTTGACCATTTTGAATACATCGAGGAATAGCACCAGTACTAAAAAAGCGGTTATTACCAGTTGAAGTACATAGCCCTCTCTGGCCTTAATTTTTTCCATTAGTTTTTTCACCCCCAAAATCATCAGTATTAGAAGTAACCACATTTCTCCCAGGAGGGACCCGACCAGAGTCCAGCCTTGAGTAATATTGATTAAAGGATTTTCTTTTGGCCATGAAATAGGTAATTTTGCTGTTGGCAGTAAAAAAACCACCAGTGAAGTTACGGCCACTAGTAGCCCCGCTCCGGTTAGCCACCTTTCCTCATTTTTACTTCTTTCTTCAGATACTTGCAGCCACAAAAATGTCCAAATGCAAAGGCTCCACATCATCCCCAGGCCTGGCACTCCCAGGAGACTTCTCATTTTGAGTCCAGCTTCACCAAAAAACCAAAATATCGTCGCCCAAATTGTTAATCCCAAAAGCCACCACCAGCCTCGACTGACTCTTACCTTATCCTCTTTAGAAGTTATCATTACTCCCACTGCCCAAAAAATGAGTCCGAGAAGGCTCATCATCAGCATTAGCCAATTCTTTCCCAGACCAAAAGCATCGATAATTATCGGTAAAAATGATAATGGTAACAGCACCAGACAGACTTGAAGATAGGTTTTGAGTATTTTCATCATGAAATCAGCTTAACAAAAGCCCATGGCCCTGACAACCCCAAACTTTCTTTTCTCCGCACATTCTTCTCTTTTTTTTCTTTTTTTAGACTTTAGTCTTTAGACTTTTTCTTATTTTAGCTTTGTCAATGGATTTATCTTTCCACTTCCACTTTTTATTTCAAAATGCAAATGAGTTCCTGTCGATCTGCCCGTGCTTCCCATCGTTCCCAATTTTTGCCCCTGAGACACCTTGTCTCCCGCCTTTACTACAATTGAATTATTTAAAAGATGAGCATAAAGAGTTTGGAATCCGTTACCGTGATCTACCACCACATAATATCCATAGCCGCCCACATTCCAGCCAGCCTGCACTACTGATCCTGTCGCCGCCGCTACCACTGGCGGATTACTGGCATTAGCAATATCCACCGCCGGATGATACCAAGAATATCTTTGAGTAATTACTCCTGATGTTGGCCACATAAAATTACCCTCTCCCACCACTCCGGGAATTGGCGCCACTGTCCTGGCTATATATTTTGTCCCGGTAATTATTTCTTTTGGTTTAATTCCCTCCGGTACAATCAGCTCTTGTCCGGCGACCAGAGCAAAGGTTTCATCATTACTAAAAGAATTAAAAGGGTAATCAATAATATTTTGGGCATCAACTCCATAATATTTTGCAATACTATAAATTGTTTCTCCCCGTTTTACCGTATGTTTTACCCCAGTTACCGGCAAAATTTTTATAATCTGGTTTGGTTTAATTGCTTCGACCGACTTCAAATTATTTTCCCAGAGGATCGTATCAATACTGACTCCATATTTTTGGGCAATACTGGAAATTGTATCTCCCTCAACCACTCGATACTCCATCAGTTCCCCTTTGGGCAAATTAGAGATCAAGGTTTCTACTCCTCCCTCTTCATTATCCGCCGCCATAATCAGGTAGCCACTTCCCCGATTTTCATTATTGTCCCTATTCCTAATTAAATCTTCGAGATTGCCCGAAAAAATAATTCCTCCAAAAGACAAAACAGCCAGACTGATACTGACAAAACTTTGGGAAAAACGCCCTCTTTGTTTATACATTAGCTTGGCGGTGCCATCTTTAATCTTGACCACCCAGCCAAGAAATAAATTGCCTATCTCCGTCCAAAAGCGTCCCTGCAGTTCCAAAAATTGTTTTATCAATTGAATTTCTTCTTTCATTTATTTTAAATTTTAGACTTTAGATTTTTTTATTTTTAGATTTTAGACTTTAGGCTTTTTTTATTTTATCTCTTCCCTACTTTCTTCAAAAAATCTTCATTGGTTTCAGTTTTATTCATCTGGTCAATAATCAGTTCCGTCATTTGATCTTTTTCCTCAAGATTATCAAACATTCTTCTCATCGCCATGACTCTCGACAAAGTTTCTGCCGGTAGCAGCAATTCTTCCTTTCTTGTTCCTGATTTCAAAATATCAAAAGCCGGAAATATCCTTCTTTCGGCCAGTTTTCTCTCGAGGCGCAGTTCCATATTTCCCGTTCCCTTAAACTCTTCAAAAATTAACTCATCCATTTTTGAACCGGTATCAACCAAGGCCGTCCCAATAATCGTCAGCGAACCCCCATTTTCAATTTTTCTGGCCGCGCCAAAGAATTTTTTCGACGGATACAAGGCCGCTGGATCAAACCCCCCCGACAGAGTCCTGCCTGAGGTGGGAATGGCTAGATTATATGCCCGGGCTAGTCTGGTAATCGAATCAAAAACCATAAAGACATCTTTGCCCATTTCTACCAGTCTTTTGGCCCTTTCAATAGCAATTTCCGCTGCTCTGGTTTGTTCTTCTGGTTTCTGATCAAAATGCGAGGCAATCACTTCTCCTTTGACAAATCTTTGCATGTCAGTTACTTCTTCCGGTCTCTCTCCAACCAGCACCGCCATCAAGTGGACCTCCGGATAGTTGGCCGCTACTCCCGCCGCAATTTCTTTTAGCAGGGTCGTTTTCCCGGCTTTTGGCGGCGATACAATCATCCCTCTTTGGCCAAAACCAATCGGGCAAAAAATATCGATAATTCTCGTTGAAAACATTTTTGGGTCAAACTCAAGTTTTACCTGCTTTACCGGATAAATAGGGACAAGATCTTTAAATTCGGCTCTGTTTTGAGCCGCTAAAAGGTCCAGCCCATTAATTTTATCGATTCGAACCAGACTCCAGTATTTTTCATTTTGTTTCGGCGCCTTGGCTACCCCAGTAATCAAATCACCCATTCGGAGACTATAACGTCTGATCTGCATCGAGCCGATCACTGCATCTTTATGTCCGGGATTAAATTTTGGTCTGACAAATCCTTGACCGTCGGGCATTATCTCGAGAATTCCCGAAATTATTTCGAGTCTCATTGGATTATTTTCTACTTCTATTTTTTTATTCACCAGGCTGGTGTCGACCTTTGGCGACATAATCGCCTGGTCTTTTTGGGGATTAACAATCACCACACGATTGTTTGTCTCTGTTTTAACTTCGGCAGATTTTATCTCGCTAGAGCTGTTTGCACCGGCGGGCACCGCCACGACCTCTTGGGTTTTTACTGATTTTCTAGGCATTATTGGGAAAAATATATAAAAATCAACACACTTCTACACCGGGAATGCTTTATTGTATAAAATCTCGTCTTCCCTGTCAAATTAATATCACTGTTGAAAGTAGCAGACCTGCCCCCTCTGCTACTCTCAGCGCCAATATCAATTCAAATCTGCCAATTTGACAATTGGGCCTTTTTCCTTTATTTTAGAAATTGAAGAAACAACAATATTCGTGTTCCACCTGCTTTGAGAATATCGATAAAGTTGTTTCTTTTTTGTTTCTTTACGTAAGTTTTCAAGCTGTAAGCGATGAAAACTTGCTTAAAGACACAATCCGCCTCTGGCGGATATTTCATTTATTTTTAATATTTTATTATTTTTTTTAATTTATCTTTTAGTTTTAGATTTTAGGTTTTAGACTTTTTTTATTCTTTACAGTACCAACTTCCCTCCGAGCCGTGCCATCGCCTTGATCTGATTCTCCGCCCACTTATCTTTCTTTGATAACTTCTTCCACCACTTCTTTGACATTGACAGATGTTATCACCATCTTTTTTTCTTGTCTATACCCTATAAGAAATTACTTCACAAAAAATGCCCATCCTATAATTATATTTATTAATATTTTTAGCTTTATTTTCAGCCCAATTCTCCTCTTATCAACACTATGTGGAAAACTCTCATTATTTAGAATTTAGGCTTTAGGCTTTTTTCTTTATGCTTCAGGTTTTTCTCTTTAGACTTTCTTCAATTCTCCAATGTTCTCTATCTTCATCATTTCCATCCCAAGACTCTTTATCTCCCTTTCTCTTCTCTCTGCCATTTTTACCTTTTTCACCTTTCCGAGCAGCGATACCTCGCCAATTAGTACGGGCGATCCTTTATGGTCGCCCTCTCCCCTTATTATTTTATCTTTATAACTCGAATATATCGCTCCAATTACCGCCAAATCTACTCCAGGATCAGAAATCTTTATTCCTCCCGACACCGTCACAAACACATCTTCTTTATAAAGTGGTATCGAAAGCACTTTTTGCGCCACTGCTACCAGCAGCTGTCCCCGGTTATAATCAATCCCTGAAAAGATTCTTTTTGGTATCTGGGAAAAAGATTCTGTGACCAGGGCTTGTATTTCGACAAGCAGTGGCCGGCTCCCCTCCATCACCACACTTATAGTTGACCCGATTTGAGGCACTTTACTATCAATTAGACTCACCTCTTCTGAAGATATTTCTCGAAGACCTTTTTCCTCCATCCTAAACACCCCCACTTCATCCGTCGGTCCAAAGCGATTTTTATTTACTCGGAGAATTCTCAGCTCTCCGTCTTTTTCTCCCTCAAAATACAACACCGTATCAACCATATGCTCCAGCATTTTTGGTCCAGCAATATCTCCCTCTTTGGTCACGTGTCCCACAATAAAAATCGCTACCCCACTTTTCTTCGCCATTTCTACTAGCCGAAAAGTTGACTCTCTTATTTGGGTCAGGGATCCGGGTGTTCCGGAACTTTCAGCGCAAGACATCATCTGGATACTATCAACCACCACTATTTTGAACACATTATTTGTTCTTTCAATTATCTCTTCAATTTCCTCAACTATATTTGTTTCTAAAATATCAAATTTACTCTTATTCAAACCTAAACGCTCCACCCTTAGGGCTATTTGTTCTGCCGTTTCCTCTGCTGCTACATAAAGTCCCCCTATTTTCCCAATTAATTGGGTAAGAAGGGTACTCTTTCCGATTCCTGGTTCACCCGCAAAAAGGATCACCTGTCCCCGCACAATTCCTTTACCCAATACTCTATCAAATTCCTTAATTTCCGTTGAAAATATAGATGTATGGGCGGAACCTTGTGTCCGCCCTTCTAATATATTTAAATTTTTTATTTCCGTCTCTCGCCCTCTTCTTTTTTTAGAATTTAGATTTTTAGATTTTAGACTTTTTATTTCTTTTAAGCTATTCCATTCATGACAAGCGCTACACTGCCCGCTCCATTTCGAAAATTCATTCCCGCAATTCGCACAAACAAAAATGCTTTCAGAAATTCTCTTCATTCCCAATTTTAACAGTTTTTTATCCCCCGATTCAGCAGTAGCTGATCCACGAGAATGGACAAGGGGAAATTAAAGGGGGTTTTGACTTTAGATTTTAGGCTTTAAGTGTTAGACTTTTCCCTTTTTCATCCATCCTATCGCCTCTCATGAAACCATCATCTTTTTTACCTATCTAATGGTTTTATTTCAACCGCTGTTGGAATTTGTTGTCGATAAATCTCTTTTTGCATCCTAGGACATCGATTTATCCTTCCCCGCTTTATCTCCCTAAATTCATCCAAATTAATAAATCCCCCTCCTCCTCGCACCACCGCTGTCCCCACTCCCAGTAATAAAAAAAGCGGAATTATCACCGCTAAAATCAACGGCAAAACTATCAAAAACTTAACCCATTTACTCCATCTCATCCACACAAACATCATCACTACTCCCACCGGATAAGCAGTTACCAGTAAAAACACCGTAATCAAAGTTTTAACATCATATCCCAAATAAGTGCTTTCTTCTTTGACTTCCATCTCTTTTTTGGGAACTATTTTTTTCTTTTCCATATCTTATTGTACCACAAAAACCCTTCCCTTCCTTTCCTCTCGGCTAAAGGCCGATTCGCCCCTGGCGGAAAGGGGGATCCCGCCACAGCGGGAGGAGGTTTAGATTTTAGACTTTAGATTTTTTTATTTATATATCACCTTGCTCTTATCGGTATTGACAAGTCCAAGGGATATTTTTCTCTTAGCTACATCAATTGACTCGATATAAACCTGAACCTTTTCTCCTTCCTTGAGAACCACCCCAGCCAATTTAGAAATATGAATAAGACCTTCAATTCCGGCCTCGAGCCTGACAAGAGCCCCAAAATTGGCAATTTTCACAATTTCCCCATCAAACTCTTTATCCTTAGGATATTTCTCCTCAATTTTTGTCCAAGGATCTTCCTGAAGTCTTTTCAAAGAAAATTGCAGTCTACCCTCAGATTTGTTAACCAGTTTAACTTTTATTTTATCTTTAGGCTTAAACATGCCCGTGACATCGTTAACTTTTTCCCAGGAAATTTCGGAAATATGAACTAGACCCTCTAGTTTCATCGCCTTTCCTTCATGACTATCATCAACTTTGACAAAAATCCCAAAAGGTTCGACCCTGACTACTTCCGCTTCAAAAACATCGTCGAGTTTCAAATTCTCAATCGCCACCGACTCTTCACCGACCTTATTTGGTTCGGACACCAGTCTCTCAGAAAATACCAGTCTATTTTTAGACTGATCCACTTCCAAAACCTTGGCTTTAATTTTTTTACCAAGCAGTTTCTCAGGATCAACGTCATATTTACTCCCAATTTGGGATCCGGGGATAAAACCAAAAAAACCAAAGGGGGCAATGACCACAATTCCCCCTCGATTTAGTTCTTTACCAAAAACTGTCACTTCACCTCCACTTTTTTCTTTTTCGGTAAAATAGTTCCAGCCATAGCCTGAGGCCGCGCCTCTAATCGAGACTAAAATCTGACCCTTATCGTTTTCCGGTTGCTTTACCTGGACCTCGATTTCATCACCGACTTTCAGATCAGCTACATAATCTTTGACTGATTCAAATTCTTTACCCATTACCACCGCATCAGTTTTTCCACCAATATCAATAAAAATTGATTTATTTTTAATCGCGGTAATTTTCCCTTTAACTTCTTGCCCCTTTTTCAGACCAGCAACTGCTACCCCTTCCAGATTTAATAGTTCCTCCATCGTCATCGGACCTGTCACTTTCTTTTTAGAAACTTTCTTTTCTTTTTTCATTTTGTTAAAAAATCCCCGATTTATCGGGGATAAACGGGATTGTTTACCCTAAATAAATGATTAAATATGGGTTATTTACCCGTCCGTAGCCTTGGCGAAGGAGGGCCCCAAATTAACTAATAATCTTAAACTTGGCTATTATAACATAAATATTTTACTCTAAATTAAGCCAATTCCTAAGCTTTTCTACTCTATTTGTAGTTCTTTCAATTCTCCTTCTTGAGAAAAAAACCAGGTCCCCCATATTTTCCAAAAATACAACCGCCCTTAACCCAATTAGACTATTTCCTTTTTTTTCGCCTCTCCTAAAAAGTTCTTCTTGTTGCTTCCATAACTCGGGTAATCTTGCTTCCATAATAAATTTTAACACATAAAAAATCCCCAAAACGGAGATTATTTCTGGATTGCTTGCAACTCAGTCTGTCTTTGGCGGAAACAATCTATTGAATTTTTGTTCAGCCTCCCTTTCTCAAGGGAGGGTGCCCGCAGGGCGGGTGGGTTTAATTTACTTTCTCAGTCTCGGCCGCGACCTATCTTCAAGATCCCTTGCGGGAAGACTATTGTCAGCGCTGAGGCGTTTCACTTCTCTGTTCGGAATGGGAAAAGGTGGAGCCACCCCGCTCCAGCGACCGAGACTCAAAAAGTAAGTTTTATTTATTTTAAATCTTTT